>Ga0209724_1001328_pt1 | contig 22569 bp, 21 predicted proteins | sample grotaG_FD_184143 | JGI IMG/M metagenome (GOLD analysis project Ga0209724, IMG submission 184143) | Glacier valley bacterial and archeal communities from Borup Fiord, Nunavut, Canada, to study Microbial Dark Matter (Phase II) -... | ecosystem: Environmental > Aquatic > Freshwater > Ice > Glacier ...
GCCGACCAGGCGCCTGCCCATCCACGCGCCGAGAACGAAATGCCCGCCGTCGTCGTGGTCGAGCCCGAGGCGATGCAGATAGTCGCCCGGCACCTTGGCCGATTCGGTGGTCGCGTCGGAGGTGAAGGCCTCCGGGTGGGCGGCGAGCATCTCGTCGCGCAGCCGCTTGTACTCGGCGAGGTCGGCCGCGACCAGCGCGCGGATGACGAACGCGTCGCTCACCCGCCGATGTAGTGCATCTCGACGCGCCGCTCGCCGGTATCGGCCGGTGCTTGCGAACGGCCGCGCAACTCGGAGTAGCGATCGTCGCGTCCTTGCCAGATCAGGCCGATCGCGCCGAGGATCTCGGCGTCGCTCGCGCCGCCGCGGATCAGGCCGCGCAGATCGTGGCCCTGGCTCGCGAACAGGCACAGGAAGAGCTTGCCCTCGGTCGACAGTCGCGCCCGGTTGCACTCGTGGCAGAACGCCTTGGTGACGCTCGAGATCGTGCCGATCTCGCCCGTGGCGCCGTCGGCATAGCGCCAGCGCTCAGCGGTCTCGCCGGGCGTCGCCGGCGGCACGGCAACGAGCGCGAACTCGGTCGAGAGTTGCGCGATCACCTCGGCCGAAGGCACCACCTCGTCCATGCGCCAGCCATTGCTCGCGCCGACGTCCATGTACTCGATGAAGCGCAGTGTGACGTCACGGCCGCGGAAATGGCGCGCCATCGGCACGACCTCGTGGTCGTTGGTGCCGCGCTTGACGACCATGTTGATCTTGATCGGCCCGAGCCCGGCGCGCTCGGCGGCATCGATGCCGCGCATCACGTCGGCGACCGGGAAGTTGGCGTCGTTCATGCGCCGGAAGACGGCGTCGTCGATGGCGTCGAGGCTCACCGTCACGCGGGCGAGGCCGGCGGCCTTGAGCACTGCGGCCTTGCGCTCGAGGAGCGAGCCGTTGGTCGTGAGCGTCAGGTCGATCGGGCCGCCGTCGACGGTGCGCAGGCGCGCCAGCATCGCCACCAGGCCCTCGAGATTGCGCCTGAGGAGCGGCTCGCCGCCGGTGAGGCGGAGCTTCCTCACGCCGTGCGCGACGAAGAGGGAGGCGATCCGCTCGATCTCCTCGAAGCTCAACAGCGACGTCTGCGGCAGGAACTCGTAGTGGCGATCGAAGACGTCCTTCGGCATGCAATAGCTGCAGCGGAAGTTGCATCGGTCGGTGACGGAGATGCGCAGGTCGCGCAGCGGCCGGGACAGCGCGTCGCGGAGCTCGCCCGTCGGCGCGTCGAGACGCACCGGGATCTGCGGCAAGGACGCGCGATAGCGGTGGTCGGCGACGGCGATGACTTTCGCGCTCATGAGCAACGATTGTGCCCCTGGGGACATCGGCGAGGCGCCGCCGCGCCGATCGCCCTGCGCGCCGCCGACTACTCGCCGGCGGTCAACAGGCTCGTCGTCTTCGCTGCGGGAACGGCCTTGTCGGCAGTCGCCGCGGTGTCGACCCGGCGCGCGCCGGTGAAGCGCTTGGCCCAGTACGCGAAGCTCATGTCTTCGGTGCGAACGTGCTGGCCGGTGCGCGGCGAGTGGATGAAGCGGTTGTCACCGATGTAGATGCCGACGTGCGAGAACGTGCGCTTCAGGGTGTTGAAGAACACGAGGTCACCGGGCTTGAGATCCTCGCGCTTGACGACGACGAGCCCCGGCGCGAGCGCCTGCTCGTCGGCGCGGCGCGGCAGGACGAGGCCGACGCTCATCTCGAAGACGTGGCGCGTGAAGCCGCTGCAGTCGAAGCCGGTGTCGGCCGACGTCCCGCCGCGGCGGTAGCGCACACCGACGAAGTTCATGGCGGCGACGACCATGCCGGAAGCGCGGTCGTGGACCTGGCGCAGGAGGCTGGTCTTGTCGCCTTCGGTGACCTCGGCCGGGGCGGCGACCGGCGCGGAGAGCAGTCCGTGGTCGGCCAGCATCTTCATGAGCGGATCGGCTACGTCGTCCGGCGCCGCGAGCACCGGCAGCGCGGTCAGCGCGACGGCCAGCGCGAACGCCATGCGTGCGAGTGGGCGACGTGGCGCGGCGGCGTGGATCGGCATCGGGGCGCAGCATAGGCGAGGGCCTTCGCCCGCGTCAACCGCTGAAACCTTGCCTTACCTCGCTGCGCTAGAGTCGACGACGCCCTTTTGGAGACAGACAACGATGTTCAAGGCCCTGATGCTCGAGAAGGACGACGCCGGCTTTCGCGCCTCGGTCCGCGACGCCGACGAGAAGAATCTTCCCGAGGGCGACGTTCTCGTCGCGGTCGAGTGCTCGACGCTCAACTACAAGGACGCCCTCGCGATCACGAACCGCAGCCCGATCGTGCGCTCGTGGCCGATGGTCGCCGGCATCGACGGCGCCGGCACGGTGCTCGAGTCCACGCATCCCGACTGGCATGCGGGCGACCCGTTCGTGCACAACGGCTGGGGCGTGGGCGAGACGCGCTGGGGGCTGCTCGGCGAGCGCGCGCGGCTGAAGGGCGAGTGGCTCGTGCCGCTGCCCTCGGCCTTCAGCGTGCGCCAGGCGATGACCATCGGCACCGCCGGATACACGGCGATGCTGTGCGTCCTCGCCCTCGAGCGCCATGGCGTGCGCGCGGGCGACGGCACGGTGCTCGTGACCGGCGCCACCGGCGGCGTGGGCAGCGTCGCCGTCGCGCTGCTGTCGCGGCTCGGCCACCGGGTGACTGCGGCGACCGGCAAGACCGGCGAGAGCGACTGGCTGCGCGCGCTCGGTGCCGCGGAGATCATCGATCGCGCTGAGCTGGCCGTGTCCGGCAAGCCGTTGCAGAAGGAACGCTGGTCGGCGGTCGTCGACGCCGTCGGCAGCCACACGCTGGCCAACGCGCTGGCGCAGACGCGCTATGGCGGCGTCGTCGCCGCCTGCGGCCTGGCGCAGGGCCACGACCTGCCTGCGACGGTGATGCCTTTCATCCTGCGCGGCGTGACGCTCGCCGGCATCGACAGCGTGATGGCGCCGCTCGCCGTGCGCAAGGAAGCGTGGCTGCGACTGGCACGCGATCTCGACGCGACGTCGCTCGACGCGATCGGCGCAGAGGTCGGGCTTCAGGGCGCGATCGCCAAGGCGAGCGCGCTGCTCGACGGCCGCGTGCGCGGCCGGATCGTCGTGCGGATCGGCGCGGAGCCCTAGCGGCTCGCGCCGGCCCGCGGCGCGCTCAGCGGATCAGCTGGGCCAGCCGCTTGAACTTCGGATGCTGGCTGGTGCCGAGCCATTCGAAGATCACCATCTCCGTGGTGACGACGTCGGCGCCGAGCGCGCGCGCCCGCTCGACCGCGGCCAGACGATCGTGCGGGTGGCGCGAGCCGATCGCGTCGGCAACCAGCTTGACCGCATGGCCGGCCTCGATCAGACCGGCGACGGTCTGGAAGACGCAGACGTGGGCCTCGCAGCCCGCGACCACGAGCGTGTTGCGGCGCGCCGGCAGGCGCTGCATGAAGCCTTCCTCGGCCACGGCGGAGAAGTGGAACTTCGCGAGGACCGTGTCGCACAGCATTGCGATCTCGGGCACCAGCGGGCCGAGGCCATCGGGGTTCTGTTCGGTGCCGATGACGTGGATGCCGAGCTCCTTGGCCGCGGTTGCGAGCTGCACGCAGCGCCGGACGACGCTTTCGCCGTCGTGGATCGCGGGCATCAGCCTGGTCTGCGGATCGACGACGAGCAGGGTGCAATCGTCGGGCTTGCAGAGAATGGTCATCGCGCGACTCCGGGAATGGCTGCGCGCATTTTCAGCGAAGTGCGCGGGCTCGGCACAATAGATCGAAACACCGCCGGAGACCCGCCATGCCGATGACCGCTGCCGACTATCGCGACTCCCTGCGCCGCTATTCACCGCGCGTGTTCGTCGACGGCGAGCGCATCGAAAGCGTGGTCGATGCGCCATCGCTGCAGCCGGGCATCAACGCGCTCGGCGTCACCTACGACATGGCGTTGCGCGAGGAGCTCGCGCCGATCATGCAGGCCGTGCAGGCGTCGAGCGGCAAGACCGTGAACAGGATGCTGCATGTCGACCAGTCGAGCGGCGACCTGCTCAACAAGCTCGAAGCCGTGCGCGTGCTGTGCCAGGAGACCGGCTGCGCCCAGCGTTACCTCGCCCACGACGCGTTCAGCGCACTGACCCAGACGACGGCGCGCATCGACGCCGACAAGGGCACCGCGTACGGAGAGCGCTTCGCCGCCTACATGCACGACTTCCAGGACAAGGACCTCTCGGTCGGCATCGCCATGACCGACGCCAAGGGCGACCGCAGCAGGCGGCCGCACGAGCAGGCCAACGTCGACAGCTACGTCCACATCGTCGAGCGGAACGCGAAGGGCATCGTCATCTCGGGGACGAAGGCGATCGTCACCGGCGCGCCCTACGTGCACGAGTTCCTGGTCATGCCGTGCCGCAACATGGCCGAGGCCGACGCCGCCTTCGCCGTCTGCTGCGCCGTGCCGTGCGACGCCGACGGCATCACCATCGTCGCGCGCCCGGCAGGGCGGCCGGGCGAGAAGGCGGCCCTGTTCTCGAACAAGTACGGCCAGTCGACCGGCGTCGTCGTCTTCGACCGCGTCTTCGTCGCCTGGGAGCGCGTCTTTCTGGCGGGCGAGTGGGAGCACTCGTCGCATCTCACCTACAGCTACGCGACTCACCATCGCCACACCTGCATCGCCGCGCGCGCCGGCTTCGGCGACCTGCTGATCGGCGCCGGCGCGCTGATGTGCGAGGCGAACGGCTTCGATCCCGGCGCCGAGTCGCACCTGCGCGAGCAGATGGTCCAGCTGATCACCATCGTCGAGGGCTTCTACGCCTGCGGCGTCGCGGCGAGCGTGTACGCGAGCGAAGACGCGCTCTCGGGAACGGTGATGCCCGATCCGGTCTTCTCGAACATCGGCAAGCTGCTGCTCGCCAACCAGATCTACGACATGCACCGGATCGCCCACTACGTGTCGGGCGGCCTCATCGTCACCTTGCCCGGCCCCGACGAGGACCACAACCCCGAGACCGCGGCCAACCTCGCCGACGTGCTGCGCGCCAATCCCGACGTGCCCTACGACAAGCGCATCCAGGCCGCCCGCTTCATCGAAGACCTGACGGCGTCGTACCAGGGCGGCTGGTACTCGGTGATCAGCCTGCACGGCGGCGGTTCGCCGGCGGCGATGAAGCAGGAGATCTGGCGCAACTATCCGGTCGGCAGCAAGGTCGAGCTGGTCGAGCGTTTGCTCGAGCGCAACGTCCTGGCCGACCCCGGGAGGAAGATCGCTGCTCACCGCCAACCCGGAAAGTGCTGCGACACCGGTTGCACCCCGCCATCGCCGACGACGATGGTCGCGATGCCGACTGCGCGCAGCCAGAAAGAGATGTCGTGAGCGAGAGCCGTCCGGAATCCTTCGCCGCGTTCCAGGGCCACTCCCTCGAGGATCGCGACGGCTTCTGGGCGGAGCAGGCGCGCCTGATCGACTGGCAGACGCCGTTCGCGTCGGTGTGCGACACGAGCCGGTCGCCCTTCGTGCGCTGGTTCCCGGGCGGCACGACCAACCTGTGCCACAACGCCGTCGACCGGCATCTCGCGGCGCGCGGCGCGCAGCCGGCGCTGATCCACGTCTCGACCGAGACCGGCAGCGAGCGTGTCTACAGCTTCGCCGAGCTCCATGCGGAAGTGCAGCGCATGGCGGCGGTGCTGCTGTCGCTCGGTGTCGTCCAGGGCGATCGGGTGCTGCTCTACATGCCGATGATCCCCGAGGCGGCGTTCGCGATGCTCGCCTGCGCGCGCATCGGCGCGATCCATTCGGTCGTCTTCGGCGGCTTCGCCAGCCTGAGCCTGGCGAGCCGCATCGACGACGCCGAGGCCAAGGTCGTGGTCAGTGCAGATGCCGGGAGCCGCGCCGGCAAGGTCATCGCCTACAAGCCGCTGCTCGACGAAGCGATCGCCATCGCGATCCACAAGCCGGCGAGCGTGCTACTCGTCGATCGCGGCCTGGCGCCGATGCCGATGACCGCCGGCCGCGATCACGCCTACGCGACGCTGCGCGAGCGCCATCTCGATGCGACGGTGCCATGTGTCTGGCTTGACTCGACGCACCCGAGCTACACGCTCTACACCAGCGGCACGACCGGCCAACCGAAGGGAGTGCAGCGCGACACCGGCGGCTACGCTGTCGCGCTCGCGGCGAGCATGAAGTACATCTTCTGCGGCAACGCAGGCGAGACGTACTTCTCGACGAGCGACATCGGCTGGGTCGTCGGCCACAGCTACATCGTCTACGGCCCGCTGATCGCCGGCATGGCGACGATCATGTACGAGGGCCTGCCGATCCGGCCAGACGCCGGCATCTGGTGGCAGCTCGTCGAGAAATACAAGGTCACGGTGATGTTCACCGCGCCGACCGCGATCCGCGTCCTGAAGAAGCAGGACCCGAAGTACCTGTCGCAGTACGACCTGTCGTCGCTGCGCGCGCTCTTCCTCGCCGGCGAGCCGCTCGACGAGCCGACCGCGACCTGGATCTCGGATGCGATCGGCAAGCCTGTGATCGACAACTACTGGCAGACCGAGAGCGGCTGGCCGATCCTCACCATCGCCAACGGCGTGGAGCAGCAGCCGAGCAAGCTCGGCAGCCCCGGCGTGCCGATGTACGGCTACGACGTGAAGATCATCGACGAGTCGACCGGCCTCGACATCGTCGAGCCGAACCGCAAGGGCGTCGTCGTCATCGAGGCGCCGACGCCACCGGGATTCATGCAGACCGTCTGGAAGGACGACGCGCGCTTCGTCGAGACCTACTGGCAGAGTATCCCGGGCCGCACCGTCTACAACACCTTCGACTGGGGCATCCGCGACGCCGACGGCTACTTCTTCATCCTCGGCCGCACCGACGACGTCATCAACGTCGCCGGCCACCGCCTGGGCACGCGCGAGATCGAGGAGAGCATCTCGAGCCATCCGAATGTCGCCGAGGTCGCGGTCGTCGGCGTCGCCGACGCGCTGAAGGGCCAGGTCGCGATGGCGTTCGTGATCGCCAAGGACACGTCGGCGCTCGGCGACGCGGCGGCGTGTTTGAAGCTCGAAGGCGACATCATGAAGACGGTCGACAAGCAGCTCGGTGCCCTGGCGCGGCCGTCACGTGTGCTCTTCGTGAGCGCGCTGCCGAAGACGCGCTCGGGCAAGCTTCTGCGGCGCGCGATCCAGGCGGTGTGCGAGCACCGCGATGCCGGCGACCTGACGACGATCGAGGATCCGACTGCCTTGCAGCAGATCCGCGAGCTGATCGGCTAGAGCACTTCGCTCGCGAAGTCGGCCAGGCGCGAACGCTCGCCGCGCGCCAGCGTGACGTGGCCCGAATGGGCCCAGCCCTTGAACCGGTCGACCGCGTAGGTCAGACCCGACGAGCCTTCGGTGAGGTAGGGCGTGTCGATCTGCGCCAGGTTTCCGAGGCAGACGATCTTCGTGCCCGGACCGGCGCGCGTGATCAACGTCTTCATCTGCTTGGGCGTGAGGTTCTGCGCCTCGTCGATGATGACGAACTTGTTGAGGAACGTGCGGCCGCGCATGAAGTTCAGGCTCTTGATCTTGATCTTCGAGCGCACCAGGTCGTTGGTTGCGGCGCGGCCCCATTCGCCGGCGCCGCTGTCGGTCTTCGAGAGCACCTCGAGGTTGTCGTCGAGCGCGCCCATCCACGGGCCCATCTTCTCTTCCTCGGTGCCTGGCAGGAAACCGATGTCCTCGCCGACCGGTACCGTCACGCGCGTGACGATGATCTCGGTGTAGCGCCGGTCGTCCATCACCTGAGCGAGACCCGACGCGAGCGACATCAGCGTCTTGCCCGATCCGGCAGTGCCGGTCAGGGTGATGAAGTCGCAGTCCGGATCCAGCAGCAGGTTGAAGGCGAAGTTCTGGTCGCGGTTCCTGGCCGTCACGCCCCAAACCGAGTTCTTCTGGTGGGTGTAGTCCTTGAGCGTGCGCAGCACCGCCGCCTTGCCCGTGATCTCGATGACCTTGGCATAGAGCGAGGGCGAGCCCGGCGCCTCGAGGTAGACGAACTGGTTGATGAGCAGCGAGCCGACGATCGCGCCGCTGATCCGGTAGTACGTGAGGCCGCCCTGCTGCCAGCTCTCGACCGTCTTGGCGTGCTTGTCCCAGAAGTCGGCGGGGAGCTGCAGCGTGCCGGTGTAGAGCAGATCGCCGTCGTCGAGCGTCTTGTCGTTGAAGTAGTCTTCGGCGGGCAGGCCGAGCGCACGCGCCTTGATGCGCATGTTGATGTCTTTGGACACCAGCACGACGTCGCGCTTCGGGTTCTGCTCGCGCAGCGCCTTGACGACGCCCAGGATCTGGTTGTCGGCCTTGCCTTGCGGCAGCCCCTGGGGCAGCTCGACGTGGATCAGGTCGGTCTGGAAGAAGAGCTTGCCGCCCGCTTCGCGGTGGCCGGTGCGGGCCAGGGCGATGCCCTCGGAGCGGCCGGCGGCGTCGCGCGTCGGCATGTTGGCGGCGAGCGCGTCGAGATCGCGGCTCACCTGACGGGCGTTGCGCGCGACCTCGGTCATGCCGCGCTTGTGCCCGTCGAGCTCCTCGAGCGTGATCATCGGCAGATAGATGTCGTGCTCGTCGAAGCGGAACAGCGACGTCGGGTCGTGCATCAGCACGTTGGTGTCGAGCACGAAGAGCGTCGCCGGACCGGTGCCGCGCGGCCGGCGTGCCCGCTCGGGCCGCGCCACGGTCACGGCCGGAGCCTTGGGCGCCGTCGCGATCGTCTTGGCTGCGACAGGCGCGGCGGCAGGCAAGGCGTTCTCGTTGGTCAGTTCGAGGACCGCGGGAGCGACGGTCTCGGCGCCGGGCTGCGGCCGGCCGGTGCGCTTGGCCGATCGCGATGCGGCCTGCGAATCGAAATCGGCGCGGCTGAGGAAATCGGCGCGCTTGGCCGGGGGCTTGGGCAATGGCATGGAAGTCTCGGAAGAGGGAAGCGCGCCGAAGGCGCGCGACAGCGAGGCGGCTTGACGTTCAGCCGGCCTTCTTGAGAGCCTTGACGGCCTTCAGCACTTCCTCGACGTGGCCCGCGACCGTGAGGCCGCGCCACTCGCCGCGCAGGACGCCGGCGCCGTCGATCAGGAAGGTGCTGCGCTCGATGCCCTTGACCTTCTTGCCGTACATGATCTTGTTCTTGACCACGCCGAACATGTGGCAAAGCTTTTCCTCGGTGTCGGCGATCAGCTCGAACGGGAGCTCGAGGTTGGCCTTGAACCGGTCGTGCGAAGCCATGTTGTCGCGCGAGACGCCGAAGAGAACGGCGCCGGCCTTGACGAATTCCTTGAAGTGATCGCGGAACTGCATCGCCTCGGTCGTGCAGCCGGGGGTGTTGTCCTTCGGATAGAAGTACAGCACGACGATCTTGCCGCTGTAGGCCTGCGGCGTGAACTTCACTCCTCCTGTTGCAAGCGCCTCGAATTCCGGAACGGGTTTATTGAGTGCAGGCGTCATGAAGCTCTTGTTTGCTAAGCCCGGAGGGCGTCACAGGTCAGCCCGGGACGGGCGTCACCGAATTGGCAACTCGCAATTATAGGGGCTCTCCCGAGCTCGTCCGGCCCCCGTTCGTCATCCACCGACCCGGTCGACGGATGCGAAGACGAGGGCGGCGACAACCGAGCGACTTTCGGCGAGCAGGACGTTGTAGGTCCGGCACGCCGCCGCCGTGTCCATCGTCTCGAAGCCGATGCGCGCATCGATGAGCGGCCTGAGGAGCGCGGGAGGCGGAAAACGGATGCGCTGGCCGCTGCCGAAGATGACGAGCTCCGGCTTGAGCGCCGCGAGCCGGGCGAAGTGCTCCGGGGTGAGCGCGTCGAAGCCGTTCGCGTGCCACGGCGCGACCGTCCCGCTCCACGGCACGACGACGCTCTCGGTGTACTCCACGCCGTTGACCAGCACGCCTTCGGGGCCGTGGCGCGCGATGGCGTTCTGCCCCTCCATCCGGTCGGCGCGCATTTTCATGACGTGATTATCGGACGCACCGGATCGCCGCGTCGTGGCCCGTGGCGCGGCCCGGGCGACGCGGACCCCTGTGGTCAAATATCGGGTTGTCCTCGCGTCGTCCCGCAGGAGTTCTTCCCGTGAAGCCCCTCTACAAGTCCGCCAAGCTCGCCAACGTCTGCTACGACATCCGCGGGCCGGTCCTGGAGAAGGCCCGGCAGATGGAGGAAGAAGGCCAGCACATCATCAAGCTCAACATCGGCAACATCGCCGCGTTCGGGCTCGAGCCGCCGGACGAGATCGTCCAGGACATGATCAGGAACCTGCCGAACGCGGCCGGCTACACCGACTCCAAGGGCCTGTTCGCACCGCGCAAGGCGATCGTCCACTACACGCAGCAAAAGCACATCAAGGGCGTCACGGTCGATGAGGTGTTCCTCGGCAACGGCGCCTCCGAGCTGATCACGATGAGCATGAACGCGCTGCTCAACGACGGCGACGAGGTGCTCATCCCGGCGCCCGACTATCCGCTCTGGACCGCATCGGTGGCGCTCTCCGGCGGCACGCCGGTGCACTACCTCTGCGACGAGGACGCCGACTGGATGCCCGACCTCGACGACATCGTCGCGAAGATCACGCCGCGGACGCGCGCGATCGTCGTCATCAATCCGAACAACCCGACCGGCGCGCTTTATCCCGACGCGCTGCTCGCAGGCATCGTCGAGATCGCGCGCCGCCACGGCCTGATCGTGTTCGCTGACGAGATCTACGACAAGACGCTCTACGACGGCTGCACCCACACCTCGATCGCCTCGCTCGCCCACGACGTGCTCTTCCTCACCTTCAACGGCTTGTCGAAGAACTACCGCTCGTGCGGCTACCGCGCCGGCTGGATGGTCGTCTCCGGCGAGAAGCGGCACGCGGCCGACTACATCGAGGGCCTCGGCATGCTGGCGTCGATGCGCCTGTGCTCGAACACGCCCGGCCAGCTCGCGATCCAGACCGCTCTCGGCGGCTACCAGAGCATCGACGACCTGGTGGCGCCCGGCGGTCGCCTGGCGCGCCAGCGCGACCTCGCGCATCAGCTCCTGACCGCGATTCCCGGCGTCACGTGCGTCAAGCCGAAGGCCGCGCTCTACATGTTCCCGAAGCTCGATCCCGATCTTTACCCGATCGCCGACGACCAGCAGTTCGCCTACGAGCTGCTCGCCGAGCAGAAGGTGCTGATCGTTCAGGGCACCGGCTTCAACTGGCCGCAGCCCGATCACTTCCGCGTCGTGTTCCTGCCCAACTCCGACGATCTCGTCGAGGCCATGGGGCGGATCGCGACCTTCCTCGCGCACTACCGCTCGCGCCACGCGACGACGCGCCCCGCGCCGTTGATGGTTGACTGAGATGAAGCCGTTCCAGGTCGGCCTGCTCGGCGCCGGCGTCGTCGGTGGCGGCACCTTCGCCGTCCTGCGTCGCAACCAGGAAGAGATCAAGCGCAGGGCCGGGCGCGAGATCAGGATCACGCACGTCGCCGACCTCGACCTCGAGCGCGCGGCCCTCGTCGCCGGCGGCGACGCAGACGTCGGCAACGACGCGCACGCGCTGATCGCGCGGCCCGACCTCGACGCGGTCATCGAGCTCGTCGGCGGCACCAGCATCGCGAAAGAGCTCGTGCTCGAGGCGATCGCGGCAGGCAAGCACGTCGTCACCGCCAACAAGGCGCTGCTCGCGGTCCACGGCACCGAGATCTTCGCGGCGGCGAGGAAGCACGGCGTCGTCGTCGCCTTCGAGGCGGCGGTCGCGGGCGGCATCCCGATCATCAAGGCGCTGCGCGAAGGCCTCACGGCCAACCGCATCGAATGGATCGCCGGGATCATCAACGGCACCACGAACTTCATCCTCTCGGAGATGCGCGAGAAGAAGATCGACTTCGCCGCAGCGCTCGCCGAAGCCAAGCGTCTCGGCTACGCCGAGGCCGATCCGACCTTCGACATCGCCGGCATCGACGCCGCGCACAAGGCGACCATCGTCAGCGCCATCGCCTTCGGCGTGCCGGTGCAGTTCGACAAGGCCTACATCGAGGGCATCGGCGAGCTGCAAGGCGCCGACATCGCCTACGCCGAGCAGCTCGGCTACAGGATCAAGCTGCTCGCGATCACGAAGCGGCGCCAGGGCGGCGCCGGCGCGGCCGACGGGATCGAGCTGCGCGTGCATCCGACGCTGGTGCCGTCGCGGCGCCTGATCGCCAACGTCGAGGGCGCGATGAACGCCGTCATGGTGCAGGGCGACGCGGTCGGCACGACGCTCTACTACGGCAAGGGCGCGGGCGCCGAGCCGACGGCCTCGGCGGTGATCGCCGACCTCGTCGACATCGCGCGCCTCGCGACGGCCGATCCCGACCACCGCGTCCCGCACCTCGCCTTCCAGCCGGCGGCGATGCAGAACCTCGTCGTGCTGCCGATCGACGAGGTCGTCACCGCGTTCTATCTGCGCCTGCAGGTCGCCGACGAGACCGGCGTGCTGGCGCGCATCACCGGCATCCTCGCCGGCCACGGCATCTCGATCGACGCGCTGCTGCAGCGCCCGAACGCGGCCGGCGCGAACGAGGCGCGCACCGACGTCATCATCCTCACGCACGACACCGTCGAAGGCCAGATGACGAGTGCGATCGCGCAGATGCAGGCGCTGCCGACGGTGCTGGCCGAGATCGTCCGCATCCGCAAGGAAGACCTGGCGTGAAGACCCGAAGGGCGCGCGCGACACGGCGATGAAGTACGTCAGCACGCGCGGCGAAGCGAGCGGCTGCGGCTTCTCCGGGATCCTGCTCGAAGGCCTCGCGCCCGATGGCGGCCTGTACGTGCCGGAGCGCTATCCGACGGTCGACGCGGCGACGCTGGCCGCGTGGCGCCAGCTCTCGTATCCGGAGCTGGCGTTCGGCGTCATGTCGCTCTTCATCGACGACATCCCGCCGGCCGACCTGCGCGCGATGCTGGCCCGCACCTACCGCGCCGAGGTCTTCGGCGATCCGCGCATCGTGCCGCTGCGCCCGCTCGAGCCGGGCCTCTTCGTCCTCGGCCTCTCGAACGGCCCGACGCTGGCGTTCAAGGACATCGCGATGCAGTTCGTCGGCAACGCCTTCGAGTACGAGCTCGCGCGGCGCGGCGGCCGACTCAACGTGCTCGGCGCGACCTCCGGCGACACCGGCAGCGCTGCCGAGCACGCGCTGAAGGGCAAGCGCGGCGTCCAGGTCTTCATGCTCTCGCCGCTCGGCCGCATGAGCCCGTTCCAGCAGGCGCAGATGTTCAGCCTGCAGGAAGCGAACATCCACAACGTCGCCGTCGACGGCGTCTTCGACGACTGCCAGGATCTCGTCAAGGCCGTCTCCGGCGATCTCGCGTTCAAGCGCCGCCACGCGATCGGCACGGTGAACTCGATCAACTGGGCGCGGCTGCTGGCGCAGGTCGTCTACTACTTCGCCGGCTATTTCCAGGCCACCACGCACGGCGACGAGATCGTCGACTTCGCGGTGCCCACCGGCAACTTCGGCAACATCTGCGCCGGCCACGTCGCCCGCTCGATGGGGTTGCCGATCGGCCGGCTGGTGCTCGCGACCAACGAGAACGATGTCCTCGACGAGTTCTTCCGCACCGGCACGTACCGCGTCCGCAGCGCCGCCGAGACGCACGAGACCTCGAGCCCGTCGATGGACATCTCGAAGGCGTCGAACTTCGAGCGCTTCGTTTTCGACGCGCTGGGCCGCGACGCGGCGCGCACGCGGGCGCTCTTCGCCGAGGTGGAATCGCAACGCGTCTTCGTGCTCGATGCCGGCGAGCGCGCGCGCGTCGCGAGCTTCGGCTTCACCAGCGGCCGCAGCGTGGCCGCCGACCGCCTGGCGACGATGCGCGACGCGTACGAGCGCTTCCGCGAGGTCGTCGATCCGCATACCGCCGATGCGCTCAAGGTTGGTCGAGACCACTCCCGAGTCGGCACGTCGATGGTCGTGCTCGAGACCGCACTCGCGGCGAAGTTCAACGTCACCGTGCAGGAAGCGCTCGGCCGCGATGCGCCGCGGCCCGCGCGCCTCGACGGTCTCGAGGCACTGCCGCGACGGTTCACGACGATGCCGGTCGACGTCGAGCGGCTGAAGGCGCTCATCGCCGAAAATGACTGAGCGATGAGCACCGATGCGACAGCCCGCCCGTCCTTGATCGCGCTCGACGACGCGGTCGCGCGCATCCTCGGCCGGGTGCAGCCGCCGTCGCCAGCGTCGGCCGAGACGGTCGCGACTTTCGATGCGCTCGGCCGCGTCCTCGCCGCCGACGTCCGATCGCTCATCGACGTCCCGCCCGCCGACAACAGCGCGATGGACGGCTATGCCGTGCGCGTCGCCGATCTGCCCGCCGCGGGCACCGTCCTGCCCGTCAGCCAGCGCATTCCCGCGGGCGTGGTCGGCGTTCCGCTCCTGGCCGGTACCGCTGTGCGCATCTTCACGGGCGCCGAAGTGCCGGCCGGCACCGACGCGATCGCGATGCAGGAGAACTGCACCGTCGTCGAGTCGGGCGTGCGGATCGACGTCGTCCCGGCGCTTGGGCAATCGGTTCGTCGCCGTGGCGAGGACGTCGCCCGCGACGCCGTCGTGCTGAGCGCGGGACGCCGTCTCGATCCGCAGTCCGTCGGCATGGCGGCGTCGGTCGGTGCATCGACGCTGCGCGTCGTGCGCCGGCCGCGCGTCGCGCTCTTTTCCACCGGCGACGAGCTGGCGATGCCCGGCGAGACGCTCAAGCCAGGCTCGATCTACAACTCGAACCGCTTCACGCTGCGCGCGTTGATCGAGTCGCTTGGCGGCGTCCACGAGGACCTCGGCATCGTCGTCGACCGGCTCGACGCGACCCGTGAGGCCTTGAAGCGCGCCGCGAGATCGGCCGATCTCATCGTCACCTGCGGCGGCGTCTCGGTCGGCGAGGAAGACCACCTCAAGCCTGCCGTCGAGGCCGAAGGACGGCTCGACCTGTGGCAGATCGCGATCAAGCCCGGCAAGCCGCTCGCTTTCGGCGAGGTTTTCCGCGGCGACGGCACGTCGGCCTGGTTCATCGGCCTTCCTGGCAATCCGGTGTCGGCCTTCGTCACCTTCCTCATGGTCGTGCGGCCGGTGCTGCTCCGCCTCCAGGGCGCGTCCACGACGCTGCCGCGGTCGATGCCGCTGCGGGCCGACTTCGCCTGGCGGCGGGCCGACAAGCGGCGCGAGTTCCTGCGCGTGCGTCGCAACGACGCCGGTGGCCTTGATCTCTTCCCGCACCAAGGCTCGAACGTGCTCACCTCGACGATCTGGGGTGATGGCCTGGTCGACAATCCGGGCGGACGAACGATCGCGCCCGGCGACACGGTGAGCTATCTCTCCTATCGCGAGCTGCTCGGATGAAGGTCGCGGTCCGCTACTTCGCGTCGGTGCGAGAGGCCCTCGGCACAGGCGAGAGCGCGCAGGTCGAGCCGGGCACCGACGTGGCGGCACTGCGCGACGCGCTGATCGCGCGCGGCGGTCGTCATGCACAAGCTCTCGGCCGCCAGCGCATGCTGCGCAGCGCCCGCAATCTCGCCCTCTGCAGCGAAGAGACGGTCCTCGTCGACGGCGACGAGGTCGGCTTCTTCCCGCCGCTCACGGGAGGTTGAGGTGCCCGCTTCGCCGCGCGTGGTCATCCGGCATGAAGACTTCGACCTCGCGACCGAGGTCGCGGCGCTGCGCGACGGCGACGGCGGCATCGGCGCGATCGCGACCTTCGTCGGCATCGTGCGCGATCGCCACGACGGCGCCGCGCTCGAAGCGCTGGAGCTGGAGCACTATCCCGGCATGACCGAGGCCTCGATCGAGGCCATGATCGACGAGGCCGTGCGGCGCTTCGACCTGCGCGGCGTGCGCGTCGTCCACCGCATCGGCCGGCTCGAGCCGATGCACCAGATCGTCCTCGTCGTCGTCGCTGCGGCGCATCGCGGCGAGGCGTTTCAGGCCTGCGAGTTCCTGATGGACTACATGAAGACCCAGGCGCCGTTCTGGAAGAAGGAGACCGGCGCGGCGGGATCGCGCTGGGTCGACGCCCGCGTCACCGACGACGCCGCCCTGGCACGCTGGGGAATCGCGGCGACGAACGCCGCGGATGCGCCGGCCCGATGACCGTGCCCTGGCTCGAGATCGCAGCCGTTTCGCTCGGCGCCGTCGTCGGCTCGCTGTTGCGCTGGTGCGCAGGCATCTGGCTCAACGCGCGCTGGGCCGGCTTCCCGCTCGGCACGCTGTTCGTCAACTGCGTCGGCGGACTGGTGATCGGCGCCGTGCTGTTCTGGCTCGAGCGCTCGCCGAACGAGCTGATGCGGCTTCTGCTCGTCACCGGCCTGCTCGGCGGCTTCACGACGTTTTCGGCGTTCTCCGCCGAATCCCTGATCCTGCTGCAACGTGGCGAGCTGCTCATGGCGCTGGCGCACACGATGACCCACGTGATCGGCGCGCTGGCCTGCGCGGCGCTGGGTTTCCGCATCGCCCAGGCGCTTCTCTTGCGTTAGGTCAAGGGCGGCCGCGGGCCGCCTTGAAACGATACGTTCCTGCCCCACCTCCCCACGATCGGAGGAATCTCGACATGCGACAGGACAAATTCACGACCACGTTCCAGGAAGCGCTGGGCGATGCCCAGAGCCTGGCCGTGACGCGCGACAACCCCTATCTCGAGCCGGTGCACCTGCTGTCCGCGATGCTGGCGCAGGCCGACGGTCCGAAGGCCTTGCTCTCCCGCGCCAACGTCAACGTCGCCAAGCTGCAGGGCGCCCTCGAGGACGCGATGTCGCGACTGCCGCAAGTGCAGGGCGGCGAGCAGGTCCAGGCCGGGCGCGAGCTCGGCGCGCTGCTGCAGGCGGCCGAAAAGGAAGCGCACAAGCGCGGGGATCAGTTCATCTCGAGCGAGATGCTGTTGCTCGCGGCGGCCGAATCCAAGAGCTCCATCGGCGCGTTGTTGAAGGAGTTCGGTGCGACCCGCAAGGCGATCGAAGCCGCGATCGACGCCGTGCGCGGCGGCCAGAAGGTCGACAGCGCCGAGGCCGAGGGCCAGCGCGAGGCGCTGAAGAAGTACACCCTCGACCTCACCGAGCGCGCCCGCGCCGGCAAGCTCGATCCGGTGATCGGCCGCGACGACGAGATCCGCCGCGCGATCCAGGTGCTGCAACGGCGCACGAAGAACAACCCCGTGCTGATCGGCGAGCCGGGCGTCGGCAAGACCGCGATCGTCGAGGGACTCGCGCAGCGGATCGTCGCCGGCGAAGTGCCGGATTCGCTCAAGGACAAGCGCGTCCTCGTGCTCGACATGGCATTGCTGCTCGCGGGTGCGAAGTTCCGCGGCGAGTTCGAGGAGCGGCTGAAGGGCGTGCTCAAGGAGGTCGCGCAGGACGAAGGCAAGACCATCGTCTTCATCGACGAGATCCACACCATGGTCGGAGCCGGCAAGGCCGAAGGCGCGATCGACGCGGGCAACATGCTCAAGCCCGCACTGGCGCGCGGCGAGTTGCATTGCATCGGCGCGACGACGCTGAACGAATACCGCAAGTACATCGAGAAGGACGCCGCGCTCGAGCGGCGCTTCCAGAAGATCCTCGTCGGCGAGCCGAGCGTCGAGGCGACCATCGCGATCCTGCGCGGCCTCAAGGAAAAGTACGAGGCGCACCACGGCGTCGAGATCACCGACCCGGCGATCGTCGCCGCGGCCGAGCTCTCGCACCGCTACATCACTGACCGCTTCCTGCCCGACAAGGCGATCGATCTGATCGACGAGGCCGCGGCCAAGGTCAAGATCGAGATCGACTCCAAGCCCGAAGTGCTCGACAAGCTCGACCGGCGGCTGATCCAGCTGCAGATCGAGCGCGCTGCGGTCACGAAGGAGAAGGACGAGGCGTCCAGGCGCCGGCGTGACCTGATCGAGGAAGACATCAGCCGCGTCCAGCGCGAAATCGCCGACATGGACGAGGTCTGGAAAGCAGAGAAGGCAGCCGCTCAAGGCTCGGGCCTGATGCTCGAGGAGATTGATCGCATGCGCTTCCAGATAGAAGAGCTGACCAGGAAGGGCGACTACGACAAGGTCGCCAAGCTGCGTTACGAGTCGCTGCCGGAGCTGGAGCGGAAGCTCAAGGACGCGCAGGCCAAGGAGCAGAAGAAGAGCGTCGAAGGCGGCCACCCGCAGCTGCTGCGCACGCTGGTCGGCGCCGAGGAGATCGCCGAGGTCGTCGCGCGCGCGACCGGCATCCCGGTCTCCAAGCTGATGCAGGGCGAGCGCGACAAGCTGCTGCAGATGGAGGCGAAGCTGCACGAGCGCGTCGTCGGCCAGGACGAGGCGATCACCGCGGTCGCCGATGCGATCCGTCGTTCACGCTCGGGCCTGTCGGACCCGAACCGGCCGACGGGATCCTTCCTCTTCCTCGGGCCGACGGGCGTCGGCAAGACCGAGCTTTGCAAGGCACTTGCCGGTTTCATGTTCGACAGCGAAGACCACCTCATCCGCCTCGACATGAGCGAGTTCATGGAGAAGCACTCGGTCGCGCGGATGATCGGCGCGCCGCCGGGCTACGTCGGCTACGACGAGGGCGGCTACCTGACCGAGGCGGTGCGCAGGAAGCCGTACTGCGTGCTGCTGCTCGACGAGGTCGAGAAGGCGCATCCGGACGTCTTCAACGTGCTGCTGCAGGTGCTCGACGACGGGCGCCTGACGGACGGCCAGGGCCGCACCGTCGACTTCAAGAACGCCGTGATCGTGATGACGTCCAACCTCGGCTCGCAGCAGATCATGCAGATGGCCGGCCAGCCCTCGAAGGCGATCAACGACGCGGTCTGGATCGAGGTCAAGAAGCATTTCCGCCCGGAGTTCCTGAACCGGATCGACGAGACCGTCGTCTTCCATGCGCTCGATCAGAAGAACATCCAGGCGATTGCGCGGATCCAGCTGAAGATCCTCGAGTCGCGGCTCGAGAAGATGGACATGAAGCTCGAGGTCTCGCCAGGCGCGCTGACGCAACTGGCCAAGGCCGGCTTCGATCCGGTGTTCGGCGCGCGGCCGCTCAAGCGGGCGATCCAGCGCGATATCGAAAACCCGGTTGCCAAGCTGATCCTGGAAGGCCGCTTCGGGCCGAAGGACGTGATCCCGGTCGACTACGAAGCCGGACGGTTCGTGTTCGAGCGCGTCGTGCACTGACGAGGGGAAGGCCCCCGCCAGCGGGGCGGGTCACGCGGTCTGGGCGTCCTCGAAGAGAGCGTCCATGCGCAGCACCTGGAGCCGCACCAGCGTCAGGTTCGCGCTGGTCTTGTCGAGCACGGCGTGCATCGCCAGGCCCGGGTTCTTCGGCACGCCACGCAGCAGCAGGTGGTGCGAGCCGAGCGAGATCGCGGCTTCGGGCAATGCGTGGCCGAAGCCGAGGCCGCGGCTCGCTGCCATCATGGCGGCGATCAGCGTACTGCCGTGAGAGGACAGCTCGGCCGAGCCGGGATTTGCGCCGGCGTGGGCGACCGGCCTGCCGCTCTGCACTTCGAACACGCAGCAGCTGATCACGCCGTTGAGCTCGCTCAGCTGCTTGACGTAGCGCTCGATCAGCGTCGACGGCATGGTCACGGAGAAGGTCGCCGGCGTCGCGATCGCGGGCATCGGACGCATCGTCAGGACCGGCGGACGCGGATCCTCCATCGGCAAGGTATCGCCCGAGGGCAGGCCGGTGGCGAGTGGCGGGCGCTTGGCCTGATAGGCCGCGGCCTTGAAGGCGCCGAGCTCGGGGACGGCGCGACCGTCGGCCGGAAGCTGCTCGCGCAGCCGGCTCCAGGTGCCTGTAATGAATCCCCAGGCATCGGCCGGGCGCGCCACCTGTGGCGTCGTGCGGACGGCGACGCCGGTGCCGCGCCCGAGGTCGAGTCCGTGCGAGACCAGGGTGCTCGCCGAGGTCAGGGGCAGCAGGAGCACGTTGCGATTTGGCCAGGGGCCGGCGACGATGTCGTCGTGCAGCGGCTTCAGCGCCGTGCCGATCGCGTGGCTCGGCAGCTCGCCGACCATGAGCACGCCGAGCCGGCTGTAGGCCAACAGCACGCGGGCGATCGCGTGGCGCGACGCGGTGTCGGCATCGGCTTCGGTGGTGTAGAGGCGCAGCAGCTGGTTGTCGGCAGTCGGCAACTCGACGAATTCGAGGGTGGCCAGCGCCGTGCCGTAGCCCTGGCGACGGATGACGAGGCGCTGTACGGCGCGGCCGCTCGCCGCGGCGATGCCGGTGAGAAGCTTGCGCGACGACGACGTCGCGATGTCGTGGACGGCGATGAAGTTGGGTTGCAGGTGCTCGAACTGCTGCTGCAATGCTTCGGCCGGGGCGCACGACACGAAAAGCTCGCGCTCGTTGCCGCCGATCTGCCGACCGATCTCTTCCTTTTCGGTCGCGAGGTAATCGTTCTCGTCTTCGAGCAGCTGGGTCGCGAGAGCGGTCTGAGCGCGCGTCGAGGCCCAGGCGTCGGGAGACTCGAGGCCGTTACGCGAGCGGCCCGCTTGCCGGTCACCTTCGAGCGGCGTGCCGCCGGCGGGGCCTTGCGGCACGCGCCACTCGTCGAGGCCCGAGGGTTGGCGGGCCAGGACGCGGGTCGACTGCCACTCGTCGAGTTCTTCCTGCGTGGCGTTCTGGGCGCGTGCGGCCCGCGAATCGTCGGGGGTGGACGGAGACGGTGCGGGGCTGTTCGAAGCGTCCCGCGCGAACTTTCCGCCGTTGCTCGAATTGCTCATCGAAACCCGTTCCGCTGCGAGGCTGGGGCAACGAAGCCCGGATGGCCCTGCCGCCTAAAGTCGACATCGGTCGGCCGCTACCATAGTGTATTCCGCGCCTCCATGCGCGAGTCCACCAAATTGGATGATGCGCAGTCGGCGCCAATGTGGGGGATTACCGGATCGAGCCACCCTCGATGGGGGTGACTGTGCCTCGGTGGACGCGGACGCACCGGCCCCGGTGCAAGCGCGCTGCGCATGCAGAAAATGCGCGCTCCACGGCCGGCTATACTCACTGGCTTTGCCCTTGCCGCTTCGGGTCTTGACGTGACTCGAGCGACCGACTTCTGGTCGATCGAGCGGCTTCCGTCCAGGAATCCACAAGGAGAATCCATGCGTCATTACGAGATCGTGCTCTTGATCCATCCGGACCAGAGCGAACAGGTTCCAGCCATGCTGGAACGCTACAAGACCACCGTCACGGCGGGCGGCGGCAAGGTGCACCGGGTCGAGGACTGGGGTCGCCGCCAGATGGCGTACATGATCCAGAAGCTCGCCAAAGCGCACTACCTGTGCATCAACATCGAGTGCGACAACAAGGTCCTGACCGAGCTTGAGACCGGGTTCCGCTTCAACGACGCCGTCCTGCGCCATCTCACGGTCCTCAAGGACCACGCCGAGACGACGCCGTCGGTGTTGATGAAGTCGGTCGACCGCGAAGAGTCGCGGCGCGCTCCCCAGGAAGCAGCGGCCTGACGAATCGGCTCGCGCTGACGGCGCGGATCGTCGAGCGCGCGGCGCTCAGGTTCACGCCCGCAGGGCTTCCGGCGCTCGACGTCAGCCTGCAGCACGAATCGGAGAAGCCCCAGTTGGGCGTCGCCCGCAAGGTCGCTTTCGAGGTTCGCGCCCGCGCAGTGGGCGAGGTCACCGGGGCGTTGCTGGCAGCAGAGCTCGGCGTCGAACATCTATTTGAAGGCTTCCTCGGCGCGCAACGAAACGGTCGCGGAATCGTCTTTCACATCCAGTCCATCGCATTGAAGTAGAGAGGTCATCACATGCCCCCGCCCCGCGGAAAAGGTCGGTTCTCCAAGGACCGCAAGCCCAAGCGCAACACCCAGTCGCTGTTGTTCCGTCGCAAGCGCTTCTGTCGCTTCACGGTCACCGGCGTCAAGCAGATCGACTACAAGGACATCGACACCTTGCGCGATTTCATCAACGAGAACGGCAAGATCACGCCGGCGCGCCTCACCGGCACGCGTGCGTTCTTCCAGCGCCAGCTGACGACGTGCATCAAGCGCGCCCGTTTCCTGGCCATGATGCCGTACAGCGACCAGCACAAGGTCTGAGGCCGACACCATGCAAGTCATCCTGTTGGAAAAGGTCGGCAACCTCGGCAACCTCGGCGACGTCGTCAAGGTCAAGGACGGCTATGCCCGTAACTTCCTGATCCCGACCCGCGTGGCGCGCCGCGCCACGACGACGGCGATCAAGGAATTCGAGGACAAGCGCGTCGAGCTCGAGAAGCACGCCGCCGACAAGCTCGCCGGCGCGCAGGCGCTCGGCGAGAAGATGAGCGGCCGCACGGTCCACATCACGCAGAAGGCCGGCGTCGACGGCCGTCTCTTCGGCTCGGTCACGAATGGCGATGTCGCCGATGCGCTCAACCGCATCGACTTCAAGGTCACCAAGGCCCAGGTGCGCATGCCCAATGGTCCGCTGAAGACTGTCGGCGAGCACACCGTGACGGTGGCGCCGCACACGGACGTGGTCGTCGATGTCAAGGTGGTCGTCCTCGGCGAAACGAGCTGACGACGACGCGGACAGGACTGCTCCCTACCCGTTCGCTCCCCTTCCTCCCAG
>Ga0209724_1001330_pt1 | contig 22567 bp, 23 predicted proteins | sample grotaG_FD_184143 | JGI IMG/M metagenome (GOLD analysis project Ga0209724, IMG submission 184143) | Glacier valley bacterial and archeal communities from Borup Fiord, Nunavut, Canada, to study Microbial Dark Matter (Phase II) -... | ecosystem: Environmental > Aquatic > Freshwater > Ice > Glacier ...
CGACAGGTACGCGACGGATCTTTTTCAGATACGCCGCACGCTTGACGACGACGTCCGGCCGCAAACTCTCCAGCGGCCGTCGGCGCTTTTTTTTACAACGTAACCGTGCCGACGAAGTGCGCGTTTGATGCTCGAGACATGTACGCGGTCGCGTCGCCGTCGGGCCCGATTGAACTCCGCTGTAAGTTCACCAGCTGTCGCATCGCGGATCGTCGCAAGCGCGGCCTCGATGTCAGCGAGCGAGATCGTCGACATCCTCCCGCCGGCCTTGGCGGTCGGGGCAACATCCCCATCGCGACGCTTGAGGCGGACCCACCGTTTTACTGAAGCCTCGCCGACGTCGAACTGGACAGCCACTTCGGGATAGGTGCCAACACCAGTCTCGTACGCTGCTACCACACGTTTTCGCAGCTCAATCGGATGCGCTTCAGCCATAACGCCGAGCAGATCAGAGCCGGATCCAGGTTTCAAGATCTCGGATCAACTCAATCGAACACTGGGGTTAGAACTCGGCGTAGACATGGTCTTGGCCTCAGCGTCTGTCTTCGCCTTCCTGTGCTTGAATCCATGATCGTCGTTCTGCGATTTTTCGACTCTGGTGTCCCATGCGGTCTTTACAAGGGGCTTTGCCGTGGACTCGGCCGCATCGAGCAGCGCCTGCAGGTCCGTTTCTTGCGCTCGAATCGCGCCAAGCTCCCCAATAACGTGAGAATCGCGCATTCCCGCGGCTGACAGTTCGACGACGTCCTTCGCCTGTTGCTTCAACTGCTGAGCCTTCGCTACCAGGCTCCATCGCTGCTTCATTTCGTGCGGGAGTTCGTTTGCACGTGCTTCAAGCGCAGTAGCTCTGTCCAGTAGTGCTTTTGCGGTCTTCGGCACCTCGGCGAAGGCGAGTTTGTCGCTGAGTGCGGCGACCTTCGCCTCGAAGTCGGTGTGTGTCGCCTTGTCCTTAGGGCCCTCGAATCAGAAAGTTGATCGGAACCGAGTGACTGGGGATCGACAGGATCTCCAGATCGTGATCTACAGGATCTGCAGGTCACGTGACGTCCGAGGCGATCATCCGCACGAAGTTCGACGCGCTCAAGGGCTCGATGGATGAGCGCATGACGCGTCTGTGGGCGGGAGCAGAGGCCGAGGCGATCAAACGCGGCGGTCTTGCGATGGTCTCGCGTGCGACGGGCCTCGCGCTCAACACCGTCAAGCGAGGGCGCAACGAGCTGCGAGACCTGCGCACACTCGTCCTCGACGGACGGCTACCGAAAGACGCGGTCTCGGAGACCACGGTCGCTCGGCTGTTTCGGGATGCCGGATTACCGCGCGGCGTGCGTCCGGAAGGGCATACACGGTTGCGGTGGCAGGCCGAGCATCCCGGCGCTCTATTTCACGGCGACGTGTGTCACGGCGCCGCGCTCCATATCGCAGGCACCACGCGCCCGCCCCGGATCCACGCGCTGATGGACGATGCCTCACGGTACGTGGTCGCGCTCGAAGCACACCACACCGAGCGCGAGGCCGACATGCTCGGACTGTTTCTCGGCACGCTGCGCCGCGTGGGCGCGCCCGATGGCCTCTACCTCGACAACGGTTCCACCTATCGCGGCGAGGCGTTGCGGATCGGCTGCGAGCGGTTGGGCGTCACGTTGATCCACGCCAAGCCCTACGACGCACCCGCACGCGGCAAGATGGAGCGCTTTTGGCGGACCTTGCGCGAGGGCTGCCTCGATCACCTCGGCACGATGACGTCGCTGCATGACGTGCAAGCGCGGTTGCTCGCATTTCTCGACGAGCACTATCACAAGGCGCCGCACGGCGGTCTGCTCGGCAAGACCCCCGCCGAGGTGTGGGCCGGTGCACGTACGCGCATCGTCAAGGAGAAGGAGCTATCGACGGCGCTCGCGATCCGCGCGCGCCGGCGCGTACGCAAGGACGGCGCCGTCGATATCGCCGGCGTGCCGTGGCAGCTCGACCAGAGCTTTCTTGCTGGCGGCCTCGTTGTCATCGCCGTCGATCTGACCGGCGCCGCGGAGCCGGTCGTCGAGCACGACGGCCATGAGTACGTGCTTCGCCTGGTCGATGCGATCGCCGCCGGCAAGATGCGCCGCAAACGGCCGATACCTGCGCCGGAGGACACCGAGGACGCCGTCGCATTCGATCCGGCCGGCGCGCTGCTCGATCGACTCGTCGGACGGCCACCGCGTCACCGTGCGCCCGAGGAGGGCTGATCATGTCCGCCCCGTACCTCGCGCACTTCGCGCTCACCGAGCCACCGTTCTCGAAGGAGATTCCCGACGGTGAGCTGTGGTTGCCCTCGTCCAAGCAAGCCATCGTCGATACGCTCCTCGAGGCGCTCGACCAGCGCGCCTCGGTCGTGCTCGTTGGCGAGCCCGGCGTTGGCAAGACGTGCGTTCTACGCGCGCTTCGCCACCGCATCCCGGCCGCCGGGTTTCGGCTCACCTACTATCACAACGCCACGCTCGGTCGCCGTGACTTCTATCGCCAGCTCTGTGCCGCGCTCGGTCTCGCGCCCGCCGCGACCGCCGGGAGTCTGTTCTACGCCGTGAACCGCTACGTCGAAGAGCGCGCCCTCGAGCGGATTCATCCGGTCTTCCTGATCGACGAGGCGCACCTGTTGCACCAAGACACCCTTGATCATCTGCACATCTTGCTCAACTACGGCTGGGACAGTCGCGCGTTGCTCTCGCTGATCCTCGTCGGCCTCCCCGAGCTTCGCGAGCGCCTCGCGCTACGCCACAATCGTTCGCTGCACTCGCGGCTGCATCATCGACTCGACGTCAGTGCGCTCACTCCCGACGATACGACCAGTACCTCCGGCTTCGGATGGAACGTGCCGGTTGCACCCGCGAGGTGTTCGCCTCTGACGCCACCGTGCTGCTTCACGAGGCCACGCTCGGCGCGATGCGCGACCTCGACCGCGTCGCCGCCGCGGCGCTCCGCGAGACCGCACGCAAGAAGAAGAAGCTCGTCGAGCGAGACGTCATGGCGCGTGTCATCGAAGCCGATACACGCGAGCGCGACCGATGACCGATCGACCGCGGAACGCCGACCGCGATCGTTCGTTTTAACCATCACGCTCTGCCGACCACACGGCGGCTTGTTTGATGGACATCAGCTGACTGACACCCTGTCGGCACCGGCCGATGTCCATCGAATAGGCGGTCGCCTCGACCATCAACAGGGCCGCTCGGTAACAGCCTACGAGCACGATTGCCTCGCGAAGATCGCGGGCTTGGGGCTCACTGTCGCGCCGGTCGTCGCGGGCTGGTTCGCCAGCACCCGGAGCGAGGTACTGGTACGTAGTTACGAGGTCTGTCCTGGCGAGAAGCTCCGCCGAGTCGCGCCGGACGGGACCTTTCGCGTTACCGGCGCCGCGCGGCAGAGGTTCGTCGCAGATCTCGAGCGCCTGGCTTATGCGGGCTTCATGCACGCGGTGTCGGCGCGCTTGGCAATGCACTGGCTCTACAGCGAGCAGACCCGCTGGATCGTTCTCGACGGCTGGTCGGCGTTGAAGTCGCTCAAACACCGCGAAGACCTGTTCGAGTCGGTGCTCTCGAACATGGATTTTGTAAACTCGCGCTGAGCTCACTGCGCCAGCACGTGCAGCACGCCGGCGGTGTGTCCGGGCACGACCAGGCCGGATGCTCCGAAGCCATCACCCAGTCGTTGCGGCCGTCCGGCAGTGCGTGGCAGCTGACCATCAGCCCCAACGTCGTCGCGCGCAGTTCACTGCTCGGCAAGAAACTCCAAAATCCTGTCGAAAGAGTGGAACACGAGAATCTGCGGCGATCCCGACGTCGACGTCTTCGACTTCAAGAAGAACATCAGCGACAAGGTCTTTTCGTCGGCCGGCTTGCGACCGGCGTCAATATCCCAGGCGAGCGCCAGGGACGCTCGATGGCACGGGGCAAAGATGGCGACTTCTCGATGGCGGTCGATTAGCCTGAAGCGCAGGAGTTCCGGAAATCACTCGAGAGTGCCGACGGCAAGCCGCTCGGAGAAAAGCAGCTCCACGTGACGCTCAGGGGCGGTCTCGCGGACGTGATCGAGAAGACGAAGCCCGCACCGACAGGAGATGAATGATGCGACGCGCACGGGCATACACGTTCAACTCCAAACTATCGCTGCCGGAGATCCACGAAAAGTTGTGCGAGGTTGGCCCCTGGCGATGGATCGAGCGCGAGAGTGATCGGCTCGGCGACTACATCTCGGCTCGTGCTCTGCTCGAGCCTGATGAAGCGATGGTCAAGATCTTCATCAATAGCGAAGGTTTCGCTGTCGACCTAAAACTCGAGGCCGATCCGCTGAAGGTCGACGCAGTGTACGACACCGTGTTCACGTTGCTCCTTCCAGCGATCGGAGCAACCGAGGTTACGGAGTCGGATCCGATCGAGTGACGCTCGGAAGCGTTCCCTTGCCGATGAACACCTGACCACCGCAGGCAGCAATCACATCGGCCAAGCGCTGCATGGATGTCGCGATCAGGCAGGACCACGACTCTACCTGCCCCAGCTACTGCGGCGGGCAGGGCGTCTAGCTTCGTTGGAATGCCAGCAAACGTGACGGTGGTGCCCACTGTGACGATAGCAACTGATCTGCGGACGCAGGTATCCGCTCCTCGATTACCAACATCCGGAGCGCGTTCGATACGGTCGCTCCGGTTGCGTGATAGGACGTTCAGGTTGGTGTGCCGATGAGCGTCGGCGAGCTCTTCTCGGCTCATCTCCGGGGCCCGGAACGAAATGTTCGTGGCTTGCAGTCGGCCCTCGAAGGTCTGGGGTTCGCGAACGAAGCGGCGGCGTATGGTGCATGGTGCGCGCACGACCATGAGATCGTTGGGCAGGGCGCCTGGTTCGGACGCCGGATTGCTATTGGCGCCGTCCCCCCTACTGCCGTCGACGGTGAGTTGTGGTTCGATATTTGCGAGCTAGCGCTGATGATTCGCGCCGGTCGCGCGTGGCTTTCAACTCGAGCCACCAGGCAATGGCAGATGCGAGGATTTCTCGACGTTGCACAATGTGAAGCACGAGCTGTTCAAGTCGCACCGCCGTATCTCGCGCTGGATCCCGAGCGCCTCCTCGGCGTCGAGGAGCGCGCGATTTGTACACGACTCACGTGCGGTGAGGCTTCGCTGTACAGCTGGTGGTTCGGCAAAGGCCTGCCCCACCTGTTCGATTGGCAAGCGGCGCAAGAGTCGTTGGGTTCCGCAATGCGCGACCTCTGGCTGATGAGCCGCAAGGAGTGGACCTCGACGAAGCTCGACGAGGATGAGGCGGCCCGGATCTTCGTTACGCCGTCGACAATCGACTGGGATCCAGACGAGGTCCTAGAATCGGAGCTCGGAATTCCGGAGACGAAGCGCGGGATGGTTCGCGGCGAGTTCGCGCGCGAGCCAGACATCGGGTTTCGAACGGCGGTCTCAATTGAAAGTGGCCTCTTCGGAGCGGTGACGTACTGGGGATCGCTGGCCGAGAATCTCAAACTCACCTCGTTACTCGACCGGCGCGCGTTTCGGTGAGCGAGGCCGAGCTGGGTGCCCTTGCCCCGTACTGGCATCTCTTCGAGGCACTCGGCAGCGACGCGAGCATCGGTGAAGTAGCTGTGTCAGACGGTGCAGAGTCGCCGTTGCTCTACATCGGCGCTGGGCTCGGCACCTACCCGGCCGCGCTCGCTGGACGCGTGGGAACCGTGATGGCGATCGATAGCTCGATCGAGATGGCGCTCTGCGCGAACACCCGCGGCCCAACCGTCGTCGCCGATATTCGAGCGTTGCCGTTCGGCGATGCGACATTTCGCGGTGTCGTCTGCGCGACGGGCGTCATGGAGTTGCTCGGCAACACCATCGGCCTGGCCTACCGCGAGCTGGGGCGGGTGGCGCGTGGGGCGCCGATTCACGTCGCAGCTTTCATCGATGCAGGAATCGAAATCGACCGATACGCCTTCGTCGCCGAGTGGCTCGCAGGACGTCTGATTGGCGTCAATTACTTTTGCCGACCGCAAATCTCATTGTCGCTGATCAAGCGGTACATCGTGCGCTCCGAGCCGAGATAGCGGCCTTCGTCGAGCAGGATCGCGTAGACCTGCGCGACCGCGAGGTCAGAAAACCGATCCTCGTGGAACACGTCGAGGATTGCTTGGCGTGGTTCCACGGGCAGTGAGCGCGGACATCGGACTTGATAGTGCGCGCCGTACATGTGTGGTCGCCGCGACCGGTAGTACGTGGCGCGGCACACGCCGAGCGCATCGCAGGTCGCATCGATGCCGTCCTCGCTCGAGGTGTCGTCGACGATCTTCATTATGGCTTCGTCTCGCTCTCGCTCTCCAGCGGGATGGTGCGAAGAATAGATTCCTTCACGCCGCAACAGCGCGGTAACGCCGCCCGTCTCGTGTGCTGCCGCATCGGCCTCGCGGAGGATCCTGACCTTTCCGGCCGTCGAGAACCGGCGCCGCGTCGCCGTGGCCGACACCTCGGTCGATTTCATCATCAGATTTATCATCGTGCATTCCTCCGTCGCCCTCGACACTGATCTTTGTTGAGGCCGGTGTCTCAGCTATGTTGGCGGAGAGGGCTGCGGCGAAGTCCGTTAAGAAGGCCGCGAGCTATCTCGTCTCGAACACACGCTTGCTGCACTACGACCGCGCACTTGCCGATGGGCTCCCAATCGCCACCGGCGTGATCGAGGGTACCTCGTCCAGGACCGCATGGGTCGTACCGGAGCGCGCTGGTCGCTCAGCAGCGCTGAAGTGATCTTGCGGCTGCGCGTGATGAATGCGTGCGCTCGTGCTCCTGCGCGAGGTGAAAGCTTCAGTAGTCGTCGAAGTCGCCGCTCGTGCGCAGGGCGCTATGCCGATGGAGAAATCCCCAACCCGCTTCCCATCTCGCGACCGCACCTCACGCTGGTGAAGTGATGAAAACTCTTCTCGTCGAGCGCGGCTCCTTCGCGAACATCACGATCGTGCTCGACGTCGTTCATGTTCTCGGGCCCGTGAAGTCGGTTAATCTTGTCCCGTGAGCGAAGCAAATGACGTTGCGTATTGGCTCGATCGCATGGCGTTGCCGAATGCGCGCGACCGAGTCGAGACACTAAAGCAAATCGCCGAGGCGCCGATTGCCGACGCGCGGCTTCTGGCTGCCGCAGAACAGCTGATGGACGACCGCGAAATTTGTATCGTCCAAATCCCGTACAGGTTCGGCGAGGTTCGTTTCTTCGCCGCCGATGCGGTGGCTGCGCTTCGCCGATTGCTAGGAGGTACGCAGCCGGTCATCCTCACCGACACGTTCTTCCCGCTGACGGCTGACGACGTCAGCAGCTACGCCAGCGCAGCCGGCATAGAAAGGAGAAACGGCGGAATCGAGGGTGAGGTCGAGACGCTACGCGAGTTGCGCGAGCGAAGCGCTCTCACGACCCGCACGATAACCCGTTAGAAGTCTGCGTCCTCGGGCGGGTATCGGGTGAGTTGCGACGGCGCGTGGAGCCATGCAATCCGGCCGTACTTGGCCTCGAGAGCTTGTCCGTCCGCTTCAAGCGACGTTCCTTGACGGACGACCAAGCCGGTCATCCCGTCAACCCCGTAGCTCTCGACGGGCGAGCGTACACGGTTGCCTCCGAGCTCGACGTAGATCAGTTTCTTCAGCCGGCTAGAGCTGGCAATCGCTTCCATACCGTCGATGCTGAGATCGTTGGCCTGAAGGCCGAGGCGTTTCAGCTTCCGAACGTGGGCCGAGCTCGCGAGTGCACGGGCGCCTTCATCGCCGATCCCAGCCACCTTGGAACGATTGTAAAAGCTTAGCGAGACGAGTTGATTGACGTACGGGCTCATGGCGATCTCATCAATCGCACCGTTCGTGTCGACGAGAATGATCTGACGAATCGGAGCGAGTTTGTAGAGTTGCGGCGCTATCGAAAGAAACTTTGTGGCGGCGAGAGTCACGCCCTCTACCAGTCCTCGAATGATGATCGGATTGTCCGCGAGTGCTCGAACGGGTGCCATCCACGTTGCTTGGTAACGTGCGATCAATTCGTTACTGCGCAGTGTCAGGCGTCGGAAATCGGGGGTCGGCCCGTAAGCTCGGAGTTCACTGGCGGCTTCGGTCTGCGTCACGATCAATTCGCCCTGGGGGTCGCCGGCCTTTTGTAGAACGGCTGCGAGTTCTAAACGTGCATCGTCGGAGTCGGGATTCGCGAGCACGTTGCCGATTGCCGCGTCACGGATCGTCATCATTCGAGTGTATCCGGCGTGATGATGTGGATCACGCCAGGTAAAGGGCCGCGAATGTGTGAGTCGGTCGGTCAGCGGAGCTCCCTGACGCCCTCGTCGCGCGCTAGGCACGCCTGCGACGAGCGAGCGGCCGTGCTCGATCTCGATGACCGGGACCTGATAGGATTTGGGGGTGGTAGCGCGTTTTTCGACGGCGGGCTTCGCGCCGGCTGAGACTCCGCGCGTCATGGTCGCGAGCGATGGCACGCTGGCCGCGATCCACGAGCCATCGCGCATCACGATCCTGAGCCTGCCGGGTTGCACGGCGATCGCCGAGGTCGGCGTCGATCCAGAGGCCGGTGCGAGCGAAGTGGCGTGGCTCGGCTCACCACCTCGGCTCGCCGTGCTTTCGCGCTACGCGGCGCACAGCACGGTCCATCTGCTCGACCCGCGCGGGCCGCGGACGATCGCGGAGATCCGGCTCGAATCACCGATGCGGCTGATGGCGTCGGTCGGCAACCACGCGCTCGCGCTCGGTGCACTCGGGGCCGCGGTGCTGACCGCTAGCGATACCCACCTCACTCCATATCAGTTTCCCGCGCGCGCGGTGCCGACGAAGGGCGGGGCTGCGGGGCCGCTGTTCGTCGTCGCGGTGCCCGGATCGATCGAGGAGTGGGATCCGCAGTCGCGGATGCCGAAGCGACGCCTGAAGCTGCCGAAGCCTGGGGTCATCACGGCGCTCGGCGGTAGCGATCGCCTGGTGTGGATGACCACGCCGCAGGATCCCACGCGGGTCGACGTGTTCGCGCTCGTCAATCGCGGCCAGCCGAAGTTTCACGAGCTACCGGAGCCGATCGGCTACGTGGCGTCCCATCCGCGCAGCGACATGCTCGCGTGCATCGGCACCGATACCGGACGACTGTATGGCGTGGACCTCGATCGCAAGGGCGCGATCCGCGTGATCGATCTCGACGGTATCGATCGCGTGGAGTCGGCAGGGCTCGTCATCACGAGGACGAGCGCGGTGCTCGCGGCGCAGGCGCGCCGACCGGTCGTGCTGGTCTCGCTCGATGGCCGCGAGCTCGAGGTCTCGGTGTCGGTGCCAGCATCGTTCGCGCCTGTCGCCGAGGCGCCCCGCCGAGTTAGCCCTGCCCAATGGCAGGGAGGTGGTATCGCCGAGCCGCCCCGACAAGGCATCCCGGCCGAAGCGGTCATCTCGCAGGGTGATGGGGTCGCCGAGCCAGCCGTGCGGACCTCGACGCTGTACGGCGACGCGCTGCCCGAGCCGGTCGTACAAGCGCCACCTGTGCAGCTCGTGCCCCCGTCTGTCGATCCTGTTCCGCGCGCGCCGATGAAGTCGGTCGTGCCGACGGTCTCCCTCGCCGATCGCTTCACGTCATGGCGCGCGAGCACGTCGTCGCTCGCGGCAGCGGCGCCTCGTGCAATGGAACCCGCGGCACCACCCACGATCCACTGGCGCGAGGAGCTCGCGACCTGGACCCGCTCCGTGATCGCCGGCACGACGACCCGGCTGCCACCGAGCGTCATCGCGATCGAGCTGCTCGCGCAGCGGCTCGCGATCGCCGCGACGCTTCACGCCGGGCTCGCGTTCCTCTACGGTGCACACCTTTGTGGTGAAGCCGGGGTCGCGCCCGTCGACCTCGCGCGCGTGCTCGCGCAGAACTGGGACGAAGCGCTCGGCCGTGGCCAGCTCGCGAGCGCCCAGGTCGCGACGTTCCGCGATTCGCGCGTCCGGCTCGCGACGTTCGCGCAGCGCGTGCTCGATCAGCTGCATCCGGCGACCGGCACGATCGTCGGCACGCCGGGGCCGGTCGAGCTACTCAGCGCGTGCGTCGTCGTCGCGCCCGATGATCAGCCGCTCGGGCTCGTCGCCGAGGCGATGTTGCCGCTGGTCGGCGGTGCGATCCTCGCGGCCGATCCAGGGGTAGATTCATGCGAGCTCGTCCTCGAAGCGCGCGCGCATGGTGCGGTCGCGATGGTCCGCACAGCAGCGATCACCGACACCACGATGATCCTCGTCGTGTCCGATGAAGCGCGCGCCGATCAGCTCGAGCTACCGCGACTCAGCTAGCCGCGCCGACGACTTCGTCGCGCAGATAATCTTTCTTCTTGCCGGCGAGGGCGCAGGCAACTTTCGCCGCGCTCCATCCCGCAGCGAGTGCGCCTTCGATGCCGAGCACGGGCAAGACCTGATCGCCGGTGAGCGTGAGGTTCTTGAGCCCGGTGACGTACGGCAGCGCGCCGGTGTCGGCGGTCGCGGCGAGCGAGCCCTTCCACACCGGAATCATCGACAGCGGCAGATTGCGCGGCACGTCGTAGCTGCCGCGACCACCCGGCACGTGCGGCGGCGTCGCTTCGAACGGCGAGTGCGCGAGGACGAGATGCTTCTCGAAGAACGGCATCACGTCGCCGAGCCTCCGCCACAAGCCCGTGCGCAGCGCCATGCACTTGGCGATCAGGCGATCGGGCTCGATCGCGCCCTCGGTCGGGAGCACCGCCGCGATCGTCGCGATGACGCGACCGGCATCGTCGGCCTCGCCGAGGTGCACGGAGAAGGCGGCATCGCCGACCGGCGCTTTATCGAGGCTGGAGATCACGGCGACGGTCGGCGCCATGTGCTCCGGCAGCCCGGCTTCGTCGAGCACGATGTTCAGCGTGTAGCGATAACCAATGATCGACATGGTCGCGGCGAGCTGCGGCAGCTGCTTGGGCGCCTTCTTGCCGAGCAGATCGACGAGCACCTGCGGCGAGCGGCTCGCGACGACCTGACCACACCCGATCTCGTCGCCATTCGCGAGGATGATGCTCGAGATCTTCGACCACGAGATCGCTGCATCGGCGACGGTGCCGGAGCGGACCTCGCCACCGGCGGTCGTGAGCTTCTCGACGAGCAGCTCGCGGATCGCATCACCATCGCCGCGCAGCGCCGGCGGCCCGGCGTACCAGGCATCGAGCGCGCGCGCGATCGCGGCGGGCGGCGGATCTGGATGGCGCAGCGCGATCGCGGCGAGCCCGCGCCACAGCGCCACGCTCGGATCGGTCTCGACATCCTTCCACCAGGTCACGGCCGTGGCCCCGAGGTGCTCGGCGAGCTTGGCGACTTCACGGCGCTCGAAGAAGCCGACGCCCGGGAACGCGTGCTCGCTGCCGAGCAAGGGATCGAACAGGCGCGCGACCTCGGAGCCCTTTTGCCAGCGCGCGAGCGACGCTTCGCTGGTGGCACCGAGCTCGCGCGCGAGCTCCGCGGCGATCCGATCGCCACCGAGGTCGACGCGAAAATCCGGCGCGACGATCTGGGCCGCGATCCGCGGCTCGCGAAACTTACGACGCAACGCGAGCTCGCCGTGCAGCTCCTTGAGCACGCGCTCGGCGGCGGAGCCGGCGACGGTCGGCCACACCACGGGCTCGATCGGCAGCTTGTGAGGACCGAGCTGGTAGCGGGCAGGGCGATCGTCGCCGAGGATCAGCGTGCGCATGCCGCGGCGTGCGCACAGCGTGGCGCACACGAGAGCGGCGAGGTCATCACCGAGGACGACGAGGTCGTAGGAATTACTCGGCACGAGGCGGCCTTGGCGAAGCTAACACGATCCGACCATCGGCAATTTCGCGAACGATCCGCGGAAGCAGCACGTGCTCGGCGACCTGGAGCCGCTTGTGAAGCGTCTCGGCGGTGTCGCCGAGAGTCACCGGCACGGCGACCTGCGCGAGCATCGGTCCACCATCGACGCTCGCGTCGACAACGTGCACGGTAACGCCGCTCTCCTTGGCCCCGGCCGCGATCGCCTGGCCGGTCGCATCCATGCCCGGAAACGCGGGCAGGAGCGATGGGTGCGTGTTGATCACCCGGCTCGCGAACCGGTCGAGAAAGTGCGGTGTTAGCACGCGCATGAACCCGGCGAGCACGACGAGCTCGACCTCGACCTCGCGCAAGCCGGCGATCAACAGATCCTCGAACGCCATCCGCCCGAGCCCGCGGTGATCGATCGCGAGCGCGGGCTTTCCGGCAGCGGTCGCGCGCGCGAGGGCAGGCGCGCCTGGGTTGTTCGAGATCACGATCGCTATCCGCGCCGCGCCGAGCTCGCCGCGCGCTTCGGCGTCGAGCAGCGCCTGCAGATTCGTCCCCGTCCCCGAAACCAGAACGCCGATGTTCATGGTGCTAGACGAAGCGAGATGCGTCGCCGCCATCGCGAGGGACGAGCGTGCCGACCACGCGCGCCGACACCCCGGCGAGCAGCTCGACGGTGCGTGCCGCTTCGGCGACCGGAACGATGATCAGCATGCCGAGGCCCATGTTGAACGTGCGATCCATCTCGGCTTCAGCGATGCCCGCACTCGCGATCAGCTTGAAGATCGCCGGCACGTCCCAGGTCGAGCGATCGAGCTCGACCGCGAGCGTGTCGTCGGCAAAGATCCGCGGCGGGTTCTCGATCAAGCCACCGCCGGTGATGTGCGCGCCCGCTTTCCAGGCGATCCCAGCTTCCGCGAGCTGGCGGAACGCCGAGGCGTAGATGATCGTGGGGCGCAGGAGCGCGTCGGCGACCGAGTCGCCACCGAGCTCCGCGGGCGTGGCGTCGAGCGGCAGCTTCAGCTCCTCGAGCACGACCTTGCGAGCGAGCGAGTGACCGTTCGAGTGCAGGCCCGCCGAGGGCAGGCCGATCACGACATCGCCAGCGACGAGGTCACGGGTCGGGCGAATCTTCTTCTTGTCGACGACGCCGACGCAGAAGCCGGCGAGGTCGTAGTCGCTGCCGTGATACAGGCCCGGCAGCTCGGCGGTCTCGCCACCGACGAGCGCGCAGCCCGCCTGGCGACAGCCATCCGCGATACCCGCGATCACGGTCGCGGCGGTGTCGACCGAGAGCGCGCCGGTCGCGAAGTAGTCGAGAAAGAACAGCGGCTCGGCCCCGGTCACGAGCACGTCGTTGATGCACATCGCGACGAGGTCGACGCCGATCGTGTCGTGGCGGTTCGCGGCGAAGGCGGTCTTCAGCTTCGTGCCGACGCCGTCGGTGCCGCTGACCAGGATCGGCTCTTCGTAGCCGGTCGGAATCCGACACAGTGCGGCAAAGCCGCCGATACCGCCGAGCACTTCGGGACGCATCGTCGATTTCGCGAGCGGCTTGATTCGATCGACCAAGGCGTTGCCGGCGTCGATGTCGACCCCCGCGTCCTTGTAGGTGAGCGCCATCGAACGCTCGTGTACCACACGCCAAGCACACAAAGAGGTCGTATGCTCGAGGTGATTGGTCATCGATGTTGTCGTACCGGCTCGCGATCACGCGGCCACGCTGGCCGCCGTCTTGCGAGCTCTTCCCACGCGGATCGTGCGCTCGGTCGTCGTCGTCGATCGAGCCTCGCGCGACCGGACCGCCGAAATCGCGCGCGACGCCGGCGCGCTCGTGCTCCGCGAGTCCACCGGTGGCTACGGTGCGGCCTGCCAGCGGGCGCAGGCACACTTCTCGTCGCTCCCGCGTGTCCCGGATCTGGTGGTGTTCATCCCGGGTGATCGCCCGGCCGCGGCCGCGCTGGTTCCCGCGCTCGTCGCACCGATCGAGTCCCGCGGCATCGAGCTCGTGCTCGGCACCGATTCGACCAAGCACGCGATCGGCGAGCGCGTGGTGATTGGCCTGATCGACACCGTGTATCGCCATCGCTGGTCTGGCGTCGGCCCGGTCCGCGCCCTCAAGTTCCCCGCGCTCGTCGCGCTCGGCATGCGCGATCGCGGCGCCGGCTGGGATGTGGAGATGTTGGTCCGCGCGACCAAGCTCGGCCTCACGAGCGACGAGGTCGTGCTACCTGCCGAGGAGGGCATGGGTCGCACCAAGGTCGGCTCGCGCGCGCTGCTCCATATTCTGCGCCACGCGACCATGCGATGATTCGGGCGTGAACGACGGGTTGGACAGGTTTGCGAGGGACTTTCCGGCCGGTACCGTGCTGTTCGAGGAGGGCCAGCCGGGCGACTTCATGTACGTCGTCACGACGGGCGAGATCGAGATCCGCCGGATGGTGGGCGAGAACGAGCGCGTGCTCGCGATCATCCCGGCCGGCGAGTTCTTCGGCGAGATGGCGATCCTCAACTCGAGGCCGCGCAGTGCGACCGCGGTGGCCCGGATCGACTCGCGCTTGCTCGTGATCGAGGGCAAGACGTTCGAGGCGATGCTGCGCGCTCGCCCCGAGATCGCGTTGCGGATCATCAAGTCGCTCGCGCTCCGGCTCGAGAGTGCGAACCAGCAGGTCGAGCTGCTGCTGTTGCCGACCGCGAACCATCGTGTCGTGCAGTGCCTACGGCATCTGGCGGAGGAGCAGATCCTGCTCGCGGGCACGCCGGTCAACATCGGTACCGCGATTCTCGTACCGGAGCGCGTCGAGGACATCGCCACGCGTGTCGGCTTGCCAGTGCACGAGGTGATCGACGTCGTCGATCGGCTACGCGCCGCACGCCTGGTCTTGCTCGCCGAAGATGCAGACATCGAAGGACACGGCTTCATCGTCCCCGAGGTCGGACGACTCCTCGAGTTCTTGGAATTTCTGACGCTGAAAGATCGCTTCGGGCCGTAGCCCTAGGCGGCGACCGAGCCGTCGCGAATCGCCATCACCTTGCGCACGAGCGCAGGGAGCTCGTCGCTCCGGCCCTGAATGATCGTTTCGATCTCGGGCGCCATCTGTCGCAGCTGACCGACCAACGCTTGCGCGGTGGTGCCGGTGAGCAACGACGAGACGACGGCGACGATGAACGAACCACCCCAGATCTCTCGCGTCGCTTCCGACGGAGATCCGGCCTGGACTACTGTGAAACCTTCAGCCTGGAGAGCGCGGACAATTTCCTCGCGCTCGCTGCTGATCTCGTTGACGACAAGGATCGAAGACATCGCGACCTCACGTAACAGGGGACGCTTACCGCCCGAGTGTCTACCAAGTTCTTGCTGCTGCTGCGAGAGAAAGCCGCTGGAAACGCACGGGATAATAGGCTATCAGGTGCATCCCATGGCCTGGTGGTCACGTACGCAGGGGCTGGCCGAGCAGCCCAAAAAGTCCGTTCCGAAGGGAATTTGGACCAAGTGCGAGCGTTGCAATACGACGCTGTACGAGGCCGATCTCGACGCGAATCTGCGGGTTTGCGCGAGCTGCAACCATCACTTCCGGATGCCCACCCAGGGTCGGATCGAGATGATGATCGATGAGGGCTCGTGGATCGAGCACGATCTCCAGCTCGAGAGCACGGACCCGCTGGGGTTTCGGGTCGACGGCAAAAAGTACGTCGATCAGATCAAGAGCAGCATGCGCAAGGTCGGCCCCGGTGACGCGTATCGCGCGGGCACCGGCGCGATCGGCGGCATCCCGGTCGAGGCCGGGTTCTTCGTCTTCGAGTTCATGGGCGGCTCGATGGGCTCCGTCGTCGGCGAAAAGATCACGCGCCAGCTCGAGCGCGCCGTCGCCCACAAACGCCCCGCGATCCTGTTCTCGGCCTCCGGAGGCGCGCGCATGCAGGAAGGCGTGCTCTCGCTGATGCAGATGGCGAAGACCTCAGCCGCTCGCTCGCGGTTGCGCGAGGCGCGCGTGCCGTACATCGCGGTGCTCTTGCACCCGACCACCGGCGGGGTCGCGGCCTCGGTCGCGATGCTCGGAGATCTGACCATCGCGGAACCCGAGGCCCTGATCGGCTTTGCCGGTCCGCGCGTGATCGAGCAGACGATCCGCCAGCAGCTGCCGCCCGGGTTCCAGCGCTCCGAGTTCCTGCTCGAGCACGGCATGGTCGACATGGTCGTCCATCGCAAGGATCTCAAGCGCACGCTCGAGCGCTCGCTGCGCTGGTTCCAGCGCGGTCCCGATGCGAATCGTCGGACCGGCACTGTCGGCGACGTCGAGCTCGAGATCCCGCACACCGACTGACCAGATGGAGTATCGCGAGGTACTCGATCGCCTGGTCTCGGCGCGCCGGTTCGGCGTGAAGCTCGGGCTCGAACGCATGGCAGAGCTGCTCGCGCGGCTCGGCAATCCCGAGCGCCGGATGGGCGTCGTGATCCACGTCGGCGGTACGAACGGCAAAGGCTCGGTCGTCGCGATGATCGCGGCGATGGTGCGATCACGAGGCACGCGCGTCGCGACCTACACTTCGCCGCATCTCTCGACGCTGCGCGAGCGCGTGCAGCTCGATGGCGCGATGATTTCGGAGCCTCAGATCGTGGCGGCCTACGAGCAGGTCGCCGCAGCGGGTGGTGACCTGCTCACGTTCTTCGAACAGATCACCGCGATGGCATTCGTGATCATCGGCGCCGCGAACGTCGACGTGACGGTGCTCGAGGTCGGCCTCGGTGGCCGGCTCGATGCGACGAACGTCGTGCATGCGCCGGTCGCTGTGATCACGAACATCGCGATGGATCACGAGGCGATCCTCGGCGACACGATCGAGAAGATCGCCGCGGAGAAGGCCGGCATCTTCAAACCGAACCAGCAGATCATCGTCGGCCAACCGGTGCTTCTGCGCTTTGCTCCAACGGCCCGGCTCGTCGAAGAGCTCGGCCCGGTCTCCGCGCTCGTAGGACATCACCAGCAGCGCAATGCGGCGCTCGCGATCGCGGCAGTTCGAGCGATCGGCCTCGAGGTCGATTTAGCCGCGCTTTCACGCGTCGTTCATCCCGGTCGGTTCGAACGCTTCGAGGACCTGATCCTCGACGGGGCCCACAATCCGCACGGTGCGCGTGCGCTCGCGGCGACATTGCAAAGCCTGGGCCTCCAGCCCGTGCTCGTCACCGCGATCAGCGCCGACAAGGATGTCCACGCGATCATCGGCGAGCTTGCAGGGCAGGTGACCGCGATCGTCGCGACCCGCTATCTGCAGGATCGATCGCTGGAACCCCGGGCGCTCGCCGCGATCTGCGCCACGCCGCATCACGCGCCCGAGCTTCGCAGCGCGGTCACGCTCGCGCGGACCCTCGGTTCGCCGATCCTGATCGCCGGATCGCTGTTTCTCGTCGGTGAAGCGCGCGTCGCCTATCTCGGCGCGCCCGCGGATCCGATCGCGACTAGCGATCCTCCGGCGAAGCCCACCTGAGATCGAGCCGGGTCTGGGGGTCGCCATCCCACGAGCGCTGGCGAAACTTCGCGTCGACATCGGTGCCGCCGGCTTGGTCGATCAGCCCCGCGAAGAAGCCCATCATCTGGAAACACGCCGCTTCTTCGGCGACACGACCCATGTGAAAGCGCGGCACGATCTGCGCGGCACCGGGGTGAAGGAGCGGCACGTCGAGCGCATCGAAATCGAAGAACGTCTGACGCAGCACGCGAAAGCGATTGATCGACTCGACCGGATCACCCTGGGCGAGCAACATCGGATACGACGCCACGAGCTGTACTGCGGAGCGACGCCCCCACCTCTCGACGCTCGCGAGCTCGCTCTTACCGACATACTTCAATATCGCGTTGCCGACGCGCTCGAACGTCGCCATCGGATACCAGGCCGCCGGATCGATCGTGTCCTCGAAGAAGTAATGGAGGTCGCCCGGGTCAAGGACGCTGTGCCACTCGACTGCCTTGCTCGCTCGCACCATGCGCACGTAGTCGAGGAAGAGCATTCCCTTGACCTGGTTCGGCACGGAGCAAAGCATAGCGATCCCGTGTGTCCAGTCACACTTACTTCGAAGTCGTCTGGGGTAGCGTACGGTTAGCGGAGTCGAAATTTGCGTCCGTGGTCCAGCGTTTGTACGATCCCCGCATGCGCCTCGTACTGCTGACTGTGCTGCTGACCGGGCCGGTTGCCATCGCGGCGCCCCGCACCAAGAAAGCACCCACGCCTTCTCCAAGTGCGCCGACGGCGCGACCGACCACGGCCGATTCGCCCGAGGATCCGGCCGCGATCGCGGTGTCATCGAACGGACCCCACGGCGAGGGCGAGTACGGTGGTGTAAAGCCGGGCGTCTTGCCGCGCGCGGACAATGGCAAGAAGCCGAAGCGGCGGCCCTCGAAGGGCACGCTGTCGTGGATCGGCTTCGAGGCTAAGTCGGGCGGCGCAGAGGTCTTTCTCCAGTCCGTTGCGGCGTTCGAGGTCGGTCAGCACGTAGACGGTTCGACGCTGGTGATCGAACTCGCGGGGCTCGACAAGCTCGGTCAGAACACGTGGCGCGATGTCGATACGCGCTTCTTCGAGCAACCACTCGCTCGCATCACGGCCAAGCGCGTCGGCGCGGCGCGCGGCACGCACCCGCACCCGACCGAGGTCGAGGTCCACATCACGTTCAAGAACCCGAAGGAAGCGCAGCAAGGTCGGCTGCGTGCGGCGACCGAGGCCGACGGGATGTACTACCAGTACCTCTCGTTCGCTGGAACCGGCACGACCGCGGTGCCAAAGACTCCCGATCCCGAGAAGTAGCTACTTGGCGGACGCGAGCGCGTCGGCTAGCGTCATCCTGTCTTGCTCGCCGGTAAATGCATCGGTCGCGTGACCATCGCGGCCGAGCACGAGTGTGTACGGCACCGACTTGATCTTGAATTCCTTGCGCAGGCTGCCGTCGTCGAGCAGCACCGGACCAGGGAACTTGGTCTGCTCGACTACGCGCTCGACCGCCTGCGCGTCGCCGCTGACGAAGATCGCGACGATGTTCGATTCTTGGTCTCGAGCGGCACCCATCGCATAAGGGATCGCGGTGAGACAGTGAACGCACGTCGTCGACACGAACAGCAGCAACGTCGGCTTACCGGTCAAGCTCTGGATGTCGAGCTGATCGCCCGCGATCGACGGGATGGTCAGGGTCGACAGCACGTCGCCTTTCGGGACCGTGGGGCTCCGGCGGCACGCGCCGCTCCCGACGGAGATCGCGAGCAGGAAGCCCACCCGTAGCCGAACGGACCTGAGCAATGGCATACCCGCCTGATAGCATGACCGAGATGGATCGAGGGCCGGACTACAGAGACGAGCTATTCGCACTGACCCGCCAGTTGCGCTCGCAGCTCGCGCGTCATGTAGCGGCGGGCTCGTGGGCCGCGCCCGGGCAGGCCACCTCACGTTCCGCGATCCTGCCGTTCGATCTGGATGTTGGCGCGCCGGCCGAGGGTCGCACGTCACTGTCGCAGATCCGCGACGAGCTCGGCGAGTGCACCCGCTGCAAGCTCTCCACGACCCGCAAGTCGATCGTATTCGGCGTCGGTGATCCGAACGCATCACTAATGTTCGTTGGTGAAGCGCCGGGCGAACAAGAGGACAAGCGCGGCGAGCCCTTCGTCGGCCCTGCCGGCGAGCTTCTCGACAAGATGATCGAGGCGATGGGCTGGTCGCGGCAATCGGTCTACATCGCGAACACCACGAAGTGTCGGCCGCCGGGCAATCGCAACCCCGAGCCCGACGAGCTCGAGCAGTGCATGCCGTTTCTCCAGGCACAGATCGCATCGATCGCGCCGCGCATCATCGTCGCGCTCGGCCGGCCCGCGTCAAATCAGCTGCTCGGTCGCGATGTGCCGATCAGTGCGCTCCGTAACAAGTTTCACGATGTCAACGGGATCAGAGTGATGCCGACGTTCCATCCCGCGTACTTGTTGCGCGAGCCGGATCGAAAGCGGGATGCGTGGGCGGATCTCAAGCTGGTGATGCAAGAGTTGGCGCGATTGGGAATCGCGCCTCCCGGCACGCCCCGTGGCTGAGTTAGGGTTCCTCGAGCAAGAGCTCGCCGTCGAGCTGCCCGCGCACATGCGAGCGTTCGCACGCGCGCACGCCCAAGGCCGTACGCCACCACCCGCGCCGCTGATCGCGCGGTTGTCGTCGAGTCTCGATGTCGTGCTCGCCGCGCTGCCGCACGAGCGGCTCGCCGATCGTGCGGTCGCGCTACTGCGCTTGCTCGTCCCGCTCGCGATCGAGAACGATCCGGCCGTCACCGCGGTGCGCGCCCAGCCACCGACGTGGGATGGGCTATCGGCGCTCACCGAGGCGCGTAACTTGATGAGCCGCGAGCGGTTCGGGATGGATGCGATCGCGCTGATCCATCGGCTGCACGGCACACCCGATCCGGTCGTCGAGATCGATGCTCCGGGACCGATGATCGCGGGATGGCTGGATCGCGGTCACGCGATCGACGCGGTCGCGATCGACGACGTCTGGCATGCGATCGCGACGCGCTTCGGGCTGGCAGGTTCGGTGCGCATCGATCGCAGCGCGACCGCCTCGCCGCGGACGTTCGTGATCGAGCCGCTGCGCGAGGTCATCGTCGTGGTCCCGCAGGTGATCGATTCAGCGCTCGCGCGCTACACGGTGTTGCACGAGCTCGGGCACGCTGCGATCGCACTTGTCCAACCGCCCGGAATTCCGCGTGTGCTCGACGAAGCGTGCGCCTCGTACATCGCCCGGCTTGGCGAGCCACCGTCGTGGTTGCCGTCGCGCTGGGTCTGCGAGCTCGCAGTCGAGGCGAGGTTGCGACGGTTTGCCTTGGCCGTGATGCTCGACGAGGTGGAGCGCTCGTTGCCCGAGCTACCGCAGTTGCCCGGGCGAATTCCACCGCTCGCGCTGTGGACCGATCCGGGCGCGCAGGCCTCGTATGTCGCCGCCGAAGCGATCGCAGAGCGGCTGCGCAAGGAGCTCGGCGCGAACCCGCAGCGAGGCCAGTTTGCCCGAGCGCTCGCCGCGGAGCGCGATCGGATCGACGGTCGGTCGGTGTTCTGACGCCGCGTTTTGCGTCAAGATGCACCTGTGCAGTTCGTCAAGCTCGTCGGCGGCGTGGGCATCTGCATCTGGGGTATCTTGGGGCTCGCCAGCTGCGGCGTGCGCGCATCCGATCCGATCGATGTCGCGGCACTCGTCGCGCGGCGCGGCGCCGTCGATGCGCGGCGAGACCTCGAGATCCGGATCCTCGCCGAGCCGCGCGACGTCCAGGCCCGGCTCGCGGCCGCCACGCTCGATGGCGACCTCCACCGCGACGGCGATGCGATCGATGACTACGAAGCCATCGAAAAGCTCGGCGGTCCACTCGGCACGCGCTGGCACCATGCCGATCAGGTTCGGTTCGCGGCGCTGCTCGCACGGCGAGGGGAAGCGCGCGTCGCGCGCGGTTCGGGCCACGGGCTCTACGACCTCGAGCGCGCGATGCGGCTCGGCGCGACGGTCTCCGCCGCGAGCCTCGCGCGCGCGAAAGAGGTCGCCGCGATCGCGAAGTTGCGCCACGTCGATGCCGAGGTCCGTGCGAGCGGGCGGGACATGCTGGTCGCGCTCGATGGGCGCTCCGCATCGACCGGTGCCGAGGCGAAGGCCTCCGCTGCGCAGCACGCGTCCTTCGGCGTGTGGCTGTGGGCGCGTGGCGCGCGGCGCGAAGCGTACGAGCAGCTCGCGCGGTGGCACGACAGCGGCGCGCACGACGCCGTCTACGATCCTGCGTACGTGAACGCGCTCGCGTGGTGGTCGCCAGATGCGGCCGTCACCGCGCTGAAGCGTCCCGCGGGTGTGATTCTGGCGGTCGAGGCAGCGCCGCTCGCGACCGGCGACGATCCTCGGGCCGCCGCGGCCGCGCACTACGCGCACGCGCGGCTCGAAGCGCTCGTCGGGGCAGGTCTCTACGGAGCAGGTGGGGCGATGGCACCGGCGGCCGAGCTGCCGAGCGAAGCGAACCTCCTCGTCGTCGCGCGCGCGTATCGTCGGGACGCGGTGGTCGCGGAGCGGCTCGCGCGCGAGCTCGTTGGCCGCACGATCGATCGCGCGATCGGCCAGGCCGCGATCGGGGCGCTGTTCGATGCGCTCGGGGATCCCGGCCGGGCGCGCACGGCGTGGCTGGGCGCGAGCGAAGACAGCGATGATGCCGCGGTCGTCCTGGGCTACGCGTGCGCCGCTGCGCGCGCCGGTGATGGCGATGCGGCACTCGTGGCCGGTGCGACCGCGGCCGCGGCATCGGGCGATCCGGCAGTGACGTGGATCGCGATCGGCCACGCACTCATGCGCGGCAATCGCACGATCGACGCGATCACTGCGATGCGCAGCGCACTCGACCTCGCCGGAGCCAATGCGCTCGCCGAGGCCTTGGATCTCGCGATCGAAGCGAGCCGGCGCACCGGTCGCGACGCGCAAGCCGACGGATTAGCCGTGCAGCGCTCGCAACTCCAGCCGCCACCTACCGGGCACGAGGCGGCCGGGCACGAGGCGGCCGGGCACGAGGCGGCCGGGCACGAGGCGGCCGGGCACGAGGCGGCCGGGCACGAGGCGGCCGGGCACGAGGCGGAACGTGTGGAGCTCGCGATTCACGGTCCGAATGCGTCGGTGCTCGCGGCTGCATGGGTCGCGACGCGCAGCGATCCTGACGACCTCGCGTTGCGCGCGGCGCTGGTGACCGCACTCGAGCGCGGCGATGTGCGGCGTCAGACGATC
>Ga0209724_1001333_pt1 | contig 22544 bp, 19 predicted proteins | sample grotaG_FD_184143 | JGI IMG/M metagenome (GOLD analysis project Ga0209724, IMG submission 184143) | Glacier valley bacterial and archeal communities from Borup Fiord, Nunavut, Canada, to study Microbial Dark Matter (Phase II) -... | ecosystem: Environmental > Aquatic > Freshwater > Ice > Glacier ...
ACCAACTCCACATTCCGGGCTTCGGCGGCGGTTTGGTGTTCCTGACCCTTTGGGGTAAGAATCGTATAAGCTCCTCTTGCGTCTTCGGGCGCACTCTCTCGCCGCACTAATCCAGCTTGTTCAAGACGATCCACCAACCGACTCATCCCGCTACGAGTTAATACGCTGGCATCGGCAAGGTCACGGATACGCATCCGATGCTCGGCAGCCCATACCAACCGCAACAGCACCTCAAACTCGCCATGCGAAATATGAAATTCTGTTTGCAGCATATCCTCCAGCCGCCGTAACATAGCGGCATGTACGCTTAAAAGTTTTCCCCAGGCCAACCCTTCAATCTGAGTAAATTTCGCGGTCATTTTTCCCCTTCCCCTCTATTGACAATGCGTGCGCAGTCATCTATAATATTTATGCGTGCGCACGCATCGTCAACTAATATAACATATAGGGGCTTCGGCTGCAAGTTTGCAAGTCTGGTTAGCATCCGCTAATTAAAATCAAAGCTTATTAGCCACCAAACCAAGAGGTGGGTCGAGGTCTCTACCTGTGAAACTATAGAAAAAAAGGAGCTAAAAAATGGCTGTGATTGAAATCGCTAAATACAAGTTGCGGGCAGGAGCCGATACCCAAACCTTGCTGGAGGCCGAAAAGCAAATCCAGGAAGGGGTAGCCAAGCAACAGCCCGGTTAGCTGGGCCGGGAATTAGTCCAGGGTAACGAAGGAGAGTGGGTCTTGATTATGCGTTGGCAGTCGCAAGCTGCTGCGGATGCCTGGTGGCCCACTTTGATGCAAAACCCACTTGGACAAACGCTGGGTGCGTTGGTAGAACCAAGTTCCATGCAAAAGTCCACCTATACTAGCGCGGTGCCAGAGTAATATCGCTCGCTATTGGCAGGGTAAATCAGGAATGATTACCCTGCCTTTTTGTTTTTGCCGGGATTTAGTCTAATATTAGTTCTTTAGTCCAATTGATTTATTAGCTAAATATAGTATACTTTGGTTGTTCCATAGAGTAGGGGCAAACACACTGGTTTGCCCTAACCAAACCGGGCAACTACAAAGGATTGCCCTACAATCAAGGAGAAAGAAAAATGCCAGTATTAGCCCACCTATACACCCTTCACCTGTTGAAGGTTCGTCAGGGCGGCGGTTGCTAGAGTCGGTACGGTTTTACCTCGGATTTTAACCTCACTAAGCCCCAATCGCTCTCTGCCTGAGCCCTTTGACGATTGAAAAAAGTCAGGATTCAGCCTTAGTTATTTATGCCTGAAAAGAAGTGACTAATACTCTGAGTACAGGGCACAAGGTCACTACTACACTTTATAGTGCCTGAAATCGGGCCTCTTAAAGCTGACTTCTGATTGCTGACCATTGACATTTATATAGAAAGCAGGCGATTTTGAATACGCTAAGTGCCTATTCGATTTATTTAATTTTGCGGGGGGCGGATAACTTTTTTCGGAGCATGATTTACATTGGTATTGCGGTCTATTACATCCAGACCATCGGCATGAACCCCCTACAACTTGTATTGATTGGGACAACTATTGAAGTAACCATCTTTTTGTGTGAGATACCCACCGGGGTAGTTGCCGACACTTTTAGCCGAAAATATTCGGTGATAATCGGTTTTTTCCTGTGTGGGGTTTGTTTTGTGCTGGAAGGTTTATTGCCGTTTTTCCTGGCAATCGTGCTGGCGGAGGTTATTCGGGGTCTGGGCGAAACCTTTATCAGTGGAGCTTTGGATGCCTGGATAGTCGATGAGGTTGGGCTGGAAAAGGTTGGGCAAGCCTTTTTGCGAGGTTCGCAGGTAGGGCAGGTAAGCGGGGTACTTGGCACGTTTGCGGCGGCAGGTTTATCGCTAATCGCCTTAAACTTGCCCGTGCTAATAGGCGGAATAGCTTTGATTGGTTTGGCTATATTTCTACTATTTAGCATGCCAGAGAATGGTTTCAAGCCACTTCCACGTGGTGAGCGCAACTCCTGGCAAGCGATGGGCCATACTTTCGGGGCGGGGCTAAAGGTGGTGCGGAGTAGTCGGCTGGTGCTGACAATTCTGCTCATTGGTATAGTCTTTGGGACGTTTAGTGAGGGTTATGACCGACTGTGGGAAGCGCGTTTCCTGAAAGGTTTCACTTTCCCGAACCTCTGGGGGCTTAATGCGGTGGGGTGGTTTGCTTTATTTGGTCTGGTGGGAATGTTCCTGAGCATGCTTGTGACTGAGGTTTTGCGGCGTAAACTCGATACCAGTAACCACACGCTAGTAGCGAGAGCTTTACTGATTATAAACGCCTTGCTAATCGGGAGCATTGCCGCTTTTGCCCTGGCGGGGAATTTATGGATAGTGGTAGGGGCGTTCTGGGTACTTTCGTTGCTACGTTCGATAAATGGCCCGCTCTATAGTATTTGGCTCAATCAAAATATTGACTCAACCTCCCGCGCCACCGTGCTGTCAATGGGCAGCCAATTCGATGCGTTAGGGCAGCTTATCGGTGGGCCAATCATCGGGTTAGTCGCCACTAATTTCTCCATTCCGGCGGGTTTGCTGGTTTCGGGGGTAATACTATCCCCGGTTTTGTTGCTCTATCTGCGTACCCTACGGCGGAATGACGAAACCAGTTTGGTTGGAAGGATGAAAAAGTAAAACGGTTGTCGGTTGTCAGTCGTCGGTGGGAAATTCGTAGGGGCGGGGTCTCCCCGCCCGGTCAAGAAATATTCACAAGGATGGACAGGATAGACAGGATATTTCATAGGGGCGTACCGGCTGGTCGCCCTTTTTATTTACTATTTATAATGAGGAAAAATTTAAGTTGATAAATCCCCTGAATTTCTGGGTAGTAGTAACCCTGTACCCTGTACTCAGAGTATTAGTCGCTTTTTACTCCTGCATTTCCCCGTCCCCCAACCCCTATCCCCTGACCCCTATTCTTATTATTGGTTATCGTCCTTGTTTTGGCGGAGGTGGCGGGGAATATAACGCCCATATTCCGCCGAATAGGTGGGCCGCTCAATATCTTCAGCTATAGCGGGGTTATTTTCGCCATCCTCGTCAGGTTCATATCCATTGGCTAAAGGTTGGGATTGATAGGTTTGATAGAGGTTAGCATCCCGAATAGTCTGGTTATTTGGCTCATCCTCGAAATCAGCCGCACCCGCATCTGCCCCATAATTTGGCGTAACACCAGGAGTCCGCAAATTAGAAGTGGTAGGGGAACGATAAGCGGGATAGCTTTCAGGGGCGGTTTGCTGGTTATTAGCATAAGTCGTCGGATAGTTGCTGGGATAGGTATCCGGCACAATTGCGGTGGAGGTGCTACGTTTGGGAGTATTCCGAGTGCCCGCCGCCAGACCTGCTCTTTCGACGGCCTTCTCACGCGAAGGGGGTTTCTGAGCTGTGCCACAATAGGGACAATTCCCCCATTTCAGCTTGATAATCTGACTACAGGAAGGGCATTCTCGCCGCAAGCGCGTTCGGCAGTTATAACAAAACAGGAAATCAGGTTGGGTTTTGACTCGGCAGGTGTGGCAAATCTCGCGCTCCTCCAGGTCTTGCAGCATATATTCTTCTTGCAAATTGGCTTCGTAGGTTTGGGCCAGGGTTTGTTTGGGGCGAACCAAGATATAAAGCAAAACACCAGGGATATTAAAGAAAAAGACCAGCATAGTGGCAAAAATCTGGGCCACAATATCACGGGTGCGTCCCTGAATATCGCGGAAAGCCCAGAAACACAGAGTTAGCCACAGCACCACCAAAAAGGCAATCAGGAAGGTAGCGATAATCTGCAACACACTCAAAACACTGTTGAGGATACTCTGAACCTGATTTATTAAATCCTGTGGTTGCATATTAACCTTCTCTCTCGCGTGTCGGGATGTAACAGCTAACTGTAATTGTCATTCTGAACGGAGTGAAGAATCTCAATATTAAATATGAGACTCTTCGCAAGCTCAGGGTGACAAATGTACAGTTTTAAATTCGCAAATAGTTATCTACATGTACCACAAAAACCGTCGCACCGCCAACTTGCACCTCAACTGGGTTAGGTACGTAAATTTCGCCACCCGGTTCGCTCATCGGCGGCAAAGGGCTGATATAACGGGTGCGGGTCTGGCAATTCGCCCGTACCAACGCTAAAACGTCCTCAACCTGATTATCCTGCACCCCCATAAATAGGGTCGCATTACTTTCGCGCAAAAAGCCCCCACTAGTATTTATTCGGGTAACGCCATAACGCCGCGCCACTAATTTGTCCATTAGTTGCCCGGCATCCTTCCCCTGTATAATCGCAATCACCATTTTCATGACATCACCCTTTTTTGGTTGGCAGTCGTCGGTTGTCAGTTGTCGGTAAAAAATCCTGGATTCCCACCGACAACTGATAACTAGCAACCAACCACCGTTAGCTCTGCGGGTAAATCCTTACCCTACGAAAGGGTTCGCGGCCCTTGCTGGTCGAAAGAAGGTTGTAACGCTCAGCCATCTGGTGCTGCAACCGCCGGATGAAAGAATTTTGTGGAGGTAGCTCGATGGGCATCCCCCGATCCATAACTTTGGAAATAGCTTCCTCGACCTCCAACATCGCCCGTTTGATAGGGTCGCCGTTGCTATTAACAAACTCCTGTTCTTCCTGGTCATCCTCCGCCGAGCTTATGCCAAAAATCTCGCCCAGGTGACTCTTCATTTGGGCTACCGTATTATTTTTGACGATATGAATTGGCACACCCTCATTTTCGGCCTGACGCAAGGACAGGGGCTTCTGCCGATAGTAATTTTTCAGAGTCATAACTAAATCGGCATCGCTGGTCTCTTTTACCAGGTCGGCGGGTAAACCCATCTCTTTAATTGCCTGTTCCAAACGGTTGCGGTTAATCCCGTGCGGATAAATTCGCAAGGGCTTGGCGGTACTGATTGGCAACGTCTCGCGTTTGCCGTTGCGACCATTTTGAGCGACGGGCGCGGCTACCGACATAATGGGCGGCTCTAGTGCCGGACGTTCCGCCCCGCGATTAACCCCCAACGAACGCCTACCAACTCGCTCCTGTTGCCCTCCGCCACCGTTCATTGGAGGGCGACGATTGCCTCCGCCGTTACTATTACCACCAGAGCTAAAACTATTGGCCTGGACAGTGCTAGGGCCAAAAGCTCCTACATACCCGCTACCATTCCCGCCCATATACCCACCGCCCATCCCAAAATCAGAGCCTTGAGTCTGGTTAGGCGATTCGTAATCTGATTCTTCCTCGTAAATTTCGATTTCGCCCTTTTCGTTGCGATAACGAATCTGGGTGGAGAATTGTTGCCCACGCAGAATCGCGTCCACCGTATCGGCTACGTTTAGATGCACCGCTACTCGGTCACGGTCACGAATCTCAACCATTACGTCAAAGGTTGGCGGGGCTTTGCGCTCCAGAACCGATTTTTGGGTGCCACGTCGTCGGGCTTCTTCATCTCCCAGCGTTACACTTTGAATTCCACCAATCAGGTCGGTCAGGGTTGGGTTGAGCATCAGGTTTTCCAGCGAAACCCCATGCGCCGTGCCGATGAGTTGCACGCCCCGCTCGGCAATAGTGCGGGCGGCGGTGGCTTCCAGTTCGGTGCCGATTTCATCAATAACGATAACTTCGGGCATGTGGTTTTCGACTGCCTCAATCATCACATTGTGCTGCAAATCGGGGCTGGCGACCTGCATGCGGCGGGCGCGTCCAATCGCGGGGTGCGGAATATCGCCATCCCCGGCAATTTCGTTGCTGGTATCCACGATAATTACTCGTTTGTGGAACTCCTCCGCCAGCACACGGGCAGTTTCCCGTAATAGCGTCGTTTTACCCACGCCCGGTTTACCAACTAACAAAATGCTCTGGCCTGATTCTACTAAATCCTGAATAATTTTGATTGTGCCGAAAACAGCCCGACCAATGCGGATAGTGAGACCGACAATTTTGCCCGCCCGGTTGCGGATGCAGGAGATACGGTGGAGCGTTCGTTCAATACCAGCCCGATTGTCATTGCCAAATGTGCCAATTAACGAAACTACATATTGGATATCTTCTTCGGTTACTTCGCGGTCACTTAGATAAACTTCAGTACCAATAAAACGTGCTTCGGGCTTACGACCCAGATCCATTACTACTTCAAGTAAATCAGCGCGACGATCCAATTCTTCAAGAGGTCGGCGAATGTGAGACGGCAAAGCCGCCAGAAGCCGTTCCAGGTCGTCGGTGATAGCTCTCTCAGGTAATAAGGCTTCTTCTTCGGCAATCTCTGTATTATTTATCATATATGTTAATGCACCTCAAATTCTGGTTTTTTATCTGGCTAACACTAGATTTCCTGTTTATTAATATCGGGGTTGGGTAGGAAATACTTAACCTAGCCGTTCTTGGTTTGGGCACTCAATACTTGGCTCGGATTGGCGGCTGAGGGGGTACTCACCGTCGTTTGGGGTAGTTCGAGCCTACGGTCACGGGCGTAGGCCAGGGATTTTTCCCCAACCCGCACCATAGTAGCGGTATGTTTGACTAGCACCGACTGTCGCCCAAAATATTTAAAGCCGGTCTCCTCTAAGGCCACCTCCTGCTCGGCCTGATATTCTCGAATACTACAATAAACCTGACAATCCGCCCCGGTTTTAAGCTGTGAGAGGGCGAAACGGAGTAAATCGGGTAATATCTCGCGCTGATTATCCAGGTTCATAATCTTGATTAAATGTTTGTTACGATGGCTCAAGATTCTAACATAAGCGGTCGCTCGGTCAGCCTGGTCTTCGGACATTACCCAAGCTACTTCTTTGGTAAAACGCGGGAAGTAGCCCTTGCTGATTTCCCAGCTATCCGAGTTTAGTTGCTCGGCGTGTTGCACCGGGCTAGGCGTAACAGTTTCGTATAAACGGTGAATCTGCCACAAATCCCGCCCGCGCTGGTTTTTAAGCTGCAAATTGACCGGGCGTTCTATCGCCTTATCGTGGTCATACACAAACAACATTTCACGGGTAAAAGCATGAAACCCGGTCTGGTTAAAAATCGGCAGTTGGGGCGAGTCGGTACTCAAGCGGGCATAAATTCGTTGGGCTCCCTTTTCGCCAGCGTCCACCACCAGATGTTCCAACAATTGCGTCCAGGCTATTTCCAGGGTCAGGGGAGTTTCTGGAAGTTCCGTTTTGTTAATTTGTTCGACCTGAACTTCTGCCCCATCCAAAGTCACCAGCTCAATGGTTTCGGCCTCCTCACTTTCCTCCGCTACTTCATCTTCATCTTTGTCAAAAGTAGCCAGGAAATTGTCACCAAAAGTGCCGAGAGCCAGAATCTCCCATTCTTCACGTCGAGGAAGGGAACGGGCTTGCAAAAAGGCCAAGGGCTTTTTCCGCTCTTGATAAATATAAACCGATGAGCCAAGATTATTGACAGGTAATTGCTGGATGAGGGCCGTAAGGGGGGAAGCAGGCACAACTAGGGCTTGAGGCAGATTAAGTCCTACCTCCGCCTGGTGCATTTGGCCTAATTTTAGAAAATCGCTGAAATGCAGATTCCTAATCAAGCTGCATTACCACCTTAATGGGATTTTCAGGAACGGTAATCTCTGACCATTCCCAGAAAAAGCTGATGGAAACGAGGGTCGTTGGTTAGTTCGGGATGGAAAGAAGTTGCCAGCATATTTTTCTGGCGGGCCGCTACCATTATTTCCCCCTCGGCAGTCGTTTGGGCAACCTCGTGTTCCCGCAAAACCGCCACCTTTTGAACCCCTTTGGCTTCGTCTATGCTCTCAATATAGGGAGCGCGGATGAAAACCCCATGAAAAGGGCTTGACCCTAACCCGGTAACTTCCAAATCAGCTTCAAAGCTTTCAAGTTGTGAACCGAAGGCGTTGCGCTTAACCTTGATGTCCATTAGCCCAATCAACGGTTGGTCTAAACCGCCAATATCTTTGGCTAACAAAATCATTCCAGCGCATGTTCCCCAAACCGCCTTACCTTCGGCGACCATCTCTTTTACGGGTTCAATTAATTCCCAGCGTGTCATTAGCTTGCCGATAGCGGTGCTTTCGCCCCCGGGAATAATTAAACCTTCCAGCCCTATCAAATCACGGGGGAGGCGCACCTGTCGCACCTCCGCCCCCAATTGCCGTAAGACCTGTTCATGCTCGATAAACGCGCCCTGCAAGGCCAATACGCCAACTCTTGCTACTCTCGTCATCTTTTCCGTTACTTACTTCTACTTTAGTTTTGACTGCTGCCCTAACCCCCTAGCCCCCTTCCGCTTTAGGGAAGGGGGAACAAGAAGTCTTTTAACTCGGCCCTCAGCACTCAGTCCTCAGCACTTTTTTACCAGCCGCGTTCTGCCAGAACCTGGTCACGCGGGATTTGCGAAATTTCGATACCGACCATTGCCTCGCCCAAATTTTTCGAGACTTCGGCAATGATTTCCGGGTTGTTATAGTGGGTGGTGGCCTGTACAATCGCTTTGGCCCGTTTCATTGGGTCGCCGCTCTTGAAAATACCGCTACCAACAAACACCCCGTCCGCCCCCAACTGCATCATCAAAGCTGCGTCTGCCGGAGTAGCTATGCCGCCTGCCGCAAAATTCACCACCGGGAGCTTACCCGTTTCGTGAATCTGAACAATCAGTTCATAAGGGGCTTGCAGATTCTTGGCAACGGTCATCAGTTCTTCGCGGCCCATCCCCTGAATTCGGCGCACTTCACTTGTAACCGCCCGCATATGCCGAACCGCTTCTACCACGTTGCCTGTGCCGGCCTCGCCTTTGGTGCGAATCATGGCCGCCCCTTCTCCAATCCGGCGCAGAGCTTCACCCAGATTGCGGCAACCACAGACAAACGGGATATTAAAATCGTGTTTGTTAACGTGGTATTCCTCGTCCGCTGGGGTCAAAACTTCGCTCTCGTCAATGTAATCAATCCCCAGAGCTTCCAGAATTTGGGCTTCTACAAAATGACCAATTCGGGCTTTTGCCATTACCGGGATAGACACCGACTCTTTGATTTTGATAATCAGTTCCGGGTCACTCATACGGGCGACCCCGCCCTGTTTCCGAATATCAGCCGGGACGCGCTCCAAAGCCATTACCGCCACCGCCCCCGACTCCTCGGCGAGCTTGGCCTGATCGGGCGTGACCACGTCCATTATCACGCCGCCTTTGAGCATCTGGGCCAGACCCGCCTTGGTAGTCCAGGTTGACTTTTGTACTTTATTTCCATTGGGCGAAAGGGTTGTTGCCATTTTAAATAAACTTCCTCCTAGAATTTCCGCTTTTTATTTAAGGCTTGTTGCCTACCCGCGTTTTGCAGAAAGGTAATTAAGCAGGGACGCACGCCTGGCTCTAACAATTTCCTATTTATATGTCTACGAAGGTTGTAGCGAAATGTTACACCCCTCTTTATAGCCTTTTTAATTCCCTCTATTTTACTATTTTAAAGTACAATTGACAACAGCGATTACGGCTTCTACATCTAGGCCAATTCGCCTATCAAGCTTAATTGCTTTGCTGATTATAGTATATACTATAAGTCCTGTTTTATCAAATTTGCCACGATACGGGCCGAAAGCGTCACCAATGGCACGCCCCCGCCGGGATGGGTGCTACCTCCCACAAAATACAACCCCTTAACCTGCCGAGAACGGTTGGGCGGGCGTAAAAACGCGCTAAAACGATTGTTACTGGAAAGGCCATAAATTGCCCCGCGCTCGGCGTTATAACGTTGGGCCAAATCGAAAGGGGTCATTATTTGTTCCACTTCAATCGCATCTTCCAATCCAGTCAAGCCAAATTCGGTCATACGCCGGATAATCAGGTCGCGGTAATTTTTGGTGACATTGGGAGCGGCCCAATCAAAAGCCTCCGATAGATAGGGTGCATTTACTAGCACAAACAGGTTACTATGACCCGCCGGAGCGTGTTGGTGGTCGCTATGGCCTGTCCAGCAGATATAAATCGTGGGGTCGCTGGCGGGCACTTTGCGCTTAAAAATATCCTCAAACTCGTTCTGGTAATCGTGGCTGAATAGAATATTATGATGAACTAGCTGCTCATATTGCCGATTTATCCCCAAAAATAGCACAAAACCACTGCAACTTGGCTCAAGTTTGGCAAGGTTACGCCCCCGCCCTTGCCCCTTGAGCAGTTTGTCATAGGTGTAGGCCACGTCGGTATTAGCTACTACAATATCAGCGGTTATCTCAGCACCATTCTCCAGCCGCAGCCCAATTGCCCGTCCCTTCTGGGTAATAATCTCCGCCACGCCTACGCCCGTGCGTATCTCCACCCCTAACTCCAGGGCCAGCTTGGTATAAGCCTCCGCCAGAGCATATAACCCGCCCCGCACGTACCAACCGCCCATGCCTAATTCGACGTATGGGATGATATTCAGGGTGGCGGGGGCTTGATATGGCGAAGAACCGTTGTAGGTAGCATAGCGGTCAAAAAGCTGCACCAGTCGTTTATCCTTGAAAGCTGCCGTATTAGCCTGATGCACGGTGCGAAAAGGGTCTATTTTGAAAGTGTCGCCCATTCGGAGGCTTAATAAGTCACGCAACCTGTTAAAGCCCTGAAACAGAAACACCTCGGCGGTCAGGTCATAAAGGCGGCGGCTATAGGCCATAAAACGGAAATAATTCGTTACATCGGGCGGACTAAGTTTGTCTATGGCGGCGGTCATGGCGGCGGTGCTATCGCTGGCATCGAAAACCGTGCCGTCAGGGTAGAAATAGCGGGTAATCGGCTCAACTGGCACAAGCTCAACATAATCGGCAAAGTCGCGTCCGGCAGCCTTGAATAAATCCTGGTAGACAAAGGGCATTGTGAGCAGCGAAGGCCCGGTATCCCAACGATAACCCCCTTTTTCGAGCAGGTTAAGTTTCCCACCTACCGTTTCATTTTTCTCGTAAATCGTGACTGTGTGCCCCTGTGCTGCTAGCCGGATTGCGGTTGCCAGCCCGCCCATTCCTGCCCCCACAATTGCAATCTTTGCCATGTTGTTCGTTTCTAGTTTTTTATTCTTCCAATGTGAAGAAGTTGTAAATTACCTCGGAAATTCGGGCTAGTTTGCGGGAAGCATCGGTTTCATCAGTTAGTTTTTTGGTCATCAGGGCTATGGTATAGGGTTGTTGTGAAGCATAAACAATGCCAACATCTGCCCGCACTGTGCCGATTGACCCGGTTTTGTGGGCTACCCGCACGCCCATCGGCAGGTATAAAGGAATTATTTCGTTATATTTCTGGCGTAGCATAATATTTATAATATCGTCACAACTTTTGCGGCTCAGATTCTCGGCCCGAAAAATATCCGCCAATAATTTCACCATGTCTGCCGGGGAACTAACGTTATTATTTGACTCGGCGGTGGCAGGGCCATTGGGGTCAGAGCGAGTAGTCATTAGGCGTTGGTATAGCTGTTCATACCCAATATTCGGGTCGCTAATATCGTAGCCAGTCAGGTAATACATTAACTGGCGGATGGTGGTGGCGACGCTAGTTTGAGCTAGACCCAATTCATTCATAGTATTCTGGGTATTCTCAAGCCCAACTAGCTCAATCAGCATATCGGTGGCACTATTGTCGCTAACCACAATCATCAGCACCGCCAAATCCCGCACTGTTAGGTTCAGGCCAAAATCCAGGTCTTGCAACACTCCCGACCCGGTAACGCGCTGTTCGGGCTTGAGTTCGATTCGCTGGGAAAGGTCAACCAGCCCAAGTTCGGCTTGTCGGTACAACTCATAAATAATTGGGACTTTGATAGTGCTGGCGGTGGGATATAGGGCAGTTTCGTTTATCATGATAGCTAAATCTTTTTCCAGGCAACTTGCCGCTACGCCCACCACCCCATCAATTGTGGCAATAATCTCGTTAATTTTATCAAGGGCTGTCTGTTTATTCATGATTCAGACTTTCTTTGTAGGGTAGGGTTTACCTGTCCCTCCTGTACTCAGGGGGATAAACCTACCGGGCGGGGAGACCACGCTCCTACTTACGGCATGATTTGCTTATAGGTTGAGGTTACAAGAGCCCATGTTAACAAACCCCACTGTTACCGTCAATTCACTCATTTGGCTTTAGCTTCCTTCCTATGGATTATCGGATAACACCGCTACCAAACAATATGACCAGCCAGCCACTGCCGGGTCATTCTTCATTTTTCGGAGTTTGTTTGAGCTATGTTTGTGTTCAAGTTGATTATGAATTCTGAAGCTTAATTTGCTTTGTGGCTTCGGTAGCGGCTATTCGTATAGAATTTATTTCTTGTTCTGAGGTTGGTAAATCAGGCTGATAGTTTTGTAACTTCTCGAGAGGAGCTAAAGCCCGCCAGTCCCCCAGATTAGCTAATAGCGATATAAATTCGGTTAACCAATAAGGGGCTGGGTCATCAATAGCAGCAATTAACATATCAAAATCTTCTTTGCGCCCACCATACCGTATAAACCAACGTAGTGCAAAAAAACCACCCTTCCTTAAATTTTCATCCTCACTTTTTACTGCTTTGAGAATTCCTAATTTTGCAGGTTCTCCGATAGAGTGCAAAGCCCAATATAAACTACCCCAACCAGGCATTTTGCATGGTACAAAGGCGTTTATGATAGGGATAATTGCCCTTTCATCTTTAAGAAAAGTTAAACCGCGTGCCGCAGCAAACACTTTGCCACAATCGGTAGCTGTGTAAGTCCGAATAATATTGATTAAAGGTTCTACCGCTTGCTCATCACCAATTTTCCCAAGAGTCTCGGCAGCATTTACAAAAATAGTTCTATCTTCACTTTCGAGCGTGTGAATAAGAGAATTTATTGCGGGTTGCCCAATTTGAATTAGTCTTTCAATAGCAGATTTAGTAGGTTCTTGCCAATCTTCAAATTTTAGTGCGTTTATAAGCTCCTGAATTTCTTGTGACGAATCAGAATTGTTGGTTATATCTGAGCTCATAATTCACCTAAAACTTTTAATATCTAAAACACCTGTACTACTTGGGTCTGGAATAGCATCGGGGGTTAGAATAGCATAAATTTTAGCAGTTTGCAGCCTCACAGCTAATGACTCCTATTTCAAGCCATTTCTTGCGAAGCTGCTAATAAGCTGAGAGGGGAATAATGTTGTAGGGGCGACCAGCAGGTCGCCCTGGAATCGAGGAGAGGTCAAACTCATTTCGCACTCTTGTGTTTTTGTGCTAGGGAAGCCAGCCGTTATATTTGGAATGCTCTTTGCCAATCGGCAGTTCAACGGGCCGCCCGGTCTCTACCGAATAATAAAAAGCCGTAATAAACTCAAGGGCTCGCCGCGCATCGGCAAGGGTTACGGGTAGCTCCTCACCGTTTTTCAGGGCGTAATAATAACGATAAAACTGTCCGGCAAACCCCTCCGGCAAGGGCTCAAACTCGCCTAAAACTTCCTGGATACGCGCCTCTAGCTCTGGCGTATCGCCCACAAATTCCCAGGGGTCGCCCGAATTATTGTAAGGCCGCTTGTTGCTCTCGGCGGACAAACCCTCAAAGCAAAAATGGTGACGGGTAAGCTCCTTGCTTGAGCCAAGCGTGACTGACAAAGTAGCCAGCGAACCATCCGTCAGTTCCACCGAAATCGCCGCGCAATCCTCTACCTCCACCGGGTTAACCCTGGTAGCGGTGCGGGCAAAGACGCTTTTGGCTGGCCCCAGAATATAGTTCAGGATGTCGTGCGAATGGATGGCGTGGGTTAGGAGTGCGCCCCCCAACTCGGTCTGCCACTTCCCGCGCCAGGGCACAGCGTAATAATCGGCCCGTCTTCTCCAGGCTGTCTCGATGGTTGCCAAATAAGCCCGCCCGGTCAGGCCACCATCCACCAGCAATTTGAGTTTTTGCAAGCCATGTCCAAAACGATACTGAAAGATAGGCATTACCCGTTTGCCGTTTGAGGCCGCCTCAGCCTGAATAACTTCGTCCACCTCTCGCAGTGAGCCGACCAACGGCTTTTCGCAAATGACATTTTTGCCCGCCGCTAAAGCTTGTTTAATCTGGCTGAAATGGAGATGGGGCGGTGTACACAGGTCTATTACGTCCAAATCCTCTAGTTGACAGACCTCGTTGAAATCCAGATAGTAGCGTGGCAGCTTAAAAGTCTCGACCACTTCCTGGGCCTTACTCTGGTCAATATCACAAATCGCCACTATTTCAAACAAATCGGGTAATTTCTGGTAACCTTCAAGATGGCTGCGACCAATCCCGCCGCCCACCACCACCACTTTTATTTTTTTATTGTCGCTCATTTATTCTTCTTCTTATAATGCCTATTGATAGGGGCGGGTTTTCCCCCTGAGTACAGGAGGGACAGGTCAACCCGCCCGTTATGACCACCGACAAGACCCGGGTGGGTTATAAACCCACTCCTACATTTAAATCAGCCCCTGATGTTAGATGTTTGGCCTTTGCTTGAGCCTCCAGAGCCAACTGTGAGGCTAAAAAGCAATGTTCCTGGGTCATCGCCGTCTCTGTCCGATTAATAATATCTGCCACTAGCTGCTTGCCATAGGGTAAATCCAGTTTGCTACAATCAAAATATTGGGTACTTTTCTGATTGACCAGAAATAGATGATTACCCCCGTCCCGACCCGCAATATCACAATTCTTCCGAATCTCGATATAACCCTCTGTCCCTAAAATGGTGAGCCGCCCATCTCCCCAGGTATTAAGACCGTCGGGCGTGAACCAATCCACCCGCACATAGCCCGTGCCGCCATCTCCCCGCAAAACCACATCGCCAAAATCTTCCAGTTCTGGGTAGTCTGGATGGGTATAGTTGGCGACCTGTGAGGCTACCACTTCGGCCTGAGTTGAGCCAGTAAAAAACAAAAATTGCTCGGTCTGGTGAGAGGCAATATCGGTCAGAATACCGCCATAGGCCGCCTTTCGGAAGAACCAATCTGGGCGACTGGGCAGGTTGAGGCGGTGCGGCCCCAACCCGATAGTTTGTAACACTTTGCCAATAGCTCCAGCTTGCACCAGGTCGCCCGCTTTGACCGTTGCGGGACTCTCAAAATGCTCACTGTAGCAAATCGAGTAAATCCGCCCGGTTTCGGCTTGCACCTGCCGCACCTCGGCCAGTTGTTCCAGGGTAGTGAAGCCCGGCTTGTCACTCATGAAATCCTTACCATGCTGCATCACCTGAATACCGAGGGGCGCGCGCTCCGACAAAATGGACGCGCTCACTACCAGTTGAATAGTCGGGTCTTCCAGAATTTCTTCTGGATTACCCACCAACCGTGCCTGGGGATAAAGCCGAGCAAAGGGGGCAATAAGCTCTGGCTCGGTGGCGTAGAAAGCCACCAACTCGGCTCCGGCCTTCAGCAACAGGCTTACCTGACCATAGATATGCCCGTGATTAAGGCCGATAGCCGCAAATTGGATTTTACTCATGGCTATTTCAGGAATCCTGCCCCTTGTAAAGCTTTTTTGGCGGTGGCTTCCCAATCCGAAACCCCTAAACCATCCAAACCTTTTACGTAATTGTTCCAGTTCTCGCTGTTCAAGGGCTTCTGGCCTAATACAAACTGCACCAGACCTTCACTGACGTAGCGGGTAATGTCGGCCTGATTAGGCGCGGCCTTGATTAGCTCTACCGCCGTCGCATCCAGATTCGCCCCGTTAAAGCTTTTCTTGTAAAAATCCAGCGGGTCAATGTTACGACCGTCCCCCGTCTGGAAAAGTACATAACGGGCGCGTAGCTCTACGTCTGTACCAATATAGGCCATTGTTTTCATCTGCAAGATGGGCTGTTGCTCCTTCGAGTTATAGACTAATTCGGGCTTGATACCGTTTACATCAATATTCTTGGTGGCATCAAACTTGTAATTGACCCCTTCTTTGCCAAAGCCCAACAAGAAGTAGCCCTCCCCACTATTAGTCCATTCCAGCAAGCGGGCAATCGCCGGACCTTTACCACCATCTATGGCCTTTTTAGAAACGGCGTAGTAAGCGCCAACCGGAGCGAAGGTAGTGGCTGCGCTCTTGCCGTCCGGGCCTTTGGGCGGGTCAACTATCACCAGATTGCCTTTGGGGTTATTGGCATCAAAGTCTTTGTAATTGGCCTTGCACATCGCCGCACAGAAGTCCTCAATGAACATCCCGTACTTGCCCTGTTTCCAACGGGAGCGCAAATCGTCCAGTTTTAGGGTCGGCCAGTCTGGGTCAATTACCTTAGAATCTACCAACTTTTTAGTAAACTCGGTAGCTTTCTGATAGTTGGGGTCACGCATCGCCAGCCCGAATTTGTCAGGACTCAGGTTCCACAGGCCCGGTAGACCGTATGCGCCATAGATGAAATCAAAATTAATTCCCAGCCCATTCGGCCCGTTAATGAAAGAGCCAAAGCCAAAGGTATCGTTTTTGCCGTTGCCATCGGGGTCTTTTTCGGTGAAGGCTTTGGCGACATCATAGAACTCGTCCAGGGTAGTCGGAGCTTTCAGGCCCCATTTATCCAGCCAGTCCTGTCGCACAAATAAAGCGTTCCGTTTGTATAACTGGGCGGGTTCTTGTAAGCCCAACATTGTGCCATTGACCGAAACCAGTTTGTTGATATTGTCGTTGCTGTAGCGCAACTTGGTACGTTCCGGCATCAACGGCAAAAGTTGGGAGGTAGGGCCAAGTAAGCCCTGGTCGGCAAATTGATAGAACAGGGTGCGATTGGTCATTTGAAAGAGGTCAGGCAGGTTGTTAGAAGCTGCTGCCGCCGATAACTTGGTGTCGCCATCGTTGCCAACGGGAGTCATGGTAAATTTCAGGTTAATGTTCAGCTTCTCTTTGATAAGCTTGTAAGCTTCCCAGTCGGCGGGTGGTGCTGCGCCTTCGGGTGCGCCTGGAGCCATCCAGACAGTCAAATCTACGGTTGGGCCACTCACCGCCGCCGTAGTAACCGCCGCCGCAGTGGTTTGAGCCCCTGCCGCCGTGGTAGTTTGGGCTCCACTGGCAGTCGTAACTGCCGCCGTGGTGGTCGTGGCTGCGGTGGTGGCAGTGTTGTCGCCACAGGCTGCTAGCATCAGGGCCAGCACGCTCAAAAGAACCATCGCCAGACTTAAAATTCGGTTTGTACCGCGTGTCTTGATTTTCAACATTGAATCATCCCCTCCTTACTTCGAGTAAAATACAAATAGTTGTAAAACCCTGTAGGCAGTTTCTAACCTTTGCGCGTGGGTTATCCCCCTGTGTACAGGAGGGACAGGTAAACCCACCCCTACAGGGAATTACTATTGTAGGGTAGGGTTCGTAACCCTACCGGGCGAATTGTAAACCTAAGTTATTCCTTGACCCCACCCAGCAAAACCCCTTTGGTGAAATGCCGCTGAATCCAGGGGTAAATTATTAGCATCGGCAACATTGCCAGGAATACCGCCGCCATCTTTAGCGACTCTTGTGAGGCCGCACTGACAGCGTTACTCTCGACATATTCGCCCATGTTAGCCGCACTTAAAATATTACGGAGCAGCACTGGCAAAGGCATCAGTTCGCGGTCATTCAGATATAGGATGGGCAAAAAGAATTCGTTCCAATGGCCCACCGCGTAGAAAAGCCCAATTGTTAACAGAATAGGTTTGGATAAGGGCAGATAAATTTTCCAGAGGATTTGAAAATCATTCGCGCCATCTATCCGGGCGGCTTCACTCAGGCTCTCCGGCAACCCCTGGAAAAAGGCCCGCATGACCAGTAAGTTATAGACGCTGATAGCACCGGGCAGAATGACGGCTGGCAAAGTGTTAATCAGGTTCAGATTTTTTACTAACAGGTAGTTTGGTACTAACCCGGCGTTAAACAAAAAGGTGAAAATTATCAGGGTCAAAATAATATTGCGACCCGGCAAAGTTTTGGAGCAAAGCACATAGGCCGTGAGCACCGTCAGCACCATATTCAGCGACACTCCGCTAACGGTGATTAACACGCTGGTCATCATGGCCTGGACAAAAGTATTCTGACCTAGTAACTGCTTGTAAGCCTCGAACTTCCACTCGAAAGGCGAGAGGGTTAGCGGACTGCCTTTATAGCCCAAAGGCATAAATGAAACCATCAGGGCGTAATATAACGGCACTAACACCACCACTAATACAAACAGCAGGAGGCCATTCGATAACACATTAAAGGCGATGTCATCGCGTGATTTACCCAGAAAACTCTTCATAAGTTATACCAAGTCCTGATAGGAAATCTGTATTTGTAGGGGAGGGTTTGTAACCCTCCCGCTTCTCAGTAAAGCCCACTTCCGGCGAGTTTGCGGGCCACCCGGTTGGCGGTGACAATCAAGGCCAGCCCAATAAAACCTTTGAACAACCCCACCGCCGTTGCCAGCCCAAACTGGAACCCTAAAATCCCCTGACGATAGACCCAGGTATCTATCACGTCCGATACTGAAAAGACGGGCAGGGAATAAGTCACAAAAATCTGACCAAACCCGGCATCCAGAATTGTGCCAAGTCGTAGCAATGTCACCAGTACAATCACATTTTTGATACCGGGGATTGAGATATGCCAGATACGTTGCAAACGAGTAGCTCCATCCACCGTTGCGGCCTCGTAAAGGGTAGGGTCAATCGCTAGCAGAGCCGCCAGATAGAGAATCGCGCTCCAGCCCGTCTCTTTCCAGATGTCAGAGCCAACTAATATCACCCGAAACCAGTCAACATTGGTCAAAAAGGCAATCTTGTCGCCGCCAAAGGTGCTAATAGTCTGATTTACCAGCCCATCGGTAGGCGAAAGCAGGGCCAGCATAATGCCGAACATTACCACCCACGAAAGAAAGTGGGGCAGATAAGAGACGGTTTGGACTATCCGGCCTAATTTCAGATATTTGGTTTCGTGCAAGGCCAAAGCCAGAATTATGGCGGGTGGGAGGCCAAAAATCAGCTTGGCGATGCTGATTATCAGGGTATTAGCAATTAGCTGCCCAAAATAGTAGGATTTAAAGAAAGTGTCAAAGTTTTTGAAACCGACCCAATCGCTACCCTCAACCCCTAATAGTGGCTTAAAGTCCTTGAAGGCAATTTGGGCAAGGTAAAGCGGACCATATCTAAAGACCAAAAAATAAATCAGCCCAGGCAGGAGCATTAGATACAGAATGCGGTGCTTCCAGATTTGCCGCAACAAAAAATTAACCCTACCTGTGGGTTTGGCGATAGTTTGGTCGGTAAAGGGCAAGACACTCGCACTCCCACTCTTCCTTGAGTTAGCCATTGGGTAGCCGCCTTATTAAACTAAGCTTTATCAGAAAAATAGAAGGTGTAGTAATCGTTTACTATACCAATATAACAATATTCCTGCCGCGTTGTCAATACCCAATTTCTCAGGCTCAATTTATCTGAATATTCCCCAGATATTGACAAAAGGCTCGCCTCAGTGCTATTCTATTATAGTAAACGTTATCTAATCCACACAGTGCTTTAAATCTCAGAGAAAATTATGGGCAGCAGAGATATTAGTTCCATCTCGATTGTGCAGGTCGCCGAACGGGCCGGAGTTTCGGTTGCTACCGCCAGCCGGGTAATCAGCAAAACCAACTACCCGGTCAGCGAGCCTACTCGGCAACGGGTTTTGGCGGCTGCCGCCGAGCTTAATTATTCCCCTAACTCTTTAGCCCGCAGCATGAAAACCCAGCGTAGTAATCTGGTGGCGGTGCTGGTCGGGGATAATTCCGACCCTTATTTTGCCGAAATTACCAGAGGGGTTGAGGATGTGGCGAACGAGGCGGGGTATCTCACCATCGTTTGTAATACCGACCGTAAACCCGCCAAAGAGTTGCATTATGTCCAAACCCTGCAAGACCTGCGGGCGGATGGTATAATTTTTGCGGGCGGCGGTCTGCAAGAGCCCGACTACCCGGAGCAACTTCAACTCAAGGTAAATGAGGTATTACGGCGGGGCGGGGCGGTAATAACTCTATCGGCCCATACTTTACAAGTCCCCTCAATTCAGGCTGATAGTTTTGGGGGCGCGCGCCAGATGACCATGCGCCTGTTGGAATTAGGCCATCGCCGGATTGCTTTTATTGCGGGGCCTTCTAATCTGTTGGTGGCGAATGTGCGCTTGCAGGGTTATATGGCGGCCTTAGCCGAGGCGGGCATCCCGATTAGTCCCGGTTTGATTCTGCAAGGTAATTTTAGCGAAAGCGATACCGAACGGGCGGTACGGGGTCTGGCTAATCTTGCCCCCGAACATCGCCCCACCGCTATTTTCGCCGCTAACGATGAAACGGCGATTGGGGCTTTGCTGGGACTTCGGAAAATGGGTTGGAAAGTGCCCGAAGATATCTCGGTGTGTGGTTTTGGGGATTTGCCCCTGGCTCAGAGGGTCGTCCCAACTCTGACGACGGTACATATGGATTTACGCTACCTGGGGCGGGCGGGCATGACCCGGCTGATTGCTATTTTGAACGGAGAAGATACGGTTGAACCTCTGGTGATATGGCCTACCTCGATTGTTGAGCGCGATTCTACCTCGGCTATTCGGGTTTTATCTTAACAAAAGGACAGTAAATTTTGAAAAAGGCACTTTTGGTGTGGGGTGGTTGGCTGGGGCACGAGCCGGAGCAGTGTGTCAAGATTTTCGCCCCCTATCTGGAATCTCAGGGTTATTCGGTTGAAATATCTGACACTCTGGATGTGTATCTTGACCGGGAAAAGCTTAATAACCTGAATCTGATAGTTCCAGTCTGGACGATGGGCAAAATCAGCAAGGAACAGGAAAAGAATTTGCTGGAAGCGGTACAAAACGGGGTCGGGTTGGCGGGCTGGCACGGCGGTATGGGTGACTCTTTTCGGGAGTGTGTAGATTACCAGTTTATGGTGGGTGGTCAGTGGGTAGCCCATCCTGGCGGTGTTATTGACTACAGGGTAAATATTACCAACCATGACGACCCTATTACTGCCGGAATGTCGGATTTCAACATGCATTCCGAGCAATATTATTTGCATGTTGACCCTTCTAATGAAGTTTTGGCGACCACTACTTTTAGTGGCGAATATACCCCCTGGGTGGCTGGAACGGTGATGCCCGTAGTTTGGAAACGAAAGTGGGGGTCGGGTCGGGTATTCTATGCTTCGGTAGGCCATGTGGCAAGCGATTTTGACGTGCCAGAGGCTCGCCTGTTAGTCGAGCGCGGGATGTTGTGGGCGGCGCGGGAAGTAACGATAAGGAGTAAGAATTTGTAGGAGGATGCTCCGTCATCCGATAATTATCGCAGGACAGAGCCTGCTCCTACAATTATTCCCCAATTTTGACTTTAGACTTTTGACTTGTGACCGACAACCGACCACTGACAACCGACACGGAGGATTTGTGCCGATAGAAAAAGTGAAGCTAGGGGTGATTGGCTGCGGCAAAATTAGCAGCATCTACCTGGAGAACTGCCAAAAATTTGCTAATCTTGAGGTGGTAGCCTGTGCCGACCTGGATTTGGAGCGGGCAAAAGCGCGGGCGACTGAATACGCCATCCCCAAATCCTACAGTGTTGCCGAACTGTTGCACGACCCGGAGATTGAGTTGGTACTTAACCTGACCATTCCCCAGGCTCACGCTGAGGTGGGCATATCCGCTCTTAAAGCTGGCAAAGCGGTTTATAACGAGAAACCTCTGGCGGTAAATCTGGCGGAGGCTCAGGAGTTGCTGGCACTAGCCCATACCACCGGGTTAAGGGTCGGTTGTGCCCCCGATACCTTTTTGGGAGGCGGGCTACAAACCTGCCGTCAGCTTATTGACGATGGGGCGATTGGGCGACCAGTGGCGGCAACGGCTTTTATGTTAAATCATGGGCACGAAAGCTGGCATCCAGACCCGGATTTTTATTATCAGGCGGGGGGTGGCCCAATGTTTGATATGGGGCCCTATTACCTGACCGCTCTGGTGACACTTTTAGGCCCGGTGCGGCGGGTGACTGGTTCGGCTCAGATTTCGTTCGAGGAGCGGGTGATTACCAGTCAGCCCCACGCTGGCAATAAAATAAAAGTTAACACCCCCACCCATATAACCGGGATTATGGATTTTGCCAGTGGGGTAACAGGCACAATTATTACCAGTTTTGATGTGTGGTCGCATCATCTGCCACGTCTGGAAATTTATGGCACGGAGGGTTCGTTAAGTCTGCCTGACCCTAACACTTTTGGCGGCCCGGTGTTGTTGCGGAAGGCGGGCGAGAGAGAATGGGCCCAAATCCCTGTAACCCGCCCCTATACCGAGAATAGCCGGGGTTTAGGATTAGCGGATATGGCTCAGGCGATGCGTTCTGGCGAACCGCATCGAGCTAACGCTGAAATTGCCTATCATGTGCTTGAGATTATGGAAGCTTTTCAGACCGCTTCACTAAAGAGTACCCACCGTGAATTAAACAGCCGTTGCGCTCGCCCGAAGCCGTTACCCGAAAGCCAGTAATCGTTCGTAGGGCTTGTCACTCTGATTAGTCCGTGCAGTAGCATCAGTCGGTATTACCATAAGCCGATCCCCTTTTCCTCTTACTAAAAATTGGCTGGTGATAAATAGCAGCATACTTGGAATGCAATTAGAAGTTTCGAGCATTAATGCTAAATCTTCGTTAAA
>Ga0209724_1001334_pt1 | contig 22533 bp, 20 predicted proteins | sample grotaG_FD_184143 | JGI IMG/M metagenome (GOLD analysis project Ga0209724, IMG submission 184143) | Glacier valley bacterial and archeal communities from Borup Fiord, Nunavut, Canada, to study Microbial Dark Matter (Phase II) -... | ecosystem: Environmental > Aquatic > Freshwater > Ice > Glacier ...
CACGGACCATGGTCGAGCCATCTGCGATGGCCGATTCGAGGTCGCCGCTCATGCCGGTCGAGAGCGTGTCGAGATCGAGCCCGTCGCCGCGCAGCGCTTCGAACAGCTCGTGCAAGGCACGATGCGGCCGGCGTCCAGCCGCGTCGTCACCCGCCCCTTCCGGAACCGCCATCAGCCCGCGCAGGCGCAGGTTCGGCAGTGCTGCCACGGCTTGCGCCAGCGCGGCCGCTTCGCCGGGCGTGACGCCGTGCTTCGTCGCTTCGCCACTGATGTTGACCTGCACGCACACCGACAGCGGCCCACGCCCGACTGGCCGCTGGGCGCTCAGCCGCTCGGCGATCTTCAGCCGGTCGATCGACTGAACCCAGTCGAACTGCTCGGCCACGATGCGGGTCTTGTTGCTTTGCAGCGGCCCGATCAGGTGCCACTCGATCTCGCCCCGCAGGTCGCCGAGCGCAGCGATCTTGTCGACGCCTTCCTGCACATAGTTTTCGCCGAAGCAGCGCTGCCCGGCGGCCATCGCCTCGCGCACGGCCCCGGCCGGGAAGGTCTTGCTCACGGCAAGCAACGTGACGCTTTGCACGGGCCTCGCGGCGACCGCACAGGCGCTTGCAATGCGGCCCTGCACTTGGGCGAGCTTGTCTGCGATCATTGATGCACGGCGCCGCACGCTTCGTCTCGCGGCACCCGTTGCGGCGGCACACCGCCGCCCCATTCCTGAAGACCCATGGATATCACCCAACTGCTGGCGTTTTCGGTCAAGAACAAGGCTTCCGACCTGCATTTGTCGGCTGGCCTGCCGCCGATGATCCGCGTTCACGGCGACGTGCGCCGCATCAATGTCGACCCACTCGAGCACAAGCAGGTGCACGACATGGTCTACGACATCATGAACGACTCGCAGCGCAAGAACTACGAGGAGTCGCTCGAATGCGACTTCTCGTTCGAGATTCAGGGCCTGGCGCGCTTTCGCGTCAATGCGTTCAACCAGAACCGCGGCGCCGGCGCGGTGTTCCGGACCATCCCCTCGAAGATCCTCACGCTCGAGCAGCTGAACTGCCCGCCGATCTTCGCCGAGCTGTCGCTGAAGCCGCGCGGCATGGTGCTGTGCACCGGCCCGACGGGCTCGGGCAAGTCGACCACGCTCGCCGCGATGGTCAACCACCTCAACGAGAACGAGTTCGGTCACGTGCTCACGGTCGAAGACCCGATCGAGTTCGTGCACGAGTCGAAGAAGTGCCTGATCAATCAGCGCGAGGTCGGCCCGCACACGCTGAGCTTCTCGAACGCGCTGCGCTCTGCCCTGCGCGAAGACCCCGACGCGATCCTCGTGGGCGAGATGCGCGACCTGGAAACCATTCGTCTGGCGCTGACCGCGGCGGAAACCGGCCACCTCGTGTTCGGCACGCTGCACACGTCGAGCGCCGCCAAGACCGTCGACCGGATCGTCGACGTCTTTCCGGCTGCCGAAAAGGAGATGGTGCGCGCGATGCTCTCGGAATCGCTCATCGGCGTGATCTCGCAGACGCTGTGCAAGACCAAGGACGGTGCCGGCCGCGTCGCCGCCCACGAGATCATGCTCGGCACCGCCGCGATCCGGAACCTGATTCGCGAGAGCAAGATCGCACAGATGTACTCGGCGATCCAGACCGGCAACAGCCTCGGCATGCAAACGCTCGACCAGAACCTGGCCGATCTCGTGCGCCGCAACATCGTGTCTCCTTCGGAAGCGCGCGCCAAGGCGAAGTTCCCCGAGAACTTCCCCGGCTAGAGTGAGCAATCAAGACGCCTGCGGCGTCGCCCCGCAGAGGGGTAACTCGGTCCGCTCCGGGCGGCCCGGCGCCGATCAAGGCGATTCAAAGGAGTGAGATGGAACGCGACCAGGCATCCAAATTCGTCAACGACCTGCTGCGGCTGATGGTGTCGAGGAACGGCTCCGACCTGTTCCTCACCGCCGACTTCCCGCCCGCCATCAAGGTCGACGGCAAGGTCACCAAGGTCTCGCCGCAGCCGCTCACCGGCCAGCACACTCTCGCGTTGACGCGGGCGATCATGAACGACAAGCAGGCGGCCGAGTTCGAGAAGACGAAGGAGTGCAACTTCGCCGTCGCGCCTCAGGGCATCGGCCGCTTTCGCGTCAACGCCTTCGTGCAGCAAGGTCACGTCGGCCTCGTGATGCGGACCATCCCGCAGGTGCTGCCGACGATCGACAGCATGAACCTGCCGCACATCCTCAAGGACATCGCCGTCGCCAAGCGCGGCTTGGTGATCTTCGTCGGCGCCACTGGCTCGGGCAAGAGCACATCGATGGCCGCGATGGTCGACTACCGCAACGAGAACTCGTACGGCCACATCATCACGATCGAAGACCCGGTCGAGTTCGTGCATCCGCACAAGAACTGCATCGTGACCCAGCGCGAAGTGGGCATCGACACCGACGGCTGGGGCATCGCGCTCAAGAACACCTTGCGCCAGGCACCCGACGTGATCCTGATGGGCGAGATCCGCGATCGCGAAACGATGGAGCACGCTGTCGCCTTCGCCGAAACCGGCCACCTGTGCCTGGCGACGCTGCACGCCAACAGTGCCAATCAGGCACTCGACCGCATCATCAACTTCTTCCCCGAGGAGCGGCGCACGCAGCTGCTGATGGACCTTTCGCTCAACCTGCGTTCGCTCATCTCGCAACGGCTGCTGCCGCGCCAGGAAGGCAAGGGCCGCGTGGCGGCAGTGGAGATCATGCTCAACACGCCGCTGATTTCCGACCTGATCTTCAAGGGTGACGTGGCCGAGATCAAGGAGATCATGAAGCGTTCGCGCGAGCTCGGCATGCAGACCTTCGACCAGAGCCTGTTCGATCTCTACGAGAGCCAGGCCGTGACCTTCGAAGACGCGCTGCGCAACGCCGATTCGGTCAACGACCTGCGCCTGCAGATCAAGCTGCACAGCCAGCGCGCCCGCTCGAGCGACCTGACAGCCGGTACCGAACACATGCACATCGTTTAGAGCAGATCCCGCCCTGCGCTATAAACGGCCTCCCCTCGGAGGCCGTTTTTCATGAGCACCAGAACCTACGAATCCATTGCGCCGCGCCAGCTTGCGTTCCTCGGCCTCGGCGTGATGGGCGAGCCGATGGCGGGCCATCTCGCCGCCGCTGGCCACGACGTGACCGTCTACAACCGTTCCGCCGCCAAGGCACAGGCGTGGGTGCAGAAGCACCGCGGCAGGCACGCGGCGACGCCGGCCGATGCGGCACGCGGCTGCGATCTCGTCTTCGCGTGCGTGGGCAACGACGCCGACCTGCGCTCCATCGTGCTCGGCGAGACCGGCGCGTTCGCAGGCATGAAGCCGGGCGCGATCTTCGTCGACCACACGACCGCCTCGGCGGAGGTCGCGCGCGAGCTGGCGGCGGCTGCAAAAGGCAAGGGCCTCGGCTTCGTCGACGCGCCCGTCTCGGGCGGCAACCTCGGTGCCATCAACGGCGCGCTCACCGTGATGTGCGGTGGCGACTCAGCCTCGTTCGATGAGGCCCGGCCGGTGGCAATGGCTTTCGCCAAGGCCATGACGCTGCTCGGACCCAGCGGCTCCGGCCAACTGGCGAAGATGGTCAACCAGATCGCCATCGCGGGGCTGGTGCAGGGCCTCTCGGAAGCCATCGCCTTTGGGCAAAAGGCCGGGCTCGACATGAAGGCCGTGCTCGAGGTCATTGGCAAGGGTGCGGCGCAGAGCTGGCAGATGGACAACCGCGGCCCGACGATGATCCAGGACAAGTTCGACTTCGGCTTCGCGGTCGACTGGATGCGCAAAGACCTGGGCATCGCGCTCGACGAGGCGCGCCGCAACGGTGCCCGCCTGCCGGTCACGGCGCTGGTCGACCAGTTCTACGCCGACGTGCAAGCCGCCGGTGGCAATCGCAGCGACACCTCGAGCCTGATCAAGCGCCTGAAGTAGGCGCCAGCGGCAAGCGCCTACTAGGCCAGCTTCTTCGCCGGGCGCCGCTCAGGGTGCGCTGGCCGGCCGTGCCACGCTCTTGGCCGCTGTGTTCGCGAGCTCCGACTCCGTCAGGACCTCGAACACGCGAACGACCTTGACGACGCCGCTCACGCCGCGCGCGATCTCGGTGGCGCGCGTGGCTTCGCGCTCGGTCACACGACCCATAAGGTAGACCACGGCGCGGTGCGTCACCACCTTGATCGAATTGGCGAACACGTCCTTCGCGTCGAACAGGCTGGCCTTCACCTTGGTGGTGATGTAGAGGTCTTTGGTGCGCTCGCCGAAAGTGTGCAGCGGCCCCACGCGCAACTCGTTCACTACCGACTGCACGTTGTCGACGCGCGCCACCACCTGCTCGGCGGTGGCCTTGTCGGCATCGGTCGGCACCTCGCCAGTCAAAAGCACCATGCGGTTGTAGCTGGTGGTGCTGACGCTCGCGCGGTCGCCCAAAGCTTCGCCCATGCGGCCCTTGGCCTTGAGCTCGATGACCTCGTCGTCGACCTGCGAGCCTGAGGTGCGACGATCAGTCGCGATCATCGCGCCACCGACCACGGCACCGCCAACGATGAGTGGTGCGCAGCCGCTGAGAAGGGTTGTCGCCGCCAGCGAGACAACGGCGAGCCGGCGCATCAGGGCGCCTGAAACGAATTCCGGGGTCATGTGTTTTCCTGTTCGCCGAGCAGCTGCAGATCGACGGCGTCGCACAGGCAGTGCAGCACCAGCAGGTGCACCTCCTGGATGCGCGCGGTGCGCTCGTGCGGTACGCAGATGTGCACGTCGGTCTCGCCGAGGCGCTCGCGCATCTTGCCGCCGGTGTTGCCTGTAAGAGCCACGACGGTCATCTCTTTGCGGTGCGCGGCGTCGACCGCTGCGAGCACGTTGGCAGAGTTGCCGCTGGTCGACAGGGCGAGTAGCACGTCGCCCGGCTGACCAAGCGCTTCGACCTGTTTGGAGAAGACCACCTCGAAGCTGTAGTCGTTGCCGACGGCCGTGAGGATCGATGTGTCGACCGTGAGGGCGATGGCCGCGAGGCCGGGTCGTTCACGCTCGAAGCGGCCGACGAATTCGGCCGCGAAATGCTGTGCGTCGGCCGCCGAGCCGCCATTGCCGCAGGCCAGCACCTTGCCACCGCCGGTGATGCTGCCGACCAGCGCGCTGACCGCGTCGGCGATGGGTTTGCTGAGGATCTCGGCAGCGGCGTATTTGAGGTCGGCGCTGTCGAAAAACTGCTGCTGGATGCGTTGTTCGAGCATGGTCACGGATGATATGACACGGGTTTTCGTGCCCGGTTCAACCGGTATCGAACGCGGCCTTCAGCCACTCGATGCAGTCGCCGTCGATTGCCACGACGTCGAAGCGGCACGGCGGCGGTGAGGCGAACCGGCGCAGGAAGTGGCCCGCCGCGAACACCAGCCGCTGCCGCTTGGCGGCACTGATGCTGGCCGCCGCGCCGCCGAAGCGCGCGTCGGCGCGGGCCCGCACCTCGACGAAGACCAGCGTGCCGTCGCGTTCGCGCACGATGAGATCGACCTCGCCGCCACGAGCGCGCGGGCCGCGGGCCACCCGATAATTGCGCTCCACGAGCACGAGACCCTGTGCGCTCAGGTGCGCGAGCGCTCGGCTTTCGGCCGCGTCGCCGAGAGTCTTCGTCTTGGGGGGCGCGATCACCGGCAGGGGCCGTTCAGCAGCAAGAGGCGCAATCGGTGGAAGATGGATCGAAGCTCGTGCAGGCCGCTGCGATGGCGGCGGGCGGTCAGCAGTATCCCGCGCCGGCGCTCTACATCGTCGCCACGCCCATCGGCAACCTCGCCGACATCACCTTGCGCGCGCTCCACGTGCTTGCGATCGTCGATGCCATCGCCTGCGAGGACACGCGGCACAGCGCCTCGCTGCTGCGCCATTTCGGCATCGACAAGCCGTTGCTCGCGCTGCACGAGCACAACGAACGCGAGGCCGCCGGCGCGGTGCTCGAACGGCTCGCGCGCGGTGAGCGCGTGGCCTACGTGAGCGATGCAGGCACCCCGGCGGTGAGCGACCCCGGCGCGCCTTTGGTCGCTGCCGCGCGCGCCGCTGGCTGGCGCGTGTTGCCGATTCCGGGCGCGAGCAGCGCGCTGGCCGCGCTGTCGGTCGCAGGCGATGCGAGCGGAGCGAGCTTCGCGTTCGCCGGCTTCATGCCGGCCAAGGGGGCTGAGCGCAGTCGGGCGATCGCCGAAGTGGCGGCCGCAACCGAAACGCAAGTAGTGTTCGAAGCGCCGCACCGGATAGCGTCGCTGGCCGCGGCTCTGGCAGCCACCTGCCCGGCACGCGTCGTGACGCTGTGCCGTGAGCTGACCAAGCAGTTCGAGACCGTCGTCACGATGGCGGCGGGCGAGCTGCCGGCGTGGGTCACGGGCGATGCGAACCGCGAGCGCGGCGAGTTCGTGCTGGTGCTGCATGCCTTGCGGGTCGATGCAGCGAGTGCCGGGTCGCAAGGGCGTGCACACGACGCGTTGCTCGTGCCGTTGCTCGCCGCGTTGCCGCTGAAACAGGCCGTGGCGCTGGCCGCCGAGATCGGCGGGGCGCCACGGAATGCGCTGTATGCACGCGCACTGCAGCTGAAAGGCAGCGCAACTTTGGAAGAAGAAGCGCCGCCCTGATCGAACCGAGTTGCCTGGCGCCTTACTGTTTCGAGACTTGCGCGTCGTGCTTTTGCGCGTGGATGTTCTTGCTGGCGCGGTTCTGCATGTTCGCCAGATGCTTGCGCTCCTTCGGCGTGACCGCGCCGTCGGCCTTGGCCTTGGCTTCTGCGCCGGCGATGCGGCCTTGCTGCTTGTCGAGGCGGTTCGTCTCGCGGGCATTGAGCTGGCCCGAAGCGACGCCGGCATCGATGCGGGCCTGCTGATTGGCTTCACGCGCATCGACCCGCGGCGTCGCCGGCGCAGTGACCTGCGCGAAGGCACCGATGGAAGCGATGGCCAGCGTGACGCCGGTGGCGAAGGTCTTGACGTTGATCATGGTGTGCTCCTGAGGGGTTGGGCTGGATCGAGTGTTTGCGAGGCCTGCCCCACTACAACGAAGGCCATTCGCCCGTGCCGACAAAGCAGCCGTAAAGGTTTGTGAAACGACCCGCGCTCCTACAATTCAGGGCTGCTCTCAGGATGCCCTCCATGATCTCCCGCGAACCCACGATCGAACGTCTCGTCATCGCCCGCTCCCTGCTGCTCGAGCCGTTCGGGCTCGACGAAGCCAAGCTCGCGAACGCGCTCGCGACCATCGCATCGCACCGCATCGACGACGCCGACCTCTACTTCCAGACCACGCGCAGCGAGGGCTGGAGCCTCGAGGAAGGCATCGTCAAGAGTGGCAGCTTCGGCATCGACCAGGGCGTGGGCGTGCGAGCGGTCGCCGGCGAGAAGACCGCCTTCGCCTACTCCGACGACATCTCCGAAGCCGCTTTGCTCGATGCCGCTCGTACCGTGCGCACCATTGCCGCCGCCGGCCAGAGCCGCACCGTCAAGCTCAAGCGCAAGGGCTCGGCGCGTGTGGCCGAGAGCCGCGTTCTCTACGCGCCGATGGACCCGATCGCCACGCTCGACAGCACGCAGAAGGTGGCATTGCTCGAAAAGATGGAAAAGCTAGCTCGCGCCCGCGATCCACGCGTGGTGCAGGTGATGGCCGGCCTCGCGGCCGAGTACGACGTGGTGCTCGTCGCACGTGCCGACGGCACCATCGCGGCCGACGTGCGGCCGCTGGTGCGCATGTCGCTCACCGTCATCGCCGAGCAAAAGGTCGACGGCGTGGTGCGGCGCGAATCGGGCAATGGCGGCGGCGGCGGCCGTGTCGGCCTCGGCTATTTTCAAGACGACGTGATCGCCTCGTACGTCGACGCCGCCGTGAACGCCGCGCTCACCAACCTCGAGTCGCGGCCGGCCAAGGCCGGGCTCATGAGCGTCGTGCTCGGCCCGGGCTGGCCCGGCGTGCTGCTGCACGAGGCCATCGGCCACGGCCTCGAAGGCGACTTCAACCGCAAGGGCGCGAGCGCCTTCACGGGCCGCATCGGCCAGCGCGTGGCTGCCAAGGGCGTGACCGTGCTCGACGACGGCACGCTTCCCGACCGCCGCGGCTCGCTCAACGTCGACGACGAGGGCAATGCCACGCAGAAGAACGTGCTCATCGAAGACGGCATCCTCAAGGGCTACATCCAGGATTCGATGAACGCGCGGCTGATGGGCGTGGCGCCGACCGGCAACGGCCGGCGCGAGAGCTACGCCGCGGTGCCGATGCCGCGCATGACCAACACCTACATGCTCGGCGGCACCCAGACGAAGGAAGAAATCATCGCCGGACTCAAGCGCGGCCTGTACGCCACCAATTTCGGCGGCGGCCAGGTCGACATCACGAGCGGCAAGTTCGTGTTCTCGGCGAGCGAGGCCTTCTGGGTCGAGAACGGCAAGATCCAGTATCCGGTCAAGGGCGCGACCATCATCGGCAACGGCCCCGACGCGCTGACCCGCGTGAGCGCGATCGGAAACGACATGGCACTCGACACCGGGGTGGGCGTGTGCGGCAAGGAAGGGCAGAGCGTGCCGGTCGGCGTCGGCCAGCCGACGCTGCGAATCGACCGGCTCACGGTGGGCGGGACGACCTGAAGCTCAGCCGATCTGCGTTCCCGTGACGCGCACATCGAGCGTCGGCAGACCGGCGATCGATCCCTGCATCACATCGCCCGGCACCACTGGCCCGACGTTCTCCGGCGTGCCGCTGTAGATGATGTCGCCGGGGAACAACTCGAAAGCCTGGCTCAGCTTCGAGATCTGTTCAGCCACGCTCCAGATCATCTGGTTCAGGTCGGCGCTTTGCTTGATCGCGCCGTTCACCTTCAGCGAGATCGCACCTTTCGTGAAGTGGCCGACTTGCGCCACGGGGTGGATCGGCCCGATCGGCGCCGAGCGGTCGAAGCTCTTGCCGATTTCCCACGGCTTTTTCTCGTCGCCCATCGCGCGTTGCAGGTCGCGGCGGGTCATGTCGAGGCCGATGGCGTAGCCGTAGACGAGCGCCAGCGCCTGCTCGATCGAGACGTCGCGCCCCCCCCTTGTCGAGCGCCGCAACGAGCTCGATCTCGTAGTGGTAGTTCTTCGTCAGCGTCGGGTAGGGATGGTCGGCCGTCGTGCCCGGCGCGACGTACTGGATCGCATCGCTGGGTTTTTGAAAGAAGAACGGCGGCTCACGCGTCGGGTCGGAGCCCATCTCGCGCGCATGCGCGGCGTAGTTGCGGCCGATGCAGTAGATGCGCCGCACCGGGAACATCTCGCTCGAGCCGGCGATCGGCAGCATCGGCTGCGCGACCGCGAACACAGGCTCGCCGCCGCCCGCTGCGTTCATGTTCGCACCGCCGCTCGCGCAACCGGCCAGCGCGGCCAAGCCTCCGACGAAGCTCGTCGACAACACTGCTCTTCGATCCATCCCCTGTCTCCGATCCAAAGTTGGACAGCCCTCGCCGACTGCTGCTACATTCCCGCCATGGCTATACGCACCTGGTCTTATTCCTATTTTGCGACCCTGCCCCACCCGGCGGCCGGAGAGGCCTGCGCCTAGGAAAAAGACCAGCGCACCGATCTCCAGAAACCGCCGGGCTCACCCCCGGCGGTTTTTTTTGGTCTGGTGCTTTCTACGTTTCGATCTGGGAGGAAAACATCATGAATCCGACGAGCCACGCACCTGCCGAGCCTGCGTATGCGAGTGGCGAACGCACCAGCCGCACCGACGATCTGCGGATCGAGAACGTGACGCCGCTGCCGCCACCGGAGCACCTGATCCGGTTCTTCCCCATTGCCGGCACGCCCGTCGAGCAGCAGATCGGCGCGACGCGCGACGCCATTCGCAAGATCATGCGGCGCGAAGACGACCGCCTGCTCGTCGTCATGGGGCCGTGTTCGATCCACGATCCGGTCGCCGCAGTCGAATACGCCCGGAAGCTCATGGCCGAGCGCGCGCGATTTGCCGGCACGCTCGAGATCGTGATGCGGGTGTATTTCGAGAAGCCGCGCACGACGGTCGGCTGGAAAGGGCTCATCAACGACCCGTATCTCGACGAGAGCTATCGCATCGACGAAGGCCTGCGCATCGGCCGCCAGCTGCTGCTCGAGATCAACAAGCTCGGCATGCCGGCCGGCAGCGAGTTCCTCGACGTGATCTCGCCGCAGTACCTGGGCGACCTCATCGCCTGGGGCGCGATCGGCGCGCGCACGACCGAGAGCCAGGTGCACCGCGAGCTGGCGTCGGGCCTTTCGGCGCCCATCGGCTTCAAGAACGGCACCGACGGCAACATTCGCATCGCGATCGATGCGATCCAGGCTGCAGCGCGGCCGCACCACTTCCTCTCGGTGCACAAGAACGGCCAGGTCGCGATCGTCGAGACGCGTGGCAACGGCGACTGCCACGTGATCCTGCGTGGCGGGAAGACGCCGAACTACGACGCCGGCTCGATCGCTGCCGCTTGCCGCGAGATCGAGGCCGCGAAGCTGCCATGCACCCTGATGGTCGACTGCAGCCATGCCAACAGCAGCAAGCAGCACCTGAAGCAAGTCGACGTGGCGAGGGACATCGGCGAGCAGATCGCAGCCGGCAGCCGCTGCATCTTCGGCACGATGGTCGAGAGCCACCTGCACGCGGGCGCGCAGAAGTTCGCCGCCGGCAAAGACGATCCCTCGAAGCTCGTCTACGGGCAAAGCATCACCGACGCATGCATCGGCTGGGACGACTCGCTGGCCGTGCTTGACGTGTTGAGCCGCGCAGTGACGGCGCGGCGAGAGCAAGCGACGGTCGCGGCCTGAGCGGTGAGCTCAGGCGTCGGCGCCGGCGTCGCGGGCGAGCTTCTCGCTGCGCCAGTAGACGTCGTCGCCGCCCAAGCCGTCGAGGTTGGCGCGGTTGAGCACTCGGGCCAGCACGAACAGAAGGTCGCTCAATCGGTTGAGGTACTGGCGCGGCTCTGAACGAATGGTTTCGTGCGCGCCGAGAGCCACCACCGCGCGCTCGGCGCGCCGCGCGACGGTGCGGGCCACGTGCGCCAGCGCTGCGCCACGGGTACCCGCCGGCAAGATGAATTCCTTCAGTCGAGGAAGCGCCGAGTTGTGGTGCGCCAGTGCTTCGTCGAGCCGCATCACCGCTTCCATTTTGAGCAACTCGAAGCCGGGGATCGAGAGCTCGCCGCCGAGGTTGAAGAGTTCGTGCTGTATCACCCCCAGCAGTGCCCGCACGTCGTCGGGCAACGGCTCGGCGAGCAGCACGCCGAGGCTCGAGTTCAGCTCGTCGACATCGCCCATCGCGGCGACGCGCAGATGGCTCTTCGGCACGCGTGTTCCGTCGCCGAGACCGGTGGTCCCGTCGTCGCCGGTGCGGGTCGCGATCTGCGTCAAGCGGTTGGCCATGCAGTCATCCTAGCAGCGCGGTTCGACACTTGGACGTGTCAGGAAGCGCGTTCCTACAATGCCCGACGGCCACCGTGCCGAGGAGCCCGCCATGAATGCACCGCTGCCCGCTCATTTGTTGCCGCGCCTCGAGCCGCGGCTGGTCCCGGCCGAGATGATCGAAGCGCTCAAGGCGCACTTCGGCCAGCGCTGCTCCACGGCGCTGGTGGTGCGCGAGCAGCATGGCCGCGACGAGTCGCCGATCGACGCACCGCCGCCGGCCGCGGTGGTGTTCTGCGAAAGCACCGAAGACGTTGCCTTCGTCGTGCGCCTGGCCGATCGCCATGCCGCACCGGTGATCCCGTTCGGCGTCGGCTCGTCGCTCGAGGGGCACCTGCTCGCAGTGCAGGGCGGCGTCAGCATCGACCTCTCGCGCATGAACCAGATCATCTCCGTGAACGCCGAAGACCTCACGATCACGGTGCAGGCCGGTGTCACGCGGATGCAGCTCAACGAGGAGATTCGCCACACCGGCCTCTTCTTCCCGATTGACCCCGGCGCTGACGCGTCGATCGGCGGCATGAGCGCGACGCGCGCCAGCGGAACCAATGCCGTTCGCTACGGAACGATGCGCGAGAACGTGCTCGGCCTCAGGGTGGTTACGCCCCAAGGCGAGGTCATCCGTACCGGAACGCGGGCGCGCAAGTCATCGGCCGGCTACGACCTGACGCGGCTCATGATCGGCAGCGAAGGCACGCTCGGGGTCATGACCGAGATCACGCTCAAGGTCTATCCGCTGCCCGAGGCGATGTCGGCCGCGACCTGCACCTTCCCGTCGATCGACGCGGCCGTGCGCACGACCATCGAGATCATCCAGATGGGTATCCCGATCGCACGCTGCGAGTTGCTCGACCGCCATGCCGTGCGCGCCGTCAACCAGCACGACAAACTCGATCTCACCGAAGCGCCGATGCTGTTGATGGAGTTCCACGGCAGCGAGGCCAGCGTCGCCGAGCAGGCGGCCACGGTGCAGGAGATCGCGAGCGGGCACGGCGGTGAAGGCTTCCAGTGGGCCACGACTCCCGAAGCGCGCAAGAAGCTGTGGACCGCGCGCCACCGCGCCTACTTCGCCGGGATGCAGATGAAGCCTGGCTGCCGCACCGTGACCACCGACACCTGCGTGCCGATTTCGCGGCTGGCCGAGTCGGTGGTGCGGGCTTCGGAAGAGGCCGAGGCCGCGGGTCTCATGCACTACATCGTCGGCCACGTGGGCGACGGCAACTTCCACATCGCCTATCTCGTCGACCCGAACATCCCTTCGGAGCGCGAGACGGCGGAGCGGCTGAACGAAGGCGTGGTGATGCGAGCCTTGGCGGCCGACGGCACCTGCAGCGGTGAGCACGGTGTCGGCCTGCACAAGATGGGCTTTCTGGTGAGCGAAGCCGGCGCGGGCGCGATCGAGATGATGAAAACGGTCAAGCGCGCGCTCGACCCGAAGAACATCATGAACCCGGGAAAGATCTTCGCGCTCTAGCGCTCGGCCCGACGAGGCCGGACCTGCCCTCTCGGAGGGCGCGGTCGGGCGAAGAGCAGTCCTGCTAAGCGGAGCGCGTGGACGCTGTAGGCGCTTCTGGCGCTTGCACCGTCCACTGCGAGGCCACGTCGCCCCACTTGTCGACGCTTTCCAGGTTCACGCCGAAGCCCCAGAGCCGCGCCACGTGCTTGAGCACTTCCTGTGCACCGTCGTTCAGCGGCCGGTTGTTGTGGCGCGTGTGACGCAGCGTGAGCGATCGGTCGCCGCGAAGGTTCACGCTCCACACCTGGATGTCGGGCTCGCGCGAGCCGAGGTCGTACTGGCGCGAGAGCGCCTCGCGCACATGCTTGTAGCCGGCCGTATCGTGGATCGCGGAGACCTGCAGATGCTCCTCGTGCTCGTCGTCGAAGATGGCGAACAGGCGCAGGTCGCGGATCACCTTCGGCGAGAGGTACTGGCTGATGAAGCTCTCGTCCTTGAAGTTGCGCATGGCGTGGTGCAGTGCGGGCAGCCACGGTGTGCCGGCGATGTTGGGAAACCACTCGCGGTCTTCTTCGGTCGGTGATTCGCAGATGCGCTTGATGTCGGTGTACATCGCGAAGCCGAGCGCGTAGGGGTTGAGCCCGCTGTAGCCGCGGTGGCCGACCGGCGGCTGGAAGATCACGTTGGTGTGCGACTTCAGCCACTCGATCATCACGCCGTCAGTCAGGTGGCCTTCGTCGTAGAGCGTGTTGAGCAGCGTGTGGTGCCAGAACGTGGCCCAGCCCTCGTTCATGACCTGCGTCTGGCGCTGCGGGTAGAAGTACTGCGCCACCTTGCGCACGATGCGCACCACCTCGCGCTGCCACGGCTCGAGCAGCGGCGCATTCTTCTCGATGAAGTACAGCAGGTTTTCCTGTGGCTCGGCCGGGAAGCGCTTCTGCTCGCCGGCGTCGCTGGTCTCGGTGGCGCGGCGCGGCAAGGTGCGCCAGATGTCGTTGACCTGAGCCTGCGCGTAGTCGAGGCGGTCGGTGCGCCGCTGCATCTCTTCTGCCAGCGAGACCTTGCTCGGCCGGTGGTAGCGGTCGACGCCGTAGCTCTGCAGTGCGTGGCAGCTGTCGAGCGTGTCTTCGACCGCCTGCATGCCGTGCTTCTCTTCGCACTCGGCGATGTAGTTTCGCGCGTAGACCAAATAGTCGATGATCGACGAAGCGTCCGTCCACAGCCGGAACAGATAGTTGCCCTTGAAGAAGCTGTTGTGGCCGTAGGCGGCATGGGCGATCACCAGCGCCTGCATGGCGGTGGTGTTCTCTTCCATCAGGTAGCTGATGCACGGGTCGGAGTTGATGACGATCTCGTAAGCCAGGCCCATCTGGCCGCGCCGGTAACTGCGTTCGTTGGCGATGAACTCCTTGCCATAGCTCCAGTGCCGGTAATTCACGGGCATGCCGACCGACGCGTAGGCGTCCATCATCTGTTCGGCAGTGATCACCTCGAGCTGGTTGGCATAGGTGTCGAGCGCGAAGCGTTGCGCGCATGCCCGGATCTTCTCGTGATAAAGCTCAACGAGCTCGAACGTCCAGTCGCTGGGGTCGGGCAGGGGCGCCTCGGCACGCGCACCCGCCGGCAGCGGCGCTTCGGGCAGCGAGCGCTCGGGCCTGAGCTTGCGGCGGGTCGGCGAAGAATGGGCAGGCTGCTGAACCTGAACTGCTGTCATGCCGGGGCTCCTTCGGCCTTGAACAAGTCACGAAACACCGGATAGATCTGCGACGCCTGCGTCACCTTCCTCATCGCGAAGTGGCGCTGCAGCTCCTGCAGCCGCGCGTACTCCTCCCACAGGTTCTGCTCTTCCTCGGCCACCTGCACATAGGCGAAGTAGCGGCACTTCGGCAGCAGGCTCTCGGTGAGCAGCTCGCGGCAACGGCCGGAGTCGTGGTGCCAGTTGTCGCCGTCGCTGGCTTGCGCGGCGTAGATATTCCAGTCGCCGGGCGGATAGCGCGCTGTGATGATCTCGTCCATCAGAACAAGGGCGCTCGAAACCACCGTGCCACCCGTTTCGCGTGCGCGAAAGAAGTTCTCCTCGTCGACTTCCTGGGCCTGCGTGTGGTGACGGATGAAGACGATGTCGATCTTCTCGTAGTGCCGCGTGAGGAAGAGATAGAGCAGGATGAAAAAGCGCTTCGAGAGGTCTTTCCTCGCTTCGTCCATCGAACCCGAAACGTCCATCAGGCAGAACATCACCGCCTTGGCCGTCGGCACCGGCGTTCGCACGCGGTTGCGAAAGCGCAAGTCGATCGGGTCGAGGTACGGAATGCGCGCCAGCCGCATGCGCAGCGCACCGATCTTCGCTTGCAGAAGCTCGCGTTCCGCGGCTGCTGCGACGTCGGCATCGGGCAACGGCATCGCTTCGAGCACGGCTTCGAGCCGCGCCAGCTCGGCTCGCGAACCCGCACCGATCGCCACGCGGCGGCCGATCGCACCGCGCATCGAGCGGATCACCGAGAGGTTGCTCGGCGTGCCGGCGTTCGAGTAGCCGGCGCGGTGGCTCTTCATCTCCGGCGTCTCCGCCAGCTGCGTGCGCTGCATTCGCGGCAGGGCGAGATCGTCGAAGAAGATCTGCATGAACTCTTCCTTGGTGAGGTGGAACACGAAGTCGTCGTCACCTCCTTCGGAATCGCCCGCCTGGCCCGAGCCGCTGCCCGAAGCCGAGCCGCCCTGCGGCCGCTCGATGCGATCACCGCGCACGTACTCCTGGTTGCCCGGGTGCACCACTTCGCGCGCGCCGCCGGAACCGTGGCTGAACACAGGCTCCTTGATGTCGCGCTTGGGCAGATGGATGTCTTCGCCCTGCTCGAGGTCGCGGATGCCGCGCTTGTCTACGGCCTTCCTGACCGCGTCGCGCAACTGCACCTGGTAGCGCTTGAGAAAGCGTTCGCGGTTGCCGATCGACTTGTTCTTGCCGGCGAGCCGGCGGTCGATGATCTGCTGCAGCATTGCGTGCTCAGGAAGACTTGCGAACCCGCAAATACCACTCGCAAAGCAGCCGAACCTGCTTGGCCGTGTAGCCCTTCTGCACCATCCGATTGACGAAGTTCTCGTGCTTCTTGGCTTCGTCGGCGCTGGCTTTGGCGTTGAAGCTGATCACGGGCAGCAACTCCTCGGTGTTCGAGAACATCTTCTTCTCGATCACCGTGCGCAGCTTCTCGTAGCTCGTCCAGGCCGGGTTCTTGCCGACGTTGCTGGCGCGCGCGCGAAGCACGAAGTTGACGATCTCGTTGCGGAAATCTTTCGGGTTGCTGATGCCGGCTGGCTTCTCGATCTTCTCGAGCTCGCCGTTGAGTTGCGCGCGGTCGAACACTTCGCCGGTGTCGGTGTCGCGGTACTCCTGGTCCTGGATCCAGTAGTCGGCGTAGGTCACGTAGCGGTCGAAGATGTTCTGGCCGTATTCGCTGTAGCTTTCGAGGTACGCGGTCTGGATCTCCTTGCCGATGAACTCGGCATAGCGCGCCGACAAGTGCTCCTTGATGAAGCCGAGGTACTTCTGCTCGGTCTCGCTAGGGAACTGCTCGCGCTCGATCTGCTGCTCGAGCACGTACATCAGGTGCACCGGATTGGCGGCGACCTCGGCCGGGTCGAAGTTGAAGACCTTCGAAAGGATCTTGAAGGCGAAGCGGGTCGAGACGCCGCTCATGCCTTCGTCGACGCCTGCGTAGTCGCGGTACTCCTGGTAGCTCTTGGCGCGCGGGTCGGTGTCTTTGAGGTTGTCGCCGTCGTAGATCAGCATCTTCGAATACAGCGACGAGTTCTCCGGCTCCTTCAGCCGCGTGAGCATCGCGAACTGGCTCATCATCTTCAGCGTACCCGGCGCGCAAGCGGCTTCGGCCAAAGACGAGTTGCGCAGCAGCTTCTCGTAGATCTTCACCTCTTCGCCGACGCGCAGGCAGTACGGCACCTTGACGATGTAGATGCGGTCGAGGAACGCCTCGTTGTTCTTGTTGTTGCGAAACGTCTTCCACTCGCTTTCGTTGCTGTGCGCCAGCACGATGCCGTCAAAAGGAATCGCTCCGAAGCCTTCGGTGCCCTTGTAGTTGCCCTCCTGCGTGGCCGTGAGCAACGGGTGCAGCACCTTGATCGGCGCCTTGAACATCTCCACGAATTCGAGCAGGCCCTGATTCGCAAGGCACAGGCCGCCCGAAAAGCTGTAGGCGTCCGGGTCGTCCTGCGCGTAGGTTTCGAGCTTGCGAATGTCGACCTTGCCGACCAGCGCCGAGATGTCCTGGTTGTTCTCGTCGCCCGGCTCGGTCTTGGCCACGCCCACCTGCTTGAGCGCGCTCGGGTGCCGCTTGACGATCTTGAACTTGCGGATGTCGCCGCCGTACTCCTCGAGCCGCTTGACGGCCCACGGGCTGAGGATGCGTTGCAGGTAGCGGCGCGGAATGCCGCATTCCTGCTCGAGCAGCGGGCCGTCTTCGGCCGCGTCGAACAGGCCGAGCGGCGACTCGTTTACCGGCGAGCCTTTGATCGCATAGAACGGCACGTGTTCCATGAGCTGCTTCAGCCGCTCGGCGATCGAACTCTTGCCGCCGCCCACGGGCCCGAGCAGATAGAGGATCTGCTTCTTCTCTTCGAGCCCCTGCGCCGCGTGGCGGAAGTACGAGACCACCTGCTCGATCGCGTCTTCCATGCCGTAGAACTCGGCGAAGGCGGGGTAGATCTTGATCACCTTGTTGGCGAACAACCGCGACATGCGTGGTTCGTTGCGGGTGTCGATGAAGGTGGGCTCGCCGATCGCCTTGAGCATTCGCTCGGCGGCGGTGGCGTAGGCCAGCGGGCTGCGCTTGCACTCGGCCAGGTACTCTTCGATCGACAGCTCTTCTTCGCGGCTGCGCTCGAAGCGGGCGGCGAAGTTGCTGATGACATCCATGCTGATCTCCTGTGCGAAGAGGAGGCGCCGAAGGCTGCAGGGCCTTCCGCGTCCGGGGAAGTTCTGATGGAGCCCGGCGGGGCGCCATCAGAGCTTTCCTTGTCACCAGCGGGTGTCGGGTCAAGCTTCGTTCATCGTGCCACAGGCGAAGCTTCGATGTGCGAGGCGTTCCCGGCACAGCTCACGATGTATGCGAGCAGGTTAGCAATGAACGTGCCGAATTTGTTTGGCGTTGACCGCGCGATGCGGCGAAGCCACTGTGCGGTGTGAACTCCGCCGCGGTCTTCGCGCTGGGCTCCTCAAGTCGCGCCGAGACCGAGCTTGGCGAGCAGGCCGTCGAGCTCGTCGAGCGACCCGAATGCGATCGCCACTTCACCGGAAGCCGACGCGCCCGAGCCCTTCTTGACGCGCACTTCGGCGGCCGCCGCGAGCACGTCGGAGAGCTGCTGCTCGATGCGCAAGAGATCGCGTGCCTTGTGCTTGGCGGCCCGAGGCGAAGCCGCTTGCCGGCCGGCCTGCGCATTGCGACGAGTGACGAGTTTTTCGGCTTCGCGCACGTTGAGCATGCGCGCGACGATCTCGTGCGCGCCCTGGATCTGCTGTGCGCCGTCGAGCGCGAGCAGCGCACGTGCATGACCCATCTCGAGGTCACCTGCGAGCAGAAGTTCCTGCACCGGCTCACTGAGGTTGAGCAGGCGCAGCAGGTTCGAAGCGGCGCTGCGCGAGCGCCCGACAGCGCGTGCCGCGGCCTCGTGCGTCATGCCGAATTCTTCAGTCAGCCGCTTCAGCCCGCGTGCTTCCTCGAGCGGGTTCAGGTCTTCGCGCTGGATGTTCTCGATCAGCGCCATGGCTGCGGCAGCTTCGTCGGGCACCTCTCGCACGAGCACCGGAACCTCGTCTAGGCCGGCCAGCTTCGCGGCCCGAAAACGCCGCTCACCGGCGATGATCTCGAAGCGCTTCGCGCCTCGCGCGTTCGTGCCGGCCACAGGGCGGACGAGCACGGGTTGCATCACGCCTTGGGCCTTGATGCTCTCGGCCAGCTCGTAGAGCGCGCCCTCGTCCATGCGCGTGCGCGGCTGGTAGCGGCCGGCCTGCAACTGATCCAGTTTGAGCGTGTGGGGTTCGCCGTCGCCGATCACGGTTCCGGCGCCCGCAGTGCCCTCGCTCACACGCGGCCCGAGCAAAGCCTCGAGGCCGAGGCCGAGGCCCTTCGGTTTCTTCGTCGCCATGGCGGGATTGTCGGGGATGCGCGCGCCGGGCTGTCGCCCTCGGCAGCGCAGCATCGTCGTCGCGTTTCCTGATTTATGCTGCGGTTCGCCCATTGGAGCTGCCATGACCTTGCGTGTTTTCGTCGACGGCCAAGAGGGCACGACCGGCCTTCGCATCCACGAGTACCTCGCCAAGCGCGGCGACTTGGAGGTGTTGCGCGCGGCGCCGGAGCTGAGGAAAGATGCGGCCGAGCGGTCGAGGCTGCTCAACGCCGCCGACGTGGCCTTCCTGTGCCTGCCCGACGCCGCTGCGCGCGAGGCGGCTGCGCTCGTGACCAACCCGGCCACCTGCCTCATCGATGCGAGCACGGCTCACCGCACGTCGGCCGACTGGGTGTTCGGCTTGCCGGAGCTGGCGCGCGATCAGCGCGGGCGCATCCGCGCCAGCAAGCGCATCGCCAATCCGGGCTGCCATGCCACCGGCTTCATCCTGCTCGCGCGCCCGCTCGTCGACGCCGGCATCGTGTCTTCGGCCGCACTGCTCAGTGCGACGTCGATCACCGGCTACTCGGGTGGTGGCAAGAAGATGATCGAGCAATACGAAGCCGGCGCTTTACCGCTGCTCGAAGCGCCGCGCCCCTACGCGCTCGGCCTCGGCCACAAGCACCTGCCGGAGATGACGACGCACAGCCGGCTCGAGACTGCACCGGTGTTCGTGCCGATCGTCGGCAACTTCCTCAAGGGCCTGGCGGTCAGCATTCCGCTGCATCTGTCCGAGCTGCGGCACGGCACCACGCCAGAGCACATCCAAACCGCGCTCGAAGAGCGCTACGCGGGCGAGCCTTTCGTCAAGGTCATGCCACTGCGCGACCCGACGACGCTGGCCGATGGCCCCTTCGACGTGCAGGCCTGCAACGGCACCAATCGCGCCGAGCTGTTCGTCTTCGCCAGCACGACGCAGGTGGCGCTCATCTGCCGGCTCGACAACCTCGGCAAGGGCGCGAGCGGCGCGGCGGTGCAATCGATGAACGTGCACTTCGGGCTCGACGAGACCACGGGCCTCTGACGCTCAATCGCCGCTCTGCGCCGCAGGCGGCGTGCGGTAGTGGTAAGCGTACGCGTCGACGAAGCCGAGCCGGCGGTAGATGCGCCGGGCCGCTTCGTTGCCCGCGTCGACTTGCAAGTAGGCGATGCGGGCGCCTTCTGCGATCGCCTGTTCCAGGAGCGCACGACACACGGCCTCGGCGCGGCCACGCCCGCGCTGCGACTCGACGGTGTACACGTCGTACAGGCCGGCGACATCGCCTTCGCGCACGAGCTGCCCTCCGGCGACAGCCTCCCCGTCGACGGTGAAGGCCAACCATGGGCGGTACGGCACCGGTGACGCAGCGACGCGTTCCACGTGCGCCCGGATCTCGCGCTCGCTCGAGCGGCGCGCGGTGCCGACCCATTCGCAGAAGGCACCGTGCGAAGCGGGCCGGACCGACACGTCGGTCGGCGGGCGGTCACGGGTTGCCGCCGCGGTGACCGAGTCGGCGATGGCCGTCGCTCGGCCGTCCCGCTCGAGCACCATCACGCGGGTGTCGTCGACCGTTTCCCAGCCGAGCTGGGCCAGCTCGACGTCGAGCCTCGCCGGCTGTGAGAACGGCGTGATGCGCACGTAAGGTTGCAAGCCGGCCTGCGCGTAGACCGGCAGGCAACGATCGAGCTTGGCTTCGAGCGAGGAACGGCCTGCTGCCACCGCCTGGATACAGCGGGCGCGTTTGGCCTTGCCCGGCGAGAAGCGAACAAGCCAGCCGTCGATCCAGAGTTGCTCGCGCGGTGCGCTGGCGTTGATGCCCGCGTCTTCGATGCGTGCGAGCTCGGAGTTGCCGGCGGCGCCGTCGAATTCATTCATGCCGTAGCCGTGTCTTCCATCGTGGCCACACGCGCTGCCATTTCACGGGCGAATTCAATGAAGGCGATCGCACCCTTCGACGCGGGATCGAACACGATGCCCGGCAATCCGTAGCTCGGCGCTTCCGCAAGCCGCACGTTGCGTGGGATGACGGTGTCGAAGACCTTGTCGCCGAAGTGCGCCTTGAGCTGCTCGCTGACCTGCGCCTGCAAGGTGATGCGCGTGTCGAACATCACCCGCAGGATGCCGATCACTTGCAACGCCGGATTGATGTTGGCGTGGACCTGCCTGATCGTGTTCACGAGGTCGGAGAGGCCTTCGAGCGCAAAGTATTCGCACTGCATGGGCACGACCACCCCGTGAGCGCTGGCCAGGCCATTGAGCGTCAGCAGGCTCAGGCTGGGCGGGCAGTCGATGAGGACGATGTCGTGCAGCGCAGAGGAGACCTGGAGCGCCTGCCGCAGCCGTCGGTCACGCCGATCGAGACCGACCAACTCCACCTCTGCGCCCGAAAGCTCGCGGTTGGCTCCCACCACGTCGTAGCCGCCCCTCTCGCTCGGTCGCATCGTTTCGGCCACCGTGGCGTTCTCGAGCAGCACGTCATAGATGCTGAGCTCGAGGCTGCGCTTGTCGATGCCCGATCCCATGGTGGCGTTGCCCTGCGGATCGAGGTCTACCAGCAAGACGCGCTTGCCGATCCTGGCGAGACCCGCCGCGAGGTTCACGGCAGTGGTCGTTTTGCCGACCCCACCCTTTTGATTCGCCACGCAAAAGATTTTGCTCACATGTTTTCCAGTAACGGTTTGGAAAGAAGCGCGCGCTAACTACTTCTTGGCTTCAGCCATCCAGACCAGGCAGCGTTCAGCATTCAATCCAGGAATTCGCAACGGTTCCACGTGAAACACTTCCACCTCGTCAGGCAGTTCCGCGATTTCCGCCGTCGGCAAAACTCCTTTCATCGCCAACCATTTTCCCCCCGGTCGCAACGCGTGCCGCGAGAGGTGCACGAACTTTGCAAGCGAGCTGAAAGCGCGGCAGCACACGACGTCGAACGACGCGTCGGCAACGGCGGCCGATTCCACGCGGCCGTTGACGCTGTGCAGATTGGCGAGCTTCAGCTCAGCCGCCACTTGCGTCAGGAATGCCGCCTTCTTGCCGACAGTGTCGATACACGTAACGGCAATGTGGGGGCACGTGATTGCGATGACCGCGCCGGGCAAGCCGCCGCCACTGCCCACGTCGAGAATGCGTGGGTTCGTGACGCGCGAGAGCTGGCGCATCAAAGGTCCGATGCAACCGAGGCAGTCCGCAATGTGCTGCGGAACGATGTCGCCGATGGAGCGTATCGCCGTCAGGTTGTACGTCTTGTTCCAGCGCACCATCAGCTCGACGTAGGCGGCCAGTTGAATTATTTGAGACTTCGCGACGTCGAGCTGCAGCGCTCGCGCAGCCAGCCGAATCGATGCGAAAAGCTCGGTAGCCCCCCGGGCGTCGTTACCGCCCGCGCACCCGGTCGAGGCCGTCAAGGACTCGCCGCATCCGCGGCAGCGCGATGCTTCTTCAAATGCACCATGAGCAACGAAACGGTCGCCGGGGTGATGCCAGGCAATCGC
>Ga0209724_1001340_pt1:0-12500 | contig 22490 bp, 22 predicted proteins | sample grotaG_FD_184143 | JGI IMG/M metagenome (GOLD analysis project Ga0209724, IMG submission 184143) | Glacier valley bacterial and archeal communities from Borup Fiord, Nunavut, Canada, to study Microbial Dark Matter (Phase II) -... | ecosystem: Environmental > Aquatic > Freshwater > Ice >...
GTATTTGACGAGTGCTTCGCTAGCGCAAGAGGGACAGGTGAGTGTGAGCGTCACAACGATAGGCATCAGGTCTCCATTCTATCCTGAGCCACTACCAAATCAGACATACCAGCTCGAGCCTCCGCCCCTGCCAGCGCATTCCCGCTCGAGTGGGAGGGACGGGGGTTTTTGGGTTGTTTTTACTTCTTGTTTTTGCGCTTAGGGATGCAGTCTAACGGGTTTTCGGGTTCCACATCAGGAGCCTGCGCCAGAATGTCAAGAAAGGTTTGGGTGCTGACCTCGGGTTGCTGGCGCAATCGCTCGAGGTAGCCCACAACCTTCAATTCTGCCATCTTCTCGGCAAGCGTCAGGGCAATGACTTGATTAACGCTGACTCCTTCTCGAGCGGCAAACTCTTTGACGCTTTGATGCAGGCTTTCGGGCAAACGGATGCTCATGGCGGCCATGTTTATTCTCCTTGTGGCTCAGCTCTGGATGGCTCGAGCAAATTTAGAAACTCGGCAGGACTGATTGTTTTTACGCCAAACCGTTCTGACCCTACAAAATCTTTCCGGTTGAAGGTGACGATGTACTCCGCTCTTGCGTTAATAGCCAGCTCGAGCACATGCTCGTCTTTGGGGTCTTTAAGCTGAGGTCGCCAGCGGAAGTAGATGGGTTGCACATGCGCTTTTTGAGCTATGAAGGCCAGAAAAAGCGGGATTTGAGTTTCGTTGATGGTCAATCTCGAGAGCATTTGGTAAAGAACTTTCTCGTACTCATAACCGAGCGCGTCGCTGAGCGCGTACTCAAATTGACCCTCGCTGGAAAGCTGTAAAACCCGGTTGGATGCACCCGTTCTAGACATTAATCCTGCAATGATGACGTTTGTATCTAAAACCACCCGCACAGGCATAGTGGTATTATATAACAACCACAATTGGATGTGGCGAGGAGGCTCGAGCTTGATTACTCGAGTGGGTGGGACGGGGGTTTTCTAAATTGGGTCAGTTTAAACCCAACAACTTTTTGGCGTAAAGCGAAATCTCTGCAAGCAAAACTTTAGCCTCGAGTGCGTCAGGTTCTAAAGTTTCCAGTAAAGCGCACTCGTAACGGGCCAGAATGCTCGAGTGGTACAGGTCTTCGTAAGCGTCTCGAATGGTAGGGGGAAGCCGCGCCTCTCGTATGTTTTGAAAAGTCTGGGTATGGTTCCGGGCTTCGGGTTTACCCATCCGCCAGGTTACAGCGTTGAGCCAGTGCAGGGACGTGTAAAAGCAGGCGGTAATTTGCCAGTCAAAGCGCTCGAGGGGTAACGCAGGAATCAAATCGGCGTTGAGCTGTGCCTGCCGCATGTAATCGTCAACCCTCAGCATCGGCTCGAGCAGGTTGTAGAACCACCATTAGGGGTAAACCATAGTGCTCGAGGGTATAAATCTCAGCCCTCAGAGCGCGGCGAGCGTCTCGGTCCCTAAATACCTCTAGCGGAATGTAAACCCTTAGCTCGAGAAAGGGCGGCGCGGATTCGGGCCAGTCAAAACGCTCAATTTGTCCACCGCTTTTCATACGCTCGAGGGCGTGCAGCAGCTCGGCCATCGCCAGAGCGCCCTGGTGGTAGCCCAGAGTGTGAGGGCTTTGAGTTTCCACGGTTTGCATAGCGTGATTGTACTTCACCGTGCTCGAGGCTGCGCCAATGCCCGCGCCTTCCCGCTCGAGTGGGTGGGACGGGGGTTTTGTTGGGTTCTACAAAGTGACGCCTAAAACCTTGACTAATCCCTCGAGCACGACTTTCAAAGCTTCTTCCGAAAGCAGATTCAGCGCTCGAACCGTCCACTCGAGGGGCAGTCGTAACGCGCTTCACGACTGTATCGCTCGAGCTGTTCATAGGCGTACTGCGCCAGACTGGGTACGCGGTAACGCCGGGTCCACAGCAGGTCATTGCGTTCCTGATGGCTCGAGGGGTGGGTGTGGTCGGTGCCCTCAAGCAAGGCGTCTAGCAGGTGCAGCGCGACATAAAAGCGCACTGTTATGCGCCATTTGACCAGGGTTTCAGGAAGTTGCTCGAGGGTGGCGAGATTGTCCCGGACATCGCGCAGGTGAGCCGCCTCGGTAGGCATTCAGCTCTCGTCTGGAAAGGTTCCGTAAGTAACCACCCTCACGCGTTCAGTTCCTAGAGCGTCCAGCGGCTGCGAAAGGGCAGCAACGCGCTCGAGGTCGCGGCACACTTCAAAAGGCACGCTATAAACCACCTCGAGCCGTCCCTCTTTGGGAGCCGTCAGGGTATAACTCAAAATCAGTTCGTCACGCTTCATCCGCTCGAGCTGTGCCTCGAGCTGTTCACGCACCACCACCAATTCTGCAAAACTCTGGGTGTGCTGGGCAATCTCGAAAGCAACGTCTTGCACGCTGCGGTAAGGTGCGGTCATGACTGAAGTATATCAGCATCGGCTCGAGCGGGTTGTAAAACTACCATCAAGTGAGCCAAAACCAAAAAGGGCGACGCATAGGTCGCCCTCTTGATTTTGAAGGTGCTCGAGCGTAAAAGTCTCACGCTTACTCCTTCACGCCTCCCGCCACCGTGCCGCTCACGAAGACCTGCTGGAAGCCGTAGAACAGCGCCACAATCGGAATTGCGCCCAGCACCGCCGCCGCCGCGAACTGTCCGTAAACCACGGCTGCGGTGGTGCCGCCGCCGCTGACCCCGAACGAGCGCAGACCCACGCCCACGTTCCAGTTGGCCGCGCCAGAGAGCAGCACGTTGGCCAGCAAGAATTCGGCGTAGGTGCCGATGAACTGGAGCAAGAAGATGAACACCAGCATGGGACCGCTCAGCGGCAAAACAATGCGGGTGAACGCGCCCCAGCGGGTGGTGCCGTCTACCAGGGCCGCTTCCTCGAGCGAGGCGGGCAGACTTTCCACGTAGCCCTTGTAAATCCAGGTTCCGAAGGCGATGGCCCCGCCCGAGTACGCCAGAATCAGTCCGGTGAAGGTGTTGAGCAAGTCGAGCGACTTGATGATGGAAAAAATAGCCACCAGCGCCACGATGTTGGGAAACATCTGCACGAAGATGAAGAACATCAGGGTCTGGAAACGCCCTGGAAAGCGCAGCCGCGCCATCGCGTAGCCCGCTGTGGTGGTCAAAATAACCGCCATGATGCCGGTGAGGCCGGAAATCAGGAAGGTGTTGCGAATCCAGAGTAGAAATTTGGAGGCGGTGGTTCCACCGGTGAACTGCACCGGTAAAAGAAAGACGAAAAACAAGATGATGGCCGCCACCAAAGTTAGACTGGTATAGCGCCGCTCGAGCTGAATCCGGCCCGGAATCAATCCGCCTGCAAAGGCTCGAGTGCGAAAATTGACCACGCCCAGCCACAGCAGCGCCAGCGCCGCGATTCCCGCCAGTACCCATTGCCAGGTGTAGATGACCACGCCCTGAAAAAGTGCGGCGTAGTTGGATAAATCGTTGCCCTGAATAGGCGGCAGAACTCGAGTGCGAATGAGTAAGGGGTCGGTGGCCGCACCCAACGAGGATTGAGTCACCCGGTTGAGCGGGTCAAACGAGGTCGCCACGATGAAGAGAATCGGATAAAGCGAAGCGATGATGATAATCCAGATGACCAGGTGGGTAAGTTGGTCTCCTAATACCGCCACGTAGCTCACGGTACGGCCCCTCGAGCGCTCCCCTATTCGTTTGCCCAGATAAGCAGTACCACACAGCACAGCTACGGCAAGCAGCAGACCACCCACCAGCCACATCCAACCGTTTTCATAGCGCAGGATAAAAAAGGTGGGTCCTTTGAGCCTCGAGCCGAGTTCGCGCACCAGCCAAATCAGGAAAACCACCAGCAGGGCGACCCCGCCCCACACCAAGAAGGGACGCAAGGGATTGCGTGAGGGGATGTAGACTTCACCAGGAAGCTTAGCCTGAGTCATTTCTGGGCCTCCTTGAATACGCCCGCTGCCCGGAAGTTGACGATACTGATGCCGATGGTCAGCACCGCCACGATGATGGCGATAGCACTGGCCGGACCATACGCCGCATTGCCCGCCGCCGTGAAAGCGGTGTTGTAGCCCCACGAAATCAGAATGTCGGTGCTCTGCGCGGTGGCGAGACGACCCTCGAGCTTCGGCCCTCCCTCGGTCAAAAGGAAAATCAGGCCGAAGTTATTGAAGTTAAAAGCAAAGGTCGAAAGTGCGATGGGCACGAAGGCAGTTTGTAGCATGGGCAGGGTGATGCCCGTGACCTGCTGCCACTTGGTCGCTCCGTCCACCTCGGCGGCCTCGTAGAGGTCCTCGGGAATGGCTGACAGGGCGCTTAAGGTGGCGGTCATCATGTAGGGAAAGCCCAGCCACAGGTTGACCATCAAGATGGCGACTTTGGCCCACAACTCATCGTCGAGCCAGGGAACCGGCATTCCGCCAAACAGTCCAAACAGTCGGTTGAGCGCCCCAGTATTGGTCGAAAGCAGACCCGCTTTCCAGATTTGCACCGAAATCACCGCTGGAATAGCCCACGGCAAGAAGAGCAGGGTGCGGTACACGTTGCGAAACTTGAGCCGCTTGTTGTTGAGCAAGATGCCCAGCACCAGACCCGCGACCACGTTAATCAGGGTGGTGCTCACCGCAAAGATAACGGTCCAAACAAACACCGGCCAGAGCTGAACCCCGGCTTTGGCAAAGATGTCGGTAAAGTTGGCGAACCCGATAAACGCAATGGGATTGACCCGGTTGACCTGAATTGGCTTGTAGAAATCGGGAAGCGCGTTCTTGAGCGTGATGACCCCGCCCTCCACACTCACGATGCTGTTGGCTCGAGGCTTCTTCTTGGCGTCCTGGGGGTCGGGCATGGCGATGGGCACACCCGCACAGGTGGGGACGTCGCAACGCAGCTCGGTCTGAGCGTTTGCGCCCGCTGCCAGCTTGAGCTGGGTGCTCGAGAGTTTAGTCACCTCGAGCCGGGTACTGGTGTCACTCTCGCCGCTGTTCTGCCCCGAGTAGTTGGTAAAGGCGTACCCCACGGTGAGCACGATGGGATACACCGTAAAGGCCAGCAAGAAGACGATGGCGGGCAACAGGTAATACCAATTGACCAGCCACGGCAGCAAGCGCACCGCTATGACCATCAGGGGAATCAAAACGATGGCTCCCAGAATCAGAATCAGGTAGGCCGGAATCTGAAAACCACCGGGTCGGTCAAAAATTCCGGCTAGCACCTGGGTTAAGCCCCATCCCACCCCAAAAGCCACCGCACACAGTCCCAGGATGGTGACGATGGCGATGAAGACCCCGGTGGGTCCAGCGGGAGGCGCTTGTCTTGGAGCGCGGCGAACAACAGTCATAGGGCCTCCTGGATGTTACGATGAACGGCACAAAAACGAGGGCTGAAAAATGGGTTCTGGCTCGAGTACATCAAAATTTTTCTCGAGTGTAAACCTTTTAACGAAGGACGAGCTTTTTTATTTCTTTAGTTTCTTGGATTTCTATGGAGCACTTTTGCGGTGTTGGAAAACAAAAACCCGTCCCTCGAGTGGGGACGGGGACGGGACTCGGGTGCTCGAGCAAAGAAAACGGACTTTTCGCTCCAGCACCCCATCCTGCAACGTCCGCAGGATGTTACTTAATGTTGGCGTTAATCTGCTTAACCGCGTCGTCGAGCAACTTGCTCACGTTCGCGCCCTTGGTCTTGGCGATGAGCGTCACCGCGTCACCCCAGGGACCCCAGACCTGACCCATCGCGGCGATGTTGGGCATGGCCACGCCGACCTGAGCTGCTTTGGAAAATCCGGCGACCACAGGGTCACTGGCGAGCTGCTTGGCGGCGGCTTTGGAGGCAGGTATGCGGCCCCCAGCCTTGGAGAAAGCGACCTGATTGACCGGCAAGACCAGGTAGTTGGCGAATTCGGCGGCCAGCTTCTTCTGGTTGCTGTACGAGTTCATCACGATGGCCTGCACGCCCAGGAAAGGTGCCCAGTTGCGGGTTGCCCCGGTAGGCTTGGGCAACAGACCAATACCGAAGTCCACCCCACTCTTGCGAATAGCTTCGGCGTTCCAGGGACCGGTTTGCCACATGGCGACCTGACCTTTGTAGAACAGGTCGGAAATCACGCCACCGTCGGCAGCGCCCTCGGGAATGAGGTTGTACTTGTAGCGCAGGTCGTTGATGAGCTGACCCGCCTTGTCCGCGCCCGCGTTGTTCAGGCCGACATCCTTCTGGTTGGGCGCGCCCTTGTCGTAACCCTTGAACACGTATCCACCCATGGCGTAGAACAGGCCGTGCATATTGTACTGGTTCTCAATTTCGGCCAGGAAACCGAACTTCTGCTGTTTGGCATCGGTTAGCTGCTGGGCTTTTGAGATGAACGCGTCCCAAGTCTTGGGGATGCCTTCGGGCAAGAGTTTTTTATTGTAAACCACCGCAACGGCTTCGTTGAACACCGGGAAGCCGAACAGCTTACCGTTGTAGGTGAACGCCTTCTGGCTCGAGGCCGCGAGGTCGCTCTTGGCCGCGCTGCTAATCAAGCTGTCCACTGGCTCGAGCACGCCGTTGGTGATGAGTTCGCCAATCTGGTCCTGCGGCAGGCTCATGACCAAATCGGCAGCCTCGCCCTTGCTCTGAATCATCTTCTGCTTGATGTCGCCGAAAGGAACGACCACCACGTCAATGGTGTTGTCCTTGCCCGCTGGGGTGGCCATAAAGGCTTTGGCAGCAGCGTTGACCCAGGCGAGTTCGCCGGTTCCGTAGTGGGTCCAGACGGTGAGTTTAGCGGCCTGGGCGCTGCCCATGGCCAGGGTGAGTGCGGTAAGTCCGAACAGAACTTTTTTCATGATTCTCCTTATTTTCCTTGTGTTCTGGCAACCCTGTCCTTCCATGAGCTGTTGCTCGAGGAGCTTACACAGTTGACCGTGGGAACGTTTCCAAAGCCTGGGAACAAAAAACGTTGCTTTCGTCCCACACCTCTATTTTGGCACTCTCGAGCTGATTGGGCATCTTTGCTACACTGAGAAAGATGTTACCGATTTCAAGAGAAACCCTTTACGCTAAATTGCTTACGCGAAAACAATTATAGGCACACTCGAGCAAACTTATCAAGAGTTTGTAAAGAGTCCATTTCGGAAATCCGGCTGGTTTTTGTTCTTCCCCGCCACCTGCTCGAACAGGAATAACCCCGCTTCACACAGCCTCAAGCGTCAGAATTCGCAATGGGTATTTGTGAAAAAAGTTCATTAAAGTACGAGTAAAGTAGCCCAGGCTGCTCTTCTTCGCCACGGCTTTCCCGTAAAAATTAAAAGCTGAGGCCAAGTAACGCATCCCATCAGACCCAGCCGTTGGGTTTGTCCTCGAAAATATAGGCGAACAGCGGTGAAAGCGACGCGTAACCCTCGAGCACCGCAACATCGCTCGAGCCGAGATTGACGATTAAAGTGCTGCCACGCAGTCCCACTACCCCCCTCGAGAGCGCGGCCTGACGCGACTTTTGCATTCCACTGAGCCGCAGCAATTCGGAGACTCCAGGCAAGGGGCGCTCGAGCAGCTCGAGGGTCGCTTCCGGCACCCGGTCTCTGGGACGCAGCCCCACCCCGCCCAGGGTGAGCACCACATCGAGCTTGCGCTGGTCGGATAGAATCCTGATTTCTTTGCGAACCTGAGCCAGTTCATCGGGCACCCAGCGGCGCTCACTGAGCACTGCACCTCCACGCACCACTTCGGCCTCGAGCGCAGCCAGCGCTTTTTCCATGCCCTCGAGCGGCTGGCCTCCCGGCGACACCATCAGCACTCCAATACTTAACATGGCCCCTAGTCTATCTCGCTTGCTCTCATATGAGTACCCTCTATAATGGGGGGAAGCAGGACCCCTAAACGCATACCTCCAGCTTGGCCCCGTACCCCATAGTCTGGAATCTGGAGTCTGGCTCGAGGGACTTAAAAGTGCGTCGGCGCAGGAAGGTGAGGCAGGTTATGAAAATTGTAGAAAATTCAGTGGTGGATATTGATTACGTGCTCACGGTAGACGGCGAAGTGGTGGACGAAAGTGAGGAAGGCCAGCCGCTCTCCTACCTACACGGCGCGAACAACATCATTCCCGGACTCGAGAACGCACTGGTGGGCAAAGCTGAAGGCGATTCGCTCGAGGTGACGGTCTCCCCCGAGGACGGTTACGGCGAGTACGACCCCGAGAACGTACAGGAACTGTCCAAAGACGATTTCGAGGACGAGATTGAAGAAGGCGAAACCTACTACGCCGAGAGTTCGGATGGCAGCATTTTGCCCTTCAAAGTGACCAAAATCGAGGGCGACCACATCGTGGCCGACTTCAACCCTGAGCTGGCCGGAAAAACCCTGCACTTCAAGGTGACGGTACGCGGGGTGCGAGAAGCCACACCCGAGGAACTCGAGCACGGACACGCTCATGGGGAAGACGACGACCACGAGTGACAGCAGTTGTGAGCAATGTCTTGGACAGAGCGGCACCTATCGGGCCTGTCCGCGAGTGATGAGCTTGTGTAGGACTCGCTAAGTTGCGGCTGACTGCAAATTTTTAAGACCTCGAGCACTTGTGGCTCGAGGTCTTTTTGTATTCCCACTGCGCTCGAGCGGTAAAGGGCAAGCTGGCGGGCAGGCCCGATAGGTGCCGTTCTGCCCAAGACACCACTCGCCCCTACGTCTTGCTTTTTTCGCATGACTGTGAAGGAAATGCTTTAGCGTTAACCGACAATCCCTAATTTCAAAGATTCGCAAAGTACCGTTCCAGAGACCATCTTTTAGCTCACTGCCATCGCTTTCCCTCACCCTCGAGCAGACGCAAAAATCTGGTCCAGCACGGTTGCTTGACCTATAGCGTCCTCGAGCGGGTAGCGCAGCGCAACTTCTCCTCTGGCCGCCGCTACAAAGTGCTCCACCATGAGCTGATACTGGTCGGCGGCCTCAACCTCCACGGGTTCACCGTTGTGTAACACTCGAGGGCCTACGCTGCCGTTGGGCAGGCGCTCGGTCTGGCTACGACCGGGCAGAAACGGCGTCTCGAGCAGCAGGGTTCCAGTAGCCCCCACCAGCTCGAGCCGCTGGCGCATGGGTTGGGTGATGGCGCAATCGAGCTGGGCTTTGAGGCCCCCGCCAAAATCGAGCAGCGCCACCATGCGGGTGTCCACGCCGCCCCCGAAGGACTCGCTCGAGCTTTCCTCGGTCCAGGCCGTGACCGCCACGGGTTCGCGCCCCGCAAAGGTACGGGCCGCACACACCGTGTAGCACCCCACGTCAAAGATTGCGCCGCCGCCCAGACTGCGTACCCAACGGATGTCTTCGGGGCGCTCGAGCATGAAACTGAAACTGGCCGCAATGTGGCGCAGTTCTCCCAACTGGGGCAGCAGTTCAAAGGCTTTGGCCACCTGCGGGTGAAAGCGCCACATGAAGCCCTCGAGCAGAAGTTTTCCGGTGCTGCGGCTGGCCTGAGCCATCTCGAGCACCTCCGCCGCATTCAATGCCAGCGCTTTTTCGCAGATGACGTGCTTTCCGGCTTTGAGCGCCTTAATGGTCCATTCCTTGTGGTCCGAGTTGGGCAGCGAAATGTACACCGCTTCAATCTCGGGGCTGCTCAGCAGCTCGTCGTAGCTCGAGAAGGCGTGTTGGACACCGTGCTCGAGCGCAAATTCTTTGGCTTTTTGCGGGTCACGGGCCGCCACGCCCCAGGCCACGGCGTTTTTTGCTTTCTCGAGTGCGGGAATGAGCGCGCCCCCTGCAATGCGCGAAGCTCCGATGAAGCCAAATTTGAAAGGTTCCATGCGGCCATCATGCGCTCTGCTCGGGAAGGTAGGCAAGCTTTGAACAGCTTGTTACGCTCACCTTCTTTGTCTAAACTGAGTTCAAATCTTTCAACCCAAACCTTTCGGCTTTCAAACCGATGCGAGGAGCACCCTATGCAAAGCACCATGATGGACGTTCCCCTGACCCTGCCCTACGTGCTCGAGCGGGTGGGTAAGTATTTTGGTCAAAATGAGGTCGTCTCGATGCTGCCCGCCGGCCTGGACCCGCAGGGCAAACCCATTCCGTACATTCACCGCTACACCTACGCCGAGATGTATAAGAGGGCCAAACAACTCGCGTTAGCGCTTCAGGACGCGGGCATTGTGCAGGGAGACCGGGTGGCGACCCTGGCCACCAACCACTACCGCCATCTCGAGGCGTATTTTGGCGTGCCCTGCATGGGCGCGGTGCTGCACACGCTCAATATCCGGTTGCACCCCGAGCAGCTCATCTACATCATCAACCACGCCCAGGACCGGGTTTTGCTGGTGGACAACGTGCTGGCCCGCTTGCTCCCGGCAATTTTGCCGCACTGTCCCACCCTCGAGAAAATTGTGGTCATGGGACCACTGCCCCAGCCCGTTCCCGGCGTACTGGACTATGACGCCTGGATTTCGGGCTACTCGAGCAGCGACTTCATCTACCCCGAGATAGATGAACGCGCCGCACTGGGCATGTGCTACACCTCCGGCACCACCGGAAACCCCAAAGGCGTGGTGTATTCGCACCGCTCTACCGTGCTGCACAGTTTGGTCACGGCCTTACCCTCGGGCCTTAACTTTGGACCCAACGATAAAGTTTTGCCGATAGTGCCCATGTTTCACGTCATGGGCTGGGGTCTGCCGTGGGGGGTGCCGATGGTGGGCGCGTCTATCGTATTAGCCTCTATATTTAGCGATGGGGCCAGCCTCGCTAAACTCTTACAAGACGAGAATGTGACCATTACGGCGGGAGTGCCCACCCTGTGGATGGGGCTGGGTACCGAACTCGAGCGGGCTATTGCCGCTGGAACCCCTTACGACCTCTCCAAACTCAAGGGCCTGCTGGTGGGCGGCGCGGCAGCCCCCGAAAGCCTGATTCGGGCTTTTGACAAGCTGGGCCTGACCCTGCTGCACGCCTGGGGCATGACCGAGACCAGCCCGCTGGGAACCGCCTCGAGAGCGCCCTCGAGCCTGGACCCGCACAGCGACGAGGCGTACCGAATTCGGGCTATGCAGGGACAGGCCCAGCCTCTGGTGGACATCCGGGTGATAGACGAGCACAACCACGATGTTCCCAGCGACGGCAAGACCATGGGCCGACTGGTCATTCGCGGCCAGTGGATTTCTCAGGGCTACTACCGCGACCCCGAGGGAACCGCCAAGTGTCAGGTGACGCTCGAGGGTCCGTTCGGGCATGAAATCTGGCTGGATACCGGCGACATCGCTACTATGGACGCCAGAGGCTTCATGAAAATCGAGGACCGGGCCAAAGATTTGGTCAAGTCCGGCGGCGAGTGGATCAGCAGTGTGGACCTCGAGAACGCGCTGATGGGCCACCCGGCGGTGGCGGTGGCGGCGGTGATTGCCATTCCACACCCCAAGTGGGACGAACGGCCCCTTGCAGTGGTGGTACTCAAATCGGGTATGGCTACCTCAAGCGCCGAACTCCGCGCGCACCTCGAGCCGCTGTTCGCCAAATGGTGGCTCCCCGACGCTTACGAGTTTGTGGAGAGCATTCCGATTGGCAGCACCGGAAAATTCGTCAAGCGCGAACTGCGCGAACAATTCAAGGATTACAAACTGCTCGAGGTGTGAGCAAAAATAGTTTTTCTAAAGGCGCACATTTGTGCGCCTTTTTTTCTGTTCTGTAGGCCCTCTTGCGAAGCACGCAAATGGCAGTTCGCCCTTCCGTTACCGCTCGAGTGCCCCTACAAATCGAATACTCCAGCTCGAGCGGTTACAAGCAAATCCCCCCTACAACGCCTTGGTCTGTGGAAAAACCGCCACCCGCTTCTCGAGGAAAGCAGAAATCCCCTCCCTGTGGTCAGGGTCTTCAAAAGCCTGGGCCTGTAAGCGGGCCTCGAGCGCTAAACTCTCCTCGAGCCTCAAAGTCATTCCTGCCCGCATGGCGCGCTTGGTCAAGGTCAAGGCATTGGCAGGGCGGGCCGCGATTTTTTCGGCGTAAGCCTGGACCTCGAGCGCAAAGTTTTCGGCGGCAAACACCCGCTCACACAGCCCCAGCTCGAGGCCCGTCTGCGGGTCCAGAACCTCGGCCAGCGCGGCCAGCTCGAAGGCTTTGTGATACCCCACCGCTCGAGGCAGCGACCAAGTGCCGCCCGCGTCGGGAATGAGCGCAATGCTCGAGAACGCCTCGGTGAAGCGGGCCGCGCTCGACCACACCCGGATGTCTCCAGCCAGCGCCAGATTTGCACCCGCACCCGCCGCGATGCCGTTTACTGCTGTAATCACCGGTTTATCCCCGTTGGCTATAGCCAGAATCAGACGGTTATAGGTTTTTTGCACCGTTTCTTCCACACTGCCAGATACACTAAAGGTTGACAAATCCTGACCTGCACAGAAACCGCGTCCTGCCCCAGTAATGACCAGCACTCGAGCCTGAGCCTTTGAGTGACCCTCCTCCACAGCCTGAGCCAGCTCGAGAACCATCTCGAAGGTGAATGCGTTGAGTTTTTCGGGACGATTGAGGGTCAGGGTGAGCACCCCGTTCTCGAGGGTTTGCAAAATGA
>Ga0209724_1001340_pt1:17500-22490 | contig 22490 bp, 22 predicted proteins | sample grotaG_FD_184143 | JGI IMG/M metagenome (GOLD analysis project Ga0209724, IMG submission 184143) | Glacier valley bacterial and archeal communities from Borup Fiord, Nunavut, Canada, to study Microbial Dark Matter (Phase II) -... | ecosystem: Environmental > Aquatic > Freshwater >...
ACGTCGGTGGTGCGGAAGTAAAACTGAGGACGGTAGCCGCCAAAAAAGGCACTGTGACGGCCTCCCTCGTCTTTGCTTAGGACGTACACGCTGCCCACGAACTTGGTGTGCGGCTTGATGGAGTTCGGCTTAGCCAAAACCTGTCCGCGCTCGATGTCCTCTCTCGAGACCCCGCGCAACAGCACGCCCACGTTGTCTCCAGCCATACCCGAGTCGAGCAACTTGCGGTGCATCTCGATGCCGGTGACGGTGGTTTTGCGGGTGTCTTTGAGACCGACCACTTCCACTTCATCGCCCACTTTGCAAATCCCGCGCTCGACCCGTCCGGTGGCCACGGTGCCACGTCCGGTGATGGTGAACACGTCTTCTACGGGCATCAAAAAGCTTTTATCCACATCGCGCTCGGGGGTGGGAATAAAGCTATCGACGGTATCCAAGAGTTGCCAGATGCAGTCCACCCACTTGTTCTCGCCTCGAGCGATTTTAGGGGTTTTAACTAACTGGTCCAGGGCTTCCTTGGCACTGCCGCGCACGATGGGGGTATCGTCACCGGGGAACTCGTAGCGGTCCAGTAACTCGCGCACTTCCATCTCCACCAACTCGAGCAGTTCCTCATCGTCAACCATGTCGACTTTGTTGAGGAACACCACGATGTAGGGCACCCCTACCTGACGGGCCAGCAGGATGTGCTCACGGGTCTGGGGCATGGGGCCGTCGGCAGCGGAACACACCAGAATCGCGCCGTCCATCTGGGCCGCACCGGTGATCATGTTTTTGATGTAATCGGCGTGACCGGGGCAGTCCACGTGGCTGTAGTGGCGAGCGGCAGTGTTGTACTCGACGTGGGCGGTGTTGATGGTGATGCCTCGAGCTTTTTCCTCGGGAGCCTTGTCAATCTGTGAATAGTCCTGAGTCTCGATGGAGGGGTCAGCGGCGGCGGCCGTATAGGTGATGGCCGCCGTCAGGGTGGTCTTGCCGTGGTCGACGTGACCGATGGTGCCCACGTTCACGTGGGGCTTGGTGCGCTCGAACGTTCCTTTTGCCATAAATCCTCCAAGCGGTAGGTCCACTCGAGCGGGTCTAAACCCACATCTCGAGCGGTGACGGCTTCCATGAGCCGTCCCCACATTGGCTAAAGCATTCCCTGTCAGGATTCCCGCCTCTCTCGAGGCCACATCTTTTCAATGCTTTTGGGCGTTTAAAGAGTCCGTCTCGCTTTCTCGCGGCCTCTCTTGCATGTTTAGGTGGGCACATGCGGACCTACGCCTTTGGTCGGCGTTCAATGCAAGAGGATACACTAAATGGCTTACTCTGGCAAGGGGTGACGACTGTAGAAACCTGGGATTGAGGTTGCGTCAACTCATGGACGCTCGAGCGAAAAAACCAATCTGACAGGGAGTTTTAGGAACCCAAGCCTCCCCAAGGACTGGTCGTCACATTATTTGGGGGGACTCGAGCGGGAACCCTCTTCTCCCTGGCTGTTTAAAAAGCCTTTCGCAGGGGCTTGCATTCTCGAGAATGCTTTGCTAAAATTCCTCTCGCTCGAGCAAGAGAGTCTCTGGTATTCGGGAGTAGCTCAGCGGTAGAGCGATCGGCTGTTAACCGATTGGTCGTAGGTTCGATTCCTACCTCCCGAGCCAACAAAAAAAGTCCTGTCCAAGACAGGGCTTTTTTTGTTGGCAACTTTGGACTCGAGCACGGAAATTCAGGCCAACACCCTAATTTGTACCCCAATCACTTCAAAACCTTTTTTAACCAGTTCGAGAGCGAAGGCACAACCTCGGGTGCCAGCGGCAACTTTGGGTTGCTGTAGGCCAAGATGTTGGCGTTGCGCTCGAGCGGGGCCAGTTTGAGAACGTGGTTGACCCCCTCGAGCTTGACCAGCGCGTTCTGTGGGTTCTTTTTCAGGGCTTTGAACAGTAAATCGGCATCTTTGACGCTTACCTGCAAATCGGTGGTTCCCTGCACCACCAGAACGGGTCGCTCGAGTTTATCGATTTCCTGTGCCGGGTCATACTTGAACCAGGAAATCAGGTAGGGCTGCACACTGGGACGAAACAGGCTCGAGAGTTGAGGACTCACCTGGGCCACCGTGCGGCCTGCCCTCAACTCGGCAAGGGTTTTTTGGCTTTCCTCGAGCAGCGCCGGAGCGCTCGAGAGTGAGGTTCCCAGTTGCTCGAGCAGAGTGTCCGCTGCGTTCTGGCCCGGACCCGCCAGTGAGATGTAGGCGTCCGGCTTCACCTTTTGCGCCGCCAGCAGGGTGATGAGTGCGCCCTCGCTGTGTCCCAGCAGCACCAGCTTGTTAAAACGCTTATCCTGACGCACTTTCTGGCTCCAGCTCACCACGTCGTTCACGTAGCTTTCAAAGCGTAAATCCTCCTCTCGAGGGGCTGCCTTGGCGCTGGCCGCAATTCCGCGCTTGTCTACCCGCAGGCTGGCGAAACCCTGCTGTGCCAGACCCTGGGCCAGCAGTTTGAGGCTGTCATTTTTACCGGGAAGCCCCGCACTGTTGCCGTCGCGGTCGGTGGGGCCAGAGCCGGGGTGAATGAAGACCAGCGCGAACGGACCACTACCCGTAGGCAGCTCGAGCGCGCCGTAAAGCGTTCCTTTCAGGGTCTCGAGCTTGAGTTCTTCAGAGGTGGCCAGGGCTGAACCGAGTGATAGCGCGAGTAGAACAGAAAGGGCTTTCATGTCCATATATTTACCCTCGAGTCTGGGGTATAGATGAGCAAACGAAAAGGGGTGTCTGGAGACTTTTTGCCTCCAGACACCCCTCGAGCGAAATCCAGAATTTACTCCGGGTGGGCCAGAACCACGCTCAGTAGGGTGAGCATGTGGGCTTTGAGCCGCAGATACTCCGGGTCCTGCACCAGCCTTGCGCGGTCCCTGGGGCGCTCGAGGGTCACGGGCAGAACCTCGTGAATCCGCGCCCTGGGGCCGTTGCTCATAATCACGATTTTGTCGGCCAGATAGAGTGCCTCGTCAATGTCGTGCGTCACCATCACCACGTTCTTGGCCTGTCCACCTTGCTGGGCCTCGAGCTGCCACATGCGTAAAAGTTCATCCTGCAAGCGCCCTTTGGTGATAGCGTCGAGCGCGCCGAACGGCTCGTCGAGCAGCAGCACTTTGGGGTGAATGGCCAGGGCGCGGGCAATGGCGACCCGCTGTTTCATCCCCCCGGACAGTTCAGAGGGGCGCTTGTGGCTGTGAACCGAAAGCCCCACCATCTCGAGAAATTCCTCCACTCGAGCGCGTTGCTCGAGGCCCTTGAGTTCGGGGAGTGCCGCCTTGACCGCCTCGAGCACGTTTTGAAACACCGTGAGCCACGGCAATAAAGAGTAGTTCTGAAACACCATCGCCCGGTCCGGCCCTGGTCCTTCAATCTTGTGACCAAACAGCCGCAGTTCCCCACCACTGGGCTTTTCTAAACCCGCAATGAGGTTGAGCAGCGTGGACTTGCCGCAGCCGGAGTGTCCAATCAAGCACACAAACTCGCCGGGAGAAATCTCGAGCGAAACGTCCTCGAGCGCGATGTACTTGCCAAAGGACTTGTGGACGTTCTGGATGTTCAGAGCGGGGGTATGGGTGGGAGTGGGGAGTGGGGAATCGGGAATGGGGAATCGGGAATCGGGAATCAGTTGGGTGTAGGTCATTTGGGTTCCTCTCGAGGGGAGCTATGAGCCATGAGTTATGAGCCAAAAGATGTAGGGGAGTTTGGTTCTCGGTTTTCAGTTATCGGTTTTCGGTAAGAAATGACCCAGTGGAACTTGCGTCATCGAAGCCCACCCAATCTTTACTGACAACTGACAACTCATAACTGACAACTCACAACTACTTGAACGACACCTTCCGCTCGAGCACGCCGAACAACCTGTCGAGGGCAAACCCGGTGAAGCCGATGAGTAAAATCGCCACCACCACCAGCGCCAGGTTGCCTGCGTTGTAGCTATCCCACACGAAAAAACCAATCCCGGCGCGTCCCGAGAGCATCTCGGCGGCCACGATGACCATCCAGGCGATGCCGAAGGAAATTCGCAGTCCGGTGACGATGCTGGGCAGCGCGTAGGGCAGCACCACTCGAGTCAGGTATTGCCAGGGGCTAAAACGAAACACTCGAGCCACGTTTTTGAAGTCCTGCGGCAGTCCCCCCACCCCAAAGGCGGTGTTGAGCACGGTGGGCCACAGCGCGGTGATGAAGATGGTGAACACCAGCGCGGGGTCGGCGGCGGTGAAGGCTGCGAGGCCCAGTGGATACCACGCTAAGGGCGAAACCGGGCGCAGCAGTTGCACCAGTGGGTCGAGCAGCTTGCGTAAAAAGGGCGTCATACCCATCACCGTACCCAGTGGAATGGCCACTAGAGCGCCCAAAACAAAGCCACTGGCCACCCTCGAGAGCGAATTCAGCATCAAATTCAGTATGCCCTTGTCGCTGGGTCCCCGGTCATACCAGGGGTTCTGAAACAGGGTCTGGGCCGCTTGCCCAATCGCTTTGAGTTTGGGCAAGTCTGGAACGGCGCTCGAGGCGGCCACCCACAGCAAGGTGAGCAGGAGTAAACCCCCCACAAAGTAGGCCAGTTGAATCAGAAATCCTCGAGCGTAAAGCAGAAACGGGGCCAGAGAGGAGGGGCGCTTTTCGGTGAGTGTTTCGGTGCGTTGCATGTTTGGCCTCCGGTTGGGCGCGTGTAGGGGTAATCTCACGCGGTTGCCCATTTGCGTGGAATAGGGCAACCGCGTGAGATTACCCCTACATAAATCAAATCTTGTGCTTAGCCAGATAAGCCGCCGGGTTTTTGGGGTCGAACGTCACCTTGTCCAGCGTCATCTGAATCGGGTTCATCGCGTCGTCGGGCACCTTGAGACCCGCTTCCTTGGCCACTTCGCGGTACAAGTCCTCGAGAATGAGGGTATCGACCACCTTCTGATAGTCCGGCGCGGTCTTGAGCAGCCCAAAGCGCTGGTACTGGGCCAGGAACCAGATGCCGTAGCCCTT
>Ga0209724_1001341_pt1 | contig 22486 bp, 18 predicted proteins | sample grotaG_FD_184143 | JGI IMG/M metagenome (GOLD analysis project Ga0209724, IMG submission 184143) | Glacier valley bacterial and archeal communities from Borup Fiord, Nunavut, Canada, to study Microbial Dark Matter (Phase II) -... | ecosystem: Environmental > Aquatic > Freshwater > Ice > Glacier ...
AAGCAAGTGGTGTGAACTTTCGTGACTGGTTTGTCTTCTTCCTGAACAACGTCCATAAATACGACAACGACTACAGCAAAGACCTGGCAGAACTACTACCGCACAACTTTAAACAGCAAAACCCAAACTATAACATTCTATCCTAAATCTATCAAAGTTCTCCGAACATATTAGAATAACTTTGAAAGGGAATCCCGATTTTTCAGGAAAACAAGACGGACTTCACCGAATGCTTACGTATGAAGCGGTAATGTTTTAAGCAAATTTCCCTGAAATGGGTTGCAAACGAGTTCAATATCCTCTGCGATATCCTGTTCCGAGGCATTAATTCCAATTACGTTTCGGAATAAGGAAAGAATATCATTTATCTTGTCCTTTTTGAATTTCTGTCCCGTATCCTGGACTCCAACAATCCGGTCAAGTCCAAAGGTCCTGATCTCATTGCTGCCAGACAACAGACCGATCACATACCACCTGTTCAGGTATTCGCGTAGAAGGTAAGGCTGAAAGCAATATTCCTTCTCTGTCGTAGCATCAAAACGCTTGTATTTTAATTTGATCTCAGATCCATCCTTAATAAAAAAGGCAATATCCCTGATATATTGTACCCCTTTAAACGAGTTGTAATCTTCGAATTCGATGATTTCAGCAATATTGGAACCCTCTTTCAAATAGCTAGTTAGCAGCTCCATATTCTGTGAAAACTCAAGCAATTTCAGGAAATAGGGAAATGTCTGTTCTTCATTTTCAAGGTAGTATCCTCGCTTAATTGTCGAATAGTGAATATCGAGCCCAAATTCGGCCCGTAAACTCTCGATATCGCGTTTCAGTTGCCGGTCCGACACTTTTATTCCGGTTTCGCTCATCCTGTCCAATATCTCCGCACTGGTTGGATATTTTGATTTTTCAATCAACTGAAGAATCTGAAGGTATCGTTTGATTTTGGCTTGGTAGGACATACTGCTATATGAATAGTTCAAAGACTTTTATGTTTTATTTTACGGATAAATCTTCATTTGTAATAAAGTACTTTGTCATTAAAAAGGTCTGAGCTGATTAAATCACTTTCCAAAAATCAATTTGATAATGGTTGCCCCAATTTTGCGCTCAACTCCCGATTTTGTCATTGGAATACCCGATTCTTTCGAAATTTTTTGTTTTGCCTGTGTGATTCCGATTAAACGTTTCCATGAAAATGAAAAACCTCTCATAATATGATGTATCTATCAGATTTTTTTATTCCTTTAATATCATGATCATCATTACCTGTTTTTAGTCTTTTCCTTTTGGATTTGAGAAAATAAATGAAATTCATCTTGCTATTTATTTAAAATAAACTGCCTTGTTTGTAATTCATTGCAAAGTCAAACGCTTTTTGTAGTGTCTTTTCGCCAATACCTTCATAACTTACCAAAGTAACCATTGAAAAAACACTTGGATTATCTAAAACTTCAAAGATCTTCCGTATATATTGTGGCTGAATACCTGTAGCCTCCTTAATCTGTTTGGGGTTAAGTCTTATCCAATTTTGTTTAAAATTTGCAAACAAATCATCAGGAGCAAAAGGATCATAGTCATATACTTCGATGGGAATATCACATTTAGAAAGATACATTATCATTATTTTTTTTACTTGTTCACGATCTAATCCCCCATTATGAGTTCCAAGCAAAGGAAAAGCAATTGACGTAATTTTTTTTTCTTTGTATGTTTCTACAAATTTCTGCAAGCCTTTTTCTATATATTCAAATTTGCTGGGAAACTTCCAGTGATATTTTGTGGGGAAATTTAAAACCCAGGGAGCATTCAGTTGATTATTATACAGCCAAAGTTTGCCAATACCAATTAGTTTCTCATCACAAAAGCGTTTGTAATTTTCAAACATCATTGGATAACGAAGTTTAAAAACCAAAGCGATCCCCTTACCCATAACGCCAACACAATTAACAGTATTAACAATGGTTTGAGCTTTTGAATTAAAAATATTTCCACTTATAAATTGCAAATTTCCTGGTATTCCAAGATTTTCTTCTTTCACGACTTCCATTTGAATGTTTTCTATTTTCGATTTCAATAACATAAATCTTTGAGAATACTTTGATGACATCTGTATTAACTTCAGATCATCATTGAATATTTTAGAACCATTTTGATATTCAAATAAATACTCTAAATAAGGCAAGCCGCCTGCGTCCTTTGTGTAACTCGCTACATCGCATTGGTAGTAAACCGATAACAAATAAAAGTAGGAGATTAAACTAATTTCAGTGTTCCTATGTTGAAATTTAATTTTGTTATACGCTTCATCTAAGGTTATTTTACCCTGAATATAATTTCCTATGGCATCCTCTGAGAGTAATGAAATCATCAACGAAAATTCATTTTCTGAAGTTAAAAGAACGTTCTTATATTTATTTATGACAATGGCCGTCTCTTTATACTGATCAGCGCGATTGCCTTTTTTTTGTGCAATCGGTTTTCCTATATCATGCAGTACCAGAAGTAAACGAAACATTTCCAAATAGTTTTCATCGAGAAGATTTGTGAAATATCGCTCAAATTGATTACAAACATTTAATGTGTGATCTTTTATGGTATAGTGACGTACCCTGGTATTAAATAACTCCTGTAAATCCGGAATTTCCGAATATATTTTTATTAGTAAATCGTTACAATTCATTTTCAATTTTTATAAATAATCCAATTTCTGTTTGACTCATCTACAAAACTAACCTCAACTGATGAATCAGATTTTTCGAACTTCAAATTTGGATATGCAATTATTTTGTTCTTCTCTTCTTTTAAGATATTGCCATCTAGTATTTTAATTTTACTGATATCATCGCATGTTAAACTGAAATATGCCTGATCTTGATACTCTGAATTAATTGATACCACATTATCCGTGGTTTCAATCCAAAGTTTTCTGTTATTTCGATGAAAAATATCATACCCATTACTTGAGACTTTCCTACATAAAGGATCTTCAAATCCTACTAAATCTTTTAGCAACCGCTCTTGTTCATCATCATAACAGACTATTTCAAAAGAATTAAGATCAGAAAAATCCAATTCATGAAGAATAAGAAATTCTTGCTGTGAATATTCTTTGAATTTGTCAACTCCTACCGAAATTGTAGAATACAAATCTTCAAAATTTAAAGAAACTACGTCATCTGTCAATTTGAAAATTTTTGCCCTATTCGTTTGCATATTCCCATTACTATAATGACATAATTCCGGCATTTTTTGAATAACTTCTTTAATATCAAATTTAAAGAATACAGGCATAGGACATTTGGGCAATTGGAAATTTTTAGCTTGAGGATAATATGATTTCCATTTACTGCAGTTTATCCAATCACCATCCCAATATCGCCATTCATGCAAATAGCCAGACTTGGAGTCCATTCCTAAACATTCATTGTAAAACTGAGTCGGGGTTTGTGGACGAAAATAAAATCGCGCATATTGATGAGCCTCATCTCTTCTATGGACAATTCCTGCAGCTGCATCTGCAAATCCTTTAGCCAAATTTCTGCTTGATATTTTTCTACTTTTAATTATCTCTATAGCATTAAATAAATGGGTGAAATGATATATGTACCCTTTCCATTCTGAATTCTGCATATCCATTTTATCAAGAAACGAAACAATATTTTTGGGTTTACTGTATTTATTTAAAACAGAATCTAATTTTTCAATAAATATTGGGTTCTTCGTTAGAATTTGCCAATTCCAATATTTCTGAAAATCATCAATAATTCTTTCATTAAGATTTATTTCTGTACTTTTCGAAACAAAATCCCAATCAAGATATTTTGTATAATCATATAAATATGAATCTTTTAATCTAAAATCTTCTCGCTTAGAAATAGCATTCCAATCTAACATTTGTTGAAAAGAAGATAAAATCTTATCTGAAATTTGAAAATCTTTCCGGTCAATAATTAGTGTCCAATTAATAAAATCTTTAAATGAATTTAACCATTCAAAAGAAAGAATGAATTTTTCATTTTTTGAAATGTAATCCCAATCAAGGTAATCCTTAAAACTCAACAGAAAATGTTGATCTGAATAATCAATATACTTATTTTTTGAAACAAAACTCCAATTAAGTCTATTTTTAAAGTGATTTAATGTCTCATTTGAGACATCGAGCCCTTCATTTGAGGAAATAGCATTCCAGTCTAATTCCTTATTTGAAAGCATAACTAGGGACTCCTTAGATGGCAAAAAAGTTGTGCTCTTCGAAACAGCCATCCAATTTATCGGTTTTTGGAGAATTTTCTCGATAAATTCTGTATCAAATGAAAGTTTATCAGAAGAAGAAAGGACGCTCCAATCCCAAGCTTTATCAATGAGTTGAATAATAAGCTCATTTGACAAATTAACATCTTCTCTATTAGTAAGTAAAGACCAATTCCAATCTTTATCTTTTAAAGAAATTAGTGCATCTTTTGATAATTTTATTTGTGTATTTTCAGATATGTATTGCCAGTTCCACTCTGCTTCAGGAAAATATAAAATGACATCCAAACTAATTGCCGTATCGCTTCGCTTAGAGAGTAAATTAAAATTGACATAATTCCTCATTTTAGATATACGTGATATGAGGTCTTTCTCTTCAGTGATTGCAAAAACGCCACTATGTTCTGTTAAATAATCCCAATCCCATAAATCAATATATCTATACAATATTGAGAAGTTTCCATTAATGGCTTGCAATTTTGATAACTGATGAAAATCCCAGGCATACTTTTGTTTATCAAGGTAGTTCCTTGTAACATAATCAACCCATTGCTTTTTATTCGAATAAATAGTCTTGTCGAGTCGGAGAAAATTATTTAATATTGGGCTTGCAGACAATGCATACCAATCTATATATTCTCGCCATGTATCTAACTCTTTACCAATATTAAAGTATTTGTGGGTACAAAAGTAAGTAAAATCCCATTTAAACTGTTCTTTATTAATTGTTTGCTTAATTAAATCACGTAGTTCAAAAAAAGTGAATCTTTGAGTTATTGTGTGCCAGCAATTTCTTTGTTTTGGTTCATCTAAGACAGAAATACATTCCGAGATTATCAGTAATGAAGTATTTAATTCAAGGTCTTCCTTTAAAAATACTTTATCCAGTAAATAGGTCCAATCCCAATACTTGGCATATTCAACCAGATTTTCAACTATAATGGTTTTCTCAAAATACTGTGTTAAATAATCCCAGTCCCATTTATCAACCCAATAGTTATTACCTAAGGAAGAAATTTTTATTGTGCTGCAATATAACTTTGTCAGTATTTTCCAATCCCAGTTGTATTCCAAGTGTCGGCGTACAAATTCAACGGTGCATTTTTTGGTAATTATAGTCCATAGATATTGATTGTTGTCTGCATTTAAAATATCAAATAATTTATCAAAGTTATTTTCCAAAATTGAAACATTAATAATATTCAATGCTTCTAACCAATTTATTTGCTCCTTGTGAGAAATTATGAAATTAATATCGTTTACAAATCTTTCTTCATGTGATATTATGCTCCAATCCCAATTAAAATCTGAATTATTGTTGATTATTTCGACACTGTCTATTTGCCTTGAAACATTTGAAAATCCTCTTCCTGTTTGAACATGCTCCTTATATTTATCAAATATTTTGGTTGTCCAATGAATATTTGAATTGCATTCGAAACCTTGAGAAAATTGATTACTCCATGAAATAAAACCAAGATTATCCAGATAGTCTATTATGTCAATATTCCATACATAACTCTGGGTAGTTACAGAATAACTCTTAAGCTGTTTTTCTTTCTCTTCCTTAAGTATGCTTTCAAAATCAGATGATTGTATGAATTTGTTTTTCCAAAATTCATTTGTAAAAACACGATCAATGATTATTTTTAAATCAATGAATTTTGCTATCGTATTGAAATTAATGAGAATAAATGACAAATCATACTCAGTTGAAATATATTTCCAATCCCACTTTTTTTCAAGATAATTTGGAATAAGTGTTTGGGCTTCCTCTATATTGTTTTTTGTGATTTCAAATAAATGAAAATCAATGTCCTTTAGGTTTTCCTTTATAAAATCAAAATCCAAACGATCTTCAAGTTCGTCCCAATCCCATTCTTTGTCGGCTAAGTCTTTATTTAATAATAATTGTTCTATGAAATCAACTTCTTTTTCCTTTGAAATCACAGAAAAATCCCAGGGATATTGAATTATTGTCTGTTTTATAAAGTCGTTTTCAATCCTGTGAGTAAGTATTGACCAATCTGCCTTTTCAAATATTCTTATTAAATTCTCTTTAAGTATATTAACATTGCAATTTTCTGATATTTTAACCCAACTATTCCCACTGGCATTCTCAGTAATATAATTAAAAAGCCGTGGATCAGTCCACAAAATCCGCTTATCTGCAACCAATAAATACAGATTTAATAAGTCTTCAAATTGAATAATACTTTCATAATCTAATATTGCTGTTTCATCATTCAATATCTTTTTAAATAATCCTTCATGTATCTTTTGTTCTTTATATTGATCATTTACTGAATGATTTACAAGTTCTGTTAATTCAATACAAAAACCACTAAAAGTAAAGAACAAAGGAATAATTTCATTATCATATTTATATAAACGAATTTTGATGTCGTATTTACTTAGTTCTATTTTACTCGTTTGATCTGCTTCATAAATGAATTTATTGCCAAGTTGTTTCTGGCAAGATTGAAACCGCAGCCTTTCTAATAATTCTTTATTAATTACTTCGCTATCAAAAATATAAACTGATTTTATGCTTTTTACGTTTTTAAAATCAGAAAGAATATCAAGTGCAGAGTGAAATGGGAATAGTAAATTGTCAGCTACTTTTTGAGCATTTATTTTAAAATGTTCAAATATATTTTTTGTTGCAGTAAAAAAATGGTATTTTGTTTTAAGTTCTATTGCCCTCTTTCCGAATGGCGTGAGACTAATAAATCTTGTTTTTTTATCTTCCTTAAAAGAATCAACAACCAATTCCCAATCATACACAGGTTTTAAAATTGTATTGAACAATTCGATCTCTGCTTGATCTGCATATCTTTTTACATCGAAATCATCCACCACGTTAAATCCTAAAAGTCCTGCCAGTTCATTTTTCTCAATTTGACCTCCATTTAAATCAAGTATAGCGCATATAACTTCATCAATAGGTTCAATATCAAATTCCTCGTAGTATTTTATATTGCATTGAAAGTCTTTCAATACCCATTTTGAGTCAAATTCATAGATGAGAATACCATTATTTAAAATTTCTTTCCAAATCATTTTGTGTGAAATTGTATTATTCTTCCATTTGGGTTAGTAGATATCGCCTCATAAACCTTTCGATATATTGGCTTTGTAGTAAAAAGATTACTGTTTCCAACAATTATTAATAAGCGCCTTGCTCTGGACAAAGCAACATTTAACCGATTTGGCAATTCAGCAAACCCCAAACTTGTTTGTTTGCTATAACCAAGTTCTTGATATATTCCGAAATCTGGTTTTTGGTTTTTATCGGTGGCAATTTTGTTACTTCTTACCATTGAAACGATGATGATATTTCTTTCCATACCCTGAAATCGATCGACAGTACTAATTCTAATCGGGATATTTTTAAAGTCATTTTTGATTGATTTTAAATATTTTAGTTGTTTTCCATAAAAGCTTATAAGCCCTATTTGTTGATCCTCATCGTTTCTCCATAAATTTTGATAGTTGTTAAAACTCTCTGATTTACTAAACTCTGAAATTACCCAGCGTATAGCATCTATTTCACCAAAATTGACTCGTGAAGTACCTTCTAATAATTCTGGTGAATCAACATCAATCCAAATAACATGATTGTTAAGACTTATTAGATCATCTATTTCAATTCCGTGATAGCGAGAGGCCGGGTTACTTGTATCTGAATCATTTACTCCCAAATCCAGTGGCGTTGTTAAACCGCAATCAAGGCCACCATCCTGGGTATAGAATTGCTTAATAACCTCATTGATATCAGGATGCATTCTATATTGTAAATTAAACAGTGCTTTTAAACTCAGATCAATGGAAGTAAATAATCGCTCAAAATGTGAAGTTTCAAGTTCCTTAATATTTGATTTAATGCTTTTAATTAGTTTTACAAGTTTTCTTTCTTCTGAACCATCTTTTGTTTGGTTTTTAAGATAATCTAATGTATTCAGAAAATCTTCTCTATCAATAAGCGGCGGTAACTGTCGGTGATCTCCGACAACAATTGATTTTTTACCAAAGACTAAAGGTAATGCCAGTTCCGAAGGTGTTGCTTTACTTGCTTCATCTTGAATTACGGTAGTAAATTCAATAGGTTTTTTCCCAAAGATATCCATGTAAGAGCGATAAAAACCTGTCCATCGGCCTTCACTGTTAAGCTCCCCGATTGAACTGCAAGTCGCACCAATAACATTGCAATTATTTACATAATTGGACAACAATGACTGTCTTATTTTTTTATCAGTTTGTGTAAATACCAGATTCCATTTATTTTGTAGTTCATTCGTATACTTATCTACGTCTCCATATTTAAATGCCCTTCTTTTAATATTCTCAATCCAGTTTTCCAGAATAATTTTTTGTGCTGCTTGATCATTGTCTTCAGCATTTGCGAATTTAGATACCGATTCACCATCAACCCATAATTTCATTACTGCTAATGAAAATTGTCTTCCTTCACTTTCCAATTTATCTTCTCCTCCAAATCTAATTGGTTTGACAAGATTATGAACATTGTTTACAATTCTATCTATTGCATTATCTACTGCAAGATTTGTTTCTGATGTAAGTAAAATCCTTTCTTTTGGATTTTTTCGAATGTGATGCCAAATTATCTCGGCAATAGCCGTTGATTTTCCAGTTCCAGGAGGACCTTGAATTACTGCCAGATCTTCTGCTAATAATGTTTTTATAACAGCAATTTTCTGAGAATCATTGATATGCTTATTAAGTTGATGTAGCTCTAAATCTTTAAATATTTCACTTGTTTTAAGAATATGATGCTCTATGTCTTTTATAGGTTTCGCTTTGTCTGATGAAAAAATAAATTCTCTTATGTTGGGATTTATTAGCTTTTTTTTACTGTCAGTTAGCAGGGTAATGGTATCTTTAAGACGTTTAATTTTATCTAATTCACCTTTTAAATTAGGCGTAACTTCATGTATTAATTTATTCTCTACTAATTCACGAATTTTATTTTCGTTCTCATTATTGATCTGAAATATTAATACAGGGTATTTTGTTTTGAATAATGTCCCAATTTCCAGATTTCCTATAGAAAATGATTCACCCCAAAGAGCTTTAATTTTGTTGCCTTCATCTTCTTTTTTTAAAGTTGTGTTTTCCTCACACAAGAATTTTTCAGAATAGCCATCTGATGAATATAGATCGAATTGAAAGATATTATTATCTAAATTCTCAAGTTCTTTCTTTATTAAGTCTTGAAGTGTAAACAGTTGATTTGTTTCAGTATAAAAAAGTTGAAACTTCAATATCCCGAGTTTATTATCTCTTGAAGTAATTATTGAGGGAAATGTTTCTCGCAGCCTTTTTTCAACATCCAAAATTGAACTGTCGCTAAAATCAAAAGATATTTTGCATTTATGTTCATCGCCATAAAATAGTACATCTGCTATTTGAACATCTGTAATCTGCTTCAATTTCTCATTTAAATTTGAATATTCCCAATCTATATCAAATCCTATAGTTTGGCTTTGTTCGCTTATTGAGAAATCATTGTCCACTAACAGAGAATACATTTCTACCCAAAACGCATCAGAGAAGTTACTTCCTTTTTCTTTATCCCATAGTTTGTAAAACTTGTCTCTATCAAAGTCGTAATAAAATTCACATTCAAAACTGACATTTTCTTTTCCAAAACAACGTTCAATAAACTTATTTAATCTGCTGTATTTTAAATCATACCAGCACTTTTCCTCTTCATACCCAAGCTGAAGACCCTCTTCTAAAAATTTAACATTTTTCTTATATTTACTCAAAGAAACTCTAAACGTAAAAGTATTATTGGTTTTATTAGGTTCAGGGAGAATATAAGGTGATTCATTTGGATTATAAGTGTCAAAAGCTTCTTGACTAATTTTAAAAACATATTTATATCCTTTAAGTTCTAAGCCTATTTCATGGTGCAAAATTTCTAATGTGAATTCTGGTATAAATGCGTTTAAAATTGAAATGGTTCGGGATTGTTGTTCATATCTGAAAACCCCTTCCGGAAATATTTTTTTTAAATAGTATATCGGGTTAGGAGTCAATCGCATAATGCATGCAATTCTTGGATTTATTTTTATTGATAGATTGTTCTTTTCTATTAACTCTTTTACTTTTTGAATACTCGATATGCTTAATTGCAAGTCCTTTTCATTATCAAATTCAAATTTTATCTCATTTTCTTTCAATAAGCTTAGTAGAGTATCGAATGGAGATGCTTTTTGAATAATTTTGCCATCAATGACAGGTTCAGAATTGAAATTAATATAGTTTTCAGCTGCGTTTCTTTGCAAATACTTTTTGATTTCTTGATTAATTTCAGAAGTAACATCTATTGATTGTGTAAAATAGCCGCAATCAAAATTGAATTTTTCTGAGTTTAATTTGTACACTTCACACAACTTCTCTTTAAAAGTATCCTTATAACAATTTTGATTTACGCTCAATGTTAATTTTTCTCCACTAAGCTTTAATGAATTTGGATCTACTGAAATTGGTAATGATCTATAATTGAGGATCTGTTCCTGCGCATTTGTGTAGAGACTCCAAATTTCCTTTTGATTACTAATTTTCTCATTAATCACTAATTTCTTAATAATCTTTATTTTAGATTTTTCAATTTGACTTGATGGATTCAAATCAATTTTCCCAATAATCCTGATTTGTTTTTCTTTTAAAAGTAAATTGGATATAATTTCTGGTTTGTCTTCTTTTTTTTCAGCTTCGTTCTCAGTATCAGTTCTAAGTGACCCTACTTCAATTTCACTAATTTCGGCAAGATGCTCATTAGTTGTTTTCTGTTCAAAAGTTTCTTTTTCTGCAATCGTTTGCTCTTCTTCAATTTTCGGAATCTCGGATTTCTGAACCTCTGTGTAGGGTTTGCGTTTAAGGTTTCCCAGATCAACCTGCCCGACAACTGATATTAACGGTTTTTCACTATGATGGCGAAGATTGACTTTATCCTTTTCGGTTTTGGCCTCAAAGTTTTTTCGGAATTTCCTTTCAAGAAGCTCATAAACATCAGGTTCGATTTTAGTGTTTGGATCAGTTGAGATTTTAAAACCTTGCTTATGAAGGAAATCCACCAATGTAGTAATCCCTACATTAAATTCGCGAGCAATTTTACTTAATCTTGTTCCTCTGTCACCCGTAATCATAGCTTCTCAAATAATTTATTAGTCTGACCACTTATTTCGTCGTAGATAAATGAAAATGTGACATCTAAAACTTTGATCTTTTTCATTAAATTATCACGGAACGTTTTAAATTTTATTACTTTCTTGAGCATAATTACTATTTGTATGAAACGTTTTTTTTTTGAACTAAAAAGCACGTTGGTGATCTGACAAATTTATGACTAAAATCTGCTTGATATAGGAAAAACGATTCTTTTTGACCTGTTATGTAACAGGTTTTGAATAAAATTATTTTGTAGATAAGTAATATATCCATGCGAAAACTCTTAAAAAATACTTTTCTGACACTACATAGAACGTTTTATTTATCTTATCCTTAAGATCACTAAATATAACGAATCGAATTTCTAAATAGACGTAATTCAAAATGGAGTCCTATCAATCATGAGATCATTCCTCAGGAAGTCAATACTCTAATAAAAGAGTAATAGGGTCGAAATATCCAAACATCTTAAACCTTCATCTCCTAATTGGAAAGAAATCAAAACTGTCTTTTTTTTTCAATGGTCGATTAGTTCTTTAACCTTCACGACTTTTTGATTAAACCTATTTTTAATAAAGTCGACAACGGAAGAGGTGACTAATCAAGTCCGACGAACTGTACTATGATTATCCAATCCCCAAAATTCTGAGTTTATTTTTTTTTCTCTACACAAAGGGCGGTGTATTTTTCACAACGCTCACTACTTTCACAACCCCAACTACTACTCACTACTTTTCACTACCCTTATGATATAAAATAATGATATAATTTATTGATATATAATACAGTAGTGAGAGTAGTGAAGGTAGTAAGGAAAATGCTCGTACAAGTGTTTTTATTTAAAAAATTAAAACGGGAGGTTTTCCTGAGCCGCTTTATGGCGATCTGCTTCTGCATATTCATTCAGCTCTTCGTTGTTCTGGTTGGGCACGCTTGGTATCATATCCGAATTGTCGAACTCGATGGTTTTACTCTTTATTAGATTGATATTCATTTTGTCATAATCGAAGCAATACGCCTGATTAACCCATTCCTGCCCGGTTACCTTATCCCTGAATTTCTTTCCTTTAATCTTGCCCTGGTAATATTTTGTTTTTTCGAGGTAGAATTGAATTGTTTTTTCACCAAGTGCAACCATATTACTACGCCGCGAATATTCAGCATACATTGGAAATAAGCCGTCCCAGCGTAGAAACAAGCACATCATCCCTTTTCCATACTTAGTTATATCTTCACTGCCAATATAGCGGATCTCGCTCACATCGTGCAGAATATAATTTCGTCCCTCCTTAATTCGATCCTGCTCCAGAAGTGTGGCGAAGATGCTCCAGAAGTTTTTCAGGTCATCGCTGCTCTCAATAAATTTCTGCTGTTCGGTAATTACCTTGATCCCAAATTTCAAAACAGTCTCGAATGTGAATGGAAATACAAACTTATCCTTCAGGATATAGAAGCTGGTTAATATTGTGGTCAGATTCTTCTGTAGCCTTACCGAAACATCATAACACGCCTCAGAAACCATTTTTTGCACCATGTTGTTATTTTCTGCAAATTTCTCAATCACCAGTTCACGGTATTTCAAAAAATCATCAGTTAGGTGTGCAAACCCATTCTCCTCCATATCCTTTAATTCCTTATACCGGTCAACCTCCTCGTTGGTATAGTCGTTTTTATAGGCTGTAAGGCAGATACAGCGTTCCAGCAATGCAATATCAAGTGTTGGCAGGTCCTGACCGCAAACTATGGCCATTTGGTTAATGGGGATATGTTCTGTCTTTGTTCCCTGTTGCGCAAAATTACCTTGAATCTTCCCTTGTCTGTTATAGATTGATTTCAGAAATTCAATGAACTTCATATCAATCGAATTCTTGTATTCATCAATCAGGCAAAAAGCGTTGTGAAACGATTTCAACGTTTGTGAAAGTCCGTAAATCGTCACTTTTGATAAATTGTTGATCGGCTGTTTTTCACCAAAGAAAGCTAAAAGACTATCGGCCTGTTGCGTTTTCCCCGTTCCCTTTGGACCAAAGAAATTAATCAACGGCAATTCACCATGCACCAGTTTAAATATGGCATCAGAATAAAAGCAGGTTACCAGTGTGCAGATACCAAGCATAGCATTGTCTCCAAATACACTCACGTATCGGCTGCTCCAATCAGCGAAAGTAACATCACAGCTTTTATGGAGAAATTTCTTTTCGTTCAGGTAGGCTGTTTTGTCACCGGCATAAAGGTTCGAGAAAGGTTTAATCAGGTAATTCTTTTCGGCAAACGTTATCAATCCGTTACTGTCTGTCTTGGTAAATTTCCCGTCCAGCGTAGTCAGACCATCTGCCCAGGCCCAGAATCCTTCACTCTGCCATCCCAATTGTTCAATTTCATTCGAATAGGTTGTATTGGAATATAGCCTCTCCTTAATATTGTCCAGTTCGACCTGGGTTCCCTTGAATACAAAATTTCCTTTTTCTTCAATCGCGCATTTAAACCGCCGGACATCATTCAAATCTTTGGTATCCAGCGATAGATTAACTTTAAATCCAAATTCATTCGTCATCTCAAACAGTTTGAAATGCCCGGTTGATGTATTGGAGTGAATGATCGGAACAATTACAAAATTGGAGACCTTCGCAATTTGCCCTGTTTTGGAGATATGATGGATCGAATTCTTTTCAAAATAATGCTGGTACCGATTAAGGTCATTGAACTGCTCCTTGTTTAGGTTCATCGGATTGTCGCCTGTAATTTCAACCGGTTCATTATCCGGCTCAAAAGCTTTGGCGTTCTTTTTCAGAAAAGTTCCAAGTATCTTTTTGAAATCGCCGACATTCAACTTTACACCCTTGTTTTTGAACGCTGCCTGTGCATTATTAATCTTGATCATGCGTGAACTTTCCGGGAGGAATGAAAGCAATTCTGCAATATGCTCTATAGCAGAACTTGTAAACAAATCATCGGCAGGTGATAACTCCCTCGTTACACTGCTCAGGTACCAGTCTGTGAAATTAATGTAGGAAACATCACTTATTTCGCCGGTTTCCTCATCAATTTCAACCTCATTATCTTCTTTCATCCGGACATCAATGCCAAAACTGATCAGTCGTTTCAGATTCTTTACCGTTGACGATTCATCCTTACTGTGTTTATCGAAAATGGTGGTAACAAGTTCATCAAAAATTGCAGTTTTGGTCAGTTTCTTTAACTTCAAAATTTCATTCTTTTGAAGCGGAGCGCAATTCATTCCAATGTAATTCCTGTTATCATTCAAATGGTAATCAATTACATCATCGAAATTCGAAAGTATATTTACCTGTTTCTTCTCCTTAATATCGGGTGCAGCTTCATCAAATGCAAAGAAAACACCTTCCTCAGTTTTGAGTTTCATTTTTTCTCGCAACTGGCGAATGTCCTTTATCAGTTCATTTTCCTTAATACCGAATATCGCCGAACATCTCTGAATATACACGAGCCGAACATTCTTATCGTGCACGATGCTAATATCATTGGTGATTTCAGTAATCAGTTCACCTTTCTTAGTGGGGTCGGTCTCAATCTCTTTTTTAAATTGCTGCGCTTTGAATTCAATAAAATCAATTTCTGCATTGTTAATGTATTGAGTGGCTTTCCCAGGTTCCGATTTCCGGATGAAACTGTCAGGATCTTCCCCTACAGGTAAAACAATGATTCGTAGATTAACCTGCTCGGTTAGAAGTGGAGAAATGTTTTTGATAGCAGCCTTAATCCCCGGAGCGTCAGCATCCAATAACAGCACAATATTTTTGGTGAATCGTTTGATCAGCCGAATTTGCTTAACTGTTAATGCAGTGCCACTGGGTGCTACCGTATTGCCATAACCCAGCTGATCCATCTGTAATACATCGGTTTGGCCTTCCACGATATAGCACCTGTTCATCCTGGTTATTTGATTTTTGGCATGATATAAACCAAATAACAGTTCGGATTTTTTGAAATAATCGTCCTCTGCGCTATTCTTATATTTTGGTTGCAGATCTTTCTCCATTGTCCTTCCGGTAAATCCGCTGACTTCTCCTGACACATTCTGAATAGGAAAAGTAATTCTGCCGGTGAAGAACCCGTTTGCAGACCACCCCAAATTCCATTTTTCAATTGTGGCCGTTGTAATTCCTCTACCTATTAAATAGGAGAGTGCAGTTTCTTGTTTCAATAATGCAGTGTGAAACGAAGAATTTTGTTTCGAAAGAGAAAGAATCGCAATCTCACGCCGTTTGTATGCCGAGAGTTCTTCAGGTGAAAGTTCCTTTTCAGGGACATCAATATTGTATCGCTTCGCTACTATTTTAAGTGCCTGCGGAAACGAAACATTCTCAAATTCCTGCACAAAATGGACTGCATCGCCACCCTTGCCACATCCAAAACATTTGTAAATACCCTTTGCCGGCGAAACCACAAAACTGCTAGTATTCTCATCGTGAAAAGGGCAATTCGCCTTGTAGTTTACTCCAAAGCGTTTAAGTCCAATGTATTCCCCGATTATTTTTTCAATTTGAGCTGCATCCTTTATTCGCTGGACAAGCTCATTTGCTATCATGGCCATATTTAGTTAATCTTTTTCCCTGATTAATATTAGTCTTGCCCATGGATCCTTAAACTCAGGATCGGCGAGGAGTAAGGCTTCTCTGAGTAGTTTTGGTTCAATTCCATAAATTCCAAACAAAAAGCCCCGAGGCGCTTCATCCCAATCAAACGTCCAGAAGAATTCTGAAACTGTCCCGTTCGTGACCTGATTTGTATTTGGATTAACACAACGCACCTCCTGGTTAACTGAAAATTCTATTCCCGGTACCGGTTGTATTATATAAAAATATGCCGATCGCGCCCGTCCTTGTTTTATTGTGAGAATCTCTTTCATATCACTCATTTGAATAATGGATTAATGATTTGTATTCCATAACTATGCTTGGTCGCAAGCTCTGTGATATGCTTACTATTCCGCACTTTTTCAACCTGTTCGGGTGTAATCTCAATTATTTTTTCGCACCTGTGTAGCTCAATATTTACCCCCAGGTCTTTTGTGCGCTTATGCAGATAATACTTTCGGTCGTAAGTATTCGCCAGGTGAATCCTTTGCCCCTCAAACGGAAATCCATGTTTTTTTCTGAACCACTTTATCATCTCTTTCAAAGTGGTAAAACCATCGTCCTGGGCAACGACTTGAGCAGCCTTATCTGATAAAATTGTTCCATTAATAATGATCCTGTAAATACCACGGGATTCTTCTTCAATTACGAACGCCTCGGTTTTCCGGCAGGTGACTATTCCCAGTTTTTGACAATACTTCTTTCGCTGTCCGGCAAATAAGTAAAGTGAATCTCCCTTTCGGAATGGTCTTTTCCGCTTCGCCCGGATGGTAGTGGTCTTTGGTTTAATACGCGTTCGTCTTGCGTAATCCTTGTCAAGCATTGCAAGGATCCCTGGCATAAACTGCTTTTGAAAATTAAGGGATGGCATAAACTTCTTTTTTATCTTGCTGTTAGTGTTTTATAAGCTTTGCCATCATCACACCAGTCAATCCTCCCAGCATAGCTCCGGTCGAATAGATGATCTGTTCCGTTTTGGTTCCGATTGTCACGCGTCTTACATTGATGGTCCACAGGTACGAAATCCCAAACCCGCAAACTGCGATCCCCAACCAGGTTGTACGACTGATAAAGTAGGTGTTCGCCGATACTAAGAATACTTGGGCGAACCCCGTTGTAAAAATGATCAGGTGTTTCTTCATTTCCTTTCTGCATATTCCGGAAACGGACGGAATTGCCCGTCACGCTCGATAAAACACTCTTTGTTCAGCAACTGAGCGTGGGTAATATCCCTTTTCGCATCAAGGTGGTTGTGCCAGTCATGGCTGATTGCAATCCGATGGGCACTTCTGATGTCAGTAAAACGGGATTCAAGCATCTTTTTCCATCCACCTGTTTTGTGTCTCGATAAATCAAAAACTTCCTCTTCGGGATTTAAAATTTGCACTCTTTGCACCATATCTTTATACGTCGGCGATTCATAATCACCAATAACAGCTATTATCATTGAAATAAAATTTAAAGGTTTAGTAATAGAATGATGGTTATCATCCCAAGGAACACCGGTCTTAAGGTGTCAATCTCTTTCTGTGTCGGCTTTACCAGATCAAACGATATTATCCGTTTACCGTTCACCCAACATTCGCCATGCTGATTCCAGGTTGCGACAATTTTACTTTCTTGTACCGGATCAATCCATCCCAGCGCTTTAGTTGGGAAATGACGTTTATTGTCATCAAAAAACATGGCTGTGATTTTAAATTCAAACCCACATTTGGTGTGGCCGTTTTCAATTTCATCGATAGAGAAACGAGGATTGATAATCTCTTTAATGGTTTTTTTAATGTTCATATTCAATTTATAATAATGTGATGAGGATTATATTTATAGGCATACTTCTGGAAAGGTTCGGCACATCGAATCCTGTGCTTTGTCGAGCGAAGTGACAATTTCAGCGTTGAAGCTTCTTTCTTCGCAAGTCGACGGAAGATTTTTTTTTGAGAAATGAATCAGCGCGATCTTAATCTGGTGCGCTTCCATGAGTGACAATCCTGTGATATCAATCCCGCCTTCTTTTAAAATACAATTAGCCATAGTGCTATAATTAAGTTACTTGTGATATTCGTCTTAGCCATGGGCGAGAGATACACACTCCCGCCCTTAATGGCTTTTTTGCCCACCGCCATGGGGTTAAAAAAGGATAAGAACTACGGCCTTAACCCGCCGTGGGTTTTGTGGTTTATTTGCTTTTGTTTCTTGCAAGAAATTCTTTGCACATTAGAAAGAGAAAAGCAAAAGCAGCAGCTGTTACAATTAAGTCTGGCCAGGGATCAAGTATTTTCATGGCCTGTGGTTTTTAAGTTGCCGTCTTAGTTCCCTAAAGTCAAATTCCATTGCATCTCCAAGCTTGAATTTGTATTCTTCGTTTGCATTTCTCTGTTCATGAATTAAATCACCTGATTTGGCATAAGTTCTTACCGTTTGCGGATGCACTCCATGAATTTTGGCCACCGTCTCAACATCAATAACTTTGTTATTAAATTTTGTTCTGAACTCTGCTCTGACCTCGTTCTGAATTGGTTCAAGAAGCAATTCGCGCAATTCTTTGGCAGTTACTTTATAAGTAATTTCTTGTTCCACCTTTTTATGATTTAAATGCGTAATTTTCTTTCTTCAGTTGTAATAAATGAACTACGATTGCTCGATTTGGCTATTATTTCGAGCTGGATTCTATCGATACGGATGGTTGAGCTATTATCGCCGTCTTTAATCTCTTTTACCAATCCTTCTTTAATCCAGCGGTCTACAATCGCTCTTCCATAGAGTTTGGAGGCCTGTTTTTTGGAGATGTAGGGTTTAAGTTTTGTTTCCGAAACAGTGCCTGTCATAAGCCCCTTTTTAAATCCGATTTCAACAGCATCGGCCAATAAGTCTTTTAAGTGTTTTTCTTCGAGAATGTATGTCATAACTGTAAAATCTTTCGAATATTAATATCAAGAATGTTTTCGGCATACCAATTGTAAAGCTCAATCTCATTTTGAATATTCAGTTTCGCATACACATTCTGGAAATGCCGTTGAATTGTACCTGTAGAACGAAAAGTAGCTTCGGCGATCTCCTTTCGGCTTAACCCTTGTAGTTTTAGCCGAATTACCTGATCTTCTGTTTTGGTAAGGATTTGAGTTTCCATTGTAGTAATTTTATACCGTTACTAAATCTTCGCCGCTCCAGGCATCGATCCCGAATGCACGGAATGTAGTTTCAACTACGTCAGTCTCTTCCAGGATAAAACCACGTTTACCTTCTTTTTTATGACTGAACGTTTGGTGGGACCATTTACATCGTTTCATGATGGTTTCTTTGACGATAGGGGCCTCTTTTACTTTAAGCTTTCCGAAAGCTCTTTTGAAATTTTCTTTATGTACCATTTGTAGTATTTTATTTTGTTGTATCCTTGTTTACTTTTGAAACACGATCTGATCCATCAGATGTTCACAATTTCACTTAGGTGAAACCTGTGGTATCCAAAGGAATGATCCTATATTTTATGGTGTGCCAACCGGTAAGGCCAATAAACAGGATCGCAAATTTCATCAATTGTCTTCCTGATGGAGTGGGGGATGTTCCGGTTATAACCGGTACTTGTAAATTGGGAAGGAGGATTTGTGAAATCTTTCCTTTTTGCATGTTTGTGTTCATTAAAAATTTTTGTTGTTCAAGTTGCAAATGTAAACTTTAGAGAATCACAAAACAACAAAAGAGAATTTACTTACTAACAAAAGTGTTATTCATAGACAATATAAATACGATGTCAGATTTTGAAATTAATAAAAGAGTAAAAGAGGTTCAGATTCATAGTGGTTTAAATCAGAGAGACTTTGCTGATAAAATTGGAGTCTCATACACAACAGTTAATGAGGTCTTGAATAATAAAAAAGGTCCTGGAATGAATGTCATGCAAGGGATTGCATTCGCTTTTGTTGAAATTTCAAAAGAATGGCTTCTTACCGGCAATGGTTCTATGAATGAGAATAATAAAATCAATTCAATTGAAGACCAAAAGACTGAAAATCTGGTAACGATACCGTATTATCCTGAAATTAATGCAAGTGCTGGTCTTGGTTTTTTAGCTGATAATAATTCCGCGTTCAGTATACCGATCAGTATTCCAAATGTCGATGCACAGGCATTCATTAATGTTTTTGGGGATTCGATGTCACCAAAATATTGTAGTGGGGATATTATTGGTGTTAAAGAAATTGGGAAGGATTTCGTGATGTACGGACATGCATATGTAGTTCAAATGATTAATGAGGAAGCATATTTAAAGTACATTAAGAAAGGGAGAGATGAAGAGCACTGGATTCTGGCAAGTGAGAACCCGCAGCATGAACCGCAGGAATTTCATCTTTCAAAAATCGATAAGGTTTTTATTATCAAAGCAGTAATTTCAAAAACCACAATTCTATAAGTTCTTAATTCACAATTAAATCAAAGACTGATCGTTATAGTCATTGATCTCTTCAGAAACAGAGATCTCTTCAGGAACAGAACACACATAATCAATCACCTTCCTATTTGCTTCATCTATTAGTGACCAATCTTTGGTAATATAAATATCTGTGATCTTCAGATTGCCGTCAACATGGTTTAACGCTAAATGAACATCATCTTTGCTAATTTTGCAGTTGTTCCTGGCGATTGTTGCCCAGCTGTGCCTGGCAAAATAGGTAGATATTGAATCAGTAATTTCCAATGCATTTGCAACTTGTTTAAGCCCTGCATTGATATTGGAATTGAATATCTGGAAGTTGGAGTACATCTGGTAAAAGCAGAAAACACGCTTTTTGGTTTTATCCAGGTATTTTTTAATTAATGGAATAACTTCAGGCTCAACCTTTAATGAAATAAGCGCTTCATCTTGTCTCCGGTCCTTGGTTTTGGTTCTATTATAGGTTAAACGGCCATCTTCGTATGAATCGATATTATAAAGATCGACCGTATTCATTCCAACAAGGTAAAAGCTGAGTGTGAAAACATCACGCGCGAGATTTGCCCGGTTTATTCCATGCGTGCCGTAAATGGCGATATCCGGCGCATTAATGATTGACCGAATCATTTCGACTTTAAGACTTCTTTTAACGGCCTCTTTAGCTTTTGGTAGTTTGTATTTGGTAAAAGGGTAGTGGGTGATGAGTATTTCATCATTTTCATCGTCATTGAATTCTTCTCTGGCAGCATTAAAAAGCGTTCGTATATCGGCCATGTAATCGCGAATTGCGACTACGGACAATGGAGGTCTTACAGATTTTATATCCTTCCCAAATTGGTTTTTTCTTGTGATTGTATGGGGCCTAAAAAGATACTTCTCATATTCTTTAAGAATTTTTGAGGTTATTTCTTTAATAGAAATCTTTTCCCGGTCAAAGTAATCAATGAATGAATTAAGTGCCGTCTTCAAGCGCCTGGCCCGGGATGGCTGCATATCCTTTATTTTGTCAATGTGTTTGAGCGAAAACGAAACAAAATCAATTGTTGTACTGCTTCCAGAGATTGACCATTTTTCAAGGTATTCGGCTAGTTCCTTACTGGTGAAAGAATCAATTTTACTTCCAAGCTTCCTCAGTATAAGTTCTTCATACTTATCAATCTTATTAACAACCTCTTTAATCACAAATTTATCCCTCAGCTTGAATGCTTTATCCATCTGACTATCGGAAACGTAGTATTCCGTTTTTAGGTAGGAAATCTTTCTTTTAAAGGTAAGACGGATCGAAACAGGGTACTTACCGTCGATTCTTTTCTGGTGTTTTTGGATGGAAATAGCAAAAGTTGCCATGTTTTAGTCGTTTTCGTGAAACTATAGTGAAACAAAATTCTATAAACAATTATATATCAAGCATATACAAGATTTCAAATATTCTGAAGCATTTGTTGGTGTTTTAATGTATTGCATTGTAATATAGATAATTAATGATTAAATAAAAATGGTTAGTTGATTTTATTTTACAACAATTGTAAACAATCACATCAAAAATCCTGTCAAATTCAATATTTTTGAATAAATACATAAATATATATTATGACTGTTGTACAATTGAAGAACTTATCAGCAAAACCCGTGTCAAATATACTGTTTATCTGGATATATTCGTGAAACCATGGTGAAACTTGCAAGTTTAAATCGACATTGTGGGGTGTTTTTTTGAACAATAAAAAAACCTCCCGCGTTTGCGAGAGGTTTTTAATTGCTTGAAATATAGTGTTTTAAATTGAGCCACTAAAGGGACTCGAACCCTCGACCTGCTCATTACGAATGAGCTGCTCTACCAACTGAGCTAAAGTGGCTTTAATGGTCGGCAAATGTAGTAAAATTGAGTTGCAGACCAATGCGATACTAAGCTTTTTTTAATTTTCCCAATCCAGGATGATTTTTCCGCAGTTTCCCTCTTCCATAATATCAAATGCTTTTTGGAATT
>Ga0209724_1001350_pt1 | contig 22377 bp, 19 predicted proteins | sample grotaG_FD_184143 | JGI IMG/M metagenome (GOLD analysis project Ga0209724, IMG submission 184143) | Glacier valley bacterial and archeal communities from Borup Fiord, Nunavut, Canada, to study Microbial Dark Matter (Phase II) -... | ecosystem: Environmental > Aquatic > Freshwater > Ice > Glacier ...
ACGCCCAGCACCAAACATTACTCTCACAGCTTAACCAGGAAGCTCAACAGGCGTTACAGCGATATCTTTCAAATCCTGGCGCTAATCTTCAAAATCCAATTTTTCAGGACAAAGCCTCTCTCAATTTGCTACAGCAATCAGTGGTGACGGTCAACTATTTGCAAGTTCTCAAGACGACCCAGCAAAGGCTGGTGCAGATGGAAGGAGTGCTAAAACAGCAGCGGAGCCAACTGACCAAGGTTTTATATCAATATGCTCAACTGCGGCAAGAGCTAGACGCTAAAACGCAGAGTCTACAGCAATATATTGATCAGTTAAAAGTCTTAAAGGCTCAATCACCTCAACAAACTGCTTTGCAGATTAGTTCGCCGCCTGAAATGCTGGAGGACAGCACCGGAAAGATCACGTCGATCGAGGCAGATGATCAGAATTATGCGTGTGCGATCGCGGCTCTGGGGATTTTGCTCGGAGTTGGAGTTGTCGTAGGACCAGAGTTGGCAGGGCTTGTTGCTAAACGGGTTGGCTCACAAAAAGTGAGACCTATGATAGAGTGAGAACCCTCAAAAATAGAGACTAGGAGGCAGAAGTTTTGAGCAATAAGCCAGCAAGAGATTTCAAACACATCTTAGTAATGTCTATCAGCCTCTTCACTGTGATAATGTCCCGCCCGTGAATGGAATTCCGGGCTAGCCTTGCGAAGTCCATTGAAATGGACTGAATTGCCTCAATCCCTCTTTCAGTCCCTTGAGTGGACTTCGCACCGTTAGACGGTGATTTCCAATCACGGGCGGGTGAATGCTAGCAACGAGGGAGTTCTAATCTGGTGCAAGATCTCAGTTAACGTAAGAGTTTAGCTAAGACGCTTGAGAATACTTATCTCAGGAGGTTTAAAGCACACTCTAGTAGATGACTAGAGCTGTGATTCTCTGCTGTCAGCTTCTTACTTAAGTGGATCGATTACTACGCTATGAAGACAAGATGAACTTTGTACTTCGTTTCTGTAATCTACGTAGCAGCAGACATCAGAGAGAGTATAACTGGGATAGGTCATCTACACGGTTCTCATTTAGCAAAAAGATAAGTACCGTGTCTCATACCTATTAGAGGTGCACTGCCAGGCTACCAAGAAGGTTGTCTATCAGCCTGGACAGAAGATAACGTTATAGAACACTCCTTTATGACTGGTAATTAAGCTAGACACAACGCATTGTTCTATATGCCCGAATCGGTAGCCTACCAAAGTTTAAAAGACTGAAAGCGAACATATTCACTTTAGGTAGGTACAACAAATGACATTAAAGACTTTTGGGTTTGGCACGATGTTTGCTGCTGCTGCCATCGTTGGCATGACTGTTGCAAGTGCCCCCGCTCAAGCAGCTAGCTTGAGTCCTAATCAAACACTCAACTTGTTTGGTGATTCTAGATTAGAGATTGGAGGTGGTGGTACGTCTGCCGTACTTAATTTTAGCGACAGCACACTTCCCCTTCCAGCGCTCTATAACACACCCACAGGTCAAGCGTTAGTCGCAGGTTCTAGCGATCCAGTGTTTGGAATAGGTTCGATCGCAATTCTCAGGGATTTGACTCTGACTGGATCGGGAACCACCTTCAGTTTGGGAGCAGCGGTCAACAGTTTCATCACGCTGACCAATGGAATCAAGTTTAACCTGCAAAGCTTTACCTTAACGGGAACTAATGCTACTCCTGGTGTTTTATCTAATTGGACTGCTGACTACGTGGGTGAATTTGTTGCTGATAATACTCTAGGTGGCACTGGACTTTTCACGAGTCAAGGACGTGTAGTCTCTGAGAACGGTTCTTCGTTCTCAAGCAGCGTAACTGCGGTTCCGACTCCGGCGTTACTGCCTGGATTAATCGGGATGGGCGTTGCCGCTTGGCGCAAGCGCAAAGGCGAGGCGGCTGAACAGGTTAAAGCCTAACTCTTGACCAAGAACGTAGTTTGGCAGGTTGGTTGAGGCTCATCATCTTGATTTACCCGATCGACCTGCCATCGACCCTTTCTCCTGGCTTCACCGACACCGATAGTTGTTTCTACAGCTCTCAATACCACTGTCATTCCACACCTGCCTTGCTGTCTAGTCTGGTAGGTCTGGGTGTCATGGTACTCCGCAAGCGCGCATCTGCTGAAGCTCTATAGCAAATAACAACTGAGGGGGAGTGGACTGGGAATGCTCGGCTTCGCACTACCCTCTCTTTTTTGTGCGTCCAGCCAGGTTTGCACAACTGTAGAAGGGCAATCTTCAAAGTTTTAAAAGCAGTCCTGATTAGCCGTAGAACTCCTTGAAGCATTGAGAAGTGCAATTCAGTCTTTTGATATTGACGATTTCTAACTCCAAAAACTTTCTATCTACACATGGCAACCACTTCTTATTCTGATTCCAATCTCAGTACTCCCCACCTTCCTAGAAGCCTCTGCCATATTGTTGGGATTGCCTGTCTAGCCGGATTTGCTGTAGATATGCTGGTACTTGCCGTTCCGCCCGACCCGATGTCAGTAGAGTGGCGAGCGTCGATTTTGCGACAACTCAGCGATCGTAGCGTCATCTTACTGTTTGGCATTGCCCTGACGCTCTATGGCAGTCTCAACAATCCACAAACCAAGAAACCGATCTCCCTTGCGTCCTTACTACTGGGAGTATTCTTTAGCCTATGCTGTGTTCTGGTGATCCACGATGGCATCACTATACAGCAGGAGGCGATCAACACTATCAATAAACAAGCCACACAAGTTCAAACTCAAATTCAGCAAGCGCAGACCAACCCACCTCCCAACCTAAAAGCAACACCAGAGCAGCTACAGCAAGCCTCTAAACAGGTGAAAACTCAGGCAGACACACTGACACAAACCACAAGAATAACCGCGATCAAGACCACCTTTGCCAGCGTCGGCAACCTCTTAGCAGTTGGGGTGGGGCTAATTAGCCTGGGTCGATATGGCTCACGGGTTCGCCGTTCATAAACCTGCTCTACTCATATTAAAGAGATGAATCTTGCCCACGCTTAACAGATTCAATTTCCATTCCTATTCACCTTATTCAGAAAGCTGCTATGGTTTTTAGCTTTGGTCAAACGAGCACTACAAAGACCTCGAAAACGTTTTGCCGCATTGTTGGCATTGTCTGCCTAATCGGGTTTGCGATCAACCTCATCGTCCTGGCACTGCCCCCTAATCCGATGGTGCTAGAGTGGCGCGTGGGTTTCTTGCAGCAGGTGAGCGATCGCAGCATTATCTTACTGTTTGGTGCCGCACTGACCATCCACGGTAGCTTAGAAACTCGTGCTTTACGTAAACAGCTTGGCACTGCTTGTTTGGCGATCGGCGTTATCTATCTACTCTTTTGTGTCTTAGTCATTCGCGATGGCTTGACGCTAAATGATCTGGCAGAAAAAAACATTGCCACTCAAGCAGCTCAAGTGCAAACTCAAATTCAAAACGCGAAGGACAACCCGAAAGCCGCACCTAACGTGACGCCAGATCAATTGAAGCAAGCTGCTCAGATGATCGATAACAAAGCCGTATCGTTGAAACAAAATGCGAAGACTGGCATTCTAAAAACGGCGATCGCGATCGTGGGCAATCTAGTAGTGATTGGCATTGCTCTCATTAGTCTCGGTCGTTATGGAATGCGTCCAAGTAAGAGTTAATAAGAGCTAATTTAGGCATAAGATCAACAACTCCGCCGCAAGCGGACGGAGTATGAAACAGCCACTTTGTAGCACTTCTTACGCCCCAAGGGACGGGGAATCGACCCTTTATGAGATTGAATTCCATGAGACAACTGAGCGAATTGAAGCACCTGAGTTTGAACCTTTTATATAGAGGTGTTCAAACAACCCACGGAAGAATAGTGTTGTGTGGTCTTTTAGTGGGGCTGTGCTATTTACCTGTATGGTTGATGGCTTTTGCTACAAGAGCTGCAACTGGATCATCTAGCCTCCTAATGATGCTTGCTGTCATTTACCTAGCTTCGCAAGATCTCTGGAAGCACCGACGGGAAATCGCACGATCGCTTGTATCTGATGAAGATCGCTTGTTGGGTCACACTCTAATCATTAGCGGATGTACTGTTTTTCCCTTTTGCCGCTTTGCGCTTTGGTCTCAAGCCATGATTTGGTTACTTGTCCTAGTTGGTATCGCGATTAGTTCGGGGGGACTGAGTTTCTTTAAAAAGTATCCAGTTCCCCTATTGCTGATTCCCTTGAGCGTATATCCCAAACCAGCTGTAACAATTCAACTCATATGGGAAGCGATTACTCCCCATCATATGCTTGAAAACTTCATGGCTTGGGCGGGAGGCTTCGCACTGAGAGTAATTGGTCAACCAGCAGTTTCAAGTGAAGCATTCATTACCTTGCCTACTGGAGCTGTTCAAGTTGCTTGGGTGTGCAACGGCTTTAACATGGCAATGACAATGGCAGCAGCAAGCCTCATTCTAGGATTGTTTCTCAAGCAAAGCTGGATTAAAATGTTAGTAATCGTTCTGATTGGGTTCTTTTTAGCATTAGCTCTCAATGTTCCCCGCGTTGTGCTAATGACAATGGCAGCCGTTTATTGGGGAAAAGAATCTTTCGACTTCTGGCATGGACCTTTAGGCGGACAGATTCTCTCCGGGCTCCTCTTCACCATCTATTACTACGTTGTAATGGCAGTTGTAAGAGGACGACCTAAGCGATCGCGAGCCGGATAACTTGGTATCGGTTTACAGCTAGGTAGTTTAGGGTCTATGCAACTGAAAGCATGTTTACTTAGCCCCCTTAGGCTTACAACAGGAGTTGGGAGAACACCCTGTAAGTCTGAAATTTAACCTGTGAGTTACCTTACCTTGCCCAAAAGCACAGAAAAATAACCGATATGCTACTTCTGTGACTGTTTGTTCTATCAAGGATATGCATTAGCTCAAGTTGATCGTGCTTACCAAGGACTTGCTGCATACAGAATTGAACCATGCAGTCGAGCGGATTGTGTCGCAAGTGCGCCGAGCAGAGCTCGGCGCACTTGCGACACAACCGTCTTTAGCAGGATACTGAATACTTCTCGCACACCTTGTCATAAATTGCCATCAACTGTGAATAGTTTGTCTCAGGAGTGTAGCGAGCTTCATATACTTTAGAAGCAGTTTTTCCCATCTTAGCTACTTCTGTAGGATGCGTTTGTGCCCAGGCAATCTTGGTCGCTAAATCGATTGCGTTCCCCGCCTCAAAATGTAGTCCGGTCACTCCATCTTCCACTAGCTCTGCCATACATCCTAAACGAGACGCTAGCACAGGAATACCACATGCAAATGCCTCAATAATAGATAAGCCAAATGTCTCGTACCAGATGGATGGAAAAATGAGGAATTGTGAATTTTGCATTAACACTAAAACCTCTGACTTTTCTTTCCAGCCCACAAACTCTATTACATGTTCCAATCCAGCAGACTGAACTCGTCTCTGCAAGATTGGCTGTAAAGGACCATCACCAATAACTTTGAGCGGCAACGTTAGGCCCGCTTGAATATAGGCATCAATCAAAGTGACAATTCCCTTTTCTTCCCAGAGACGTCCTACAAACAGTGCATAGTTGCCAGAGTGTTTGCTACCTTTCAAACTCGGTTCAAAGAGGAAGTTTGGTTTGACATAAACTTTTGATTCCGGTAATCCTGCTTGAATCATCTTCTGCCTCTGAAAATCGGTTAGGGTAATATGTGCATCTACTCGCTCCTGCCAAGTTCCTCGAATTTGATGCACGGCAACCATTACAGCAACAGCTGCACTCTGTACTTGTGAGTCTCGATAACAGCCATGTAGAACTCCCCGCCAAGGTACTTTTTTGCCGAGGCAATCCTCGCAAATCTTACCATCTCGCAATAATTTTGCCCCTGGACAAGTCAAGCGGTAGTTATGTAATGTCTGCACGACAGGAATTTGAGCATTAATGCAAGCATCATATATGGAGGGAGAAAGGAGCGGAAAGAAGTTATGAACATGCACAATATCTGGCTGAAAGCGATTAATCTCTGCGCTGAGCAATCGTTTAGCTGACAACGAGTAAATAGCCGAAGTAGTCGCTTTAAGCTTGCTCCAGCCACTATTAATACTGTCATTGCTAACTTCTACTAATGAAACATCATTGCCCTTTTGTTGTAGTAACGCCCGCTCAGCATAAACCACTGTTTCTTCGCCTGCCGCAAATTGATACCGATTGTGTGCAATGAGGATTTTCATAGGTTTAAATTTTGTCTAACAAATTATTTTTAGAGTTTTTTTGAATTTAGTTAGAAACAGCAGCTTGCTTTTTAGAGATACTTAGCTCCTATTTTTACCCTAAAAGTCGTTTTCTGCTCACGATAGATCAACCTGATAGATCGAGCACTGAATAGGCAATTTGTCTCTGCTTAGCTCGAACACGATGGGCTTCAAGTCTACTTTGCTGCTCTTGCCAACGAATACCAATTAGGCTCAAAACAAACAGCATATAGCCTGGTTCTTCCATTTGAGTAAAAATTGTGCCAAAGACAACAATTGTAATGAGGATAAACTTGGAGATATCATCGATGCAAAAATAGCGCCAAATTAAATAACAGATGAACAGATATGCCGCTAACCCTAAAAAACCTAAATCACCCCAAATCCCAATCCAGCCAACTAGAGGTGACCACATGCTTGATTTATCTCCCACCGGGCTTGCGGTTACAGTTGCCCAAACGGCATCACTAGCCGGAGATTTAGTCACACCCAAAGGTTTTAATAAGTCGTAGTAATCGTTAATCATCCAGCCCCCAAGCCTGCCAACTGTATGACCGGGACCGAGCCCAAACAGCCAGTTTAAAGGAGAATGGTAGTAAGATAAAATAGTTGAGAAGCCAGATAACTTTAGGTCAATTCCCTCACTTATTAGATCGGGATTATCTAGCCAATAAATTATTTCTTTGTTTTCATAAAGTGAACTATGGATCAACCAATTAAATATGGCAAACAGTAGAACAATGCTTATGACATATTGAATTGCTTTTAAAGCATGTTTTAATTTAGACAAAACCAGAAGTATGAATGCAACAAAAAAAACTAAAAATACTTGTTTAGTGTCAGACACAATAACCTGCAACACAGTCGCGCAAAACACAGTAATACGAAACCATAAAGGACAAGTTTTTGCTGTGATGAGATAGTAAGCGCCAAATGTCATCGATACAGATCCGCTAACGACATGACCTGCTCCGCTAAAGAAAAAGACACCTTGAATCATATCTTGTCCTGCCACACTACGTAGGTTTTGATAGTGCAGGATGTAATTTTGCACGAGTGCTAGCAGTAGATTACTGGCGGCAAGGATTAGAATACTTGTCCGAAAGCGATCTGCACTTTTGGGAGACATTGATAAACTAATGATTGCCAGCAGAAATATCAGCGGTTCTCCAAGTAGTAAAAACTGCAGAACGCAATTGATTAGTCCTGCATCATTTAAGATCGCGCTGGCAATAGTTCCTATCAATAGAAAAACCAAACCAAATATCATTCTCTTTATGAGACCGATTTGCTTTTGGTCTCTAGTCTTCGCACTGAGAACCACAAAAAAACTAGCGATCGGCACTACTAAAAAGTGGGCGAAGTTAATTAAAGCAGGTGCACCCATTGAGTTGAGCAAACGGGGGTAGAAAGCACTTGCGATCGCGACCAGAAGTATAATAAAAAACTTGACTCTCATAATTAATCAATCACTTCTATAGAATTGAGGTTAGTTTCTGTAGACGATCGGTCACTCTTGAGAAAAGTAAGCAGTTTATTCGCAACCACATTCGAATCAAACTGACTCGAAAATCGCTCTTTCGCTGCCTGAGCCATCTGATTTCTTGTGTCAATATCTTCCATTGTGTTGATTAAAATGACTGCGGCAGCAACAGGGTCAGTGAGGGGCCAATAATATCCTTCCACTCCATCTGTAAAAACTTCTGGAATACCACCAACGGCTCCTGCTAATATAGGCACTCCATAAGCCATTGCTTCGACTAAAACAATACCAAAACTCTCAAATAGGGCACTATGAACATAGATTTTGTGATTGGGTAAGAAGGTTGAAGCCTGTTCTTGAAAGCCTAGAAAGGTAACCTGAGCATCAATATTTAACTGACAACTCAAATTCTTTAATCTCTCGAAGTCTGGACCGTTACCAATAAAGGTTAATGAATACTGTTTTCCTCGCTGCTTAGCTTCTGCCAAAATCTGCAAAAGGTAGCTTTGATTCTTTCTAGGCTCTAACGTCCCAATGGTAATCAAATCTCCAATCAGTTTGGGTTGAGTTGGGCGCACGCTTGGACTGATGAAGCAAGGTAAAACAACAGAAGTAACGTGAGCGACTTGAGGAATTTGTTGCTCAATAGTTCTCTTCATAAAATCTGTCGTGTAGATAATGCCGTCAAGTTGCGGTAGTATCTCACTTTCTAACTTTTTGATAGCCTGAAAAGCCCAGCCTGCTTTGCTAATTTTGCCTTTACCTACCCATTCGTCTGCCTGTGAAACATTGAAATGTACCATCATCATTACCCTTTGATGGGTAGATTGCCGAGCCTCTAACGCCGCTTTAGCCGCAAGAGGCTCTTGAGCGTAAATCACAGTAGAAGCATTCATTTGAGATTGCTTTAGGAGTTGTTGTCGTAAGGCTGCTTTCAGGAAGAGGTAGTGCCAGTAGCGATACCACCAAACGCTGAGTTCTCCACTTACACGGTCTAGCAGCTTTCTTACTCCAAATATTGGAATTACAGCCCATTGAGGGCACAAAAATGGAGTCACTACTGCAACCGTTACTCCTCGCTCTACCAGGTATTTACGAAAGGTATTAAAATGGGTTTGTATTCCTGTTTCGCCCTGCTCACGCAACACTGTAGCAATAAGTATTTCTGTATCTGATTGAACATCTGTCATAGGTTTAAGACAATTTCTGCAAATGGTCGAGCCACTGCTGCGCGATCGCCTTGGGGCTAAAGGCAGTGCAACGCTGATGACCCGCGTTCACTAACTGATAATGCACCTCTGGAAACGTAAGCACCTTGACAATGGCATCTGTCAGTGCTTCTACATCGTTTTGTGGCAGTAGAATGCCGTTTTTACCCTCCTCAAGAATCATGCGCGGTCCACCGCCAATGGCATCGGTTGCAATCACAGGCACACCACATGCCATTGCTTCTACCAGTACCAGCCCAAAGGGTTCTTCCTGAGAGGGCAACACAAACACATCGGCTTTTGCCATGCTGCTCCAGGGATTGGGGGAGAAACCTGGCAGGCTGACGGAGGCGCTGATACCGAGCGTTTGAATTAACTGTTGGAGATGTTGTCGTTCGGGACCATCTTCACCCAGGATGATGAGGCGAACATCTAACCGTTGACGCACAGCAGCAAACGCATGAAGCAATAAGGGAAAGTTCTTTTGCTTTGCCAGCCGCCCAGCGCTGATGATGACAGGCTTGTCTTTGTGTTGAAGCCAAGGATGGTCTGATGCGGCTTGACTGCAATCACGTACTAAGGCTGAATTGATGGGATTGGGTGTGAAAAAGGCTCGCGCTTCAGGCAAAGGTATGCGTATTTCTTCTATCAGATCATGCAAGACCTCCTGGCTGTTGGCGTGTACCGCTGTGGCAAGGGGATAAAGCAGGCGTGCCATTAGAGGATTTGCCCGTTCTAGGACATTGTTTTTGCACTCAACGTATGCTTTGTAACTCATGGTGGAATGCTGGCTAACAATTAAACGGGTTTTACCTTTGCCTGCTAACAGCCAGCCGATCGTGGCGGGAAAGTTAACGAAAGCTGCAAGTGTAATCAAAACGTCGGGTTGATACTGTCGTAAGAATTTTGCCAGGGGAAGAAGCAAAGACCGAGAGCGCTTAACGTTGAGTGCAACAAGCTTGACGTTAGCGGGAAACGTCACTTGAGGACCAGGACGAGAGCAGAAATACACCACGTAAAGCGTTGGGACATCAAGCTGATGTAGTCCTTGCATCAGAGCAGCCGTGTAGTTTGCCAGAGCAGCACCAGCGACAGAAACATCGGGAGTCAAAATTGCGATCGAATTAGGTTTCATGACTTTGGCTCTTTAGATCTGGGTATGCTAAATCAACTTAAAAATATCAATGTGGCGAAATCCTCAGCCCAAAATTTTTGAATTTTTGAATCTATAAGCTGCGTACTTAATGATCTTGATTTATTACTCTAAAAAGAGTAAAAGAGTAGTATTCTAGAAACGATTCTTGCCGATACCAGACATAAACAATTAGCTGATAAATTTTACACGATATCACAAAGTGTCAGCAGATTAAACTTTAATCCAAGATTTAAAGTCTCAAGCCATTCTTATTTCCCGCTGCAAGTAACAGGTTTTTTATTAGAAAATAATACAAAGTGTTCAAATAGCAACGAATTTTCTGGAGGAGTGAAGATTCTTTGAGATAAGAATCTATAACTTTGGTATGGTTTAGCCTAGGTTCGCCAATTATGGCTACTTTGCCTAATCCTCGACCCATAAATTTATCAGTCAATGCACTGAGAAAAGGAAAGTTGTGCCTCATCCAATAGGCAGTATTAATATCTATTGCAGCATCCAGTTCTATTCTCTCTTTACCTTTATTTGATGTATAGATATTGTTCTCATGTAATCGCTGAATAGCAAGTTCTAAATTTATTAAACATCCCTTCTCTAGAGCTAATGCGACATATTTAAGATATAAGTCACTAATGTAAACGCTCTCTGCAACAGGTATTGGAATGATTTTCTCGAGCAATTCTCTGCTAAAGCAAAGTCCAGATGTGGCAGGTACAAAATTTGGCAGAACAGCTTTCCTTATTTTTTTTCTAAAATCAACCTCTTGAAGATCCTTAGGCATAAGTAAAAAATTATTTTTCTGAAAATCTAAGCATTGTAACTTTTCTGATTGGAAATCTAGGTTACTCATTTCTAAATGATGAAAGTACCAACCTATTTCTTTATTTAATTGAGAAAATGCTTCAACAACACACTTAATCTTATGAGGATAAAAAATGTCGTCTGAGTCTAGAAAGCAAACAAGATCACCTTTACAATTCTCAAATCCTGCATTGAAAGCGGATGCTTGCCCAGCGTTTTCTTTAAAGATTGGAAGAACTCGACCGCCATAGCCTAAAATGATGTCTCTCGAATTATCTGTTGAGCCATCATCAACAACAACAACCTCTACATTTTCATACGTCTGACTCAAAGCACTATCGATAGCTTGACCGAGAAAATTTTCGTAGTTGTAGTTATTGATGAGAATGCTGACCAATGGCTCTTGGACGCTCATTTTTCGATAATCCTGTAGAAGTAATGGTATAAAATTGTCGATTCTTCGTTCCTGACCAACTAGCTGATGCTTGGCACAATAGAGGCTAAACAACCTGCTTCTTTCTACATAAAGCTGGAAACGCTATCAGGACTAAACTTAAACACGATCGCCCCAGGCAAACGTTGCCACCTGCGCCATAAACTCAGCTGCTGCTTCTGGCGTGTTCGCGGATATTGTTTGCTGCGTCTTTTGGCTCATGATGCGGCTAAGATCAGGATCATCAATAAATCGATGCATTAGTGCAGCAAGCTCTTCGGGTTGGTAAGGGTCAAAGACATATCCGTTTTCACCAGCGATGATCATTTCATGCGCCCCTGCTCGGTCAGAGCAAAGCACAGGTTTACCTAATACCATTGCTTCTTGCACAACGACTCCCCAGGTATCCTCTAGGGTGGGCAAAATAAAGACATCAGCTTTGCGAAAATACGTGCCCAGATTGCCATACTCCACGCGTCCTGTCCAATGGGTGCGATCGCTCAAACCGTGGGCTTGACTAAACGCTTCCAACTCTTGCCGTTGTGCGCCGTCGCCAACTAGTAATAAGCTGTAGTTCTCACAGCCTTGTTTTTGTAAAATCGCACAGGCTTGCAATAAAAGGTGTATGCCTTTTCTAGAAACAAGATGTCCTACGAAGAGAAAAACCGGATGCTTGAGCGGTTGCTGATCCAATTCAGACTCTCCACTATTGCCTAGCAAGGCATTTGGATCAGGCACTTCATACGGTTGCACAAAAACGCGTTCTCCGGCTGCATAGAGAACTTCTGTTAGATAGCGTTGTCCCGCTTGACTATTTGTAATGTATGCGTCTGCGAGACGAACCATGAAACGGCGAAGCCACAGGCGCAGAGGAGAGTTTCGATAGTCTACGCTGGGTGAACTGCCTTCATAAGCAATAATGACCCGCCAATTGCCTAATGGCTTAAACAATAGTGCCAAAATTGTCCAGACACCAAACGAGTTGGAAAACACAACATGGGGTTTTAACTGAAGCAGTGGAATGATGACTTTGGGTGATACATAGGTGAATTCAGACCCATAACCAGTGGCAGATTCGCCCAGCTTTAAAACTTTAACGTTTCCAACTAATTTCACATTCAAAGCGCTATCATGCTCAGGCATCTGACCATACCAACGCGTGGTCAGAACCGTTGTCTCGGAAAACCATTGAGCTAGTGCTGTAAGCGCAGGCTGCCAGTAGAAAAAGACAGAAGGCAACAACCAGGCAACATGAAGATTACTTACTTTACCGTTCATAGGTTGTGTCTAAGAGATAGAGATGCTAAAGCGAATAAAGACCAAACTCATCACGAATCGACTCTGTTAAAGGTCGAGAGGTCAGCATTTCATAGAAAAATCTGCCATAAAATCGAAGCAATTTTTTATGATTGAAATTGAAGCTTTTCAGGATACGTTTCTTTTGGTAGTAGATGTTCTCTTTGTTTTCAGTAATGTAAACAGCACCTTCAAACGGCAGATAGGTAAGAGGCACTCCTCGTCCATCTAACGTATCTGCAATGCTTTGGTGATAAAAGTAATCCCAGGCTATGTCATCAGGCGTTAGGTTTTCTGGTGGGTTGACTAAATCAAATCTAATCACATGGGCTGTGCCACACTTTAGATGGAAGCGATTCTTCTTTCTATAAATAAATCTGCTGCCGTCATGATATTCATAGCCTTTATCTATAACCCATCCACTGCACTCAAGATTATGACCGACAAATTCTGCTAAATGTTTGCTTACGCAGTCATCCGCATCGACAAACATAATATGAGATGGGTTCAATTGACGAGCATAAAGCAGTGCTGTAAATATTTTTCGGCTTTTATCTAATTCTCTGCTTGTAAAATCTGTGTGATCACTCCAGGTTGGTACGGGAAAATCTACTTCAATATAGATAATGTGAGGATGCTTAAACTCAGTCTCTGGTCGTTGATTGCATATGACCACTACTCTGAACTCTGTTGACGTTTGGTTGCAAATTGATTTAACGCACCGTTCAAATAATTTAGATACCAGTTCCCATGAGCTTGAAATTTGGGGGCTTTTGATTGGTATGATAAAAACGAGCATCAGAAGTCTCCTTTAGGCAGTTCAAGCTCAGTCAAGTATTTGATAACCGCTGCTTACGTAAAGCTCTCTCTACAGAATGCTTGGGTTATTCCTACATAGCTATTCCTTGCATATCCGTGTGATCAGGAATATTCTTAGTTTTTTGGCTGATCTTGGTCTGTACTTCGCATATGACAAGTTTCGTCGGTACTGTTTCAAAAGTTATGCGAAGCATAGTTAGGCATCTGCCACTTTGCTAAAGTAAAGAGCAGTAAACAGCATAAGTTTGTTCAGCACAGATTTTCCAGGTGAACTTTTTGGCTCTTTCGTTGCCTAGATGGATTAGCTCCTCTGCTCGCAGCGATGAATACAAGACATTTTCTAGCGCTGTCATTATGCTTTCAGGTTGATAGGGATCAAATAATTCCGCAGCGTTTTCAGCAACTTCTGGAAGAGAACTCACGTTGCTGCAAGCGACCGGACAACCTAACGACATTGCTTCGATTAAGGGAATACCAAAACCTTCATAGAGAGAAGGATAAACTAGCGCTGAAGCACCCTGGTAATAGCGAGTTAACGCCTTATCGTCACCAGATACTTGCAATATCTGACCTTCTGGCAAGCCAAGTTCATGGATTAGATTAAGTTCATCTGAACTAAGAGGCTTACGTCCAAAGCAGATTAGTTTGAAGTCACGCTTCAACTGGCTTGAGCTGGCATAAGCCTGCAAAAGGCGCTGAAAGTTTTTATACCCATCTCGATCGCCTACAAACAAAATATAGGGAACCGTCTTTTCAAGGTTGCTGGTCTGATCATACGTAGGCGTTAGAGAGGAGCCGAGATAGACAACTGATATTTTGTTTGGATCAATATCAAATAGCTCAATCAAGTCTTTCTTAGTGTTTTGCGAAACACAGATAATATGATCAGCTAGTGCTGCGGACTTTGCCTTGTTTCTGGAATCTCGCTGATCGGGGAAATATTGGCTAAACTTCTCATGCGTCATATCATGAATAGTTGTCACTACTTTAGTATTTTTAGGTGCTAATTGGTGGGGTTGATAATAGGTTTTATGAATAATATTAGGAGGGCTATAGCGTAGTATCGCCCTAGACAGATTAGCATTGAACCCTCTTTTGATCCGTCCAGTTTTATTAATGTTGGGTACTGAAAATCCTGTGATGAAACCAGGATCGCCGTTTTTTAGATATTCATTAATATGTGCTAGTGCTAAGATCTCGACTTCTAACGCTTTTTGGTGAGAAAGATAGGAAGCGATTTCGTAAATGTAGCGTGAAACGCCTCCGTATTTCTGCCATTCAAAGACTTGATAGTCGTAAACAACTTTAAACATAATCGCCTTTCAACAATTTGATGCGTTACTCAGTTTTATTTTTGAGCGCTCTTAAAGCAATGCGTTTAAGCCTTTAAGGTGTCATTGTGCGCGTGAACCATCATGCGTACAACATCATCAGTAAACGAGCGAGCTTGCCAGCCTAGCTGCTGCTTCGCTTTGACTGGATTTCCCTGGCTAAACGCAATATCAGTGGGTCGGTATAAACTAGAGTCAACTACAACATGGTCTTGCCAGTTTAAGCCTAGTTCGGCAAAAGTATTGGCGACAAAGTCTTCTAGCTTATATGCCTTACCAGTGGCGATGACATAATCGTCTGGAGTGTCTTGTTGCAACATTAAGTGCATGGCAGCAACATATTCTGGTGCCCAACCCCAGTCACGTTTGATCGCAATATTGCCCAGAAGCAGCTTTTCTGAACTACCGTTCGCAATGCGACAGGCTGTAGAAATAATTTTTTGAGTGACAAACCGTTCTGGTCGTAGGGGCGATTCATGATTAAAGAGAATACCAGAGCAAGCAAATAAACTGTAGGCTTCTCGATAGTTTGCAACTTGCCAGAATGCTGCTGCTTTGGCAACCCCATAGGGGCTTCGAGGACGAAACGGTGTATTTTCACTTGCAGATTCACCGTGCGTATCACCAAAGCATTCGCTTGAGCTTGCATTATAAAATTTAGTAGAGCCACCTAAAAAGCGAATTGCCTCCAGGATATTTAAGGTGCTGATCGTGATACTTTCAAAGGTCTCTACAGGTTGCCCGAATGAAAGACCAACGGATGTTTGTCCAGCTAGGTTATATACTTCGTCAGGCTGAATTTTGCTGAGCACTTGAAGCACACTGCGAAAGTCGTTGAGGGCAGCCGATTCTAACTTGATTTGTTCGCGAATCCCTAAGTGAGTCAAATTTTTGAAGGAGGACATTTGAGCATCGCGAGACGTGCCGCAAACAGTGTAACCTCTGCTTAGTAGCAGCTTTGCTAGATAAGTTCCATCTTGACCGGAGACACCGCAAATTAGCGCTGTTTTCATAGTTACTGAAGAACCCTCAGGACTGTTGCTGTTTAACAAGTAGCTGATGTAGCTTTTAAGCTTGAAGTGCATCTTCTGATAAGCACTAGTTTCTGATTCACAAGCTTGTCCTATTAAGCTTTCGAGACGTATGCCTTGAATCAGGACGATTCTTATACTTAACAAAGCTATTTGGATAAAGTTTTGAGGTATGACATAGCGATCGTAGCCTCACAGCGATCGCTCAACGAAGTCCAACTTGTCCCTCAAAAATGACATTTCTGTGGGCGACGTGCTAAACGATATATGCCTTTTAGAAAGGACAAGCCTTTTGCAGTGCCATTATAACCTGCTCTTACAATCTTTGTGGGGCGCTAAATATGTCAATGCTACAGCTATGGCTGTTTATTAACTGGCGACGATTTTTTTGTAGACATCAACGGTATCAGCGGTGCATTTCGCCCAGCTAAATTGTTGCGATCGCTCAAAGCCTTTTTGACGTAGTGCTTGTACAGTGGCGCTGTCTGTTAATAGATTGAGCATTGCCTGACCAAGGGCGGCTTCATCTTTCGGGTCAACTAGTATACCCGCGTTGCCCACCACTTCGGGTAAAGAGGTGGTGTTTGAGGTAATAACGGGTGTGCCACATTTCATGGCTTCGAGTGGCGGTAAGCCAAAACCTTCGTAGAGGGAGGGATAAATGAAGGCGGTGGCATCGCTATAGACAGCGCTTAAGTCTTCATCAGCAACATAGCCTGTGTAGATAATTCTGGAGCCAAAGCGGGCGAAGTCAGGATGGTCGATCGTTTCTTCGGCTCTGACACGTTTTGAGCCAGCGAGAACCAGATTAACGTCAAGATCGGGGTGCTGAGATAATAGCTGAAAGAAGCAGCGGATAAGATGAGCCAGGTTTTTGCGAGGGTCAAGGAGGGTTGCCAAGCTGAGAAAGTAGTTACCGTCTGGAATACCGTAACGTTGGCGAACCGAAGCTATTTGAGTCGAATCAGTGACGGGATGAAAGTGGCTGGCTGCTGCTAGGGGCGTGACAAAGGTTCGCTCTGGTGACATACCAGTGTAATCACAGAACTCTTGGCGAGTGTATTCGGAGTTGCAGACGACCCAATCGGTTTTTTGATTGATGCTGTTGAGCGTTTGCTTGAGGTAAGCAGTTGAGCTGGGAGGAACAAATTCAGGGGCTAGAATAGGAATCAAATCATGAACGGTGAGCAGACGAGGAACACCTTTTGTAATGCTTTGAGACGGTAGCTTGTGGTATGGAGAGTGAAGCAGATCAACCTGTTGATCATCAAAAAAGTGGCGGGCATCAAATTCTCTTAAGAGTTTGAAGAGGCTTCTAGGAATAAGTGCCTGGGGTGAGAGCTTAGGAAGTTTATAAAAGCTATCCGATAAATAAATGGTTGCGTGCAGCTTAGTGTAAAGATCTTTCAACCCTAAGCGGCTGCTTAGAGAGTTGACGTATTTGTGTGTTGATAGATCAGGAGTGTTATTGAAATACAGCAGGCAGTTCAGGGCGCTAATGGTTGGTTCACCACACAACCCTACGAGTGTTAAGTCGATGCTGTATTGCTTGGCAAGCTCATACATGACTTCTTCAGTGACTCTGAAGATTCCCATTTTGTGGTCAAGCTGCCCAACTTGCTGACCCAAGCAGGCAATATCGTAAGCAACTCTAATTGTCATACCGTCCCCTTTTACTAGCCTTTTGCAATGCTTCCTCACAAAGTAGTTTTATCTCCAATCAATCAGAATTGCTTAGAGCAGTTCGATAAGCAGCCAGGGTGTCTTGAGTGCAGTTCCCCCAACTAAATTGTTTGGCTTGCTGAAGTGATTTGCGAGATAAATCTGCTCTCAGCGCAGAGTCATGATAAAGATTCAACAGGCTTTGACAAAGACCATCTTTGTCAAGCGGGTCGAGAGTAATGGCAGCATCGCCGACCACTTCAGGCAAGGACGACGTGTTGGATGTGATGACTGGAATTCCGCACTGCATCGCTTCTAACGGTGGCAACCCAAAACCTTCATAAAAGGAGAGGTAGGCAAAAGCGAGGGCACCACTGTAGAGAGCTGCCAGATCGCGATCGACCACAAAGCTTGTAATGATCACCCGCTCTTTTGCTAGATTGAAGTTAGCAAGTTCTTCAAAGATTTTGTCGTAGCTCCAACCCTTGTTGCCAACTAGAACGAGGTATAAGTCTTTAAGATTCTGCTCTTGAACTAACTGTGCAAAGCAGCGAATCACATGATCAATATTTTTGCGAGGTTCCAGCGTACACAAGCTAAGGATGTAGGGTGCATCAGGAATGCCATATTTCTCTCGAACAGAGGTAATTTCTTGGGCATCTGTACAGGGATAAAACACATCTGATGCAGCCGCCAACGGTGCCACAAAAACTCTAGCGGGGTCAATGTCTTTGCGATAGTTGCAAAGATCGTTTTTAGTTGCCTCAGAGACGCTAATCACCCAATCATCAGGACGAATGCTATTGACAACTGATTCAGTGAACTCTAAGTTTCGGGTGCCTTGGCAAAATTCTGGATGTAGAATAGAGATTAGGTCATGCACCGTCATAAATCGCTTCAGCTTTTTGCTGGGTGTGATTTTCTTAGTGAAACCATTGCAGGGAGAGTGAAAGATGTCTGCATTCGCCAAGCTTTTGTGGCTAACGGCATCAACCGAGAATTCAGTCGAGTCTTTGGCATAGATAAAAAGCTTTTTGACGACTTTAAGCAACAACTGCTGAAGCGCTTGAGCTTGATCATTTTTTTCACTTAGGCTAGTAATTTGTCCTTCTAATGCCAGTCTGAACTTTGAGTAAGAGAACGGAACGTGAGCTAGAGTAGGATTAACTGCTAAATAATCTGAGCAGAACTTGAGCGCTGGAAGATAAGAAGGAGCTAAAGCGACAGAAAATGATAAATCACACTCGCTAGACTTTGCTAATTCGTAAGCTAGGTTTTCTACAACTCTGAAAATTCCAGTTCGATTACCAGGGTCATGGTGCCCTATTCCTAGCAGTGAGATGTCGTAGATAACTTTCATAATTGGTTACGACCTTGAATCAACTCAGTAAAGTTCGAGATGAAGAATGAATTTAAGAATCTAAGAGATCTCGAATTGCAGATATTTCACCTCTTTTTGTGGCTTGATAGAATCGTCTGCGTCTTGATTCCATCCGCCGAATACGAGAGTACTCAAGGAGTTTGCTTCTCCAAGACTCTTTAGGCAGAGATGGAGTATCCTGCCTAAAGGAACGCAATACTACGCTAGAATAGCCATTTGCTTGAGCTAACTTGAGAAGGTAGTCTTCTTGAAGTCGCTCAACTGGCATTAAGTGAGTTAGCTTCAAAGATGCGAACTGACCCATTCCTAAACTAAGATCACAAGCTGTGAAAGCGAGATCAGTGTCGCCGCAGCTAATTAATGATTTACCTTTACGATCCATATTCATTCTTTTAGGATCGTTACAAGCTAAATCAGCATATTTTTCAGCTACCATTCTTCTGACACACATTCCAGCACCACAAGGGTTTGTGCCAGTATACGGTACGTTTGACCAGCGATCGCGATCGAACTGATCAATAGCTAACATATGCCAGTAAGGCTCTGACCATTCTGGAGGTGGCTCATCAAAGCCTGGGGGTGACTGTCCGCCCCAAACTCCAAGGACTGGAAAGTCTTTACTGATTTTCAGAGCAGTTTCTAAGTAATCTAAGTCTAAAACATTATCATCATCGACAAATACCAATAACTCAGCTCTCGCCTCTTTGATTCCCCTCAACCGAGCAGGTGTTAGACCAAGCTCTTCTTCTCGAATATGGCGCGCTTGAGGGTGCCAATCCAGATTGATTTCTAAGTTGATAGGCTTCTCACTGGCATTATCAATTAGTAGAAGTTCCCACAATTCGCTTGAGAGAGTTTGAACTCTTAACGCTTTCAATACCTTGTCAAGGTAGTCGTGACGAGGGTTATGGGTACAAATAATAACACTAATACAAGGTAGCATCGCTTTACTCTCCAGATCAAATTTAATCACATTTTTGAATGAGAATTACTCAAAATGGGATTTAGGTCTTAGAAAACTCAACTTATTCAACAACGAGAAAATAAAATCTTTAGTGCTTCTTTAATTGATACCTTTCCCAAGTAGACATTTTTTGTCTTGAGCTAATTGAAGAATTTCCCTCAATTTTATCGTTGCGTGATGGAAGCAATGTTCACTCACGAATAGGAGTTGAGGGTAACAGCTTGATTAAGTGATGAAATGCTAAAACGGCAGCTAACAGCGCCATCGCTGTCTGGTTTTCTTCCGAATCGCTCTGTTGGAAGATCAATAATCTTTAATTCAAAGGCAGACTCGATAAAGTCAAAAACGACACCCTGGGGAGAATCAGCAAGCCAGAACCCAATCAGATATGTGTCAGAGTTTAGGTGTAGCTGTTCAATCTTGAGTTTGAGTAAATTTTGCCCCCGCTCTAGGGCCACGGGCTGACCTAGTGAGAGCGTGTCTGCGTTCACTAACTTACGTCCGGTTTGGTCATAGATTATAACTGCAAGACTTTCAACTGATCGCGCCTGATCTGATTCAATTTTTAAGGAAAACTCGATCGTGCCCTCAGAATAAGCGTGAAAAGCAACGCTGTCGTCGAGACTACTATACTGAGCAGCAACAAAACGTGCCTTGCCACTTCCAGAACGATTGCTATCTGATAAGCTAAACCACTGGTTTGGATGCGCCTGCTGAGAACTGCTAGAAAGGTAACGTGTAACGATATCAACGGTGCTGGTGTGAGCGACTAGCTGCCCTCGCTCCATTAGAATACATTGAGAGCATAACCGCTGAATTGCCTCAATTTGGTGACTTACGAATAGAATAGTGCGACCTTCGTCTTGAGAGATGCTTTGCATCTTGCCCAAACACTTCTTTTGAAAGTTAGCATCTCCCACGGCTAACACTTCATCAACAATCAAAACTTCAGGTTCGAGGTGAGCCGCTACTGCAAACGCTAAACGAACATACATTCCTGACGAATAGCGCTTTACAGGAGTATCTAAAAACTTCTCCACCTCTGCAAATGCCACAATCTCATCAAACTTTTGCTGAATTTCTACTTTGCTCATGCCCAAGATAGAACCGTTTAGAAAAACATTTTCCCGCCCGGTTAGTTCAGGATGGAACCCAGTACCAACTTCTAACAAGCTAGCAACTCGTCCTTTAATGCGAATACTGCCTAGTGTTGGTTCTACGATGCGGCTGAGAATTTTGAGTAGCGTAGATTTGCCTGCACCATTGCGCCCAATAATGCCAACTCGATCGCCCTGCTTAATCTCAAACGACACATCCTTCAGCGCCCAAAACTCCTCGCGATTTGGGTTAGCGATCGCTTTCGATGGCTTCAGCAGCTTCTTTCCAACTGCCTTTGCACTATCCGCCACCACGTCGCGCAGCGCCTTATACTTCTGCCCTTCCTGCTGATGGCCCAGCACATACTTTTTGCTCAAGTTTTCGACGCGGATTATCGTATCACTCATGGGTAAAATCCTTCTCCAATTCCGGTAAGGTAGCTAAATGACCCGATTCTGTTTTGTTGTACAAAGTTTCTTGAACCAAATCAGGAGAAACATCAAGAGATTTAGCTTTTTATTCAAACCTTTACACTTGACAAGATTTGGCGATCGTTGAGTACGCCGCTCTAGAGCCTGTGAGAGACCAGGTTTCTGCACCAGTCTTGCCTAAATCACATCAGCAAAAGTGCGTTCCATGCGACGGAAATACCAGATACCGCTAACAAACAACAAAAGCACCAGCCCCAGCGACAAAGCAAACCCTGGCAGATAAATTGTGGCACTGCCCCTCAAGATCGCCCACCGAAAGCCATCAATCACACTCACCATTGGGTTTAGCGAATAGATCAAGCGCCACTGATCCGGCACCACATTGCTGCTAAAGCCAACCGGCGAAATATATAGCCCAAACTGCACAATAAACGGCACAATATAGCGAAAGTCGCGATACTCCACATTCAACGCCGCTAACCACAGACCCACCCCGATCGCTGCCGCAAACGCAATCAAAATAAACAGTGGCAGCGTCAGAATCCGCCAGTCAGGCACAAAATTATACCAAGCCATCAACCCCAGCAAAATCATGCCCGAAATCATAAAGTCTACAAAGCTAACAATCACCGCACTCGTCGGCACAATGAGTCGAGGGAAGTAAACTTTAGAGATCAGGTTTGAATTCGCGATTAAGCTATTGCTGCACTCCGACATGGCACTCGAAAAAAACTGCCACGGCAACATCGCTGCAAATACCAAAAGCGGGTATGGAACTCCGATCGGGGAGGGCAGCTTTGCCAGGTTACCAAACACGATCGTAAACACCACCATCGTCAAAAATGGTCGGATGAGCGCCCAAGCCAGACCAATCACCGTCTGCTTATAGCGCACCAAAATATCGCGCCATGCCAGAAAGTAAAACAGTTCCCGATACTTCCACAAATCCCTCCAATACTGGCTTTCTGACCGACCTGCCTCAATTACGAGTTCTCTGTTATTCATGCTGCTCAGTATAATAGGTTAGAGACTTCCCA
>Ga0209724_1001357_pt1 | contig 22342 bp, 23 predicted proteins | sample grotaG_FD_184143 | JGI IMG/M metagenome (GOLD analysis project Ga0209724, IMG submission 184143) | Glacier valley bacterial and archeal communities from Borup Fiord, Nunavut, Canada, to study Microbial Dark Matter (Phase II) -... | ecosystem: Environmental > Aquatic > Freshwater > Ice > Glacier ...
GGGCAAGGCAGCTTGCAAGGCCATGACTTCAAGGCCCGGCTTCAGGGTTCTGCCAACCGCCGTCGGCGGCAATGAAATGGTTCGCTGCCGCCGGGCCCCAACTGCCCGGCGCGTAGACGTGAGCTGCCGCGTGTTCCCGGAGCACCGGCTCGACGACCGCCCAGGCCGCCTCGATGGCACCTTCGCGGCTGAACAGCGCGCCGTCGCCATGCATCGCGTCAGTCAACAGCCGCTCGTAGGGCAAGGGGTCGGCGGTGTCTTCTTCGAGCAGCGTGAACTCACGCTGCTCGCCGACGAAAGCCTTCCCGGCGCGTTTGACGCGCGCCGCCAGCGCGATGGCCGAATGCGGCGACAGGTGAAAGCGCAGGTAGTTCGCTTCATCGCCCGGGGCCGAGTCGGCGAACAGGTTCTGCGGTGGCGGCTTGAAGCGCACCACCACTTCGCAGGCCGTCGTCGGCAAGCACTTGCCGGAGCGCACGTACCACGGCACGCCGCCCCAGCGCCAGGAATCGACATGCAAGCGCAGCGCGCAATAGGTCTCGACGTCGGAGTCGTTGGCGACCTGCGGCTCGTCGCGATAGCCCAGGTACTGACCACGCACGATGTCGCCTTCGGTCAGCGGCCGCATGGCGTCGAACACATCGGCCTTGTGGCGGTTCACGGCTTCAAAGTCGCGGCTGGCCGGTGGTTCCATCGCCAGCAGCGCGACGATCTGGAACAGGTGGTTCTGCACCACGTCGCGCAGGCAGCCGGCGCTCTCGTAGAACGCACCCCGGCCGGCAACGCCGAATTGCTCGGCCAGGGTGATCTGCACGCTGGCCACGTGGTCGCGGTTCCAGACCGGTTCGAGAAACGAATTGGCGAAGCGGAAGTAGAGGATGTTCATGATCGCTTCCTTGCCCAGGAAGTGGTCGATGCGAAAGATCGAATCCTCGGCAAAGGCAGTCAGCGCGATGCGGTTGAGCGCGCGCGCCGAGGCCAGGTCGCGGCCGAACGGTTTCTCGACGATCACGCGGGCGTTGGCGGCCAGCCCCGCACGGCCCAGGCCCTCGATCACGGCCGGGAACAATGCCGGTGGAATGGCCAGGTAGTGTGCGGGGCGCTGCGCCGCGCCCAAGGCCACTTTGAGCGCGTCGAAGGTGGCGGCCTCCTTGTAGTTGCCGCTGACGTAGCGCAAGGACTTCAGCAATTGCGCCAATGCGGCTTGATCGCATGCGGGTTGGCTTTGCTCAATGCTTTCTGCGGCGCGCGCGCGCAACTCTTCGGTGGTCAAAGGCGACGACGCCACGCCGATCACCGGCACCGTCAGCGCCCCGCGCCGGCACATCGCATACAGCGCCGGGAAGATCTGCTTGCGCGCCAGATCCCCCGTGACGCCGAACACCACCAGCGCGTCGGACGGCAGGGCGGCGGGGGGCGGGTCGCGTTCCATCTCAGCGCCTTGCAACCGGATCGCCCGCGTCAGAGCCCGGGCTCGTACACGGTGCTGCCGGCCCAGTAGCCGCTGCGGCCGAAGGGCCGGTACGGGCTCAGTTCCTGGTCTCGGCTCCAGCCGACCGTTGAATCGAAGCGCGGCGCGTTCTTGATCGACTCCCGGCTGAGGTCGACCGAGACGGTCTGGTCCGACCAATGCACGCCCTGGATCCATGGCGGCGCGATCAGCACCTTGTGGCCGACCCACCAGTGGCTGGTGTCGACAACGAGGTAGCGGATGGCCCAGGTCTGGTCGCCCACCAGGAAGCCCGAGACGTGGCCGATGTCACCGTCGGTCGCCTGGATCCGGTAGCCGGTGACGGCGTTGCAGCGGCGCAGGTGCGGATCGTCGTTGCGGTGGCGGGCCCGTTCGTCGCGCAGGCAGGCGTTCAGTTCGCGCTCGCGCTCGACATGGTCGATCCGGTGGCCGGCGCAGCCCGGAACCATGGCGTACGGGAACAGGCCTTCGCCCCACATGCCCCCGCCGCCCCAGTAGCAGGGGTAGCCGTAGTGCCCCATGTACTGCTCTTCGTTCTGCCGCGACACTGGCTTGTCGGTGTCGATGTGTGGGCTGTTCTTGACTTGCTCCTTGCTGATGGAGACCGAAAGGGTGCGCTCCAGCCAATCCGGGTGGTGGACGGAGATGGGCGAGATCAGGACCTTCCGGCTCGACAGCCAGGTGCCGGCGTCCACCACGAAGTAGCGAATCACCCAGGAGTCATCTTCGAAATAGAAATCCTTGACGTACCCGATCTCGCCATCGGTGGCGCTGATCTTGTAGTTTTCAAGGTCTTTCAGGTTGCGCAACATCAGGGTGTTCCTTCGAGCGGGCCGACGCGCTTGCGGCAAGGGATGCGTCCGAGGACGGTGGTTGTGTGCGGCTTCCAGTACGGGACGTCGGGGACGCAGATGAATTCCACCGGCCAAGGCGGTGGGCGACGAGTTGTTGCCGCGTTGACTGTGCTCCGGTGAACGGCCGGCGTCTGTTCGTTGCCGCACCACCGCGGAAGCGCCAGGCCGTTGCCGACCGGTCGGCTTCAGGCGCGAGTCTTGTCCCCACGGCGTCAATGGCGCAGACCCGATGGCTCCAGCCGAACTCTGAGATGTTTGGACAGGCGCGACTGAAGGTGCGTCATCGGTCAATCCGTCTCCTGAACGGCCCCATCGCCATTGCGACGATCGTCTCGCTTTGCTGGGGGTTCATCGAATGGACTTCTCGGCGATGCGCGACAGCATGGCGTGCCACGACGTGGCGAAGGCCTCGACCCCCTCGCGTTGCAGGCGGTGCGCAAGCGCGTCGTCGTCCACACCCTCGCGCCTGAACTCCTCCAGCACCGCATCGGCATAGCCGCCGTCGGCGGGCATGGCCACGCCGACCCGGCCGTGGTCCGCGAAGGCCATCAGCGTCTTCTCCGGCAGCGTGTCGATGGTGTCGGGTGCCGCCAGCGCCTGAACGTACAAGGTGTCGGGCGCCGCCGGGTCCTTGGTGCCGGTGCTGGCCCACAGCAGGCGCTGCGGCCCGGCACCTGCAGCCGCGAGCTTCTGCCACCGGTCGGAGGCGAGCAGTTCCCGGTGTGCCCGGTACGTCCGCATCGCCATCGCGATGCCCAGGCGGTTGTGGAACGGAGATGAAATTTCTTCCTTGACGGCCACATCCCAGCGGCTGACGAACAGCGAGGCGACCGACGCCACCTTGGGATCGAGTCCTGCGGCCAGGCGCCGCTCGATGCCGCGCATGTAGGCCTCGGCTGCGGCCAGATAGTGTTCACGCGAGAACAGCAAAGTCACGTTGACCGGCACACCGTCGAAAATGACCTCCTCGACCGCGCGCACGCCTTCCGGCGTGCCCGGAATCTTGATGAACAGGTTGGCCTTGGCGGCCCGTGCGGACAGCCTGTTCGCAGCCTGAACGGTGCGTGCAGTGTTGTCCGCGAGCAGCGGCGAGACTTCGAGCGATACCCAGCCATCGCTGCCCTCGCTGGCATCGAAGATCGGGCGGAACAGGTCAGCCGCCTGTGTCAGGTCTTCCAGGGCCAGTTCGAAGAACAACTCCTCGCCCTTCAGCCCGGCGGCGTCCAGCACGCGGATGCTGTCGTCGTACGCATCGCCGCCGAAGGCCTGCTCGAAGATGGTCGGGTTCGACGTCAGGCCTGTGATGGCGTACTCGCTGATGTAGCGCTCCAGCGCGCCGCTGCGCAACAGCGGGCGGCTGATGTTGTCCAGCCAGAGCCGCTGGCCCAGGTCGTGCAGTCGACGTGTGTGTTCGTTCATGAGAAGACCTCTTTCGACGAGCATTGCGCAGCGGGCGGCAACTCGTCTGTTCGCTGGCCCACGCTGGCTCGGGCGCAACGCCCGGATGCAAGGCCTGGCGCCGGCCCGTCAGGCCACCGCGCCGAACAAGGCCCCAGCGCCTGCGGTGACGGCCATCGCGACAGCGCCCCAGAATGCAACGCGCCACGTGCCGTTCCACACCGGCGCTCCGCCCACCCGGGCCGAGAGCCCACCCAGGCCGGCCAGAAAAGCCAGCGACGACACCGACACCCAGAGAATCAGGTGTGCAGGCGACGCCGTGGCGACCACGGCAATCGGCAACACCGCGCCGACCGAGAAGCTGGCCGCGGAGGCCAAGGCCGCCTGGGTCGGGCGCGCAGCGGTCGTGTCGGAGAGCCCCAGCTCGTCACGCACGTGCGCACCCAGCGCGTCATGGGCCATCAGCTTGCCTGCGACCTGATCGGCCAGAGGCTGGTCCAGACCGCGGCCGACGTAGATGCTCGCCAACTCGCGTTGCTCGCCCGCCGGGTCGCGATTCAACTCGGCACGCTCCCGCGCCAGGTCGGCGTTCTCGGTGTCTGCCTGCGAGTGCACGGACACGAACTCCCCGGCCGCCATCGACATGGCGCCAGCGATCAGGCCTGAGACGCTGGTCAGTAGGATCACCCGGTGTTCGGCACCCGCTGCGGCCACGCCGAGCACCAGGCTGGCGGTCGACACGATGCCATCGTTGGCGCCGAGCACCGCGGCGCGCAGCCAGCCGATTCGGTCGCCGTGGTGATGTTCTGCATGGCGACCGAGGGTCTTGGCAAATCGCCCTCGTGGGGGCAAGGCCTGGCCGGTCGTTGTCTTGTCGAACGTCATCGAAGTTCTCCTGTGCAGTGATCGTCGACAGCCGGTGCGCGATGACAAGCCTGTTGCCACGCTCTCATGGTCTGCCCACCGGTACGAGCAGCAGGGCGATCTCGGCCATCACTTCGTCGTCGTGTCCGACCCAGGTGTGCCCACCTTGGTCGAAGCCGACGAACTTCGCCCCGGTGATCCGGCTTGCGGTGTACTGCGCGCTGGCATACGTGCCGTAGCGGTCGTCACGCGCGCTGACGATGAGCGTCGGGACGTGAATCGACTCCAGCGGTGCCGGCGACAGGTGCTTGCCGACCGCTGTGTCGCTGCGGAAACCGTCGGTTCGGGCGGACACCGGCAGGATGTTGTCGAGCATCGCATTCACCCGCGCCCGCTCTTGCCGGCCGGCCGCTGTCAGCAACTCGGGCGGTGTGGCCAGCACGAGCTTGATCACCTGCTCGCGCGCAACGTGCAATGCGGCCCAGAACAGGAAGTCCGAGCCGATGACCCGCATCATCGTGGCCTCGGCCCACGCCGGCATCGGCGGTGCGGAGTCGGCCTGCGTCGGCGGCTTGTAGGCCAGCGGCGCCAGCAGGATCAGCGCGCTGAACCGCTCAGGGTAGCGGTGCGCCATCTGCAGCGCCGATGGCAAATAGCCGAAATGCGACATCGCGATGACCTGGATGCCGTGCTGCGCCAGCGCCCCCGCAAAGGCCATGCCCTGGTCGTGCCCACCGCCGCTGCCGTGCACCACCAGCAGCGGCACGGCGCTGCCGGCTTGCTGCACTTCGATCGGTCCGCAGCGCGTGGCGATCAAGGTGCTGGCCTGCGCGCTGCGTGCGCTGGCTGCCTCGATGTCTTTGTCGAAGCGCCACCAGATCGACAAGGCGACAACCGCAAAGGTCACGGCCACCACGCTCGCTGCGGCACCCGCAAGCCGAAACGTCACGGCGCGAACTCAAACGTCAGCGCGGTCACCGTGCCGACGAAGTACGGCTTGCGCCCTTCGGGCCGCATCCATGCCACTTCGCCGGTGCAGGGCACCTGCATACCGTTGCGCGCCTGGTAGTTCGACCAGATCCCTTCCCAGGGCGCGATGACCATCTTGTCGCCCACCAAGCCACCCCGCGCCTCGGCGCGGAACGAGCCGATCAGGCCGGCGCCGTTGAACCGGAACAGCAGGGTCAGGCTGAGCGGGCCATCGACCATCGTGGCATTCGCCGAATGGTCATCGACCGCCTCCCAGCGAGCTATCTCTCCCTCACCACGCACGTCGGCCATCGTGAACAAGCCCTGGACCGTTGCGTGCAGGCCATGTCGATCGTGACGGCGCTGACGATGGGCTGGCCGTCCTTGAGCGCGGCGCGGAAGTAGCGTTGCACCTGGGCGGGCAGGCCCTCGAGTTCGTGCATGTCATAGCGTGTCGGCAGAGTGGCTGCGTTCCGTGGGCCATCGATGCGGCCCGCTTCCAGCATGCGCTGCAGCGCCTCTGTGGCGCCTGCCCATCGGCGCTCTCCGTAGGCACAGAGGCCGGCCGCAGCAACCGCCAGCATGCACAGCATCAACCCGAGCCAGAGCGGCCATGTCATGAAGCGGCACCCGGGGCGTCGGCAAAGGCGACCAGGCCGGACGTTCAGCGGCCTGCGAATCGACAATCACCCTGGAGCGTCCCAGCCAGGGAATGGTCAGGGCCTGCTGCAGCAGCAGGATGTAGTGTTCGTGATCGGACAGAACGCCCTCCAGCTACCGCTCGGCAACGGGCTTACCCAGCGGGTCAGGGTGCTCACCGGAGCCCGGCAAGTGTCCGTGAAGCGCCCGCCCGGCTCCAACCTGGCTGCAGGCTGCAAAGGTCGTCATTCAGCAGCCACCGGTGAGTAGCCTGCTCGGTTGATCGCGTCGCTGAGTTGCCGTGCAGTCGCGCTGCGGGGTTCGATCTCGACGGTGAACGTGGCCAGATCAACCCGCACCAGCGCTGCATGGTCAACCGACTTGAGTGCTTTGGTGACGGCTGCTGCGCAACGGGCGCAGGTCATGTCGCTGACTTGGAAGGCGATCATGGAAGGTCAACCATCGAGGCTGTGCAGGGCAACCACGAATGCGCGCTCTGGAAGTCGTTCCTCGGACGGGAACGCAGCTGCGGCCTGCGCGCCGTCGTGAATGACGTCGACAAGCTCGGCAGGAGTTGCCACGACGCGAGCGCCGACGACCCGATCCGAACCGGCATCCACTTCACCCCAGGCACGTTGCTGGCGTGTCCATCGGGGCCGATGCGGACCTTCGACACGTCGAAGCATTGCCCGTTCTCGGTGCCGATCGGTCGGGCACGTTCACCCTGGTAAGTCATGGTGCTGGCTCCTTGTCAAATTCAACGGGGCCGCCGACATCGCGAGGGCGGCGGAAGGGCAATCGACCTGCGTTGAAAGTTGCGCACGGCAAGTTCATGTGCGAGTGTGCGCTGGCGAGCCTCGTGCCTTCTGTTCGCTGCCGTACCCAACGGCCGCTGTCTGCAGTGGCCTTCGGCGCGCGTCAGGGCGTACCCGCGGCGCGGCGAGCAATGGTCGGATACGGCTTTCGACCGCGTCGCCAGACCGCAGATCGACGAGGCTTCTCGCAGCCTCGCAGTTGAAGAACGCGCTCGCCGTGGTGAAGCTTGCGCCGGCCGACAACCGGTCGATGAACAAATGGCCCGTGTGGAAAAGAAGCAGGAGCCAATGACCGGACAGTCGGAGGTGGTCGTGCCGTCCCACGAGGCGGCAACGCTGCAGGTTCCCGGCGCAAAGGTGATCGTGTCACGCATTCACTGCGAATTCAGCGTTCCCGAGCTTTCGGCAGATGCCGTCGATGACGCAATCGTCTTGGAACCACGGGGCGACGCAAGGTTGATGCTGTTGCCCTGCAGCCCGCAGCCAAGGGGAACCCGGATCGCCGTCGGTCATCCTCATGGTTGACGAGAAAGGGCGTTTTCAAATCCCAATTTCTGCTACCAGATGCGAATGCGCTCCGTGGAAGGCTTGAACATGCTGTCACCCGCCTGAGTGCCGAAGGCCCCATGAAAACCATCGTGGTTGACGGCCGCACCGTTGGTACGGAATTCAGCTGGCGAGTGCGGATCGGTGCTGAGGAGTTGCAGTACGCGCGCGGCGCGCACCTTCTCGCGCCAGGCCAGCGCCCAGGCGAGGAAGAAGCGTTGTGCTCCGTCGTGACCGTCGATCACTGGAGCCAGCTGGCCCCCTAACGAACGCTGGTAGGCCTTGAAGGCGATCTGCAGGCCCGCCAAGTCGGCGATGTTTTCGCCCAGCGTCAGCCGGCCGTTCAAGCGCCTGCCCGGAAGCGGCTCGTAGGTTTCGTATTGCGCCACCAGCCGGCAACCGATGGCTTCGAACGCGATTCGGTCTGCCTCGGTCCACCAGTTGCGAAGCACGCCGTCGCCATCAAACTTGCTGCCCTGGTCATCGAAACCGTGGCTGATCTCGTGGCCGATCACGGCGCCGATGGCCCCGTAGTTCATGGCATCGTCAGCAGCCATGTCGAACAACGGCGGCTGCAGGATCGCCGCCGGGAACACGATCTCGTTGCGCGACGGGTCGTAGCAGGCGTTGACGGTCTGCGGCGTCATCGCCCATTCGTGATGATCAACGGGGTGGCCTGCCTTTGCGGCCAGCCTTTCCCATTCAAAACGGGCCGATCGCAAGGCATTGCCGTGCGCGTCGCCTTCGTGCACGACCAGACTGCCGTAGTCGCGCCAAGTCTGCGGATAGCCGATCTTGATGGTGTACCTTGCGAGCTTGATCTGCGCCTGCAGTTTCGTGGCCGGCGTCATCCACTCCAGCGCGTCGATCGACTCACGGAAGGCGGCCAGCAACTCTTCGACCAGCGCCAGCGCGCGTGCCTTGTGTTCGGGTGTGAAGTGGCGGGCCACGTAGAGCTGCCCCAGGTCTTCACCGAGCGCGCGGTTGAGGGCCGCCAGCGCGCCGCGCCAGCGCACCGGTTCTTCGGTGGCGCCGGTCAACGCGGTGCCGCGAAAGGCGAATCGCGCCTCCCGGAAAGGCTTCGGGAGGGTGGCCGCCGAGGCGTCCAGCACATGCAGTCGGAAGTACAGCTTCCAGTCAGCGAGCGGCATCCGGGAGAAGAGGCTCGCGATGGCCGTGACCGCGCTCGGCTGCGAGACCGACAGCCGGTCCACGCCGCCCAGCCCGGCCCCTTCCAGGAACGCCGGCCAGTCGAAGCCGGCGGCCATCTGCGCCAGCGCCTCGGGCGTCATCGGGTTATGGATCTTCTGCGGGTCGCGGGTGTCCGCCTTGTCCCAGTGACACTCGGCGATGCGGTGCTCGATCGCCAACACACGCTGAGCCGCCTGGGCAGGGTCCGGCTCGCCAGCGAGCGCCGCCAGTGTGGTCAGGTAGGTCGCGTAGGCGACTCGGGCTTGCGCCAGGCGTGCGTCGCTGTGCTCCAGGAAGTAGTCCCTGTCTGGCAGGCCCAAGCCACCCTGCCACGTCAACGCGCGTTCGATGCCAGGTTCGGCGAAGTCGGGCGCGACCCACCACGAGACCGGCGTGTTGATGTAACCCTGCATGCGGCCTTGCCACCGGGCGAGCTCGCTGGGGGTTGCGATCGCGTCGATCTCGGCCAGGAGCGGCTCGATCGGTGCGAGCCCGGCCGCGTCGATCGCGTCGGTGTTTATATAAGCCGCGTAGAACGCACCCAAGCGCTGCTCCAGGCTGCACGGTGCGTAACTGCCGACGGCCAGCGCCTCGACAATCGCATGCAGGCGCTCGTCCGACAGATCACCGAGCTGGGTGAAAGCACCGCACCTCGCCTTGTCCGGTGCGATCTCCGCGCTCGCAAGCCATCGGCCATTGGCGGCCCGGAACAGGTCGTCCTGACACCGGACCGATGGGTCGAAGCCAGCGAGGTCGAGGCCCGAAGCCCGCGTGGCGCCGAGGCAGGCGCAACACAGCCGCGCTGGGTGACCGAAGTCCCGGAAGTGGCTCATGCCTGGATCAAGCCCCAGCGCAGCGCCACCAGTGTCAACTCCGACTGGTTGCTCGCACCGAGCTTCTGCTTGACGTGGTACAGGTGCGTGCCGACGGTGCTGGGCGCCAGGCTCAGGCTTTCGGCAATCTGCGCCACGTTCCTGCCATGCGCGAGCTGGATGAACACCGAGAACTCGCGTTCGCTCAGGATCTCAGTCGGGCTCGGGTCGCCGTCGATCTGCGCCAACGCCAGGGCCTGCGCCGTCTGCGCGTCGACGTATCGGTCGCCACGTGCCACGGTCGTCACGGCGGCGATTAGCGTGTCGGGCGCGCTGCGCTTGGCCAGATAGCCCAGCGCGCCGGCGCGCAGCACCCGCCGGGGGTGTGCAGTGTCCTCGTGCGCCGACAGGGCAAGTACGCGCGCCTTCGGGTCCTGGGCGAGGAGGCGGCGCACCGCTTCAAGCCCGCCCATGCCTGGCATCGACAGATCCATCACCACGACGTCGGGTCGCACTCGCGGGTATTCCAGGCACGCCTGCTCGCCACTGTCGGCCTCGGCGACAATTTCGATCTCGGCGCTTGTCAGGAGCATGCGGAACCCCACGCGCACCAGCGTGTGATCGTCAACGAGCATCACTCGGATCATGCAGCGATCGCCTTCGCAGCCACCTCGATCGGCAGCCGCAGCGTCAGGCGCACGCCCCTCGGCTGCGTTGCTTCGATGCCCAGCGTGCCGCCGATCGTCTCGACGCGCTCGGTCAGCCAGCGAAGCCCATAGTGCCCCTCCCGTGTCGACCAGTCGGTCGCGAGGCCCTGGCCATCGTCCTGCAGCGCCAGCCTCACTTCAGCGGCAGTGCCATGCACCGACAGCTGCAGCCGGCGCGCATGGCCGTGGCGCAGTGCGTTGTTGATGCCCTCCTGCGCAGCACGGTACAGCGCGAGGGCCGCGTCGCTGTCGAGTGCGCAATCGCCGAGCTCGACCTCCAGCAGGATCTGCACCTCGGCATGGCTGCGCCGCAAGCGCTCGACCAGGTCGTTCAACGCGTCGGCAAGCCCGAAGTTGTCGAGCACCAGCGGCGTGAGCCGCGGGATGATGCCGTGCATCGCGTCGTAGAGCCGCAACGATTCTTCCGCGATCAGCAGTGCCGCCGATTCAGCCTGGGCGTCGAGTCCCTGAATCCGGTGGGTTATCGCCAGGGCCATGCTGCGCATCGCCGTCACCGACTGGCCGAGCTCATCGTGAAGTTCGCGCGCGATCATGTGGCGTTCGCGCTCGACGTGCTGGTCGATCCAGTGCGTCAGTTCGCGGCTGTCCGACAACTGCAGTTCTGCCCGCACCGCCCGGCGTTCGGTTTCGATGTGGCCCCGCAACTCGCTGACCATGCGGTTGAAGGCCGCGCCGATGGCCGCCGCTTCATGGCCTGCTAAACGTGGCAACTGCACGTCGAATTGCCCCGCCTGCAACTGGTTCAGCCCGGCCACGATCTGTCCGAACGGCCGCACGGCGCGTCCGACCAGCCAGAACACCAATGCGTTGGCCACCAGCAGAAGCGCTAGCCCACTGCCGGCGAGCACCTTCACCTCGTCCCAGGCGTCAAGGACGGCCCTTGACGCGTTCGAGCGCACGACGAGCTTGCCACCTGGGAAATTGATGGCCTGCACCGACGGCAGCGGCGCCACCAGGCCGTCGAACCACGCCGGGGCGTCGCGGCCGGCCTTGTACGGGGAAGGTGGGGACCGATACAGCTCGCGCCCGTCCCCGTCGAGCAGCGAGATCTCGTTGGAGCGCACCCGACCGATGCCCTGTAAGAAAGCGACCATGGCAGGCCCGCCCTGCCCCGCGTAACGCCACGCAGTGCGGTCGAGCAACTGCGCGGCGACTCGGTTGGCCGCCACCACCTCTTCGTGCACCGACTCGCGCATGGCGTGCAACTGCAGCCATAACAGTGCACCGACAAACAGCACGGTGAGCGAACCGACGATGAGGTTGATCTTCAGTCTAAGACTCATGTCGCGTCCATGGTATCGGTCAGCGCACCGCAGTTCTTCGAGACTGCGACGATTCATGAAAATCATGAGTCCTCAATCATGACGCGCGCACTGGCCACGGTTCCGGATTGGCCCGAAGCTACGGATCGGGACCAGAAGTCCCCGCAGGTACCGCCGGTATCCGCGCCACCCGTCAGGAGACTTTTCCATGCAATGGCAGACCCCCACCGCGACCGACTTCCGTTTCGGCTTCGAAATCACGATGTACATCGCGAACCGCTGATCCACAGTGTTTGATTCGCCCACGCCAGGCAAGCGCCGCTTGCCTGGCGTGGGTCTGTTTTCCCACAGGCCTTCCTCCATGCGCATCACGGTTCTCGGTTCGGCCGCCGGCGGCGGCTTCCCCCAATGGAACTGCAACTGCCGCAACTGTGCCGGCGTGCGCTCCGGCGAAGTCAACGCCCGGCCACGCACCCAGTCGTCGATCTTTGTGCAGCCGGACGCCGGCGCCGAGGGCGTGCTGTTCAACGCGTCGCCCGACATCCTCGAGCAGATCCGCAGCCACCCCACGCTGCAACCCGGTCGCGCACTGCGCGACACGGCGATCGCCGGGGTGATCCTGATGGATGGCCAGATCGACCACTGCACCGGGTTGTTCATGCTGCGCGAGCGCGGCACAAAGCTGCCGCTCTGGTGCACCGATCCGGTCGAGGAAGACCTGACCCGCGGGAACCCGGTGCTGCGGGTGCTGGAACATTATTGCGGTGTGCAGCGCCACCCAATCACACTGGACGGCGCATGGTTCGAGGTGCCCGGCGTGGCCGATCTGCGGTTCCGCGCGCTGGCGCTGTCGAGCAAAGCTGCGCCGTACTCGCCGCACCGCGACCAGCCGGTTCCCGGTGACAACATCGGCGTCTCGATTCACGACCGCCGTACCGGAGCGACCGCGTTCTATGCGCCCGGCCTCGGTGAGATCACCACACCGGTGTTCGATGCGATGAGCGGCGCCGACGCCGTGCTGGTCGACGGCACGTTCTGGGCCGACGATGAAATGCCGCAACTCGGCATCAGCCGCAAGACGGCGCGCGAGATCGGCCACCTGCCGCAGTCAGGCCCGGGCGGCATGCTGGAGTGGCTGGCGAAGCTGCCGCCGGCGACCCGCCGCCTGCTCATTCACATCAACAACACGAACCCGATCCTCGACGAAGACTCGGCCGAGCGCACCGCCCTGACGCGTGCCGGCGTCCAGGTCTGCGAAGACAACATGTCGATTCACCTCTAGGCCCACACAGCCCCATGCGCGCAGACATCATCCAGGCGAACCGCCACCCAGCGCCGGCCGACACCGAGGCGGCATGGACCCACACAGAGTTCGAAGTGCAGCTGCGCGAACGCGGCCGCTCGTACCACATCCACCACCCGTTCAACGTGATGCTCAACACCGGCCGCGCCACGCCCGAGCAGGTGCGGGGCTGGGTCGCGAACCGCTTCTACTACCAGATCGCGATCCCGATCAAGGACGCGGCCGTGCTGTCAAACTGCCCTGATCCGCAGGTTCGCCGTGGTTGGGTGCAACGCATTCTCGATCACGACGGCTTTGAGCTCGGCGGCATCAAGGACGAAGGCGGCATCGAGGCCTGGCTGCGCCTCGCCGAAGCGGTCGGCCTGACGCGCGACGAGGTGCTGGACCTGCGCCACGTGGTCCCGGCGATGCGCTATGCGGTCGATGCCTACGTCAACTTCGCGCGCCGCGCGCCGTGGCAGGAGGCGGTGTGCTCCTCGCTGACCGAACTCTTCGCACCCGAGATCCACAAACAGCGTCTGGCCACGTGGCCCGAGCATTACGGCTGGATCGAACCCGGCGGCCTGACCTACTTTCGCAGCCGCGTCAGCCAGGCCCGCCGCGACGTCGAGCAGGGCCTGGCGGTCACGCTCGCGCATTTCACGACGCGCCCGCTGCAGCAGCGCGCGCTCGAAGTGCTGCAGTTCAAGCTCGACATCCTTTGGGCGATGAACGATGCGATGGCGCTGCGTTATGGGGTCAGCAAAGCATGAGCCTGACCGCAGCCACAAAGCCGCGCGTGGCGCCGGGCTTCCGCCTGCAGTGGGAGCCGGTCCAGAACTGCCACGTGCTGCTCTACCCGGAAGGCATGGTCAAGCTCAACGGCAGCGCCGGCGAGATCATGAAGCGCTGCGACGGTGAGCGCAGCGTCGAGGCCATCGCGACCGACATCGAAACGACGCACACGCTGAGCGGCTTGCAGGCCGACGTGATGGACTTCGTGGCGCTGGCTGCCAAGCAGCAGTGGCTGACATGGGAGTGAGCGCACTCGAAGGTCCCAGTCACGCCGCTGCGCCCGCCGTCGGGCCGCCGCTGTGGCTGCTGGCCGAGTTGACCTACCGCTGCCCGCTGCACTGCGTGTTCTGCTACAACCCGGTCGACTTCGCGCGGCAGGAAGCCGAGCTGAGCACCGACGACTGGCTGCGCGTGCTGCGACAGGGGCGCGAGATGGGCGCCGTGCAACTCGGCCTCTCCGGCGGCGAGCCGCTGGTGCGCGATGACCTCGAGACGATCGTCGCCGAAGCTCGGAAACTGGGCTATTACACGAACCTGCTGACGTCCGGCGTCGGGCTCACGGCCACGCGGGCGGCTGCGCTCAAGGCGGCCGGCCTGGAGCACGTTCAGCTGTCGTTCCAGGACTCGACCCAGGAGATGAACGACTTCCTCTCGCACACCAAGACCTTCGATCTCAAGAGCCGCGTGGCCAGGATCATCAAGGACCAGGGCTGGCCGATGGTCATGAACGTGGTGATCCACCGCATGAACATCGACCACATCGACCGCATCATCGCGATGGCCGCCGAGCTCGGTGCCGAGTACCTCGAGCTGGCCAACACGCAGTACTACTCGTGGGCCTACCTGAACCGTGACCAACTGCTGCCCACGCATGCGCAGTTGCGCCACGCCGAGGCCGTGACCAACACATGGCGCGAGAAGCTCGGCGAGCGGATGCGCATCTTCTTCGTTGCCCCCGACTACCACGAGGGCCGGGCCAAGAAGTGCGTCAACGGCTGGGGCAACATGTTCCTGACCGTCGCACCCGACGGCACGGCGTTGCCGTGCCACACCGCGAAGATGCTGCCGGGCCTGGCCTTCCCGAACGTCAACGAACACAGCCTGCGCGACATCTGGTTCGACTCCGAAGGCTTCAACCGCTACCGCGGCACGGGCTGGATGAAGGAGCCCTGCTCGAGCTGCGAGCACCGAGAACAAGACATGGGCGGCTGCCGCTGCCAAGCCTTCATGCTCGCCAACGACCCGGCCGCTGCCGACCCGGTGTGCGTGAAGAGCCCGCTGCACCACGTGGTGACCGACGCGGTCGAGCGCGCCGAAGCGAGCGCTGCCGCGCGCCCGGCATTGCAGGTCAAGGAGCACCCGCTCGTGTTTCGCGACCCGGCCAATTCGAGGCGACTCACCGGCGCGGCGCGAAGCGCCGAGTGAGCGCGCACCGGCGAAACGACGCTTCGTCAACCCGGTGCTCTGGCGATGAGTGAGCGCGATCCCCGCCGAGGCCTGCTGTGGATCGTGGCCACCGCGCTCTTCATGGAGCAGCTCGATTCGACCATCGTCAACACCGCAGTGCCGGCCATCGCAGCGAGCCTGCAGGTCGCGCCACTGGAGCTGAAGGGGGTTGTCGCGAGCTACCTGCTGAGCCTGGCGGTATTCATACCCGTCAGCGGCTGGATGGCGGACCGCTTCGGAACACGGCGGGTGTTCGGCGCGGCGGTCGCATTGTTCACCCTGGCCTCGGTGCTGTGCGGGCTGTCGGTCAACGTGCCGATGCTGCTGACGGCGCGCATCCTGCAGGGCCTGGGTGCCGCGATGATGGTGCCGGTCGGGCGTCTGCTGGTAGTTCGCAGCTTTGCCAAGTCCGAACTGCTGGTGGCGATGAATTTCGTGATCGTGCCGGCACTGGTCGGCCCTCTCCTCGGCCCCACCGTGGGCGGCGTGATCGTGCATTGGTGGTCCTGGCGCGTGATCTTCTTCGTCAACGTGCCGGTGGGGCTGGCCGCCCTGTGGTTCATCCAGCGTCACCTGCCCGACTACCGCAGTGTGGCGAGGCGGCCGCTCGACGTGGCCGGGCTGCTGCTGTTCGGCGCCGGCACCACACTGCTGTCGTGGTTCATCGGCGTGTTCGGCGAACACCCTTTCGACTCGTCTTCCTTCGTGATCCTGCTGCTGGCCATCGGGCTGCTGACGGCCTACGGTGTGCACGCGCGCCGGGCGGCACACCCGCTGCTGGGTTTCGAGCTGTTCCGCGTGCGCACCTTCCGCGTCGCGGTGCTCGGAGGCTTCGTCACGCGACTTGGCCTGGGCTCGATGCCGCTGATGCTGCCGCTGCTGTACCAGCTCGGTCTGGGTTGGCCGGCCTGGCAGTCGGGGCTGTTCCTGATCCCGATGGCGGCCTCGGCGATGTGGATGAAGGTGGCGGCCCCGCGTCTGCTGGCCAGACAGGGGTATCGCCGCGTGCTGCTCGTCAACACGCTGATGATCGGCGTGACCATCGGCCTGTTCTCGCAGGTCACCGCCGGCACGCCGCTGCTGCTTCTGGTGTTGTTGGGTGCGGCACAAGGCGCCTTCAATTCGCTGCAGTTCTCGAGCATGAACTCGATGGCGTATGCCGACGTCGATGCGGCGCACGCAAGTTCAGCCAGCAGCATCGCCAGCACGCTGCAGCAGATGTCGATGAGCTTCGGCATGGCACTTGGCACCCTCGCGACGGCCTGGTTCCTCGGCGATCGCAGCCAGGCCGATCCGGTGGCTGTGACGGGCGCCGTCCACGCAGCGTTCCTGACGCTGAGCGCGCTGACGATGCTTTCTGCATGGTCATTCAGCACCCTGCGCACGGACGACGGCCGGGCCGTCAGCCGCGGCGCCCTGGGCAAGGCCTGAGCCGGCGACCCCGCGCTTCGCCCGTTCAGCGGTTGTGGTGCGACGGCGCGAGCCGGTACACGGGCGTCGGAATGCCTTCCATGCGTGCCTTGAGCTGCAGCGACAGGAACTGCGAGCAGTGGCGCGACTGGTGCAGGTGCCGCCGCCGAGGAACCACAGGTTCGGCACCCGCGTCGGCTTCCACATGTTGCGCAGTTCGCCTTCCTGCGGGCCGGGGTCCTTCGGGGCGAACACCGGCCAGTCGTCGGGGAAGGGCGGATACGGCAGGTGGTCCTGCCAGACAGGGTCTTGCAGGCACGGGCGCTTGTAGCGCTTGCGCCAGGAGTCGCCGGGCTTCTTGTCCTTCTCGACGATGAGTGGCGGCGCGCCGAGGCGGCGCAGCCGCGCACCGAGCGCGATGCCACCCCGGCCGCCGCCGACGATCAGCACATGGGGCTGCTGGGTCGTACCCAGCGCCGCGGTGTCGTCTCGGCGCTGTTCGAGCCATGGTTTCGCCCCGGGTGCAGCCAAGCGCAGCGCGTTCTGCAGCCCCTTGGACAGGGCCTCGAAGCTCTCGCCGCCCTCGACCACTTCGACATGCTCCCAGCGCGAGAAGGCCAGCACGAAGTGGTACGGGATGTGCACGAACGCCGCGCCCGTAATCGTGATGCACAACTTGCCCATGGCGGTGAAGTCCGACAGGCCTCGGTGACCCGGCGCATGCTCTTGGGGGAAGAACACTTCCTTGGACGGTCCTTCCAGGGCGCGCCACTGGCGCACGTGACGCTGCAAGGTGCGCAGCATGCCGTCGGGGAAGCGCTCCGGGTGATCGTCCTGCAGCTTGCGCAGCAACGTTATGGCCATCAACTTCGGCGCGCTCTTGAGCAGCGGCACGATCTCGGCGTCCCAGACATCGATGAAGGGATCGGCTCGCGAGCGCCAATAACGTCGAGGGTTCTGCGACGCCGGCCGTCATGGATGTCGCTACCGGACAAGATGCTTCACGCTGTCCAATTTCCTTCGCGCGTCGGCGCACGAACCCGATCGCAGCCAGTTCAGCCTGTCCAGCCCCGAGCAGCGCAAACGTCTCCGGCTCGGGAATGCTCGGCGTGATCGGCATAGGCGACACAACGCTTGCGGGGCGCTGTAGAGCCAACCGGTGTTGGAACGCGTGCGTGCCGAGAGTGCTTGCCGCCCCCCCCAATCGCGGGGGATCAAAAACCTGAAGAGCTCCTATCCTCGACGTCGTCAACTAAGCCGATCGTTCAGGTCGGGCTGGGCATTCCACAACCTAGGAAACGACGATATGACACGCTTTGAAGTTCTCGCCATTGCCGGACTGTCCCTGTCACTTGGTGTCCCCGTAGAGGCGGCAACTTTCAGCGACCAGACGTTCAATCTTGTTGACTACACCATAATCAAAAGTCTTCAGATCGGGACCGCGACGATCTCGCAAACTCTGACAGGCGGAAACCCGGGCTCGGCAATATTGGCGGACTACGTGGTCCCGGCCGGGCCACCATCAACGAACGAGTTTGGCAGCGTTTTCTACCTCAACAATAACTTCATCTACAACCCGGGAAGCAGCGGCGGGCTCTCAGCTGTCACGTTCTCGATTGACAAGAACGTCAACCTTTTCCCCTCGCCGGGTACCAACTTCGGAAACGGCCAGTCGTTCCTGATTTTTCAGGGTGGCAACTACTATTTGGATGCTGTAGCACTGGCTTCCACTCAAAACGTCTACCTGACGGCTACTCTCACGGCGACCGCCAGCGACTTCTCGCTCATCAACCCCTCTTCCGGTGCGGTCGACAACACTGCTCATCCGAGCTTCGCGGCCGGGATCATGGAGTTTGGCTTTCGAAACGGCTTCAGATTCGATCCTCAGACTGCCAGCGAAGCGAAGATTCTGGAAGACAACTTCAACGTCACGTTGACGCCCTTGGTTGCCGCCGTCCCGGAATCGGAGACCTACGCTTTGATGCTCGCCGGCCTGAGCGGCTTGGGCTTTATGGCGCGTCGCCGCAAGAAGGCCTGAACTTCTGCGCTGCTAGCAAACGCGGGCCTTGGGGCCCGTTTTGCTTTGTAAGGACGGCGACGGCAGCTCGAAGGTTCTGTCGCAGTAAGTCGGTACGCGTAAGCTGTGAACGGCTGTCAGGAAGCGCTGTTTTCTGGCTGTGAGGGTGCGGTTCCGGCATTTGGGCTTTGAGGATCGCGCAGCCCTGCGTGCCTGGCCGCCCTGCAGGGCGGCCAGGCACGCAGATGCCCAGGCGCGAGTTGACTGAGGGGCAGGTTCGACGCAGCGGTTTTCATGCTGGCCGCGCATTGGGTACGTCGGCGTCGGCGGCCCATTGCGCACGTTGCGCGGGCGGCCAGAGATGGCGCATTCGGTCGTGGCGCTGTAATCAGCCCACACCGAGGTAGGCGGGCACGGCAGCGGCCCTTACCTGCAAGTTCGACCCGTCCGCCGTGCCCTACACCGTGTCATGCGACAGCGGATGCGGCGCCAGTGTTGCACCCGTGGACGAACCCGTCCAGCAGCACACCCTCGGCAACTCGCCGGGGTGCTCATGGGCGACGAGCCTGCGCGACGCTTCTTGTGCGCACGCTGCCGTACGCCGGCGCTGGTGTGCAGCCGCTGCGACCGCGGCCAGATGTATTGCGCCGCAGGCTGTGCGGGGGTGGCTCGCTTGCAGTCGCAGCGTGACGCAGGCCGGCGCTATCAGTGCAGCCGGCCCGGGCGCTTCATGCACGCCGCGCGAACTCGGCGCTGGCGCCAACGCCAAGCCTTGGTGGCCGTGTCGGCGGTCCGCTCGGAGATGGCGGCACCGCAATCGGTGACGCATCAGGGTTCCCCGTTGCCGGCCTCGGATGCTGTACTGACCGTCCCCTCACCGATGCCCGCCGCCGCAACACCTGCGCCGGCGTCAACCGCCCAGTCATGCTCGGCCATCACTTCCAGCAGCGCGTCCTCGCCCGCTGCCAGCTTGCCCCTTACCGCATCGGCGTGGCAATGCCATTGGTGCCACACGCCCTGTGTGGCGCGGGTTCGCCTGGACTTCCTGCGCCACAGCCGGGCTGCGCGCCGTGCCAGCCAACGGGTGGAGCCCAGCCATGGCCATAGCCCCTGAACTGCGCGCGCAGATCCTGCGTCTGTACCAGGCCGAGCACTGGCGCATCGGCACCATCGCCAGCCAGTTGCATGTGCACCGCGACACGGTGCAGCGCGTGCTCGCCCAAGCCTGCGTGATGCGCCCCGATCCCCCGCTGCGGCCCAGCCAGATCGACCCCTATCTGCCCTTCATCCGCGACACCCTGGCCAAGTTCCCCACGCTCGCTGCCAGCCGCTTGCACGCCATGGTGCGCGAGCGCGGCTACACCGGTGGGCCCGACCACTTCCGCCACCTCGTGGCCTGCCACCGCCCGCGCCCGGCGGCCGAGGCCTACCTGCGCCTGCGCACGCTGCCGGGCGAGCAGGCGCAGGTGGACTGGGGTCACTTCGGCCACTTGGTGGTGGGCCAAGCCAAGCGGCCCCTGATGGCCTTCGTGATGGTGCTGAGCTACTCGCGGCGCATCTTCCTGCGCTTCAGCCTGAACGCCCGGATGGACAGCTTCCTGCGTGGCCATGTGCTGGCGTTTGCTGCCTTCGGCGGCGTGGCCCGCGTGCTGCTGTACGACAACTTGAAGAGTGCCGTGCTCGAGCGCGTGGACCATGCCAGCGGCTCGGCCATCCGCTTCCACCCCGACTTGCTGGCCTTCGCCGCCGCCCACCGCTACGAGCCGCGCCCGGTGGCGGTGGCACGCGGCAATGAGAAGGGCCGCGTCGAGCGCTCGATCCGCTACATCCGCGACAACTTCTTCGCCGCCCGCACGTTCACCGACGTGGACGACCTCAACGCGCAGGCGCAGGTCTGGTGCGAGGGCGATGCCTGTGATCGGCGCTGGCCCGAGGACGACCGGCTGACGGTGCGCCAGGCGGGCCAGGCCGAGCAACCCAGCCTGATGGGTTTGCCCGAGCACGACTACCCGGTGGCCGAACGCTTGGAAGTCCACGCCGGCAAGACGCCTTACGTGCGCTTCGATCTCAACGACTACAGCATCCCTCACACCCACGTTCGGCGCACGCTCACCGTGCTGGCCGATCCCGACCGGGTGCGCGTGCTCGATGGGGCCACCGTGCTGGCCACCCATCGGCGCAGCTGGGACCGCCGCGCGCAGATCGAGCAAGAGGTGCATGTGCGGGCACTGGTCGATCACAAGCGCGGCGCCCGCGCGCACCGCGCCACCGACCGGCTGACCCAGGCCGTGCCGGCGGTAGCCGAATTGCTGCAGCGCGCCGCAGCGCGGGGCCACAACCTGGGCTCGGTGACGGCCGGGCTGTCCAAGCTGCTGGACCGCTACGGCGCCAAGCCGATGCAGGCCGCCGTGGTCGAGGCGCTGACCCGTGATGTGCCGCACCCCAATGCCGTGCGCCTGGCGCTGGAACGTGCCCGCCACGCCAGCCAGACGCCGCCGCCGGTGGACACCCCGCTGTCGCAGCGGGCGCGCTCGCTGGACGTGACGGTGCAGGCCCACGCCCTGGATGCCTATGACGCGCTGCGCCCGGTGGCCGATCCCACCAGCGAACCCACCAGCGAACCCACGACAGCCCCCGCTCCCAAGCCTGCCGACCCCAAGGACGAACCATGACCGCCGCTGCCAGCACCCCCGCCGATCTGCCCCAGTTCAAGGAGCGCGCCCAGGCGCTGCGCCTGATGGGCCTGTTGGCGCACTGGGACGCCGTGCAGAGTGACCCGGCACGCGTGGCCTGGACAGGGGAGCTGCTGGCCTGGGAGGAGGCCGAGCGTGCCCGGCGCAGCCTGGAGCGGCGGCTGCGTTCGGCCCACATCGGGCGCTTCAAGCCACTGGCCGACTTCGACTGGGACTGGCCCAAGCAATGCGACCGTGCCGCCGTGCAGGAGTTGATGACGCTGTCGTTCATGACGGACGCCACCAACGTGGTGCTGGTCGGCCCGAACGGTGTCGGCAAATCAATGCTGGCCTGCAACCTCGGCCACCAGGCGCTGATCGAGGGCCGTACGGTGCTGTTCACCACCGCCGGGCAGTTGCTGGGCGACCTGGCCGCGCTGGACAGCGACTCGCTGCTGCGCCGGCGCATCCGCCACTACGCCGCGCCCGACCTGCTGCTCATCGACGAGGTGGGCTACCTGTCGTATTCGAACCGCCACGCCGATCTGCTGTTCGAGCTGATCAGCCGGCGCTACGAGCACAAGAGCACCGTCATCACCACCAACCGGGCCTTCAAGGAATGGGGCGAAGTGTTCCCCAACGCGGCCTGCACTGTCTCGCTGATCGACCGCCTGGTGCACCGCTGCGAAGTGGTGGCCATCGAGGGTGAGTCCTACCGGCTCAAGGAGGCCAAGGCGCGCACTGAGCTGAAGGCGGAGCAACGCCGCGCCGCGCGACCCAAGGCGGGCAAGTCATGAAGCGTCGGCGCGCCGTGCCAGCGCAAATCGACTGCACACGGCATCGCGTGGCAGTCGGGTCGATCACGTTGCCCACTCACTGGTCACCTGAGCAGGCCGTTGCGGTCTTCGAGATCCTGGACGAATTGCGCGAGCACGTCTGGGCTCGCTACGGTCTGCAGATCCAGCAGGTGTTGTGTGATGAACGCGGCACGGCAGTCCGCGCGGCAGGCGACATCAGCATCGACGAAGCCGACGTGCCGTTCTGATCGACGGCATGGTGCCGGGACTGCTGCCAGTCACCGCGCCAACGGCGCCAAACAAGACTCATCTGGCCAAGCCATCAAAACGCGGTCTCGCAGCCAGATTTGTGCGCTGGCTCACAACCGCCAACA
>Ga0209724_1001363_pt1 | contig 22308 bp, 17 predicted proteins | sample grotaG_FD_184143 | JGI IMG/M metagenome (GOLD analysis project Ga0209724, IMG submission 184143) | Glacier valley bacterial and archeal communities from Borup Fiord, Nunavut, Canada, to study Microbial Dark Matter (Phase II) -... | ecosystem: Environmental > Aquatic > Freshwater > Ice > Glacier ...
TCGAATTATCTCTCCCACATTGAAGGGATTGAATTTGACAGCAAATCAGGTTTTTGTAGCAGGGCGACAGAGACGGAACACGGGCACAATAGGGAGTAATGATTGATGATTGCAGTGGCACAGCAACAGCAAAAAACTGATTTCAAGCTTCCAATTCATAATTGGGAAGCTTTAGCACAATTAAGGAAGGAAAAAGACCTCCTTTCTCAACAGGCGCTAGTAGTAGGCGGTGCTGCGGCGGCATCGGGAGTATTCTTCCCACCCGGTTTTCTACTGTTTGCGATGGCATACCCGCCTTTGGCAAGAGTTGAGAAAATCTCGCGACTAGAAAAAGTGACAACCCTGATTCTAGATAACTTTACGAGTCAAGGGGTACAGGTTTTTCCAGTACAAGGGATAGAAGAAGCACAGGAGGTGAAGGTTCAGAATCCGATTGATCTATTCATCAGGTTTCCAAAAAAAACACATATATTTCTCTCGATTCGCTCAAAAGGGGACAGCGAAATTGTCTATAACGAAGCCAGAGAGAATTTGCAGATCAAACGACGAAACAAAAGTGGGTTGGTGATGTGGAAGCCTTGCCCACTGGTAGAGTTAGCTGATTACGAAAGATGGCTCAACAAAAATAGAAATTTGTTTGGGATGACCTCAAGAGAGGCAACAAAAACCCCGACAGCAAAAGTTTTGGTTTTATGGCACCCGACACAAGCCGATGACCATAAGCCCCACCTTTATTCTGAGTTGGGGACAGTCAAGCTTCTGGCTCTCAGAAGAAAGGGAACCGCGTTTGTAATTCAAGAGGAGGAAATTCTTACCTTTTTTGAGGCTTGGTTAGCCAGATTCGAGTAACGTTTAAAACGAGAAAGCCCAAGTACGTCCTGTAAGGACACAAGGGCTTTCCGGAATCAGAGGATTCATTTTTGCCTCCCAGCAAAGACCCGGTAATCCAGGCTGATAGGGTATATTTTGCCCTAACATCTCAATCTTAGTGTATCTTTTCGCAACTCTTCAAGAGAGTACCGTTAAAATCCTTACACATTAAGACTCTGAAGAGTTTCCACGTTAACCACCGTTGTTAACATGGCTGCCTGGTTCCTGAATCCCTGATTCCTTTGAGTTCACCACATCAAAGGAATCCAAAGATGTCAAAATCTTCACAGCTAGGGCTTTTTGAGGCTTCACGACAGCCCAAAGCAGCGCTCAAAATAACTTCTCCCTCGATTCAAGCCAAAGTTAACGTTCAGCCTGAAGTCAGGCTAGAGTCAGAGTCCAATCTTTTCTCGACATCCTACGGCCACTGTCGGATTTGTGGAAGCTGGATTGCCATTCCCGGGCTGGACGCTTCGTTGTGCAACCGTTCAGCCTGTAGTTCATCCGGTTGGGTAGTCGATTCAGCCTGGCTTGCAGCTAACCCTCGGCGCGGTGGCAAGGGAGGTGCAGCGTGAGCAAGTTTACCCCAACAACCAAGCGAAATGGAGCCTGTGAAATTTGCGACGACGAGTCCGGCAAGTGCCGCAGGCATGAAGACATACATCTCTGCATGACCTTTGCCGATGCCAAATTCGGCGAGATCCAAAACGGATTTAAGTGCATCAAACCTGACAAGGGAAAGGGCTGGGCTGTCTTCAAAATAGACCATTCTCAGGAGTGGTCGGACGAGCAGCACCGGGACTGGAAAGCCAACGCACAAGCGCGAAAGCAACGGAGAGTGCTGGACGCTGAAGCAAGAAAAAAACGATCGCTTGTCGCAGAGGAACGAGATCGGCTCTACCGCCAACTCCTAAATGAATTGAGTTTGCACCCTGACGATCGAGCAGACCTAAAGCGGCGTGGTTTCAGCAATTCGCAAACCGAGTTAAGCGGGGTCAAGTCGGTCAGTCAATATCAGCAGCTTCAGAGTCAGTATCCTGAGCTACTACCGGGAATTGAAACGGGCGGGCAGCAGCTGATCAACCTGGGTACTGGCTACCTCTTCCCCATCAGAAATAAAGACGGCTTGATCGTCGGTTGCCAGATTCGATTGAGGTCATTACCAACAGGGCAGAAAAACCGTTATCGCTGGCTCTCAGGCGGGGAAGAAAAAGGACACGTTCCCCATTTCTTCCCAAAAGGCGGTAACCCAGAAGGGGAATTGCCCTTAGCGATTTGCCGTCCTGAAACTCAATCGCCGTTCGTCGGATTAGCAGAAGGTACGGGCGCAAAACCCAACTTAGTAGCGTTGCGCTGGGGAATGTTCACGATCGGTGCGGCTGGAGGGCAATGGTTAGCTTCGGAAGCAACCTTCAGAGAAGCACTGGAGATTGGAATTACCGAAAGTGGGGGAGATTCTTGCATCCGAGTATTTCCTGATGCAGGGGATGTCTTAAATCAATCAGTTGCCGCACGCTGGGAGAAACTGATCCTGACTTTGCAAGGGTGGGGGTACTCCGTCTTGGTCGGATGGTGGAATCAACGAACCAAGACCGATCCTGATATCGACGAACTCACCCCGGAGCAGTTCGCTCAAATTCGCTACCTTGAACCAAAAGACTTTTCGGCGATCATCTCAGAGCAGTTTCCTAAGAAAGGGTTCGATCCCAATTCTCGCGTGGTCGCTAAACCAAAGACGGGGAAAGCTTGGGACTTATGGTTCAAATCGCGGCTATTTGGCTCTGAACGTCAGAGCAACAGTCAATATTTTGATGCGCCGATTCCTGAGAGCGGCACAGCAACTTATGTCCGCTCTGGCACGGGAACTGGGAAAACTCACTGGTTGCGAAAAGCGATCGAAGTTTTAGTCGAGCAAGGGTTTCTATCGATTGGATACCGGAACTCGTTATTGATCCAGTTTGCTGAAAATGATGAATTGAAGGGCGTTTGGCATCACCTTCAACAAGACTTAAAGGGCAAGCCTACCGACCTACTCTTGATTCGAGACCCCCTATCTAAAATCCTCGCGTGTATTGACAGCTTGCCTTATTTTGAGCCTCAAGACTTTGATGGCAAAATCATCATTCTTGACGAAGTGGAATCCATTGTGGAGCAACTGCTAAAAGCCAACACAGCCGTTAGCTATCAACGTGAAAAAATTAAATATTTATTCACTGAGATGCTCAAGCGGTGCGATCGAGTCATCTTTCTAGACGGGCATTTGCGGAACTCAACCGTTGAGTATCTTCAGAAGTTGATGGGGCATTGCAAAAAGCCAGTGCGTTACCTCAATACCTACACTGGAAATAAGGGGCAGGTTGAGTTTTTAGAAGGGGTTGAGACAGCGAAAGGTATTAAATTCAACGATCGCTCTCCTGTGGTTCAGGCGCTCTCCAGTAACATCGAGCGCTTCGTGATTGGGTCAGATTCGCAAGAGCAACTTGAAGCCCTAGAACGTGTTTTTAAGGATCAAGGCAGAAAGACTTTGAGATTTGATTCCACAACATCGCGGAGTCCCGGTGCAAAGTTGTTCCTCAAAGATCCACCTAAGTACCTGAGAGAAAACAGCATTGAAATTCTGCTCTACAGTCCCTCTGCTGAAGCTGGATTAAATATCGACATTAAGGGTTACTTCTCAGATGCCTATTTTTTGTTCTTTGGAGTCATCACCACGAACCCCCAATTGCAGCTAATGGCGAGAGTACGCGATCCTGAGATGAAGATTCATATCTGGTGTTCTCTGCTAGGTCTCCCTTCTCAAGCGGTTTCCAAAGCTGCAATTCCAGAAAAGCTAACCGAGGAGATTAAGCAATATGTCCTAGACTGTGCAATGAGTTCGCTTTCGGGCACCCCTATTGAAGAGGTTGCCTTAAAGTTGGCTCAACAACTGGTTGCCTTCTCAGCCGATAGCCATTTTGAGCATGAAATGCTGCTTACTGCGCTAGAGAATCATGAGCGAGCCAACCTACGTAACTGCTTGCGGGAAGCTCTACAACACTCTGGGTACAAGGTTGAACCTGTTTTTGGACAGAAATTCAGCCTCACTAAAATTAAGGAAAAACGGGACGAAATTCGACAAGAAAAATCAGTCCGGATTCACTCAGCACAGAACATCACTACAGAGGAGGCAAACCAAAAAGCGAGAAACTTCAGTGCGACAGAGGAAGAGCGCTACCAAGTGTCCAAGCGGCGGCTACTTGATCGCTTGCCAGGAATTGAAAACATGACTTACCAGGTTCCCGTTACTCTGATAAAGCTAGAAGTGGCAGATACACTAAATTCCCCCACCCAAATCGATACGCCCATTCAACTTCCAGCAGCGCCAGAACACAATATACAGGCAACGGAAGGTGTACAGACCATTGAGAAGCCAGTATTTGACCCAGAGTTCATTCGCCAAGTGAAGTGGCAGGATAGACAGCTTATCAGCCAAATTGAGTTACGGTGGCTGATCGAACGCCCTGAAGCAGCGAAACAGCTACAGCAGGTTCGCTGGCACAAGCGGCTGACCATCTTCACCGATCCAGAGGAACCAGATCGAAATAAGCGCATGAACTTGAGCGACTACCATAGCCGGTGGCTCAGAATCTGCCGCTTACAAGAAATGGGAATAGACTTCTTCATCAAGCCAGGAGCAACGTGGCATTCAGAATCCTCAGAGGTAATCACTCTTTGGAATGCTGGCAAGCATCCCCGCAATGCGAAAGCGATTGGTCGACGAGTTGGAAAGTCGTCTGCCTGCACTTATATAGGAGGAATTTTAGAGTCAATCGGGCTAAAAACCGAATTTGCTTGGGGAGAAGACGAAGCTGGCAACAAAATACGGGTCTACTCACTTTCTCGAAAGGCGCTTACAGATCCCATCCGTAACGCTATCTATGAAGCTGTGGGACGTAGGTTTGAAACAGCTCTCGCAAGCGATCAAGCGGTACTCGATTGGGAAGCAGTTGTTCAAGGCTTTGAAGAGGTTCAAAACCAATCAGCAAGGGATATTGAGGCTGGATCACCCTCTGCTGTTTTATTATCAAAAAGCCAGGAGGGTGATCCGAATCTAAATCAAGCGCAGACCGCAATTTCTAATTCGTCCAGCCAGGTTAAAGCTGTCCAGCTTGTAGTTGCCCCTGAGCCTTCTCAACCGATTTTAGAGGTGGTAGAAGCAGTTGAGCGCTGCCAGTCCTTCAAAGAATTTGTAGCGGTAGGTCAGCGCCTCTTCATAGGTAAGTCTGAAGGGTTCTTGAAACAGATGTTTCAGTTTTTGAGTCCTAAATCTCTCCAGCGAGCGATCGGGTGGTCAAGGCAAATGCCAAATTCAGCGTGATTCAAGCTGCGCTAGCGATGGGTGAAGTGTATAATCAGACCAAAATTCAGAGTTTTTGGCTTGACTACTCCAGCATTCCTGCTTGGCAGTACTGATTTGAGTTGGTATGTCCCTGAAAACGTCAGTCAACACTGGCAAGATGCGTTTCTATCGGTTCCTCAACTGGTTTGGGAAGCTCGTAAGGCGCTTCTCAGAGTGGTGACTGTGGGCGAAATGAATGCGGTTCGACAGGAGCACGATCGTGAAGTGTTGAGTTTAGCCCTCAAATTGATTCACGAGAGCAACCAAAAGTTTCTCAAGCGGCTGCTCAAAATCTCAAAACAAGAGCAACCCTAAGCCCAAACTTAGGGCGATTAGCCAATCCAGCAAGTTTAAAAGCTTAGTCGAGACTTGCGTGTAGAGCCGTGTGCCTAAAAATAAATGCTGATGTAAGATACAAACGTACTTATCGCAAACCTGCCCTATGAGTGGCTACAACAAAGAAACAGGCATCTTTGGTTTGACCTGGACAAAAGCCTCGTTCTGGTTTCGGCGCGAAGATGTACCGGAAAATTGTCGAGCGCTCAGGGATACGGGCAAGACGGAGTTTTTTGCCTGTTTCTTGCGACGTCATGGACTAGAGGTTCTTCAAGATCCAAGAGTGGAGGCGAGTTTAAGAATTGATTAATTCCTCGTCCATCTCAACTTGCTCTTGAAGCGCTTTATGTGTCTGTTGGGCGATCTCCTCATAAAAGCAACGTACGGGGGAACCAGTACGGTATTTATGAGCGATCTCCGTTGCTTGCTCATACTCATCTACAACTGTTGGCGATGGTTGTCCGATAGTACGAGATAGACTTCTAAAAGCAACGGTGTGGAAAAGTGAATAACGTACTTTCTCCAAACAGTCAGACCCAATAGACCTTGCCTGTTCTAAGAGATTAGCCACAAACTCCTCATTTTGAGAACAAATGAAGAAGGAGCGCCTTGAAGTAGCTGACCAGCAGCCTCCACTTTCATGCTGTCACCCGAGTTGATCCATTCATTGAGAGTTTCAAGACTTACAGAGTTGAAATCCAGGGAAACTAACCTAAATAGTTTTGATAAGTACGATGTAGTGACCATTTCCTCAGTCAGCATTAAATCTCGAATTTCACTCAGAATGTTTCGATAATCCGCGCTGTCCTGCAATCTAGATAAAACTTCACCACCGCGAGGATTATGACGAAATCCTAACCGAGGAAATGGGGAAAACTTTTTGTCTTGTCTAATGTAATTTCTCAATCTTTTTAAAAACAGATCAACTGTCGCACGAGCGGAGCGTCTGCAAGCATAGAAAAGAAATTTACAAATATTGTATTGATCTAAATCAGCAATATGTTCTAGCTTATTAAGAATAATCTTGATTTTTTCGAGTGGTAAAGAATCAAGTGAAACTCCATTATTACAACAGTCCGGACAATTTTAAATCGCCAATGGTGGAATGCGGGTTTCAGCATCATCACTGAGGCAAATACCAACGGTGGAATGCGGGTTTCAGCCTCTGCCTCAAAAAATGTCCGGAGTATTGATTATTAGAAACAAAAAATCTGCACAGCGAATCAGCTAGTTCAGAAGATTTACCTATTTTCATTGCTAAAGCAATGTTTATTCCTAATTCTGGCTCCGCTTCACTAATTAATCGCAAGGTATTGAATAGCTGTCTCTTCACGGCAGGATGTTCATTCTGAGCAAGCCTTTGAATTAAATTAATATCTGGAGGCAAAAGATTGTTCACTCCATTCCAGAATCCTTGAGTCACAGCAGTACAGAGGTTTGGGTCTCCAGTATTAACGGCTGTTTGTGCAAGAGCGATTGCACTTTCAAGATTCTGCTTCCTTAATTTGCACAGTAATAAACCTAGATAGGGTGCTAGGTATGTTGGTGTTTGAATAACTGCTTCGCAAGCTTGAGCCAAGTAAGTTGGCTCTGCCAAATCACCAAATAACTCAATAAAATTACTAAAGTCTGGTTGAAGACCTGCAATTATTGCTGTATCTAGTTGTGCATAAATGCTGTTAACCGCCTCGTAAGGATTTGAAAAAGCCTCAAAAAATTGATTTACAGCAGTCTTACAAATGTCTTTTGACAGAGTTTGCTCTCGTTGCAATTTGCTCTCAAAAAGCTCGATTGTATTTTCAAAAACAGATTCGACTTGCTCAACTGACTCAATCAACCATGCTAGATTGTTACTGTGCATGAGTGCTCCCGTTAGCCTCAACTGGTCATTAACGGGAATTGAGATAATAATCGACTGCATCTTTTGTCTTACTGTCTCAGAATAGGCATGGTGAATGTGTTGATGCATGATCTGAAGCACTTCTAAATGGATCAGCGGCTCAGTTGTTCGTTTAACTAATTGACTAATCAACTCCAAGATCCTGAGTTGCTCAGGAATCCATTGTTTACATCGGGTATCTGCTCTCTGACTCAATCTATTACCCGGATTTGTTAACGCTTTATTGAGGCTCGTGAGCGATTGCAAAACAACTTTGAGATGTTCAGAGGCAATGCATTGACTAATGATTTGGAGGGCTTTGTCGCGAATCGTCTGTGTAGCTTCTTGGTTCACGTAAAACTCATGCATTGTAACTGTTAACCCTTCTGTCTGGCTCGATTCAAACGTTCTAGCCAATACCGGATCTAGCACATCTAATGGAGAATATTGATAATCGAAAGCATCAGAAGCTTTTAGCCAACGTTCAATCGCCTCGACAACTAGTTCATTACACTCTAGAGTCTTTCGAGGATAAACGTCATACTCAGCAAGGTCAATCAGGACTTTTGAAGCAGTTTGCCTAGAGGATGAAGTTTCTGAGCCAGTTTGCTTCACTAGGCTTGTTGGGAAATAAAACCAGCTTTGGGACAGGGTTTTCCCAATTCTCCTCCCATCTATGCAGCATCCAAATAAAAGTTCCACAAGCCCACTGCATTTAACATCAAGCGATCATCAAAATCAGGCACACGATTGCGATACACGTTTGTTACGGCGTTGTACCGCTTGATGCCTGCGTGGGCATGTTCACATTTGACCCGTTGACGACTCAATTCTCGGTTTTCTTGCTTCTGTTGTTCGCTCAATTCCTTGCCTCTCGGTTTTTTATGGGGCAGATGAATATTGTCAAACTCATTTTGTAATCCTTGAAATCCTAAATCTCCCTCAACGGCAACGGCATCAGGGATGTTGCCTACCAGATCCGCTTCATCCAATTGCCGCTTGTCATGAATTCTGCCCCCTCTCGCCTGAGTCAGGAGGATCACCCGCTTTTCTCGCGTGCTGCCCGTAATGTGCTTGCGGGTGTGCCGTTTCTTTTTGCCGGAGTAATGCTCCTTCTGTTTTTCTGAGTCCTTGGGATGCTGCACCGGACGTTCTGTCCCATCCAAAATCACCGCTTCGACATCGGGAAAGCGTTCCAGAAACTCCTCCATGCTCCGCAACTTGCGTTCGGGCAAAACCTGTTTGAGCCCCAAAGCCTGCTCCAAAATCGGTAACAGTCCATGCACCCAGTCCCAGGCACAGGAGCGGTCAAAGCCAAACAACACACTCATCACGTCGAAGGTGGGATAGCATTTGCAGTAGAACAGAATGTATAGCGGTTGCCAAGTGAGTTAGGACAGATTGATGGTAGACAGTAACGACTGCATACCTTATGAATTGATCGTTGTCCTAAGCCTCCCGTCCGTTGCTATAAAACAGCTTGTCACGACTTGTCCGTAAGGTCGCTTTTCGTCCTCCTCCAGGGGCACGTTTGCGCTTTACGGTCGGTTTGACCTGACTTTGTTGATAAGCTTCTGTAAAACTGGGCAGCAGTTCCTCAAACGCTTTGGGGTTAAGTCCCGTCATTGCCCGCATCAGGCGGTCACTCTGGAGAATGCGTTCTAGATTCAGCATGGGTAGAACATTAGGCAACTGCTGGTTATTATCCCTATTTCCCAACAAGTCTATTGAGCAATAGAAAATCTCTTTAAAATAGACAACTTCACTGCTACTTTGTTGAATCTTTGCATAATATTTATCTACATTCTTGATGCTTTGTATAAAATAAAACTCGGAGTTTATATAGAAAAACAGTGGACAGCACATCTGCTCGCCTGACGCTACCCACAGGGGACGAAATTACAGTCAAACTTGTTGATCATGGAAGCCGAATTATTGTTGAACCTGTTTCAGGTAACCCAAACAAGATTCATCATCATTTCTATCAGGAATATGGGGAGTACCATCTATTGATTAGAGACCGTGAAGGATTTAATATTGCTGCCTTTGTTTTAAGCAACGGTAATTGGCGTGAACGTTCTTTGACGAACGCTGAGCAAAGCTATCAACAGAAGCGCTCTTGGTAGATACTACTTTCATAATTTTGAAAATCAACTGAACTTCCGAGAAGGACAAAATTTACTCTATAGCAATTTGATTGTGAAATTCGTTCAGGTATCAAGATTCTGATTCCTCTAACGGAGTAGGGCTGTACGGGCGCTCAGTATAAGTGAGAATTGCCTGTAGTGAGGCTATTGCACAGAATTATGTAAAAGCAGTTGAATGGCTCCGTTTCGCAGTCAAGCAAGGAAATGCTGCTCCATCTCGATTAGAACAAGTTGGCAAGGGAGTTGGACAAAATGATAGATAATGTTGAGGTAGCAAGATGGTTCAAGCTTGCTACGGAGCAAGGAAATGCAGATGCTCAGTATAATCTAGGATTAGCGTATCAAAACGGTACAGGAGTTGATGAGTCAGATCATATTGAAGCGGCGAAATGGTTCCAGCTTGCTGCGAGACAAGGGCACGCTGATGCTCAACGGATTTTAGAGCTACTGCTTGCACATCGCAGTTTTCAACATCTTCTAGGAGAAGCGTATGCGTCGGGTGAGGGGGTCGAACAAAATTTTGCTGAGGCAGTCAAGTGGTATCAACTTGCTGCGGAACAAGGACAAATTTTTGCTCAATATCGTCTAGGAGAAGCGTATGCGTCGGGTGAGGGCGTTGAACAAGATCGCGCTGAGGCAGTTAAATGGTATCAAGTTGCTGCGAAAGGAGGACACCTTATTGCTCAATATGAGCTAGGAAAAGCATATGCGTCGGGTGAGGGCGTTGAACAAGATCGCGCTGAGGCAGTTAAATGGTATCAAGTTGCTGCGGAAAGGGGACATCCTAGCGCTCAGGAAAATCTAGATCTACTGCTTGCAGATGACGGTGAGCCAGATGACATTGAGGTAGCGAGATGGTTCCAGCTTGCTAGGGAGCAAAGAAATGTAGGTGCTCAATATAATATAGGAGTAGCGTATGCAAGCGGTAAGTGCGTTGAACAAAATTTTGCTGAGGCAGTTAAATGGTATCGGCTAGCTGCGGAACAAGGACATGCTGAAGCTCAGTATCAGCTAGGGATAGCATACGCAAACGGTATGGGAGTCAAGCGAGAAGATCCTGTTGAGACAGTTAAATGGTATCGAGTTGCTGCAGAACAAGGACATGCTAAAGCTCAATACAGGTTAGGGGCAGCATACGCATTGGGTATAGGAGTTAAGCAAGATGATGCTGAGTCAGCGAGATGGTTCCGGCTAGCTGCGGAGCAAGGATATGTCAAGGCTCAATACAGATTGGGGGTAGCGTACGCATTGGACAGAGGAATTAAGCAAGATGATGCTGAGTCAGCGAGATGGCTCCGGCTTGCTGCGGAACAAGGACATGTTGAGGCTCAATATAATCTGGGGGTAATGTATGCAGATGGTACGGGAGTTGGACAAAATCTAGTTGAGTCAGCGAGATGGCTCCGGCTTGCTGCGGAACAAGGAGATGTTGATGCTCAATGTGGTATAGGACTAGCGTATATGCACGGCAACGGAGTTGAGCAAGATTATGTTGAGTCAGCGAGATGGCTTCAGCTCGCTGCAAAACAGGGGCAGGCGCAGGCTCAACGCAGCCTAGGTATTTTGTTAGATATTATGCGACAATCATCAATCTCTCCCAACTTTTGGTGAAATAAGGCGTAATCTCGACCTTCTTCAAACAAAATTCTTGGAGCTGTATTTATTTTTGTGTCAACTCGCGACTTGTAACACAACTAAAATCGATGCACAAGAGATATTTTGGGTTTTTACGAGTCCACCTCAGGTCGCCATGCACCACGACATTTTTCATATATTGAGCATCTGTGAATCTACGGTAAAAAGCGTGTAGATTTTGTAAAGGATATAGCATTAAGGCAGTTTGTCCGTAGAATAAGCACAGTTTGGGAAATCGTTACCAGACCCTCAAGTTGTTTACTCGTTGAAGAGCATCTTTACGCACGGCAACTTGTGCGTTTTCTGATATCTAAATTGCCAGTAATTAAGGTGTACACGCATTATGCAACCCAAGGATCTTGAGGCTGGGATTAGAGCGTTTGAGTATAAAGATTACAAAACTGCACTCGAAATACTAATTCCTCTAGCAGAGCAAGGTAATGCAGAAGCTCAATACAAAGTGGCGCTTGCTTTTGACGTAGGATTAGGCGTTTCAAAGAACTGTGTAGGGGCAGTTAAGTGGTACCGTTCTGCTGCCAAGCAGGAAAATGCTAAGGCTCAGTATATGTTAGGGCGAGCGTATAGATTGGGTGAGGGAGTTGAGCAAGACTATGTAGAAGCCGCTAAGTGGTGCCGACTTGCTGCGGAACAAGGTCATGTTCATGCTCAGTGCACTCTAGGTATCGTGTACGAGTCCGGTCAGGGGTTTGAGCAAGACTATGTAGAAGCCGCTAAGTGGTTCTTTCTGGCTGCAAAGCAAGGATTTGATCAGGCTCAGTTTAAGTTAGGACAGGCGTACACATTCGGTCGAGGAGTTGGGCAAGATTTTGCTGAAGCCGTGACATGGTTCTTTCTGGCTGCAAAGCAAGGAGACGCGGCTGCTCAATATAGTCTAGGGCTACTGTATGGGTGCGGTAAGGGAGTTAAGCAAGATTATGTAGAAGCCGCGACATGGTTTCGTTTTGCTGCGGAGCGAGGACATGCTGGGGCTCAATCTAAATTGGGAAGAATGTATAGAGTTGGCGAGGGAGTTGAGCAAGACTATGTAGAAGAAGTGAGATGGTTTCGTTTTGCTGCGGAGCGAGGACATGCTGAGGCTCAAAGTGATTTAGGGCTGGCTTATATGACTGGTAAAGGAGTTAAGCAAGATAATGTAGAAGCAGCAAAATGGCACCGTCTTGCTGCGGAACAAGGCGATGCTGAGGCTCAAAGTGCTTTAGGACTGTTTTATCTGGTTGGTCAGGGAGTTAAGCAAGATGATGCAGAAGCAGTGAAATGGCTTTGTCTTGCTGCGGAACAAGGCGATGTTCAGGCTCACTCTGCGCTAAGACAAATGGGCGTTATTGCATGAATAACAAAAGAGACAAAATTAGCGTTCAACCTCTGTGCTTACCTCCAGACTCACCGCCATCAGTTAATTGACTATCGACAAATAATACCGTCTGTCTGGTGAGCAGGGAAGTACTAATGCTCAGTTTTGGTGTGGGAGAGCACATAAGTTGAGCGAGGAAGTTAAACAAAATGGTAGATAATGTTGAGACAGCGAAATGGCATCGGCTTACTGCGGAACAAGGAGATCCTGATGCCCAATTCGCTTTAGGACGAGCGTATACGATCGGTGAGGGAGTTGAGCAAGATCCTGCTGAGGCAGTGAGATGGTTCCGGCTTGCTGCGGAACAAGGACACATTCATGCTCAACACGTTCTAGGTCTGGCTTATAATTCTGGCAACGGAGTTGAGCAAGATGATTTTGAGGCAGCTAAGTGGTTTTGTCTTGCTGCAAAGCAAGGATTTGCTGTGGCTCAGTTCGAGCTGGGACTAGCGCATGCGAACGGTAAGGGAGTTAAGCAAGATTTTGCTGAAGCAGTGAAATGGTTCCGGCTTGCTGCGGAACAAGGAAATGCTAACGCTCAATGTAGGCTAGGACTAGCGTATAGGGGCGGTATAGGAGTTAAGCAGGATCTTGCTGAGGCAGTGAAATGGTTTTATCTTGCTTCGCAGCAAGGGGAGGCTGAGGCTCAATATAAGTTGGGACTAGCATATGCAAACGGTGATGGAGTTGAGCTAAATCATACAGAAGCAGCTAAGTGGTTTCATCTTGCTGCGAAACAAGGGAAGGCTGACGCTCAACATATGTTAGGAGTAGCGTATAGTTACGGTGCAGGAATTGAGCAAGACTCTGCCGAAGCAGCTAAGTGGCTTCATCTTGCTTCGCAGCAAGGGGAGTCTGATGCCCAATATAGATTGGGACTGGCGTATGCGAATGGTGCAGGAGTTAAGCAAGATCACACAGAAGCAGCTAAGTGGTTTCACCTTGCTGCAAAGCAAGGGTATGCTATGGCTCAGTTGGGGATGGGACTAGCATATGCGATGGGTAATGGAATTAAGGAAGATCATGCAGAAGCAGCTAAGTGGTTTCATCTTGCTGCGAACCAAGGAAATGTTGATGCCCAACATATGCTAGGACTAGCGTATAGGTTCGGCGAGGGAGTTGAGCAAGATTATGTAGAAGCAGTGAAATGGCTTCGTCTTGCTGCGGAACAAGGACATGTTGAGGCGCAGTGTAATTTAGGGCTAGCGTATGCGTTAGGTGAGGGAGTCGAACAAAATCATAGTGTGGCAATTAGATGGTTCCGTTCTGCTGCCAATCAAGGATATGCTGAAGCGCAATTCAGGCTAGGACGAGTGTATGCTCTGGGTGAAGGAATTGAGCAAAATCATGTTGAAGCAGCTAGATGGTTTCGTCCTGCTGCGGAACAAGGACATGCTGTAGCTCAACTTCAGCTGGGACAAGCATATGTATCTGGTGAAGGAGTTGAACAAGATGGTGTTGAGGGGGCTAAATGGTTCCGTCTTGCTGCGGAACAAGGAAACGCTCATGCTCAATTCGCCCTAGCAATGCTGCACTCAGGGGGTACAGGCGTTGAGCATAATGAGGAAGAATCAAACGAATCAAACAAGTGGTATCGCCTATCTCTCGAAAATGGACATGAAGGTCTTCAATCATTACAAGCGCGAATAGAAGTAGAGCAACAATTAGAGGAAGTACAGAATGCTGTTACCTCAACAGGCGATGGAGATGCTCTAAAGGAATACTATAAGGCGCTACTGATGACTGATAAACAACATCAAGAGTTGCTGAACGCTCAACAAGAATTGCAGTGGTATGAAGCGAGATTTAGAGAAGCTTCTAATTATGTTTCGCTAGAAGTTCCAAAGGACATAAAAGGATCAGCTAGTTTACTTTCGCAAAACGTAACTTTAGACACATTGAATGAAGGAAAACAGCAGTACGAAAAAGCAAAGAAACTTAAGAATCAGCTTGTTCAGGTGGAAGCAAAACATCGGCTACAGCTAGAAGCAATTAGAGTCAAGCATGAGAAACAACTAGAAGAGCTTCAAGCTGACGAATCACATGAGGATCTCTCATCCGAGCGATCGCAAATTGCAAAAGAGATTGATCAACTAAACAAGCAAGCAGTATGGGAGGTTGTATGGGTCTTCGGAGTTTCTCTGTGTGCAGCTTTGCTTTCTCAAAACGCTTGGGTTATTGCATTCACAGCAGTAGTTATATTTTTCATTCGCTCTATCATTAACTAGCCACTTCTCAACCAGAGTAATTATGGCAAACTTATTTGCGCTTCTTAGAAAGGTTCATAAACTGGAATTAAAGCAAGAGCAGCTTGAACGCGAGAATACTCGACGATTGAGGTCGCTCAAAGAAGGAAAGCAATTAGAAGCAGAGATCGCTGAATCTGAAGAAGCATTGCGAAAACAGCTTGGTGACCTTCAAAAAGATTTAGATGAGGCAGAACGATCAACGCTATCTGCGCTCGAGCGTGTTGCAGAATCTACAGGATTGGCACGTCGTCAAGCGCAAGAGGCTCCTAAACGCTTAGAGCAAGTTTGTCGGGAACAGCGACAAGCGCTATCATCGTTGCTGGATCGCCTGAATAGCACTCCATCAAGTTCAAGCACCGATACTTATCGTCCCTTATCATTGCGTTGGAAAGCTGATTATTGGACAGCCACATCGTTTAACGAACCCCCTTATTTACCTTTGATCGAGGGTCTAGCACCAAGCGTAATTAGAGTTGGAGAATTTGTTCTCCGCCAAGCTCAAAACAGCAAGGCTCCCGCTCTTCTCCCGATTCGATCGCTAAAAACCGGAATCAACGATCGCTTACCCGGTCACATCGTTATCTTTAGTGACAGTGCTGATTCACGACAGGCAGCAGTCAGAGCTTTAGAATCGATCGCGCTACGAGCCATTTGTACCTTTCCAGTTCGGAAGCTGCAAGGTATTTTCATCGATCCAGTCAGTATGGGCGATGTCTTCCCCTTCAAAAGCTTGCCCAATAGCATCGTTGGACAACAAACTTACACGCGCAGTGATGATGTCCAAGAGCAACTCCGAAAACTGACGGTTCATACTCAACAAGTCATTCAGAATTATCTCAGTCGCGACTACGACACCCTCGAAGAATACAACTCGGTGAAGTCCTCGATCGAAGAAGCTTACCGTTATTTATTTGTGGCAGATTTTCCTAAAAACTTTAGTAATCAAGCCTTAGAGGATCTCAGAAGCTTGCTTTCAAATGGCTCCAGGGCTGGAGTTTATGCAGTTCTGCATATCAATTCAACCCTGGAGAAGCCTCGCAATTTTGATTACAGTATTTTTGATGAATACTGCACTGTCTTACGCCCCACAAAGCAATACCACGAAGGCTCGCAGTTGTTCGAGATGCAGCTTCCCACAGGCTCACAGTTGTTCGAGATGCAGCTTCCAAAGGGAATTGAGCCGCAATCTTCAAATCGACGCTACCCATTGTCGTGTAAACTCACTCTTGATCAGCCTCCCAATTCATACCAGTTCAATCAACTGACCGCGCTGATTACCGAAGCAGCAAAACAAGTCAAAACAGAGACTGTTTCCTTCTCCGATTTCTACCCTGAAGAGTTCTGGAGCAAAGACAGCCGCCAAATTATTTCCGCTCCGATTGGGATAACTGGAGCCAGAGAAAGAATCGAGTTTTGGATGGGTGAAAACGAAGAAAGTTTGGTTGTTAGTGGTGGACTGCTGGCTGGAAAACCAGGGGCTGGGAAAAGCTACACCCTCCACGCCATCATTATTAGCCTTGCGATGGAGTACTCGCCCGATGAGCTACAAATGTACCTGCTCGACTTCAAAGAAGGCGTGGAATTTCAGGTTTATGTTGATCCAGATCGTTCTGAGCAATCCAGCCCGCCGGATGATTTAAGCGATTTCAAGGCACTGCCTCACGCCAGAGTGATTTCAATCGAGAGCGATCGCGAGTTCGGTCTCAGCGTTCTACAGAATATCCAGAAAGAAATTGAAGTCCGAGGTGTTTTGTTCAAGTCAGCAGGTGTGAGTGAATTGCATGATTACCGCACAAAGACTGGGACAAAACTGCCTCGCATTCTAGTTGTGATCGACGAATTCCAGTATATGTTTCAGGAAAATGATGCGATCACACAGCAATTAAACCTGCTATTTGAAGACATTACTCGCCGTGGACGCGCTTTTGGTATTCACCTTCTGATTGCATCTCAGTCTCCCAGCGTTAGAAACATGAACAGTTTTATCTACTCATTCATCGATCTACGGATGGCGATGCAGATGGATCAAAACACTGCAACTTCCGTTCTTGCAGAAGGCAACACCGATTCCGTTGATTTGCTCGATCGTGCGGGCAGACTGATTTATAACCCTAAACTTGGCAAGAAGGGCAGTAACACCATCGGACAAGTTGCGGATGTCTCCCTTTCACAACGCAAGCAAGCGCTTTATCAGATTCAATCAACCGTTGAGCAAAAAGGCTATCAAAGACAGCAACCATTAGTTTTATTTAATGGCAATCGCCCAACAAAACTAAGACACAATGCCCATCTAGCCCAGCTTGTTGCAATGAATCAGTGGGCAACTGCCTCGGAGTTGAAGCGACTCGCTCAAGAATCCGACTGGATGACTCAAGAGTATCCTGGGATTGCTTGGCTCGGCGAGGCGATGAGAATTGGCAACCACACTCGCGCCATCTTTCGACGGCGACCCCGCAGTAATCTCCTGATGATCGGCAGCGTTGAAGAAGCAATTTTCGGAATTCTTGAAGGATGCTTACTGAGCCTCGTTCATTCCTATTCCCCGCAGCAAGCGGAGTTTCACATCATGGATTTCTCTTATGCGGATGACGAAGGTGAAGCAAACTGGGCAGGCATGACGATCGCCTTTCGAGACGCAGTTCAACCGCTGTTTCCAGTGAGACTTGGAAAACGCTTTCCTGACCCTCAGAATAATATTGCGCGTGCCGAAACCATTCTCAACACTGCTCATGCCGAACTGGAGCGACGGCGACAATATCGGACTGCGAACCCGGATGAATTGCAGATTGGCGCATCGATCTTTCTGGTCGTCGCGATCGGTGGACTCAACCGCGCTCAGATGTTACGCCCGGTGATGGGTAAAAGCCGGATGGAGATGTCGCCTGATGCACACAAGCTGCTAGAGATCGCAGAATACGGTTCTGAGTTAGGCATCCATTTGTTGCTTTGGCTCGATAGTACAAAAACGTTCCTGCAACTGAGTGGAGACAGCCGGGCGAGTTTGACTCACTTTGATCTCAGAGTTGCCTTACAGATGCCTGCTGATGATTCCCGGCAGCTTTTAGGAGAAACCTTTGCTCAGAATCTCCCTGCAATGCGGGCGTACTTCTCAGACGCAGCATCGGCATCGGGACTTGAAAAATTTAAGCCATACGCTGTGCCTTCTGATTCCGAAATCTGGGAGTATGGTGAACGCTTAAAGCACCGTCGCTAACCAACAGGAGATTTTATGGCAAGAGAGATTGACGTTGATATCGATGCCCTCAAAAGCTTCGTCGATGCGCTAAGACAGTTTCAATCAAAAACAACCGATCGATTTAAGGCAGTAGAAGCCGACTGGACGGTTTGCGATGCGTCTTGGAAAGGCGATGCCAAGCAAGACTTTACTCAAGGATTTGAGCAAACCCGACAAGCGATCTCAGATGCACTGGAAAACGGCGACCAGGCGGTGCGATGGTTAGAGAAACTTCATGAAATTCTTGAAGAATTTGAACGACGCTAATTTCAACAAAGGAGGGCAAGAAACATGGTCGGACAGCAATCTAGTTTTGATCTTCAAGACGCACAAAAGCTACATCAATCCCTGCTACAGTTCAAAGAAACACTGACGGATGAATGGTCGCAAGTTCTCAATCAGTGGGAGAATCTAAAATCGGTCTGGCATGATGAACAATTTGCTCGATTTGAACCCCTATTTGATGCCCTAAAAGAAACCTATTGTGTGGTTGAGGATGATTGCGAAGGTTATATCTTCAAAGTTGATAAGCAGATTCAAGCGGTTCCTAGTAATAGCCGTTTGGGAGAACTGAATTCCATTTAATTTCTAGATTAAAGGAGCATATAAACTCCATCCTAGATATGTCAACAAACACCTCATTCAATGTTGAAGATGCTGAAGCTTTTCTATTTGAGCTTCAACAGTTACAAGAGATAATTCAGCACGACTGGACAGGCGTTCTCAATCAATGGGAAAACCTCAAGGTAGTGTGGAGAGATGAGAATTTTTATATTTTCGAGGAGACGTTTAGCGATCTAGCCGCAAGTTATCAGATGACTGAAGCAGAATGCGCTCATCGCATTGCTTTCCTAAATCAGCAAATTCTAATTGTAAATAAACTTCAGTCAGCACTCAGCAATCTAAGCAGCGATGTTCTACAAGCAGCGATCGCATCTTCTGCACTTTCTTCATCTTCTTCTGCCTCAAAAGCACTTAATCTTGAACATAATTTTCCTACCACAATTGATCAAGCTTTTTTAGATAAAATTTCTCCAATTATTGATCAAGCAAAAACTAAACTTCAAGAAATTCTGAAAGAAGCAGAAATAAAGAAGAACAGCCGAATGGCACTTTCTAAACTTTTACTGCTTCCGTGCATTCTAAGCTTCGCAATCGCAAAACCAACAACTGACATTATTCTTCCTCTAATTGACTTAAATAATCGAATATTGGCTATACAAGGAATGCCAACCGCGAACAATTCAATTGTGAAGCTGTTTAACGAATTTGCAGAACAAAGCGACAAATATCTGGGTGAATATGGCGAGTTGGTAGATCATGAGGCTGAGAGAAAGGAAAAGGAGCGGGAAGAGCGTGAGCGTCAATCTGAAAACACTCCTTCCTCTATTACGACAGTTGTAGATTAGACTCGCTAAAACAAAGACAGAGCGAGCATCTCAAGATACTTCTCAATCGAACTTAATGACCCATTTCAGCCTTTCAAACTTGCTTCGTGTGTTACGAATTGGCTAGACGATCGCAGATGTCACAAATATAATCTCGTGTCGCGTTCGGCGCAATTTGACCTTGATCCGGCAATACATGACCGCGATCGTGAGAGCTTGAAATATAGGCGTAGCAATGCTTTGAGTATTATGGTATGGATAGTTTTTGTCGTTCGGCGCAATTTGACCGCAGATTTTGGTTTCAAAATCTGGCGCAATTTGACTGCTTCTGAGTTGGAATGTAAATCTAACGGAGAGCAAACTCTTGCTTTCAGTAACGTTTGACGAACGGAATTGAGATGAAACGTCACACACTAATTGACCGCTTGTGGCATACAATTCGCGCCAGTAAGCGAATTACCTAGTGTCGCGTCTTGCGATAATTGACCCCGATCTTGCGGTATCTGTCGTCTAGTGACTGAACTGCTCATTCGATATAACCTCTAAACAAAGGACATTTTGGCAAGAAGTTTCAGGATCAGGGTCGATGGGTGATTAATTTTGGGAGTCTCCTACCGCTGAAATAGGCTCCTAGCAGAGCATTGAAATTTCAGAGGACAAATAGCGTTAACACGGTGAATGTCCGTGGAAGTTTTAATTGACTCTATGCAGAGTTCAGCCGCTGAATCACTGTCTTGGCGATAAAGTATAGTCTCTAGACTCGGTTGGGGTTGAGCAGGTGGACGATGTTGCTGACGAATTGTTCTGGCTCCAGCGGTTTTGTGAGGTGCCGCTGAAACCCGGCTTGCAGGGCTTTTTGTTGATCAAGTTCTGCGGCATAGGCAGTAAGGGCGATCGCAGGAACGGTTCCGCCCTGAGTGGATGGGCGCGAACGGATTTGTTGCATCAGCAGATAGCCATCCATTTCTGCCATCCCGATATCGCTGACAATTACATCTGGGATAAAGAGATCGAGCACCTGCAACGCTTCTAGTCCAGATGTCGCGTAACACGCTCTTTGTCCTCGTTAACAAATTAAATGTCCGCTACTTTACGGGGAGAAACCTGCAACGTAAGCAGGGCAAAGCTCTAGCGTTTTCCCCAGTGCTACAGAACCAGAAACATCGCTGCTTTTTGATCGAAAGTTAACACATTAAACGTCCAATCCAGGCATTGATCGAGTGCTTTGCACACTTCGGACATCTAATGTGTTAATTCTAAAATTTGAGAAGGTAGTCTTAAAAAGACTACTGGATAAAGCTTTCAGTGATTTTCAAGGGTGACACTTAATGTGTTAATCAGGACAAAAAGCGTGTTAAACGACAAAGTATGTGGAAAGATCCTGGCCATTCACTTCAGCAGAGTAATATATTGAGAAAGTTCTACCTAAGTACTGAGTGTAGGGTGTTATGCTGAATCATTTTACCCTACACTCATTGTGGGATAACAGATGGAAGCTTTCTGTCTATAGAACCCATTTGAGATCTCAAGCAGAAGCTACAAGCCTTACAGCTAGACCAATTTGCCCTTAGCTAGTAGAAAATCGCTCTACTGAATAGGCTTTGCCATAACGCTACTGGATGACGACTTCCTTCAAAGCTAAGCACCACGGCAAAAGATGTCAAATGGGTTCTATATAATCGTTAGCCTACCCCAACTCAGATCGTTTCTGTAAAGCGGCCGCCCCCACATTCCACCATAACGTGGAAGCCGCCAAAGGTCGCATAAAATAGATTAAGAGAAAAAGGTGGTGCATATGGCTGACGGTATAAGGCGACTTGGGTTAGAAGAGACGATTGGGGCATTGCGGCGAGAATTGGTTGCGTCAATCTATGCTTCCCAAGGGGAAGGATTGCGATTTGAAGTCGGAGAAGTGACGGTAGAGCTGCATGTTGAAGTGGAACGCAGTCTAGAAGCAAAAGGTGGAATTAAATTCTGGGTGGTTGAATTGGGTGGTGGCGGCGGGGAGAAAGACAAGGCCAGTCATAAAGTGAGCATCCCCCTTAAACCTGTCCGGCGGGACGGTAAGCCTGTATTAACAGGCAGTGACGAGGTTCCAGAATAGAAAGTTCTAGAATAAACGTAAGCAAGATCGGTTATGAGCAGACAGTTTGAACCTGGACGAGCGTTAGAGATTATATTCCCCAAGTACGGTTCTGGCTACCGAATTGGTGGCAGATTGGTGCTGACGGCTGATCATCTCCTGGCTGAAGTCGGCTCTGCCTGTCGTGTCCGAGCAAAGCAGAGTTTTGGAGAAGTGGATGCGAAAGTTGTTTGGAAGGCTCAGGGATGGGATATTGCTCTGATCGTCCTGCCTTCAAGTGTTCCTGCTTGCCAATCTGTTGTCCTGGGTCGTTTGCCGGAAGCACAAGTAGGGGAAAAGCTTGAGTTTCAGATGTATGGATGGCCGCGCTGGGGCAGAACGCAACGGGACGAAGGGAAAACAGCAGGAGGAGGACGGCAGGTTGAAGGTATCATCTACCTGGCAGACCGTTCACCTGATGGCTTACTGGTCTTAGAAGCCCAACGACTACCGTCCGAAGCCACGACAGCAAATTCTGAATGGGAAGGGGTATCGGGAGCTGCAATTGCGTGTGATGGATTAGTAATAGCAGTTCAGAGTCGGCATCAAAATCCAAAACGATCTGCATCCTTAGAGGCATCTCCGTTGTGGACAATTTATACCGATCAACAATGGTGTAATTTATTGAAAGAGCATGGTATTAGCTCAAAACCTGAGCTTGTAGTTTTAAAGAATAGTCTTGTATCAACAATGGTTC
>Ga0209724_1001364_pt1 | contig 22288 bp, 19 predicted proteins | sample grotaG_FD_184143 | JGI IMG/M metagenome (GOLD analysis project Ga0209724, IMG submission 184143) | Glacier valley bacterial and archeal communities from Borup Fiord, Nunavut, Canada, to study Microbial Dark Matter (Phase II) -... | ecosystem: Environmental > Aquatic > Freshwater > Ice > Glacier ...
ATACTGCCAGTGTAACCGCTCAAAATGTTCCCGACCAGGATACCAGTAATAATAGTGCCAGTGTGACGGTTCTGGCGCAAGGTAGTGGGATAGTGGTTACCAAGCCAACCGATGACGGGCAAGGAACCTTAACTGGGAGCTTATCGTGGGCCATAACCCAGGCCAATAGCGGCACTATCAAAACAATTATCTTTGCCGATAATATTAACAGCGTTTTGATGACTGACGGGAGCTTGCCAGAGGTAGCCAGTGGGGTGTATATTCAGGGTAGATGCTCGAATGGGCCGAGTTTCACGATAAACGGCGGAAACCGGGTGGGCAACGGGTTTGTGATAAAGGGGCGAGTAACACTCTACGGCCTAAAAGTCACTAACTTTAACGGCATTCAAATCAAAGCCAGCACCGAAAATGGCAAGAATACCCTGGTTTGTATCAAGGCCAGCCGTTACCCCTAACAACAATGGAGCAACCCTAAAGTGGAGTCATCCTTTACTTCGGAAGATTACAGTGTTGAAAAAGGCAACTGGCAGGATGAGCCGGTATATTTCCTGCGTGACCACCACAGCGGGGCCGAGGCGATGATTGTGCCGGGAATCGGGGCGAACTGTGTGGCCTGGTCGGTGCAACATGCCGAACAGAAAATCGAGATACTGGAGACCCCACCCGACCCCGAAGCTTTGCGTACTCGGCGGTTTAAGGCGGGCATCCCCATCTTGTGGCCCTTTCCCGGACGGGTGCGCGAGGCCCGTTATACCTTTGAAGGCCGCGAACACCACCTGCCAGTTACCGATAAGGCCGGGGTGCATCACATTCATGGCTTGGTAATAAGTGCGCCCTGGCAAGTAAACCTGATGTCAATTGATGCGGGGGCAAGTTTGAGGCTACGGATTAGCTCGGATGAATTGTCAGAGGCTGAGCGGGCGGGCTATCCTTTTAATTTTGCTCTGTTCGTAACCTATACCCTGATTGGCAACGAGTTATTGCTGGATGCCAGGGTGGATAATCTGTCCAACGAGCAAAATATTCCTTTTAGTTATGGTTTGCATCCTTACTTCCGCGCCCCTTTGCAAGTCAGCGAGGCCGCCCCAGACCGTAGTGCTTGCCCGGTGTTAATTCCTGCCGCCGCTCTTTGGCCTACCCAGGATGGTTTGCCTACTGGCCCAGCCCAACCCCTAGCCCCCGAACTGGACTTTCGGGAATGGAAACCGCTTAGCTCACAGCCCTTCGACCATATGTATAGTCAGGTTAGCTATGCCGATGACTGGACGACTGCCGCTTTTCGCGACCCTGGCTTAAAGCTGGAGGTAAGAGTTAAAGCTGACGAACAATATCACGATTGGGTAATGTTCACCCAGCCCAACCGCCCCTCTCTTTGCCTTGAGCCTTATACTGCTCCACCTAACGTTATTAATTTTGAGCAGGAGGGTTTGCCGGAAAGTGGCCTGACAATCTTGAAACCCGGACAAAGCTGGAATAGTCAGGTGATTTTCGAGATCGCAGGGTTTTAGGGCTTTTTGGTGGTGGCAGGTGGCGTAATAGTAGTAATGGTAACAGTGGGGCGGACCGTGATTACCTCAAAATTAGGCGGCACGCTGGGCTGGACGGGCACGGTGGGGGTTGCGACCAACAAGGGGGCCTCAGTGGGTCGTGGGAAAACTATTGGTAAGGTTTGAACTGACTCGGTAACGATAGGTAGTGTCCGCGTTACTGAGCCGTTTTTAGCGGGGGGCGTGGTCAGAATTATCGTGAAGATCGCCACTATCGCTACCAGAAGTATCGCGGCACTGGCTAATAGCCAGAAACGGGGTTGGTCAAATACGGGGCGGTGGGTCAAAGGTTGGGGGTCGGGAGTTAGCAGGATATTCTCTCCGGCGGACTCCCGCAAATGTTGTTCAAAACTATCCAGGCCGGGATAAAAGGGGTCTTGTTCTCGCACAATCTGGGCAAGGGCCAGACTTTCGGCAAAAAGTCCCTGAGCATAGGCTTTGCGGGCCAAGCCAAAGAAATAAGCCGGGCCATATTCCTTTTCCGAAATAAAATCTTCGGTTTCGTCCGCTTCTCCGGCTTCGGTGTTCAGGGCTAACACTTTGTCCTCTCCCTGTAACTCCTCCAACTCCCGTTGCCATTTTGCCAGATAGCTTTCGTACTCGCTTATTTTCGAGCGCAAGGCGGCTCGTTCTTCCAGGTCGGCGGTGAAAGGTAAAGCTTTTTCGGCCTGGGATAATAGCCGATAAGTTTCTACCAGATAGCCCCGCAACCTTGTTATTTCTTCGGCTTTAGTATCGCCCGCCATGCCTGACAAATAATTTCCTTACCCTGAAATATTTACCAATAGTTTGTTACTGCGCTAATTATAACATAGGGATAGAAATCTTAAATCAAGCTATTTTTTCAGTTGGATAATATAAACACTATAGGCTGGTAGGGCAGTTAAGGGGGCATAATCAGCAATTGCCCCATTAGCTCCAACCTTCAGGGGGGCAAAAGCCGCACCAGGATTATTAACACTCAGTAGAGTTGTAGTGGTGTATTGCCCTGCCGCCAGACCACTACTCTCCACTGAAAGTTGCAAATCCTTGACTTCCTCGTCACTCATGTTTATTACCACCAGCACGCTATTTTCGCCCGACTGTCGCAGATAGGCCGCTACCCCGAATTTTGCGGTAACAGCACTAAAGTCACCCTGTGCCAGAGCTGGGTTTACCCGCCGCACTTTAATCAGATTGCGATAGAGATTTAAGAGCGAATTGGGGTTGGCCTCCTGGCTTTGCACATTAACAGTTCTGACATCAGGGTTAAGGGCTTCCCAGGGCTGCCCGGTACTAAAGCCACCTTTGTCCGAATCGCCTGACCATTGCATCGGGGTGCGGATTTTCTCATCGGGTTTGACCCCCAGCATACCAATTTCCTCACCATAATAAATAAAAGGCAGACCCGGCAGGGTCAGGTAAGCACTAGCCGCCACCTGCATCCTGCCGATTTTGCTGTTTAGTACATCCATAACCCGGTTCTGGTCATGGTTGGTCAGAAACGTCCCCCAGCGTTGGGCGGGCCAGTTTTGGTAGGTATCCTTTGCCAGATTCACAAAGGAGCTAGTACCTTGTTTGGCACTGTTCACCACCCCCTGTGCCAGACTAAACTCAAAATAGTCATTTAACTGGTCGGGATAATAACCCTTCAACGATGAACCGGATGAAACCTCGCCAATAGTGAAAGCATCAGGCTTAACAGTGGTGAGATACTTCTGGAAGTCGCGCCACCAGGCGTAAGTCTCAGGTGTATCCAATTGCTTCTGCCCATCCTCAATCAGATGTTTAACCGCGTCCAGCCGAAAGCCATCAGCCCCCATATCCTGAAGCCAGTAGCGCGTTAAATCGTAAATCTGCTTGGTAACAGCCGGATTGCGGTAGTTAAGGTCGGGCAGGTCTGCGCCGAAAACGGCATAGTAATAATCGTTGCCATAGGGATTCTTGTGCCAAGCTTTACCTAACGGGCCGGGATAGCCGGGGTCGGTTGGACTAAAAATATACCAATCGCGGTAGGGGGATTGCGGGTTTTTAGCCGCTTCCTGAAACCAGGGACTCTGGATAGAGGTATGGTTTAGCACCAAATCAGTTATAACATAAATCCCACGTTTGTGGGCTTCCTGGGTCAGCTTTTTGAAATCCTCGTTAGCGCCATATTCGGGATTAACTTTGTAATAATCTATGGTGTCATAGCCGTGATAGCTGGGCGATTGGTCAATTGGCATTAGCCAGATGCAATTCACTCCCAGACTTTTGCCGGAATTAGGATTGCCATCGTTAAGGTAATCCAGCTTGGCAATTAACCCCAATAAGTCGCCTTTGCCGTCGCCGTTACTATCAAAAAAACTTCGCACAAAAACCTCATAACAAACCCCCTGCCTGGCCCAGGCCGCCGTTACCGCCGACCCCGCAGCAGTCGCAGGGGTGCTGCCTGTAGTAGCAACCGTTGTAGGGGCACTGGCTGGGATGATGGTGTTTGGTATAACAGTAGTCGCAACTGCTGTAGTAGTGCTGATTGCCACACCCTGAGTTGTAGGGGCTGTTGTTGTGGCGAGGGTTGCTGTAGGGGCGTTGCTTGTCGTGCCCGTTGTAATTGCTGGCGTGGCGGTTGAGTCGGCACAAGCTCCCAACAATAAAACCAGTAACAAACTTGAGACGGTAAAAGTAGCGAACTTTTTAGACATATTCAAACTAAACTCTCCTCCTGGATAGAAAATTAGGCCGGGGGCAAATGGTCAGTTAAGCCCCAATGGAGGCAATTATAACCGCTTTGGTTGACTTCCACCACCGCCACAGCCGTATTTCTAAGGCCACCGCTAACCTTCTCTATCGGCAAGTTCGTGCAAAGAGCCGGGAGGCCAAAGGTAAATAATGCCCCATGTCCCATAACAACGATATTTCCTTCCTTTATGTCTATATTTTCTTTAACAATTTGTTCAATCGAAAGGCAAAGGCGTTGCCGCAAGCCATGATGATTTTCCCCACCCTCAAAAGTTGGTTCGGGCTCGCCTTCCCACCAGCTTTTAAGTATTGCATTATGCAGCTCCCAGGAATCCGGATCGCCCTTCCCGTCCAACACGCCCACATTAAGCTCCCGCAACTCCTCAATTAGTCTAATTTCCACTATTTTCAACCGGGTAGCGATAATCTGAGCGGTTTCGTGGGCGCGTTTCAGGGGGCTACTGTAGATTCGAGCAATTTTGTGGTCGTCTAGCCACTCTGCCAGATATTGCGCCTGTTCCACCCCACGCAGTGTAAGGGAATAATCCACAATTTTGTGGGACAGTATTTTTTCAATATTAGCCTGATTCTCACCGTGTCGGATAAAATAAAGTTTCACAAACCTAACCCCCTAGCCCCCTTCCCTATAAAGGAAGGGGGAACAATCACTTATCAAATTCATATTCACGCAGGGAGCGGCTTAACAGTCCCACCGCAATCACCATCACCACACAGGCAAAACCGCCACTAATAACCGAGAATTGCGCCCCACTCAGGCGGGCGACGATTCCAGCTTCAACTTCGCCTAATTGGGGCCCGCCCGCGAAGAAAATCATATTGACCGACTGCATCCGACCCCGCATATGGTCGGGCGTAACCAGTTGGGAAATCGTCTGGCGCAGCACCATACTGACCGTATCACTGGCCCCCACCAGTGCCAACCAGAGCATAGATAAGGGTAGCCAGGTGGAGAAGCCAAACAAAATAGTGAAGAAGCTGTAAAACATAACCGCCCCGATTACCCAGACCCCCGGCTTGCGCGTATGTCCGACCTGGAACCAGGCCAGCACGAAACTGGCGATTACCGCCCCTGCCGCTTCCGAGGCCGTCAGGAGGCCATAACCAAGCTCATCCACTTTCAGGATTTCGGTGGCGAAAATCGGCAACAAGGTTGTGGCTGAGCCAAAAAAAGTGGCTACAAAATCCAGCAGCATATTTGCCACCAGAATCTTTTTATTCCAGGCAAAGCGGAAGCCCTCGATAGCCGCTTCCAGACTGATACGGCTGCCACTAGGGCCGCTAGGTCGGTAGTGGATTAGCAGCAAGGCTCCAATAACCCCTATAAAGGAAAATGAGTCGATTAAATAGGCTCCCTGCACATCCAGAGCCCAGATTATTAGTCCGCCCAACCCCGGCCCGCTGACCATGGCGATTTGCCAGTTGAGGGTGCTGAGACTAAGGGCGTTGGCTAGTTGATTTCGAGGAACTAAGGCTGGAATTAGAGCGGAGTTGGCGGGTCGTTCAAAGCCGTTTACCGACGAGGAAGCGATGGTGATACCGTAAATCCACCAGACAGTTACTATCCCGGTTATTGTCACCAGAAACAGCGAGACCGAGCAAAAAAACAGCACAGCCTGACATACTAGCAGCAATTTGCGGCGGTCTACCGCGTCGGCGATAGTGCCACCTAGCAGCGAGGAGGCGATTAGGGGCACTACCCGGCACAGCCCGATAAAGCCTAAAGATAAGGGGTCATGAGTCAGGTGGTAAATTTGCCAGGCGATTGCCACAATCCGCATCTGCGTACCGATTTGCGATACCCCCTGCCCCAGCCATAATAGCCGATAATCCCGGTATTGGAGGGCCGCGAAGGGTTTACGCTTTTGAGGTGGGTTAGGTGATTCAGTTTGAGGTTCGTTTTCTGTTTGCATTTCACCCTGGAAATCTAAAATCTAAAATCGAATATCTAAAATTTGAAGTTGAAAGTCAAAAGTTGGAATCTCAGGCTCCGAAAACCCAACCCCTGACCCCCAACCCCTATTCAGCCTAAACAGTATAGCGTATAATTAGCCCAAGCCAAACCGGGTTAGGGGAAGTTAACGCTAATAAATTGAAAAGTTTTTGTGAAGCCTTAAAGGAGTATTACTATGCCTAGTATTTCTTTTGACCGGGCGGCAGATTTCTATGATGCCACACGCGGTTATGCCGAGGGGGTCGCCGAACAAATCCGGGACGCAATTGTGGTTTACACCGGGGCAACCTCTGAAACTCGCTTTTTGGAATTGGGAGTCGGCACAGGCCGGATTGCACTACCCTTTATCCAGGCGGGCTATGATTTTACCGGAGTAGATATTTCTCAAGCGATGATGGAGCAGCTGGAACAGAAATTACTCCCTAACCCAAGCTACCACTACCAACTTCAACAAGCCGATGTTACCCAACTTCCCTTTGCCGATAATACTTTTGATATAGCTTACGCCGTACATGTTTTTCATCTAGTGGACGGCTGGCAAAAAGCGGTGCAAGAAGTCAAACGGGTCTTAAAGCCAGGAGGTTGGCTATTGGTAGCCCGCGATTCTCACCCTGACGACCCCACCGAGAGTAAAGCTTATCCACCGGCTTTTGTGCGGACAAAATGGAATGAAATCCGCGAGGGGTTAGGTGTGCCCAAGCATCGAAGCATGCCCGGAGTCTGGGGAGATGACGAAGCGATAGTGAAATATCTCCAGCAGTCAGGAGCTAAAACAGCCCAAGTAACCTTAGTTGAACACTTTGACCCCCCTATCACCGCCCGCCAGATGGTAGAGCGGCTTATTAACCGCCTGTATTCGAGTGATTGGGATACTTCGGAGGAATTACACCAACAGGCCGCCCTTCTTTTGCAAAAGTGGTTGGTAGAAGAATGTTCCAACCCGGACGAACTTGTCACCGTCCCAAGTCAGTTCAAGGCTATCACCGCTACCTGGGAGTAATCCCCTCTCCCATTTTAGGGGAGAGGGATAGGGTGAGAGGTAGCTAGTCTTACAAACATCCGATATTAGTTTTTAAACTGGTGGGAAATATTGTCGATTCGGCAAAGCCTTGTTCGTCATTATAGTGAAGGCCCAAAATTGAGCCTGACGAACTATAAAAAACTTGTGAGCGAAGGAGATTTGCAATGAAGTATATGGTGCTTATTTACGGAAATGAAGCGATGGAAGCTCAGGCTACTCCCGAACAGCAGGGTGCGATGTACGCCGCTTATAACGTTTTTACTGAAGACCTTCACAAGACGGGTCTAATGGTATCGGGTGACGCTTTGCAGCCCACTACCACTGCCACCACTGTGCGGGTACGCGAGGGTAAAACCCTTATTACCGATGGCCCGTTCGCCGAGACCAAAGAACAACTCGGTGGCTTCTATATTCTGGACTGCCCCACCCTGGACGAAGCTCTCGAATGGGCGGCCAAAATCCCCGGCGCGACGGTAGGTTCTATTGAAGTGCGCCCGATTGCGATTTACCCGGAATAGTTAATACGAATTTCCTCCTGCTCTTTCTGGGGCAGGGGGATAAATGGGGTCAGGATGTCGGCAACTTCTAATCAAATCACTCAGCTTGTTGAGCAAATTTACCGCGAGGAAGGCGGACGAGTTCTAGCGGGCTTAATTAGCCACCTCCGCGATTTTGATTTGGCCGAAGACGTTTTGCAGGAAGCTTTTATTATGGCCCTCAAAAGCTGGTCACAAGATGGTGTGCCCGCTAATCCCGGCGGGTGGTTAACGGTTACAGCCCGTCGTAAAGCCCTTGACCGACTACGCCGAAATGCTACTCTGGCGAAAAAGACCGAACAGTTACAAAATATTACTGAACTTGTACAGGAAGCCGAAGAAGTGGACGATGCTGAGGTATATACCGACGAACGTTTAAAGTTAATATTTACCTGTTGCCATCCGGCTCTGGCTCTGGACGCGCGGGTGGCCCTGACCTTGCGGACGTTGGGCGGGCTGACTACCACTGAGATTGCCAGTGCCTTCCTAACCACCGAAGTCACAATGGCCCAACGGCTGGTACGCGCCAAAAAGAAAATCAAAGGGGCTGGGATACCCTATCAGGTTCCGCCCGCCCACCTGATAGCCGAGAGAATTAGCGGGGTGCTGGCGGTGATTTACCTGATTTTTAACGAGGGTTATAATAGCCGCAGTGGGGAAGCTCTGATTCGTCATGAATTATGTGCCGAGGCTATTCGGTTGGTTCGCGCCCTCCATCAGCTTATCGCTCAGGAACCCAGCCTTAGTCCCAACTCTGAGGTTCTGGGTTTGCTGGCTCTAATGCTGTTGAACGACTCACGGCGCAAGGCTCGGCTTAGTCCCGAAGGTGAACTGGTTTTACTAGAGGAGCAAGACCGCAATCTGTGGGATAAAATTGAAATTCAGGAAGGGCTGGCGATGCTGGATAGGGCGATGTACTTGCGTAATCCCGGCCCTTACCAACTACAGGCGGCTATCTCAGCCCTGCACGCCCAGGCTGCCACCCCCGAAGCTACCGATTGGTCGCAAATTGCTGCTTTGTACGGCGAACTATTGCGGCTGCATCCCTCCCCGGTGGTAGAATTAAATCGGGCGGTGGCGATAGCAATGGCGGATGGGCCGCTAATGGGTCTGGCTCTACTCAAGCCACTTGAGGCCGAGAGTATTTTGGACGATTATTACCTTTTCCACGCCGCCAAAGCTGATTTGTTACGACGGGCGGGCAATTTCGCTGAAGCCGCCATTTATTATAAAAAGGCTCTAGTTTTAACCCAGAACCCAGTCGAACAAAGCTTTTTACAACGACGTTTAGCGGGGGTTGGGGGATAGGGGCCAGAGGTCAGGTGAAATTTATGTAGGGGTAGACCTCTGTGTCTACCCTAAATTTTTATTCACAAGGATGAACAGTATAGACAGGACATTTAAATATCCCAAATCTAAAACCGGGGTAGTTACACTTTTTAATTCAGAAAACTATCTCTTTGAGGGATAAGACCAAATCGGCCTAATTCTAGTCGGATACTTAATCAATTAAGATATGAGTAGGCAGACCATCAATACTACACTGGTTTTTAGTTTCCCGGTAAGCCGCCAATTCTTCTTCACCCTCATGTTCAGCCCATTTAACTAGCGTTTCGCGCTCCCCTTGATATTCAAAGAGCGGCACCCCAAAGCCACAGGAAGTCTGTACCGACTCGATATTAAGTAACATTATTTGGCGGACACCAGGTACAGACGGTAGTTGCATCGCCAGTCCAGCCCATTCCTGATGCCGAGGTTGAATGGCACGCCCCTGACCATAAAGCCGCAAAATAACTGGCTTGCGCCCAAAGCTACAAAACATCATTGTCAAACGACCATTTTGATAAAGGTGCGCTGCCGTTTCGTTACCACTTCCGGTCAGGTCGAGATAAGCCACTTGCCGCTGATTTAGAACCCGCAAAGTATTAATTCCTTTCGGTGAGAGGTTAACCCGTCCATCAGTGGGCGTGCTGGCAACGAAAAATAATTTCTGTTCGGCAATGAATTCAGATAAGGTCTCATTTAATTGCTCATAAAATTTTCCCATATAAACTCCAGTCTATAAATATTACGGTGATCATAATTAACAACATAGTTACGCTAATCTTCCTCTTGGCTAATGCCTTCGGGTAACTTTCAACTACAACTAGCAACCTTGAGAAATAAGACACAGGTAGGGGATTTTCAGTAGCCATTTTGAGCATAGGTGGGGCAGCCGAAACATTTTTGAAAACTACTACAGAGGTTTTTTTCAGGTGATTTAGCGGTGTAAGCGGTTAACTTATCGTAAAAGTCTATCCCAGCGACATCTGCTAGAGCCAAAAGTCTAGTAACTAAGTAGACTGTAACATAAATCTTGTGGTTATAGAATTGCTATTTTTGAACTCAACATACACTAAACATGTAGGTAAAGACTTGTATTACAGACTACTGAGTAGCGTTACGGCTTTGGAAGATTGATAGTTGTTAGTCAAAGGTCAAAAGTGGGGGAAATTACTGTAGGAGGATGCTCCGTCATCCGATAAACTATCGCAGGATAGAGCCTGCCCCTACAACAAATTACAAAATAAGGACGAACAAAGGTTGGCCCCTACGAATTCCCCCAATTTTAGATATTCAATTTTGTTACCGTACAGAAAAAAGGTTCTAAAGGGAGGAAGTGCTTGTCAATGTGCTACACTTTGAATCTAACGCCAATTAGAAAGAAAGGACCACCAATGAGTGACAATCACCGCCGCTTAGAAGGCTGGACTAGCCTAATCCAGCGCTCTGACCGTTGCGATTGGAGTTTATTCAGCTTGGCTCTGGCTTTACTTGAGCATTTTCTTAATCAAGTCTTACCCTTGCCTCTGGCTTTTGTCCCTTTAGAGCTTTTACTTTTTAAGGTGCTTTTTAGAACTCTTTTTCTGTACGGTAACAAATATTCGATTTTAGATTAAAAAAAGCCAGAACGGGCGATATACCCGCTCTGACTGAATTATAGCACCAGCTAGAGTTTATGCTCTATCCACCTTGCCCGATAGGGCCGGGACAGGGGTAGCTTCGGTAGGGTCATTTTCCTCAGACTCGCTTTCGCTGAGGCCCAAACGATTGTAAATAGCCTTGAGCGGAGCAGGAGCCCACCAGTTGTACCGACCCAGCAGGCGCATTGTAGCCGGAACCAGGAACATACGTACGATAGTGGAGTCTACTAGCACCGCCAAGCCTAATCCTACCCCAATTTGCTTGATGAACACCACCTCGGCGGTAGCAAAAGCCCCGATGACAATGAACAGAAGCAAGGCCGCGCTGGTGATGATTGACCCGGTTTTCTGCACACCCAACGCAACCGCCGTAGTAGTATCCCCGGTGCGGTCATACTGCTCCTTAATCCGGCTTAACAGGAAGACTTCATAGTCCATCGAAAGGCCGAAAGCAATGGCGAAAATCAGGACTGGCTGTGTGCCGTCTATGCTGCCTAACGAGGTGAAGTTGAAGAAGCCTGACAAATTACCATCCTGGAAAATCCAGACCAGTGCCCCAAAGCTGACCGATAGCGAGATAATGTTCAGGATTACGGCCTTTAAGGGGATTACCAAACTGCCCAGCATCAGGAACAGCAGTACGAAGATTACCACCACAATTAAGGCGAAGGCAATCGGTACGCTGCGTTCCAGACTACCCAGGAAGTCAATTAGCTGAGCCGTAAAACCGCCAACCTGCACGCTCATTCCGGCGGGCGGGGTCAAAGCCCGAATCTTGCGGACAATATCCTGACTGGTATTAGAGAGCGGGTCGCTGTCGTACATCACCGACACCAGAGTATAGTTATCTTTGGCAAACTGCGCCGCTACCTGAGTAGCTTGCGGGTTCTGAGCGCGTCCCGCCTCGGAGTAAAAGCCTTGATAGGCATTTTTGTCCAGTTGCGGGTTGATGTTTACCAGACTATCTACCCGACGTACCCCGGAGATAGCCGCCAACTGACGGGTGTAATCGTAAAGTGTCCCGATATTTTTGCCATCCAGAGCATTCCCATCGGCACGAATAACCAACTCTATAGGGGTAGTTTCGTTGCGGGGGAACTGGTTGGTCAGAATTTCGCTGACGGTGCGGCTTTCCTTGCCTTCGGGTAGGGCGCGGGCATCCGGGATAGACATATTAACGTGGAAGAAGGGTGTCCCCACCACTACTAACGGAATTAACACTACTATTAGCACAATCACTGGGCGGCGCATCACCAGATTGCTCAGGTTGTACCAAAAGCCGTGTTTTTCCACCGTCGAAACCACTGTTTGAGGGCGGTTGCGGCGGATAAGGTTTAGCACGTTAAGGCTGTTCACCCGCTCACCCAACAAGGCCAGAATAGCTGGTAAAACTGTCAGGGAGGCAACCATCGCCACTACTACCGCCGCCGTACCGCCCAGACCCATACTCCGCAGGAACATCTGGGGAAAAACCAGCAGACTTAGCAAGCTGATAGAAACGGTCAGACCGCTAAAGAGTACGGTGCGTCCGGCAGTTTGCATGGTTTTGGTTAAGGCAGATTGGACATTACCATCAAAGCGTTTTAGTTCTTCGCGGAAACGGCTGACGATAAACAAACTATAGTCAATCGCCAAACCAAGACCTAAAATAGAGACCACGCTACTGGCAAAAACCGAGATGTCGGTGAAGTTAGTAAGTACCCGCAGGATTAGGAAAGCTCCTAGAATTGCCATTCCGCCAATCGCCAGAGGAAGGGCCGCCGCAATCAGGCTGCCAAAGATAAGAATTAGTAACACTGTCAGGATGGGGAAGGTCAGTATTTCAGCTTTCTCAATATCTTCGCTAACCTGGGTGTTAATCTCCTGATTAGCCGCCGGATTGCCGCCCAGCCGAACTTGCAGGTTTGGCGCAGGGCTATTTTCGGTCAGCAAAGGGCGTAAATCCTTCATATATTTGGTAATAGCGGTGTCATCACCATTCAGCCCTACCACCGCGTAGGTGCTTTTCTTGTCATTTGAAACCAACGGGGCTGCGCCACTGTTGTAGAAGGTGGTGATAGTGCCAATCTCGCTGCGGCCCTGTAATTTAGCCAGGGTCGCCTCGACTCCCTGTTTGAAGGCTGGACTATCAATCTGGCTGCCGTCTTTGGCGTTAAACAGGATGATTAGGGTGGTATCGTCGCGGCCTAGCTTGTCGTGCATTGCATCCAGCACTTTGCTCGACTCAACTGCCGGGTCGTTAAAACCGCCCGACTTGAGGTTGCCAAAAACAGTTGTGCCAAAAACGCCGCTTAATATCATAAATACCAGACCTGCCGCCAGCACGCTCCAGCGACGGCGATAAACAAACTTACTCAGGGCTGCAAACATAGTCTTATCTTTCCTCTCCCCAAATTTTGGGTAAAAAAATTCATCTATACCTGCGCAATCAGGTAAGAATGAAGTTCATTCAGTTAATTCAACTTAAAAAAATTTGCCGTTTTAGGATTTCAATAATTCAGGCCGCCTAAACCAATGCTCAAAAGCGTCGGTCAGGGCATCAATGTAACGTTGGACTTCTACCCCGCCCTCCATGCCAAAACACTGATGAAGCGAGTCATGCACCATACCATAGGCCGCTATTGCCGCAATTTTGGTATCAATTGGTCGAAAAGAGCCCGCCGCAATCCCTTCCTCCAGAAAGGCTTGTAAAGCTTTATGGATAAGGCCAATATCTTGCTTTTGGAACATATCGCCAATCATCTGCGGCGGTAAGGCCATCAGTTGAGCCATAGCGGTTTGTTGAGCGCATAGGGCAAAACAGGCTTCCATCAGGGGCCGTGCCCGCAGGTGATGGGGTACTGCCTGTAGTTCGGGATTTTGCATATAGCCTACGAAGGTTATTTCAAAGTCGTCTTTAACCCCGTAGAGTAGCTCCTGTTTGTTTTTGAAATAAAGATAAACTGTACCGACTGCCACGCCCGCTTTTTTAGACACATCTGATATGGTAGTTGTTTCATAACCAACGGTGGTAAATAACTCCATCGCCGCATCTACAATGGCCTGACGTTTATCGGTAATTTTATTTTTGCTGCTAGGTTTTGTGGTTGTTTGAATTGTCATAATTTTTATTATATCACGTTTTAAGGTAGTTTCATCACTTCGCCGTAATGAATGAAGTTCATTCTTTTTATACTCCAGATTTGGTAACTTGTCAAGGGGTTTTTAAAACCAGTTTTGATTTTAATTGTAATAGACCAAATTTTAGCGTATAATTTAGAAAGATTAGGTTTTATACGTTATGGAAAGTAATCTGAGAATTAAAGGGCGTTTTTGAGGTAATAGAGAGCAGATGGCGGTAGATTATAGCGAAATGACGGAACTGGTGGAAAAAGAAGAAGTTGAAAATGTTGTAGCGGGTGAGGCTAACTGGAAGCCTCAACCCGTTTTTTCTGAGGAGCGTACCGAGTTAAACGTTCCGGCAATTTTAGCCCTGGAAGATGGCCGAATTTTCCGAGGCTGGGGTTTTGGTTCTGAAGAAGCGGCAGAGGGCGAAGTCGTTTTTAACACTAGCATGACGGGTTATCAGGAGATTTGCACTGACCCCAGCTATCGGGGCGAGATTGTCTGCCTGACCTACCCGATTATCGGCAATTACGGTGTAACTGATATAGATAACGAGTCGCGGGAAAGCTGGCTTAGTGGTCTGATTGTGCGCGATTATACCCCTGAATGGAGCAACTGGCGTGGCGAAAATAGTTTGCATCGTTATATGCAAAAGCGCAATATCCCCGGAATTTATGGGATTGACACCCGCGCCCTGACCCGCCACCTACGTACCAACGGCCTGATGCGCGGAGTTATTATTCGCCCGCAGCCCCACCAAACCGATGAGGAAATAGTGGCACGCGCCCGTCACGCCCTGATGCCTGCCGAGCACAACGTGGTTGGAGACGTGACCGCTCCCGCCCTTTACCGTTATCCCGCCCGCCCGTTGGAAAGTCTAGGTAGTGGTGAAGCTATTCGTCTGGCGGTGTTGGATTGTGGCTTAAAAGAAAATATTTTGCGTTCTCTCGCTAGGCGGGGGGTTAATGCAACGGTTTTGCCTTATACCGCCAGCCTGAGCGATATTATGGCCTTACAGCCGGACGCGATTTTCAGCTCTCCTGGCCCTGGCGACCCCGAAAATAACCCTGGCACTATCGAAGCTTTACAAGGGGTTCTGGCTCAACAGATTCCGTTCTTTGGGATTTGTTTGGGACATCAGTTGCTCGGTCTGGCGATTGGGGCTACTACCAGCCGTTTGAAATTCGGGCATCGCGGCGGTAATCATCCCGTTAAAGATTTGGCGACGGGCAAGGTTCATATTACCAGCCAGAATCACGGTTTTCAGGTGGATGCCGATAGTGTGCCCATAAAGCAGGGCTGGCGGGTAAGCCAGATTAACCTGCATGATGGCTCGGTGGAGGGCTTGGCTCACGAAAGTCTCCCGGCCTTTTCGGTGCAGTATCACCCTGAAGGTTCGCCCGGCCCACAAGACAACCAATACCTGTTTGACCGCTTCCTGGCGATGGTGCAGGAGAGAAAAGGACGGAGGACTGAGGACTGAGGCAAAAGGTTGTCAGTCATCGGTTGTAGGTGAGAAAGTTCGTAGGGGCGGGGTTGCCGCGCCCAGACAAAAAAAATTAACAAGCCTAGACAGGATATTTAGGAAATTCGTAGGGGCGGTTCGCCTGCCGATGGTTTGTATCGCAGGACAGAGTCTGCTTTTACAATAGGATTTATTGTGTAGGGGCGTGGTCTCCGCGCGCTGTTCAGAAATTTTGAATTTGCCTAATACCTAATATCTAAAACCTATCGAGAAATCCCTATGACCCGGCTTGACGATTCCGACAATTTCAGCCCCAGCCAATCGCCTTCTAGCTATCAGAACGGTGGTAGCGGGTCGCGCCCGGATGTAACCAATACAGGACAATTCCCCTCAACTCTGGATAATGGCAGTTACGAAGACCAGGAATATTATTTTGAACCGTCGGCGGAGGATAGAGCCGACTTTATTCCACGCAAGCCCGAAAAAAGCTGGTGGGAGCGCATGTCGTTCGCCGCAAAAGCGGTGGTGGTGGTTGCGCCAATAGTAATGTTGGTCTATGTCTTTATTCTGGTTTATATTCTGGTGACAAGTACGCGGGAAGTGTTAGGGACTCCGACCTCAGCTACGAATGTGGCGGCTACCAATAATGCTTTGCGTCCTACCAATACTTTGCCCGCTTTGCAATTAAGGTCGCCCCTGCCTTCCCCGGTTGCCAATCCGGGTGGGGCTGCGGCTACTAATCTTGCTAATATTCCAACCGTTACTCCCGCTCCCACTCCAACCCTGTTGCCGACCCCTGCCCCAGCTACCGCTACCATTAAGGCTGCGGCAAGTAGCACTCCTACCACAGGAACGGCGAATAGCACCCCTGCGACAACCTCAAAGACCACTACCATAGCAACAACGGCGGCGGCTAATACGACTCCCACCGTTGCCGGGACAACGGGTGCGGCAAGCAGCACCCCTACCGCCGCTGGCCCAACCCGAACGCCAGCCCCGGCAACCCCCACTCTAGCCCCGGCTACTTCGCCAGTAAATAGCACGACCACCAGTGCTACCACAAGCGCAGCAACTATTATCCCTACACCTGCAACCACTAGCCCAACAACTGGTATGCCAAGTAGTAACCCTGCACCAACCACTGCCGTAAATACACCTGTAACCACGCGCTAATTAAATTATTTGCTCCATTTTATGTGCTCATAACGGGATATAGCTGCATGCCTATTTTATAAATTTGAGGTATAATCAAACAATAAAATAGAGGCATAACCTCTAGCCAAATGTACTGCCTGAACGCCATGACTTTTATCCCATCCTAATACGTTACTTATTTCTTAAGTTGGGTAATCTATTTTGTAAGATTATAGGCGTATTAATGTTTTATTAAATATATTTTGAATCAAGGACAGTTTGTAGATGAAATCAAGTTTTGTAGCGTTTATTGGGTTACAGGGGATGATACACAGAGAAGAATTGGCTGTGCGCCTCAAGTCAAGTAATTGATCTACAACCTATCTACCAAGTTTAAAGATACGCTCTAGTGTCAATCGTTTTACGTTCAGGCAATGGTTACTTGCAGGCAGGTCTTGAATACCTATCAAAAAAGTAAAGAAAGGTAATTCAAGTGATCGCCAGGGTTGTTGGAGATATGGTGTTAAATAAGAATTTTGGGCAGGGGGATATTTCAGGGGCCCGTTTGGGTAAATTCCTGACGTTGGCGGGGGTACTTTTACGCTCTCATACCAGAACTGTTTTAGGAAAACTGGTCGCCACCTCGGCGGCAGATTTATTGCCTACGCTTGAAGCAAGTGGCTTTTTAAGTATGGTTGATGATGATAAATCCCAACTTTCGCTACAGGTTAACGGCGTATTATTATCCGACGAACGGGCCGAGAAGCTGAAAACGCAGCTTTTAGCCCGCCTGGATATTTTGGGTCAAAACTTTGAATATAACTCTGGTTATCAGGATGAGGAAGGGCGACCTTTTATCTGGGAACTGCCGGGGGAGTTGCAAAGGCATTTACGCTCAAAAACCCTCTACTTTGTTCAGTCCCGCACCCCTACCCAGCATTATGGTTGGTTGGTTGGTGGCGTAAACCAACCCCTTGACCGGGATAGCCTGAAATTTTTTGAAGCTCTAGCCTCCATCTCGGCTATTTCACTAGAGAATGCTACCCGCCTGGAGGATATGCAGGAAAACGCGGCGGAAACGGCCCTGCTAAACCAGATTGCCGGAGAGATGGCAAGCAGTTTGAACCCGGAAGAGCTTTTCCAGACCTTTTTGGGCCGCTTGCATGATATTTTCAGCTTTGAATGGGCTGGGCTGTTTTTGCTAAGTGGGGTTAATAATTACGACCTGATTTATAACTGGAATAGTTCGCCAGGGCGGGTAAGACGACGATTGACCAACGAAAAATCCTTGTCTGGTAGCTTGTTGGAAGAAGCGATTAAAGACCGGGTGATTCTGGTTGACCCGCCCGAAATTGGCGGTGAAGAAAGTGCTGTTTTCCCCTCTGAAATATCCGCTCGTCTGGTGATTCCCCTGCTAAACCGGGGACATACTTACGGGGCTTTAGCTCTTGGTAGTCTGGAAGCGGGCCATTTTCTTCCCCACAATCTACCTTTGCTACTGCTGGAAAAACTCTCGATAGTTTTTACCCCAGCTTTTATTAATAGCCGCCGTTATGAAGAAAAGCAATATCTGGCTGAGATCGATGAGCGGGTTGGTACTTTCAACCATAATTACTTTGAGCGTGAACTGCCGCTACAGGTAGAGAAAGCCCGCCGTCTTAACTATAAACTTGGTCTATTAATTGTGGATATGGACAACCTCAAGTTTATCAACGATACCTATAACTATCAAATTGGGAGTGCCTCGTTAAAACATATTGCCGAAATTATTCAACATTGTGTGCGCCGCACCGATTTGGTGGCCCGTTACGGGGGTGACGAATTTACGGTGTTGTTGCCGGGTTGCTCGGAGGAAGGTCTGGAAATAGTTTCGGAAAATATTCGGCGAACTATTAACGAAACTGGTCTGACCCTTTCTAATGGCGAGAAGCTGAAACTAGCGGTAAGCGTAGGGGCGGCTCTTTTGCCAAACGATGCCGTAGAGCCTGATGAATTATTTGAGCGAGCCAATGCAGCTTTGCAAGTTGCCAAACAGGGCCGTAATCAGGTGCGGATTGGCACAGATGCCCACCCAATCCGGCTGGATGAAGAAGTTTTGCGGCGGGGCGAGCCGGAAAGAATTTTATCTGGTATACCCGAAACCACCACTAGCGGAAATAGCGGGCGAAGTTCCTCATTGGACTCCAGTCTTTCGCTGGAGGATTTCGAGCGATTTATTAACTGGTTAGGCACAGATAAACACGGCGTTTCGGCCCAACTGATGAGCGAGCTATACCAGCAGTTGCGCGAAAGTAATCAAAGTATTAATGACCTGAACGAACGGGTTGGTCAGATGGAGCGGGGGTTCCGGCGCAGTCTTTTGTTAAGTTCGGCGGCGATAGAGCAGCGCGAACTTTATATGAGTGGGGCTGCCGAAAAAACTTCTCAGTTGGCGATAGAGCTGGCAGAACGGGCCAACTGTACCCTTGAGGATGTCTGGGCGATTAAAAGTGCCGCGCTGTTAGCCAATCTTGGTAGGCTTACGGTTAAGGAAGCGGTTTGGACTAAGCGCAAGCCTCTGTCGCAGCGAGATTGGGTGGCTATTCGTAAAGTGCCAGTAGCAGGGGCCCGGCTCTCGGAGGCTCTTGGCGGTATTCTTACCCACAACGCGCAAGCCGCTATTCGGTTTCAGCGCGAACGTTTTGACGGAACGGGCTATCCTGCCGGGTTAGCCGGGGATGAAATTCCTTTTCTGGCCCGAATTTTAGGTATCTGTACGGCGGTAGCGGCGATGGGTCAACGCCGCCCCCACCGTCCGGCTCTGACCCCCGAACAAATTAAAGTCGAGATAGAGCAGGGGGCAGGGCGGCAATTTGACCCCCAACTAGCCCGCCTAATGCTTGATATTCTGGATAAGTAGTTAGTGTTGCAGGAAGCGGTTAATCCAACCATGTTTGGGGGAAAACAATAAAGCTAGCAAAAAGAATATTGTAACAATTGAAACCACCGTTGCCCCGCCCGCCAGCCGCAAATAGTACGAAGCATATAACCCTGACAGGCTTGCCAGTAGCGCGATAAAAATACTCAGGCCAATTAGCCAATACAGGCGGTCAGTCAGAAGGCGGGCGGTGGCGGCGGGCGTTATCAGAAATGAAAGCACCAGAATATTCCCAACGGCTGGTAAAGCTACCACTACCGTCAGGGCTACCCCCAGATATAGCACCAAATCCAGGCCAATCCCCGATAGTCCCAATGCCCGCCCCATATTCGGGTCAAAACTTATCAGTAATAATTCCTTACGCAGCCCCAGAAAAATCAGCACTACTAGCCCGCCCACTAGCAGTGTGCTAAAAATATCCTGGTCGGTTACGCCAAATAGTTGCCCAAACAAAATATCTACCGATGAACCCTTGCGACTTTTGCCAGTCAGGGCTACGGTTGTAAGGATTATTCCCAGAGCAAACGCCCCCGTAAAGAAAATTCCAATCGCTGAATCTTCACTGACCCGGCTGTTGCGACTGGTCAGGCTAATCAGAGCCGTTACCACCAGCGCGGCGAAAAACGCTCCTGCAAAACGTTCGCCCCCCACCAGCAAGGCCACCGCAATCCCCGGCAGAATAGCATGCGACAGCCCATCCACAATAAAAGCGATGCCTCGCAACACCACGAAAGTGCCGACTACCCCCGAAAGCACACTAATTAAGGCCAGCTCTTTCAGGGCGTTTTGGGTAAAGCTCAGGGTAAAGGGTTCTGTTAGCCAGTCGAGCATGCGTTTTAATCCAGAGTCATGGTCAAAGGGTTTATTTTAAGCCCCCTGCAATATTGTTGGCGTTAGCCAGCATCATTTTGATGTAGGTATCGCCATCGCTGCCCGCCTCACCCAGCGTATCGCCGTAAAGGTTAGAATAAATCTTGACTCTGGCCTCTTTGCTGATTTGTTCCGCCAGTTTTGGGTTAATGCTGGATTCGGTGAAAATCGCCGGGACTTTCTGGGCTTTAACTTTGTCCACCAGCTCTTTTAACTCCTGGGCACTTGGCTCGGCGGTGCTATCAAAGCTGGGTATGACCGAACCAACAATCTTTATTCCGAACTGGTCGGCAAAGTAGCCAAAAGCATCATGATTTGTCACTAACTTGCGGCGATCTGTCGGGATAGTGTCAATCAAGATTTTAACCTGTTTTGCCATATCGTCAATCTGGGCCTTGTAGGTTTTGGCGTTAGCCTCGTAAATATCCTTGCCTGCCGTATCTATTTTGGTCAGGCCCGCCGCGATATTATCCACCATTTTCTTGGCATTTTCGGTGCTGAACCAGATATGGGGGTCGCCTTCTTTTTCCTCATCGCTATTGCCGGGGCGGGGCTTCAAACCATCGGAAGTGACTATCTGCACCCCCTTAGTGCCGCTATTTTTGATAGTTTTATCCAACCATGATTCCAGTCCTACCCCATTAGTGAAGATAATCTGAGCCGCCGCCAGTGCTTTGGAGTCGTCAGAGGTTGGCTCGTAATCATGGGCATCCACCCCCGGTTTGAGAATTGTTACTAATTCTACCCGATTCCCCGCAACGTTTTTAACAAAGTCGCCAACCTGGGTGGTGGTAGCCACCGACTTGATTTTCACAGCAGGGTTTGAGGTGGTGGAATTTGTTGTATTTGCAACAGTTTTAGGAATGCTTGTTGGGCCTGTTGCTGCTACGGTGGTTGAAATGCTGGTAGTGGTGGGGTCGCCACAGGCCGTCAGCAAGACCACTAAAAATAGGCTCAAAACCAGAGTTGATAGGCGGGTAAATCTGTTCATTGGTAAATTCTCCTGGGCTAGATAGTTCCAAATGATATTAAATCTCATACACTAATGATACTAAATGTCATTTGGCAATTTGTCAAGTTTTTGAGAGTCAGTACCAATAAGAAAGGAGAATTTATATCGTTCGGTGGGAGAAAGTATCATGTAGGGGTGCTGGATTAGGGGGAGATTGAGGTGCTACGCATTAATTTATATAGCCAAATACATTAAGGTATAACTCGTTCAGGTATTCTCTGGCACTCTGGTCATCTGCAAATATCAACAGGCCGTAATCCTTTAATAATTGTTTCAGGCGGCCCATCTGAAACTGTTGCTGTTCAATCCACTCAAACATCGCCTTTAATTTTGCATTGAATTCCGGGTCTTTTCCCTCGGCTACATAGTCTGCTACTTCTAGCCCGGATGAGTCTATATCGGCGATGTTATTCCGCAAAAAGTTTGCTAGATAATCTAACACTTGTTCATTGGTGCTAAAATAACTTGTTTCACTCATTAAAATTCTCAAGTTAATCTTAACTAAGGTCAAGGCCACAGTTCTTATCTTTCAAAAGTATAAATCCTATAAGTTCTTCGTCTGTAAACAATCTCTGACCTTTTAATCCTGAGAATAATAAACATCTTTAAATATCTGGTCATGCAAACCAAGTAAGAATTCCTTAGCCTCGGTATCACTATCCATTACAATCAGGCCATCATGTTCTAAAATCTTAGCCAAGCTACCATCGCCGAACTCCGTGTCTCTTATCCAGTCAAACATTCCTCTGAGTCTCAGAGTGTCTTCAGAGTCAAGGTTATTTTTGACATTTATCGCAACTTCTTCACACGCCCCTTCAATTTCCATATCAGCAATTGTACTAACCAGAAAAAAGCTAAATTTGCTTTATCTCTCCCTGTGACGAGAAGCCAGCTTTGTTGATTTTGTTATCTGCGTCTTTATAATGGGTTAGAGAAATTGGACAAAGGGATAAGATAAAGTAAGGTGTATACTAAGCACTATGACAACAAACAGAAAAAGTTATACCGCGGGCTTCAAAGCCCAAATCGTCCAGGAACTTCTCAAA
>Ga0209724_1001365_pt1 | contig 22268 bp, 19 predicted proteins | sample grotaG_FD_184143 | JGI IMG/M metagenome (GOLD analysis project Ga0209724, IMG submission 184143) | Glacier valley bacterial and archeal communities from Borup Fiord, Nunavut, Canada, to study Microbial Dark Matter (Phase II) -... | ecosystem: Environmental > Aquatic > Freshwater > Ice > Glacier ...
TCACAAACTTTCCAGGATGTATTTCTGGTGGGCCCACAATTTAAAAAGGCTACCACCCGAAAAGGAATAATGAAGTTCGAAAATGCTGAACTTCTTTCCAACTACATTAAAACACAACCTATTGAGAATAAATTAATTTTTGTAAAAGGCTCAAGAGGAATACACCTTGAGAAAATTCTGGAATTACTGTCTTAATATAAGTTCGGAATATGATCGATGATTTTTCAATATAAATCATAACGTACCTTCTATATAACTATAAATCAAACAAATACTTTTATAAAACAATTTTTAATTTATACTCAACGTCATCAACACTCCTATATTTCCACCATTACATTGTACAGGTACATCTGCCTTCTACTTTTCCAAAAAAGTGCTGAGCCTAATCCCCGTCACTTCCTTTACCCCTATAGGAGTAACTACTAAATGAGTATTTATATAGTGCCTAACTGGTACCTTATAAGTAAAATTAGTTATTATCTACTTACTATCTTCTTATTATCTACTTATTATCTAATGTATTATGGATTACCTCACGATGAGTTCACCTAAGAATTTTAACTTAATTTCATTCAAAAGACTACTGATGGGTCACTTGATATTGTTGTGGGCAAATGTTTTCAAAACCTATATTCAGTTATGTTTTTTTTTGAAAAAACCAACTTTTTTTTATAAGATCTTTGTAACTTGAGATCATCTCCCAGAACCTTAATCTTATCTATCTTATGAAAATAGAATTCAATAATTCGGTACCCCATTTTGTTTTCATCACTGAATTTAAGACAACTCTGTCATTCCAGACTTTCTAAAGGTTTATTAGGCCAATTATAAGATAGATAATATTGCGCTCTGGGGGGCATTGCCTGGTTACTAAGATTGAATTAAATAAGTAAGATTTTTAAAAAATTACCATTGACTTTGCTTTCCTCACAACAATATCATGTGATACCCACTGATAATCAAAAACATTTTTAATCGTTGTCATCAATTATAAAAAAAGACAGGCAATCCGGAATGATCCAAATTGCCTGCATGATATAGTAGAGTAGCACCCGCAGATGCAATCAATTCAATTAAGCCAAGGTATAGCCTGAGCGATATTCATAATGAAGCCTTTTGGTAGCTTCACCATCCACATCATCTACAAATGTTTCTGTTGCAGGGTCCCATTTGATCGTTCTTTTCAAATCACAGGCAATGTTACCAAGCGTACAGACGGTACAGCTGCTGTGCCCGATTTCAACCGGGACGATTGGATCTTTGCGCTCACGGACTGCTTCAATGAAATTGACCTGGTGAGGAATTTTAGTTTCATAAGGGCCTGTATCGCCTTCTGCTTTTGCAGGTGGCAGGAATTTATCGTCAGAAGCTTTAAAATGCTCACGTGATACTTCAATCCAGCCATCTTTTCCGATGAATTTAACACCTTTGGTTTTGCCTTCATCAAAAGGTTCTGAAGTCATTACTACGCCATTGGCATATGTAAACTGCATGAATTCAGATCCATCGCCAATTGGAGAAATTTCAACCGGACCGCTTTTGTCCATTCCCAATCCCCATTGTGCAATGTCGAACATGTGAGCGCCCCAGTCGGTTGTGAAACCACCACCCATTTCTTTGTACCAACGCCATGCGCCCCAGAACTGTTCGTTTTGTTCAGGCTCAAGGCTGACGGGTGGATCTAATTGACTGTTATAATGAATAGGCATTGGAAGTGAACCTAACCAAAGATCCCAATTCAAATCTGTTGGAAGTGTTTCTTCCGGAAGATCGTATGGTTTTGGAGGAGCGCCAACGTAAGCGTTTACTTTTTCCATCTGACCCAATTTACCTGTTTGAACCAGGTTGACGGCATGTTGGAAATTCGGATCTGAACGTTGCTGACTGCCAACGGCCAGAATACGATTGTTCTCGCGAACGGCACGACGTAGTTCCTGTCCTTCTTTGATGGTGAAGGTCATTGGTTTTTCAAGATAGATGTCTTTGCCAGCTTTACAGGCAGCAATAGCAATTCTGGCATGCGAATGATCTGGAACGGCAATTACCACTATGTTGATGTCGGGACGGGCTAATAAGTCCTCGTACTTTTCGTACGTCTTAATTTCAACGGTGTTACCTGCTTTTGTATTGAAAGCATTTACCCGTTTCTCAAAGCGCTGGCGTTTTACTCCATATACATCACAACCGGCTATTACTTTAACTCCCGGGATTTGAAGGAACCCGTTCAACAAAAACATTGCCTGTTGACCCATGCCAATGAAACCAATCTTTAGGTCGGTATCTACCACTTTTTGTTTACAACCTGCAAGAGATGAAAACATTACCACTCCTGCCATACCGATGGCGGCGGTTCCGAGAAATTGTCGTCTGGAAACTCCTTTTTTTTGCTTATTTTCCATGTAGTTTTTTCTATATGTGTTAGTTGAAATTTATTGGCTTTTCTAAAAAGGTAAAAGTAACGATTTGAACTAACTCAGCAAATTAAAAACTATAAATATGATGTTTAGGGATGAAATTCTGTCCAGCAACCAATAATTCCTTCATTCTATCCGATCGTAATTTTTATACAAGGCAATTAAAAACTAAGATACTGATATTTTTCTTCTGTTTCATGTTGGTGACGAGCTATTTTTTTTGACTTTTGTCCTATAACTGCAATCGATCTTGCCATGGATGAATATATACAATTGCTGAAATCTCTTATTTCCATTCCGTCATTCAGTAAAAATGAACAGGATGCTGCTTCTTTGATTCGCCAGTTTCTTGATCACTATAAAGTTACCTATAGTTTCAGGAAAAATAATACATGGGCCAGGAACCTGTATTGGAAAGATAATTTGCCGGTAATTTTACTGGATTCCCACATCGACACCGTTAAACCTGCCAGCGGCTATACGCGTGATCCTTTTTCCGCGGATATAGAGAAAGGCGTATTGTATGGATTGGGGAGCAATGATGCAGGGGGGCCTCTGGTAACTCTTTTGGCTGTGTTTATGCATTTTTATCAGCAGAATGATCTACCCTTCAACCTTATTTATGCAGCCTCGGCAGAGGAAGAAATTTCAGGCACCGATGGATTGGCAAGCATCCTGGAAGAAATTGGACCCTTCAACCTGGCAATTGTTGGCGAGCCTACCCAAATGAAGATGGCCATTGCCGAAAAAGGATTGATGGTACTGGACTGTACTGCTTATGGAAAATCCGGCCATGCTGCAAGGGAAGAAGGTGAGAATGCTATTTATAAGGCCATGGCTGATATTGAGAGGCTTAGAAACTTCCGGTTCGATCATACATCTGCTATCTTAGGAACTGTAAAGTTGTCGGTTACAATGATCCATGCCGGCACTCAGCACAATGTGATCCCCGATCAATGTTCTTTTGTAGTTGATGTAAGGACCAACGAATATTATCCCAATCAGGATGCCTTGAAGTTAATTGATGAACTGCTTGAATCGCAAGTACATGCCCGCTCGTTGCGTTTAAATTCTTCAGCTATCGCCGTTACACATCCAATTGTACAGCGGGCAATTAAATTGGGAATCAGTTATTATGGATCCCCTACCACTTCCGATCAGGCAGTGATCCCCTATCCATCGGTTAAAATAGGGCCCGGCGACAGTGCGCGCTCTCATACAGCCGATGAGTATATTCTGATTTCAGAAATAGAAGAAGGCTTCCGCATTTACATTGATTTGATTACAGGGCTTGTACTATGAAATGAGCTGGTGACTCCAAGTCACCTGCTCAGTAGTCCAAATATCAGCATTTGACACCAAGTTACAGCAAGTGACTTGGTGTCAAATGCTCGCCCGCTCTAATAACCTGAGTTCTATCTAAGCGTAAATCAATCCAGTACATTCATGAAAAAAAATTTAATCACAAGCAAAATCAGTACTTCCGACAATCCGACAATCCGACAGTGCACATTTTTTTTAATTCTGTTGAGCTCACTCCAAAAAGGTTATTAGCCACAAAGTCAGTAAGATACTAAGTAACAGAAAATATTGATTATCTATTGTGTATTTTTTTGTATCTCCGATACCTCTATGTAACTATATAATAGAATAGATTTTTGAGAGTGAACTAACAGTTTAATTTCTTGTATATTCCTGGCATAAAAAGAATAAAAAACTTTGAATCGATCGCCTTTAAATGTTGACTGTCAATGCTTAAAGGATATGGCTAAAAGAATATTAAAACTTAATATGGATGTGATAGAGCTACCTATAAATCCTAAAAGGAGTTGATTTTTAATTATAGGCAGGGGTTTAATAGCTATTTCAACCTTGAAAGTTAAAAATACTCAAGTGTCGGATTGTCGGATTGTCGGATTGTCGGAAATAAAGTAGGAGTATTCACATCTTTTCTGATAATGTGCTTTTTATTAGTAGGCATGGACACTCATTTTGCCGAATCCACTTTTTTAAAATGGCTATTTATTTTCAAAGGATTGCTTAGTTCGAACTCAGGTTAATACTCAGCAGTCGACTTGGAGTCACCTGATGAGTATAATAAAAACAGAGAGACCTGTCCCCCAACAGGTCTCTCAAGAAACACTTCAGAAATAAATCTGAAGCAGAAATGTATAGAAACTTAATTTGTTTTAAAATTGTATCCCTTGGTATTACAGAGACAATCAATCAAATTTATGATGATTTATTCGTTTTCAGCGTAAGCCATTTCATTGTGCTGTGAAATATCCAGACCAGCAATTTCTTCTTTCTGAGTAGCGCGGATACCAACTGTCTTGTCAACAATTTTGAATATAATATAGGTCATTATTCCTGAAAAAACAATGGTTGTAACAGTTGCAATTAATTGGATCCAAAGCTGTTTTGGGTTACCATAGAACAAACCGCTATACGATGATTGAATGGCAGGGGTAGCCAATAATCCTGTTGCAATTGCTCCAATAATACCTCCGATGCCATGTACGCCAAAAGCATCCAGTGAATCATCGTATCCTAACTTGTGTTTTACTACTGAAACCATAAAAAAACAAGCGACTGCAACCAATATACCTATCACCACTGCGCCAAATACACCCACAAAACCTGCAGCTGGGGTTATGGCAACCAATCCAGCCACAGCACCTGTACAAATACCAATTACGGTAGGTTTTTTGTTGATGCTCCAATCAAGCAATGCCCAGGCCAATGCAGCTGTTGCTGTTGCCACGTGGGTTGAAAGAAATGCGCTGATGGCCAATCCATCGGCAGCCAAACCACTTCCGGCGTTAAAACCAAACCAGCCGAACCAAAGTAATGCTGCGCCAATTACTACAAGGGGAATATTATGGGGGGCTGTGGGGTGATTGTTATAGTTTCTTCTGCTTCCGATCATTAAAGTCATAACGAGGGCTGCAATACCTGCATTGATATGAACGACTGTTCCTCCGGCAAAATCAAGGGCTCCCATTTTGAATAACCAGCCATCAGCGGACCATACCCAATGAGCAACAGGATTGTAAACTAAGATGGCCCACAAAACCGAAAAGATCAGGAAGCCTTTAAATTTGATGCGTTCAGCATAGGCTCCAATAATGAGTGCAGGTGTAATGACAGCAAACATACATTGAAACAATACAAATGAGAGGTGTGGAATCCGGGCAGTAGCCTGCGAAATATAATAAGGACTCACATCGTTGATCCCTATTCCATTCAAAAAGGCCCAGTCCAATCCACCAATGTACGGGGCAAGCGCTCCTGTTGATGAGCCAAAGGCAAGGCTATATCCGAAAAATACCCATTCAAGAGTGATGACCGCTGTTAAAATGAAACACTGCATCAGAATATTTAAAACGTTCTTCTGGCGAACCAATCCACCATAGAACAAGGCCAGACCGGGGATCGTCATCAACATGACCAAAGCAGTTGCGACAATCAACCAGGCAGTATTCCCAAAGTCAATATACGGAGTAGGTGTAGCCACAGCAGCCGTCGCTGTTTCTTGTGCAAAAAGTAGGGAGGGGGCCATTAATCCAAATAATGCCATCCCTGTATATTTTATGTTCGTTTTCATAGTTTTTTTTATTATTGTTTGAAATAGAAGGAAGGTAATTACTTGTTATAAAGCGATTCATCGCCTCGGTCTTTGGTACGAATGCGAATAGATTCAGCAATGTCGCTTACGAAAATTCGCCCATCACCACTTTCACCCGTAAAGGCTGATTCAAGAATGGCATTGATTGATTTTTCAACATTCTGGTCACGTACAACAAATGAAATGAAGATACGTGCAATGGAATTCACATCGTAGGCAATGCCCCTGAATATAAGTCCCTGTCGGGCAGTACCCTGCCCTTTTACTTCCCACCATGAGAGGAAGTCGATATCTGCATCATGTAAAGCTGCACGAACTTCTTCAAACTTGGTTTTTCTTACAATGGCTTCAATTTTTTTCATAATAACTATATTTTATTTGATGGTTTTATCTCTGAAATATTTAGGACAGGAAACATCTAACTGGATTTATTCGTTTAGAGTTCATCCAAAAAAGAGAATCGCTTGTTGAAATTGATAAACTGTTAGAAATTAATATCTAACTGAGTGGTAAAGGTGTTTCGATTGGCATCGGTTGAATTATATAATACCTCGTTGTCATTGTAGATGTCATATCCAAAGATAACTGACACATTGGAGGAGAATGCCCATGAAAAGCCAAAACTTAATGCTCCCAGATAATTATTACCTTGCTGATAATCAACAGCCAACCATAATTTATCTGAAATCTCTTTCATCGACCGGTCCCATGAAGCCATAATTCCTTTATTGTCTTTGGCGGCTTTACTGTCTAAAAGAAGTTTTTCATTTCCCATATAATAGCCCACTGAAAGTCTTCCTACTATTGGGAGTGTTTTGGCAATTAAACCATAAGTAATGTTATAATTGGTCAGATTGTTTTTAGTTCCAAAATTATAAGCTCCAAAGGCAATAGCAGGAGAATTTTTAAATAGAGCGTTTTCCGGAGTACCAATTTTTGCATTAAAATAAAGAGGGTGGTCGTCATACACATTGTCCCCCATTGCCAAATAATCAATACCTATTTCTACCTGTAATTTCTGAAAGGGGGAAACACCAACGGTTAAGCCAAAATCATAAACTCCTGCACCACGTAAACCGTCGGCATCCTTTTCTGTACGGATATAATTATCTATACCCAGATGCAAGGTTTTATAGGTCTGGAAATCAACTGAGGGAATCCAGATAATAGTAGATGGTGTTGCCTTGGCAAAATTCACTGTCATAATCAAAGCAACAGCTGATAAAAAAACCAGTCTCGTTAAACTTTTTAATTCGGTATAACGGGTTACCGAAGCGAGGTAAATTTTCTTTTTCATGATTCTTAATTTTAAGGATTAAATATTTATTTATTAAAATTTGGATTCTATGTTGTATTTATTGGGGGGGTACAGTAACAAAAAACTGATTTTTCGGAATAATACCCCCTTTATATGATATGCTTATCCAAAAGTAAGGATAATTATCAAATATTACAAAGTTTAAATAAGGGGTGAATATAAATTAAAGATAAATTAACATACATTGACCTAATTTTATAGGGGGTACAATTAATAAATGATGTAATAAATGACTAAAATGACTAAATTTAAGGGGTATAGAATAAAAAACATTAAAAATAGAATTGTAATTTATCATTTTAATGATCTACAAATCAAATAGCGGGATGTGCATGTGTGGTAAAGTTTATTGCTAAAAAAAATAGCCTTTACACATTCCAAAGTGTGAATTATGTAAGTCTTATCCGAAATTGTATAACGTTTATAAGTTAACAAGGTAATAACTTTGTTATCTCAAATTAAACAATAAAACAAGTTCCTCTTTGAAAGAAAACGAGTGATTGTTTAATTAAACATTAAAAATAAAACACATTATATGGATCAATCAATTCCTATCACAACTTTATTTTTAGACATCGGAGGTGTATTGCTATCCAACGGATGGGGACATGAATCAAGAAAATCAACTGCTGAAACTTTTGATATGAATCAGGAAGAGATGAAAACCCGTTCACGTTGCAATATGGAAAAGCACGAGATAGGGAAACTTACTCTTAGCCAATATCTTAACCGGGTAGTATTCTATGAAAAACGTTCTTTCACTCCTGATCAATTTAGGGAATTTATATTCAAATTATCCATACCCAATGGAAAAATGATTGAATTTATTAAACTGTTGAAAGAACAATACAAACTGAAAATAGCTGTTATAAACAATGAAGGACGGATTTTGAATGAATATCTGGTAAAGAAATTTCAGTTAAGCCAGTTTGTTGATTTTTTCATTTCTTCCTGTTTCGTTCATTACAGAAAACCAGATACTGACATTTTTCGATTAGCGCTTGATATAGAACAGATGCCAGTTGAAAAAGCAGTCTATATTGAAGATTTACAGATGTTCGTGGAAGTAGCCAGAAGCATGGGAATTAAAAGCGTCAGGCACAAGAATTATTTATCGACATCTGAGGTATTGGCTACTTTGGGATTAACGATTTGATAAAAGAATGAAAATTTACTAATAATTGCAAAATACTTTTTTTTAAGGAAGACGAGAAATTCATCCGACCTCTTGATAAAGCAGCTGCATTTGAAAAGGAATAATATTACCCACATCGGGATTAATTAAATTGAATTAAGAAAGGACACAGATCCAATGGATGAACTAAATTATCAACACCAACAAGTACAGGATTCCTTATTGGTACATTATGGACATAAATCTTACTGGAAAAGGATACAATCTACCGTGGGTTTTTGGATATTATTGTTTTTGATGTTAGCCGGTATTACATATTACAGAGTGACTGTTGATTTTATATTTTCACCACACACACACTTGAAGCAGTCAATTGAAAATATCATTAGACATTAGATATTTATATCAAAAAAAAACCATAAGATGAATAAAATGGAACTTATAGAAACAGCCAAGGTGTTGGTTTCTAATGATAAAGGTATATTGGCAATGGATGAAAGCAACCCAACCTGCAATAAACGATTTGCGGCATTGGAAATTCCGCAAACAGAAGAGGCCCGGTGTGCTTACAGGGAGATGATTGTAACTACCTCAGGGCTGAGCAAGAGCATTAGTGGAGCAATACTCTATGATGAGACCATTCGCCAGCATTTAACAGATGGTACTCCTTTTGTAAAAGCTGTCATCAATGCTGGAATTATACCAGGTATTAAAGTGGATAGCGGCGCAAAAGAGTTGGCTGGCCACCCGGGTGAGAAAATATCTGAAGGACTTGACGGATTGAGAGAACGCCTCAAAGAATATGCTCAAATGGGTTTGCGGTTTGCCAAGTGGAGGGCGGTGATTGCAATTGGAAATGGCATTCCCAGCCGTGCTTGCATCGAAGCAAATGCACATGCCCTGGCCCGTTATGCCGCACTTTGCCAAGAGGCAGGACTCGTTCCCATTGTTGAACCCGAGGTGCTTATGGACGGCGATCACACAATGCAACGTTGCCTTGAAGTGACAGAGGAAGTGCTGAAAATGGTTTTCAATCAACTTTATATACAAGGTGTACTATTGGAAGGTATGCTCCTCAAACCCAATATGATACTGCCGGGATTGACCTGTCCTCAACAGGAATCAGTAGAAGAGGTAGCAGATGCCACTGTCAAATGTTTCATGCGGGTAGTTCCTGCCGCTGTTCAAGGTATCACATTTTTGTCCGGTGGTCAATCTCCAGAACTGGCCTCAGCCCGTTTGAATGCCATGAATGTCAGGTTTAAATCTCACCTGCCATGGGCACTTGCATTTTCGTTTGCCCGCGCCATCCAGCAACCAGCAATGAATATTTGGAAGGGCAAGAAAACAAATGTTCCTCAAGCTCAGAAAGCGCTGTTCAATCAGGCATTGTGCAACCTGCAAGCACGACGTGGGGAATACAATAACCAAATGAAAATGAAATAATAGCATCCTAGTTCCAGAAAACTTAACAGATACAGCATTGATTATCAGGGGTTTTAAACAGTACAATCAAATGTGTATAGGCTGCCACAATGCCCCCGGGTTACCAGAAAATAAGTTTGTAGAAGGTTGGTATCCTAAACCACCGGAATTGTATAAATTCTCCAAAGAAGATGATGCACCTGAATTTTTCTGGATTACAAAATATGGAATAAAAATGACGAGCATGCCCGCCTTTAAACCTACTCTGCAGGATGATAAATTATGGGAGATAACTGCTTTTGTTACTCAAAAATTGGGTAAAATGTCACCCGGTGAATATAATGAATGGTCAAAAAAATACGTTGAAGTGAATGAGAATGAAAAAATGAGCCATAAGTAATGCATACTCCCAAAGTAAAATAAGTTGAAATGAGGGGTACAGTGCGCTGTACCTTGATATTTGAAAGGGTATTATATGTACAAATATTTCGGTGTGCTAAGCATTTCTATCTATTTTGACGTTTTGAGCCTTACCTACCCTTTTGTCCGTTTGATTAGGGTCCTTTGATTGGTTGAGACAGGAAGATTCAATTCTTACAGATCACTATCTTCCATTTAAGTGCGGCTATAAATTTTCACTTCCTACACTTCCTACACTTTAAAAGTTGGCATGTATATTTTTACGGAAAGGTCACTGCAATCATAAGAAAATTATCTCCATAAGATTTGCAATTTTGCATTTGAAAGCAGCCAGTATTTCAAATCCAAGGTTTGTGCATGGCACGAAATAAGAAATGGAGTTAAATCATTGGTAACAAATAAAATTTGAACAGCCACTATGATTGAATTTACGTATAATAACCGATCCTTCGAAGGGAGTAAGGCTGTTTTATTATATTTGCAAGCTTTTTGAGCCTAATTATAATATATATACTTAATGTTCATGACAAAACAGTTGGTTGAGCTTTTGAAATATTTTATATTCTGGATGATTTTTTTCCTGCTTGCCAAGGTTTTATTTCTGACCTGGAATGATGATCAAACCAGCCTATTATCGGGTGGAGAGATTATAGGCATTTTTGGACATGGTTTAATAATGGACATTTCAACTGCCTGCTACCTGTTATTGTTACCGGGATTAATAATTGGCTTAAGACTCTTTATACCGGCTGGTTTCATCAATCGCTTTATATATATTTACACGCTGCTTCTGCTAATAATTGCTTCCCTGTTAACTACACTAGATTTGGGTTTGTATCCGCATTGGGGAACAAGGGTGAATGTTACGGTATTTAATTATATCGCTGATCCGGTGGCCATCGGAGCTTCCGTTTCTTTTGGTGATGTGCTTAGGGGTTTGTTGATAAGTATTGGTCTGATTGTTGGATTTTCATTCTTGTATAAAAGAATTTTTCCCAAAGGGCTTGTTGATTCACAGCCAGTAAAGTGGTACACATTACCCATTCAGATTTTTCTTGTGGCTACTTTAATTCTCCCGATTCGCGGAGGATTGGATACTTCACCCATGAACCTGAGTTCGGTAGCCTTCAGTCCAAAAATGTATGTCAATCAGGCAGCGGCCAATTACTTGTGGAACTTTGGTAAGTCAGTTGAGAAACGGAAAAGGTTATCTAACCCATGTGCCTATATTGACAAGGGCGAAAGTCTGCGGATTTTCAATGATTTTCGCAATAAAGATACCTTGATTCAGCATCCTCAGCTTCTAAAACTGAAACCACAGCAACTTCCAAATGTCATTCTTATCATACTGGAAAGTTTCTCCAATAAGGTGATTGCATCTCTGGGTGGAATGCACGGAGTGGCTCCCAACCTTGATTCACTTTGCACAAATAGTACTATATTCACTAATTTTTATTCAACAGGGAACCGATCTGATCGTGGAATTTCTGCTATCCTGGGCGGATATCCCTCCCTGTTAAGTACTTCCATCATGGTTTATCCTGAAAAGGCACATACATTGACTTTGCTTCCAGCGTATTTTAATAGAAAAAATTACAATACCTCTTTTTATTATGGGGGCGACATTAACTTTTATAGCCTTAAAACATTTGTACTTCAGGGGAAATACAAAACATTGGTTACTAAATCTGATTTCCCTTCAGAATTGGGAAGGATGTCCAAATGGGGCGTTCCTGATGGATATGTTTTTGAAAGGGCTACCGAAGATTTGAAAACAGAGAAGGAGCCTTTCATGAAAACCATTTACACGATCAGCAGTCATCCGCCTTTTGATGTACCGTTTTCGAAGATTCCGGGCAATTCAAACAGTGATAAATATCTGAACTCAGTGGCTTATACAGATAGTTGCCTGGGAGCATTTATCAATTCATTACGGAAATCTCCTCTCTGGGATAACACGTTGTTGATTGTAACATCCGACCATGGAACCAATCAGCCTGGGCCTACCGATATTACAGATCCGGCATCGTACCGGATTCCACTAATATGGTCAGGTGGGCTTATCGATTCGTTGCAGCGGATTGAAACCATTACCCAGCAGGTAGATATGGGAACATCGCTGATTCATCAGTTGGGTTGGGAAACTGATCCGGCCCCATTCTCGAAGGACTTTTTTACGGCGCGTCCACACGCATTTTATATGCACGATTCGGGTTGGGGATATGTTGTTCCTGAAGGATGTTTTTATTTTGACCAGAACATCAACGGTTTTGTTTCACCAACGAAAGCAGAGAAATTGGTTGATGAGTCGTTCCCCAAAGCATACATGCAGGTGTTGCACGATGATTTTATAAGCAGGTAAATTTAATTACAAAAGATAAATATAGATGGCACAGCTAAAAACAGGGAAGATATTCCTGATTATTAATAATTATGCCGGTCATCAGGAAGGTGCCAAGGCAGTCGAAATAGTTATTCCATGGTTACAAAAGAACGGTTGCGAAGTAGAATATACCTTTACGCAATATGCAGGACATGCCACCGAACTGGCGTTGAAAGCTTCGTTAGCGGGTTTTGATCTGGTGGTAGCAGTTGGAGGAGATGGAACGGTCAATGAAGTGGCTCAGGGATTAATCGGCACCCAAACTTCCATGGGTATTGTTCCCGTTGGCTCGGGCAACGGACTGGCAAGAGAACTGGGCATTTCTATGAATATGAAAAAAAGCGCCCACACTTTGATTGAAGGGGTTAATCTTCAGATAGATGTTTGCAAACTCAATAATCAGCGATATCTCTGCACCAGCGGCATTGGTTTTGATGCACAGGTTGCTGATCAAATGAGCAAAGCTTCGTCACGTGGCTTGCAGCGATATATTCAGCTGGTAATAAAGGAAAGTATAATATACAAACCGATCAATGTGAAAATGAAGATCGATGGGAAACTGATCCATCAGCCTGTTTTCCTAATCACCTTTGCCAATGCCTCACAATTTGGAAACAATGCATATATTGCACCTGCCGCAAGTATGACTGATGGGTTGATAGATGTAATAGTGGTCAAACCCTTTCATAAAATATGGTTACCAATATTATCATTGACCCTTTTCACTAAAATTATTCACAAACTGCCATTTGTTGATTGTTATAAAGCAAGTAAGGTTGAACTGGAATGGGCGGATACCTCCATTTTTCATTTTGATGGTGAACCAGGTACGCTGACCATTCCAGCAACAATAACCATTGATTCAAATAAGATAATTGTAAGGCATTGAACACTATGTCATGCAACTAACAGTGATATCGTGTCAACGTTAAAATGTCGCAAAGCAATTTAAGGTCGTTAGAAACCATGATCGGAAAGTCATTGGTAGTTTCCATCCAATTTTATTGGGCACAATGTGCTTATAACAGGGAGTGAATTTGCTGCTTTAGCCGAATTATTGAAATACCTAAAAATAAACAAGTTATGCAAATATGTCATTCGTAGGCACGAAGCAATCCCATCAAAAGGGAGAAAATAAGAAATAAGAAATAAGGAACGAGGAATCCGCCAGTCATTGCGAGTTTACGATCATAATTTATGAGGACCTCAAATGACCATGCGACAAATTAGCCGTAACATGACAATACTTTCGCTTTTCATTTCCTCACTCCTCACTTCCTGTAATGTAGCCTGTTCTTTTTATAACGTGGGGATTGAGATTTTAGATCTAACAAGAGGCAAAAATGATCACTCAATTATATTTTTAGCATTAAAATAACACCCGGATGATTTTGTCAATTTAAATTTCCTTGTTTTACTATTGCTGAAAGTTTGTCAACCCTAACTGCTTCTTCCAATAATTTAACCACGGCTGCTACATCAATATCATCAAAGGTTTTAAATATTTTGTAGAATATCTGCTTATTGGTTCCACATGTTAGATAATTGTCAACATCATTTAATTTGTCCCCATACCAAAAACCCAATAATACACCTTCTTTAATCCCTGCTCCCGGCATAGCTGCAGGCCACACCAGGCAAATACCTTTGTTGCCATGAAAAAAAGGAACGTTATACGATATTTTTTCCTTGCATTCCAGAGGTAAAGTCTCAGTGATAATCTGCCGCAGGATATCTGTTGTAATTCGTTCATCCTCAGGAAGAATTTCATACAACTGAATAAGAGATTGTATTTTTAGGCGTTTTTCTTTCATACCAACTATAAACCAACCATTGACGGGAATGTTTTGATTTAAATTGAATTTTATTTTGCTTTGATACTTTGTCTCTTTGTTACTTTTTTACAATAATTGATAATATCGAACTCAGGTTAATAAGACGGCCTTTACTTTTCACTTTTCAGGATGGGCCTTTTTAACAGGCTTTTCCAGAATAAGTTCATATTTACGGATGGTAAATTTTACCAATAGGTAGGAAGCATAAACTAAAACAATCCAACTTAAAAACCATAATATTGAGTACCAGTACATAGTTGTAGATTTTTAATTAATAATGGTGTTCGCTTTCAAGTTCCTCGGTAGTGATTTGCTTGTTGTTCATAGCCTTCCAGGCATACCAGATGTACCAAATTACAAAGGGAACAAACAGCGAAACGTAACTCATGGCCGTCAAAGTGAAATGGGTCGAAGAGGCATTTTCAATGGTAAGCGACGACTGTAAATCAAGCACCGAAGGGTAAAAACTGGTGTTGTTCAATCCGGCAAGGATAAATAAAGCCCAAACAGTGAGAATTGTTCCTCCACCGGCAAACCAGATTCCATTGGTTCCACCTTTCAGAAAAGAAGAAATGATGCCCCACAATACACCTGCAACACCTGTCAAAAGCATGAGTGTGTTAATGGGCAGGGCAATGAGATTGTGAAGGTATTTAAACGGTTCTACCACCATTTTTCCTGTACCTGACTGATAGGCAATTCCATCTTTAAAAATCAGCGCTATCAGAAAATAGAGGAAGAATACCAAAAACGGAATGGTATTATAGAGCAGGTGTTTTTTTGAACGTTGGTAAATGGTCTCATTGTGTATCGAATTCATAAAATACAACAGACCAAGAACACGGGAGAGAAAAAAGACGCTCAATCCAAGTGCCACATTGTGAAAATCAAGCACCGCTTCCAATCCCCGGAAGGGAGTGCCCCATGTTACATGTTTCATGTCGTCGAGAGAGAACATGGCACCGTTGAAGAAAGTTCCTACTGCGACACCCACCAAAAGAGGCCCCAGTAGTCCATTCAGGAAAAGAAATATTTCATAGGTCCTAGCCCCCAGAAGGTTGGCTGGCTTTTTTCTGAACTCGAAGGAAACAGCCTGGATAACAAACGAAATCAAAATGGCAAACCAAACCCAGTAGGCACCTCCAAATGAAGTTGCATAAAACAAAGGAAAGGAGGCAAAGAAAGCACCGCCAAAGGTGACCAAAGTAGTGAAGGTTATTTCCCATTTACGGCCCAGGGTGTTAATCAAAAGAGTTCTCTCTTCCTCATTTTTAGCAATGGTAAACAACAGTGTTTCACCGCCTTGCACAAATGTCAGAAATACAAACAACGCACCCAGCAGTGAAATGATCAGCCACCAGTATTGTTGTAAAGTTAAAAGTGATAAAGTTTCAAACATCGCTTAGCCCTTCCTCTTGTTTAGGTCCGATTTTAATTTGTCGCATCATGATTTTTATTTCAGCAATAAGCAAAGTGGTAAATATGATGGCAAAAAGCCAAAAAGTAACCTGCACTGCCCCCGTGCTTATTTTGGTGACAGCAGCCATGGTGGGCATCAAATCCTGAATGACCCAAGGCTGACGTCCCACCTCGGTTAATACCCATCCGGCCTGACTGGCGATGTACGCCAGTGGAATGGTCCAAATGGCCAAACGAAGAAATGTACGTTTTTTATGGATTCTTCCTTTCAGGGTATAAAACAAGGCCAGGAGGAAGAAAAAGATAAAATACATTCCCAACACGACCATGATGTGAAAACTGTAAAATGAAAAGGCCACACTGGGTACCAAAGTATGGGGATCGCTGATGTACCCATATCCGAAATAATTGAAATAGTTTTTCTGAAAACCAGGGCTCATGATTTCAGTTTTCAATGAATCAGCCACAGCTGTTTGGCCTGATTTTTTGGCCAGCTTATAGGCAGTGAGCTTTTGGATGGCCAATTGCCCCCTGGATATTTTTTCCGTAGCCGACATAACCCCGAATTTTTCATTGCCATTGATCATGTCATTGATCCCTGGTACAAAGGCATTCCAGTTGAGAAAAGCCATGTAGGAAAGAACGTTGGGAATTTCAATTTTCATGGCAAAGTCCTTTAGGTTTTCATTCGCCGGATCGGTTTCAGTAGTTGAAAAAACGCCCAACGCCACCAGCCCTGCCCCTTCACTGCCGTTATACAAACCTTCGAAGGCAGCAAATTTCATGGGTTGATGATGTGCTATGTCGCGTGCAGAGCTATCGCCTGTCATAACAGTATACATGATTGACATAAATCCAAAAATGGCAGCAACAACAATACTTTTGCGGGCAAATACTATATCTCTTCCCTTCAGGATATACCAGGCTGAAATACCGATAACAAAGATGGAAGCCAATACAAAACTTGAGGAGGTGGTATGCAAAAACTTGTGAATGGCAACCGGTGAGAATAGTACATCCCAAAAGTTAGTCATTTCCATACGGACTGATTCGGGATTAAAAACCATTCCCACAGGCTTTTGCATCCAGGCATTGGCAACCAGTATCCACAGTGCCGAAAGATTGGCCCCGATAGCTGTCAACCACGTGGCTGTTAAATGAAATCCTTTGCTCACCTTGCTCCATCCGAAAAACATGATGGCCACAAAAGTTGATTCCAGGAAAAAAGCCAAAATACCTTCTATGGCAAGGGGTGCGCCAAAAATATCGCCCACGAACCATGAATAATTAGACCAGTTGGTGCCAAATTGAAATTCCAGGATGATGCCCGTTGCAATGCCAATCGCAAAGTTGATCCCAAACAGGAGCATCCAGAATTTGGTGATTCGTTTCCACTCCTGGTTTCCTGTCTTCACATAAAGGGTCTCCATAATGGCAACGATGATTGCCAATCCCAATGTTAAAGGCACAAAAATCCAGTGGTACATGGCCGTTAGGGCAAATTGTGCCCGCGACCAGTTAACAAGAGATAAGTCAATTCCTTCAATCATAGAAGTTTTTTATTTGGTGATATTGGTTAAATTTTCAAGTACATGATTGCTTCTCTCAACATCGTTTTTAAAGTTTGTATTTAGAAAATTCGGAAAGAAGAAGATTTTCAGGATTACAAACATGACGAAAAGTTTGATAATAATGATCAACCACACCTGCTTTCCCCACTTTGGCATATTGGTAAATCCTTCTTTATAAAAGCAAACTATTTTCTTAAATAATCCCATTATCAAACTATGAACTGTTAAATCTTTTGACTTCTAAAGTTATATTGAATTTTCAATATTCCAATCATTAAAGTAAGAAAATATAAAATATTTAATGATGGACATAAAAAAAGTTTTAATTGTACTAAATAGGGTCTGCTGAAAAACTCACACACTCAATTTGACCGTAGGGTATAAATATCAATATAAAAGAAATATTCAGCAGTCCCTGACCCCGAGGACTCGGGGGAGTATATTTTTGCACCTCCCTATCTACTTTTCAAAATAAGCAATCGGTCCTGGATTTCTCATTTGTTCCTATGGTATGGGTGGGTGTTTGTGCTCTATCATCTGATACCTATCTGATACTCATCTGATACCTTTCTGTAATGTAGGGTTACAGAAAGGTATCAGATGAGTATCAGATGAGTATCAGATGATAGATAGTTATCCCTGGCATCATTGCACTGGAACACCCCTGGTTATTTATTCTAATCTGCGGTTCCAAATCCGTGGTGGAGTTAGTAACTAAGGTCAAACCCCGTCCAAGGGTGCAGGCATTTTGGACACTTGCTTTATTTATTGGGCTTACTGACTGATAAGTCAACTATTTTGCGGAGTTATTGTACCTTTGAACCAATATTTTATAAAAACTAAATCGATGAGTAAATTCATTTTCATTCTTTCCGGAGCATTGCTTTTATTGGCAGGTTGCAAAGGGACAGCGCCCACGATAATTCAGGAAGACCGCCTGACTGATTTTGTTGATCCTTTTATCGGAACTGGCTATCATGGGCATACTTATCCAGGAGCGGCATATCCGTTTGGACAGATTCAGTTGAGCCCCGACAATGGAACTGAAGGCTGGGACTGGTGTTCGGGTTATCATTATTCGGATAGTATTGTTGCCGGATTTAGTCACTTACATTTGAGTGGAACCGGAATTGGCGATCTGGCCGATATCTCGTTTCTGCCCGTAACTTCTAAAGTTACATTTAAAGAGGGTGAAAAAAATGCTGATTTCGTTACCCGTTATGCCGGCAAATACAACCATGATCAGGAAACTGCACATGCGGGTTACTATGCCGTCACCCTCAAGAACAATGGTGTGAAAGCTGAATTTACCGTCACTGAAAGGGCTGGCTTGCATCGTTATTCATTTCCTGAAGGAAGTGAGAATAATCTGCTGATCAATCTTGGTTTTGCCATTAACTGGGACAAACCATATAAAACAGCGTTGAATGTAGTTGATAGCTTGCTGGTTACCGGTTCTCGTTTATCCAATGGCTGGGCAGCCGATCAACATGTATATTTTGCTGTTCGCTTTTCGACACCCATTTCGAAGTCTGAAATTACCAATGTAGGCGGTGAAGGACGTACTGTTGGTGTCTTAAATTTCAAGGAAAAGCAAGTGCTGGCAAAAGTAGGAATTTCATCGGTTAGTATAGAAAATGCAATAGCCAATTTAGATTCTTCATTGGCCGGATGGGATTTTGAAGCCACCCAGAAAGCTGCATCGGATGCCTGGGAAAAGGAACTTTCCAAGATCCGCATTCAATCGAGCGATTCGGTTCAGAAAAACATCTTTTACACTGCCATGTATCATACCATGGTTGCTCCAGCTTTGTTCTCCGACTCAAATGGTGAATTCAAGGGAACCAAAGGGGACGTACAAAAAGCAGCAGGCTACAACCGCTACACCGTTTTTTCATTGTGGGACACTTATCGCGCCTTACATCCATTGTTCACTTTGACACAACAGCCGAGGGTGAACGACATGGTAAAATCCATGCTCGACCATTACAAACAAACAGGATTGCTGCCCGTATGGGAGCTTGAAGGAAATGAAACTTTCTGCATGGTTGGCAATCATTCCATTTCGGTTGTTGCTGAAGCTATTCTAAAAGGAATTGGAGATTTCGACCAACAGCTGGCTTTTGAAGCCATGAAAGCTACTTCGATGAACGATCGCGATGGGATGGGATTGTATGATAAATTGGGGTATATGCCAGCCGATAAAATTCAACAATCGGTTGCCAAATCACTCGAAGTGGCCATTGATGACTGGTGTGTAGCTGCTGTAGCTCAGAAACTTGGGAAAACAGAAGATGCCGCGTATTTCAATAAAAGGGCAGAAAGTTTTAAAGCATATTTTGATAAAGAAACAAGATTCATGCGCGGGAAACTGAGTAATGGAGAGTGGACTACTCCATTTGATCCGGCCTTCTCCAAACATGAAGGAAGTGATTATACTGAAGGAAATGGATGGCAATATTTGTGGCTCGTACCGCAGAATGTTGAAGGACTCATTGAACTTTTGGGCGGTAAAGAACCTTTTGCAGATAAACTTGATCAATTGTTTAAAGTTGAAGAAGGAGTAAAAGGCAAAGAGGCTTCATCAGATATTTCAGGATTAATTGGCGCTTATGCCCATGGCAATGAACCAGGGCATCATACCTCTTTTCTTTTTAATTACGCAGGCAGGGCCTGGAGAACTCAGGAACTGAACCGACAGATACAGACCGAAATGTATACCAACAAACCTGAAGGTATCTGTGGAAACGAAGACTGTGGGCAAATGTCGGCATGGTATGTATTTAGTACAATGGGTTTCTATCCTGTGAATCCTTCGGAATTAAAATACCAATTGGGGTCGCCTTTGGTTCAGGAAGCAAAAATTGAAATTGCATCCAATAAATACTTTACAATGAAAGCTCCACTGGCTTCGGTAACCAATAAATATATTCAGGAAGTGAATTTGAATGGCAAAAAGCTGGACCGTTCATTTATTACCCATCAGGAAATAATGGATGGAGGGACCCTTGAATTTACCATGGGCGCTGAACCAAATAAGACCTTATTTCAGTAGCGAAATAAAAGTTTTCAGTAGTAGGCTGATAGCATAGATTGAATTTTCAGTTTAAAAAAGAGGGCAACAACAGTTGTCCTCTTTTTTAAACTCATATTATGTATAAACTGTGAATTTTGTAATCTATTTATAAAGTTGTGTAACACTTTATGGTTGATACATTCCTATTTTTGCCTTTTATAAATGCAGTTACAATTAAATTTAAACTTTTATCCATTTTAACCATTGCCCGTGTACATAAAAGGTGGAGTGATTAAGCTGGATTGAGACTATAACACCTGTTTTTTGTTCTCTGTCGAAAGGTCAGGAACCTAAAAATCAGGACAAATTTATTATTGGATTCAAAATACTTTTAAACTCAATACAATGTTATAAACCATTATAGGATGCTATTTGTTATATACGATAATGAGTAAGGAGAATTATTTGGTTATCAAATTTAAATTCCGCCAAGTTGATTTAACTTCAAATAGAATTTAATAAAAATACAATTTATTTAATTGAATGAATAAAGTTCAAACCTATTTAAAGAAATCCATCAAAGTGATTTTGTGGGTGATACTAAGTTTTGTGCTTATATTCATCCTCATTGCTTTGCTTATTCAAATTCCATCTATTCAAACCAAGATTGTTCATTATGCTACTTCTTATATCAGCAATAAAACCCATACAAAAGTTGACATAAAAAGAGTAAGCATTTCATTTCCAAAATCAATAGTTGTTGAAGGCCTTTATCTGGAAGACCTCCAAAAAGACACCTTAATTTATGCTGGAAAGACAAAAGTAAATATTGCACTTTACGACCTGCTAAACAGTAAAATAACGATCAGTTCTTTCGCATTGGACGATGTCAATCTGAATCTGCACAACACTAAAACAGATTCGCTGTTCAATTACAATTTCCTGCTTACGGCCTTTGCTGATACCACCTCGCAGGTAAAAGTTGATACACTGACACCCTCTAAATGGACATTCACAATTGAGGATGTGAGTTTGAAAAATAGTCGCCTTCGTTATGATGATGAATATGGAGGGATGAATGTAAATGCAAAGCTCAAAAATATAGAATTACAAATAGATGAGCTTGACATGGAAAAGTCAATTTACAATATAGATGAACTCTTAGTCGAAAGTATAACTGCCAATGTTCTGATGAAAGAATCCTCCTATACTCAGAATAATAATAATGAGCCAGAAAGCATATTGCCAAAAATTACAGCAAATAAAATTGTTATCAGCAACTCAACAGTCAGTTATGCAGATTCCATAGGCAAGCAATCGATGGTGGCAATTATAAAACAGTTTGAGTTAAAAGAAGGATCTGTTGATTTGCAAAACGAAATTATTTCTCTTAACCAATTGGCCTTATCAGAGAGTAAAATTCAATACCTACAATCTGCTATTGAATTACCAATAGATTCAACAGTTGTTCAGGATGTTGCACCAACAGAAAACAATTGGAAAGTTTCAGTAAGCAGCCTAAAACTGGACGATAATTCACTCAAATACAAAGCAGCAAGCAAAACGGAAATAAAGAATGCATTTAATGCAGATCATCTGGAATACACCCATTTAACGCTTGATGCAAGAGATTTAGCTTACTCATCTGATCTGACAAAAGTTTCGGTAAAAGAATTCAGCACTGTTGATCAAAACAACTTT
>Ga0209724_1001366_pt1 | contig 22265 bp, 21 predicted proteins | sample grotaG_FD_184143 | JGI IMG/M metagenome (GOLD analysis project Ga0209724, IMG submission 184143) | Glacier valley bacterial and archeal communities from Borup Fiord, Nunavut, Canada, to study Microbial Dark Matter (Phase II) -... | ecosystem: Environmental > Aquatic > Freshwater > Ice > Glacier ...
ACCATGCACATGATCAAGAAGGGGCAACTCGACGGCCTCAAAGCCACGACCTCATCCGCTGCTGACAAGTTCTACTCTCTGGCCTTCTGAGGCGGGCCAACCACAAAGGTCGCTTTCAGCCTATCTCCGCTATCGCGACAGAACCGCCATTCATCTGGACCAAGAGCGCACGCGATTCTTGCAGAAGGTCATTCGCGCCAACAGCCGCTTAAGTTCCAAACAGAATGCATCACTCCACTAACCCCCAAGGTAAGCGGCCACGACCTTCGGATCGTCGAGCAGTTGCGCGCTCGGCCCGTCGAGCACGATGCGGCCGCTCTCGATCACGTAGCCATGACTGGCGATCTTCAGCGCTTGTCGCACGTTCTGCTCGACCAAGAAGATCGTCAGGCCTTCGGTGTGGATGGTGCGCAGCGTACGGAAGATCCCCTGCACGACGATCGGCGCCAGGCCCATCGACGGCTCGTCGAGTAGCAGCAGGCGCGGCTTTGCGAGCAACGCACGAGCGATCGCCAGCATCTGCTGCTCGCCGCCCGACAGGTTGCCGGCGACGCCGTCGATGCGTTCGCGCAGTCGCGGGAACAGCTCGAGCAAGCGCTCCAGGTCGCCTGCCACCGCGGCCTTGTCGCGCCGCCTGTATGCGCCTAGCTCGAGGTTCTCGCGCACGGTCAGCGTAGTGAGGATGGCTCGCCCTTCGGCCACGTGGACCAGGCCGCGCTCGACGATCTTATGTGGCGCCATGCGTGTGATGTCTTCGCCGTCGAAACGGATCGTGCCAGCGCGCGGCGCGACCAGGCCGGAGAGAGCGAGCAGCGTCGTCGACTTGCCGGCACCGTTGGCCCCGACGAGCGTGCGGATCTCCCCGGCGTCGACGCGGAAGTCGATGCCCTGCAACGCTTCGACGTGCCCATAGGCGACGGCAAGGCCCGAAACCTCGAGCAACGGAGCAGCGCTCATTCGTCGCGCCCCAGGTAGGCCTCAATCACTGCCGGATCGTTGCGAATCGACTCGGGGGAGCCTTCGGCAATGATGCGGCCAAAGTTCAGCACCGCGATGCGCTGGCAAAGACCCATCACGAAGCGCATGTCGTGCTCGATCAGGAACACGGTGTAGCCGCGCGCGACGATACGGCCGATGACGGCCATCAGCTCGTTTTTTTCGCCGCTGTTCATGCCGGCGACTGGCTCGTCGAGCAGCAGCAGGTTCGGCTCGGTGGCGAGCGCGCGCGCCAGCTCGAGCTTGCGCTGGTCGCCGTACGAGAGGTTGTCGGCGATGTCGCTCGACTTGTGCGCTAGGCCGACCCACGACAGCAGCTCCTCGGCGCGCTCCGCGGCTCGGCGCTCGGCGCCGCGGTAGCCCGGCAACGAGAGCAGCCATTGCGGCACGCCGTAGCCGAGATGCGTGTGCATGCCGACGACGACGTTGTCGCGCAGCGTCATCTCCTTGAAGACGCGGATGTTCTGGAAGGTGCGGGCGATGCCGAGCCGCGTGATGCGATGCGGCTTCATGCCCACGAGCGACGCGCTGCCCAGCGTGATCGCGCCGCCGCTCGGCGCGAGCAGGCCGGTGACGAGGTTGAAGACCGTCGTCTTGCCCGCGCCATTCGGGCCGATCAGCCCGAACACGCTACCCTTGGGCACCGCGAAGCTCACGTCTTCGAGCACCGAAAGGCCGCCGAAGCGCTTCGAGACCTTCTCGAGGCGCAGCATCGGCGATGTCGATACTCCCACGGACGCCTCCATCACAGTCGGCCTACCGCCGATGGTGAATCGGCGGCCGTGTTCAGCGCGCGCGATGCCTTGCGACCGAACCATCCGCGCATGCGTGCTGGGTCCCACAGGCCCTTCGGGAGGAACAGGACAACGAGCACGAGGATCGCGCCGTTGAGCATCGTGCGGTAATCGCGGAACGACCGCAGCAGCTCGGGCAACACCGTGATCACGGCCGCGCCGATCACGGGACCGGCGAGGCTACCGATGCCGCCGAAAATCGCCATCGTCAGGATGTCGACGCCGCGGTCGAAGCCGAACTCGCCCGGGCCGATGTACGAGCTCAGGTGCGCGCTGAGCGCGCCGGCAAGGCCGGCAATGGCGGCGCCGAGCGCGAAGGCGAGCATCTTGTGCGCCATCACGCCCACGCCCATCAGCGAGGCGGCGATCTCGTCTTCTTTGATCGCCTCGAAGGCCCGGCCGATGCGGGAGCGCCGCATCCGCCAGAGCACCAGCAGCACGACCGCCACCGCGAGCAGTACATGCCACCACTGCGTGAGCTGCGGGATGCCGCTCAGGCCGAGAGCGCCGCCGGTGAGCGAATCAGCATTGAGCAGCGAGATGCGCACGACTTCACCGAAGCCGAGCGTGGCCATCGCGAGGTAGACGCCTGAGAGCCGCAGAGTCGGCAGACCGACCAGCAGCGCAACCAGCGTCGGCAGGGCGATGCCACCGAGCACCGCGACCGGGAACGGCGCGCCGGCGTTCATCGTCAGCAGCGACGCGGTGTAGGCGCCCAAGCCCATGAAGGCGGCGTTGGCCATCGCCAGCAGGCCGCACGAGAGGGTGAGCCAGATCGAGAGCGCGAGCAGCGCGTCGATGCCGATCGTCAATACCAGGTTGCTGTAGACGGCCCAAAAGGTGTCGAGCCATTCGCTCATCGGGCCTCCCTCATGCCTTGCGCTCGAGGATCTTTCCGAAGATGCCTTGCGGACGGACGAGCAGCACCAGGAACAGCAGGCCGAAAGCGACCGCGTCGCGCATCGTCGAGCCGACGTAGGCCACCGACAGCACCTCGGCGAACCCGAGGAAGAGGCCGCCGACCAGCGCGCCGCGGATGTCGCCCATGCCGCCCAGGATGATCACGGCCACGCCCTTGTGCAGCATCGGCTGCCCCATTAACGGGAAGACTGCGTTCGAATACAGCGCAATCAGCACGCCGCCCACGCCGCCGAGCGCGGCCGCAGTAAACGACGTCAGGCGGAAGAGGCCCTCAACGTTGATGCCGAGCAGTGCCGCGGCTTTCGGCGATTCGGCGATCGCGCGCAGCGCGCGGCCGAGCTGGGTCTTGCGCATCACGACCATCAGCGCAGCCATCAGAGCAAACGAGAGCACGATGATGGCGACCTCGAGCTCGCTGATCTGGATGCCGGCGAACTGCAGCTGCTTGTCGGGCACCAGCTCCGACGGGAAGCGCAGGTTGTCGGCGCCGAACACGCCTTGCACCGCGCTATTGAAGAAGATCGCGATGCCGATGGTGGCGATCATCGGGATCAGGTGCGGCGCGTCGCGGTGCCGCAGCGGCCGAAGTACGAGCACGTCGATGGCCAAACCGAGCAGGCCGCTCGCGAGCAGTGCAACGATCAGCGCCACCCACAGCGGCGCCGCGAGATGAGTGACCACGGCGAGCGCTGCGTAGGCGCCGACCATGAACACTGCGCCGTGGGAGAGATTGATGACGCCGAGCACGCCGAACACCAGCGTGAAGCCGAGCGCGAACAGCGCGTAGACGCAGCCGAGCGACAGCGCGTTGACGAGTTGCTGTTCCAACATAAGAAGGAGGTCTAGACCGTGTGCCGACCGAGCGCCGGGCCGCCGTTGGCTCGAAGGAGCCGACTTCGCGACTCCGCTGGGCGGCCTTCTTGTTGGCCGATGGGCGCGATCACTGTTCGATCGAGTACTTGCCGCCCTTTGTCACGCTGACGATCGCGGCCTGCTTGGCATCGTATCCGGCAGGCTTGCCGGCCTTGTCTACGGCCTGCTTGAACGTGAACGCTCCAGTCGCGCCGGTCCATGTCACGGCGGGCAGCGCGTCGCGCAGCGCCTTGCGGTCGGCCTCGACCTTGCCCGTGATCTTGATCTTGCCGAGCGCCTGCGCCGTCACGAACACGGCATCGAAGGCCTGTGCCGCAAACTGGTCGGGCGCCGCCTTGTACTTCTGGGTATACGAAACCACGAAGTGCTGGTTTTCCTTGGTCTGGCTACCGATCGCCCACGGGCTGCCGACCCAGAGGTTGTCGCTCTTTTCCTTGGCCAAGTCGAAGATCTTGACCGAGTTCATGCCGTTGCCGCCGATGAAGGGCACGTTGATGCCAAGCTGCCGGGCCTGAACCATGATTGGCGCGCCTTCGGCGATCAGCGCAGAGAGCACGACCGCGTCGGGTGCAGAGGTCTTGATCTTGGTGAGCTGCGCCTTGAAGTCGACGTCGCCCTTGGCGAAGGTCTCGGTCGTGGTGACGGGGATGTTGAGGTCGCCCAGCGCCTTCTTGAACGCGTCATAGCCGCTCTTGGTAAAGATGTCGTCGCTGCCGTAAAGAATCGCGACCTTCCTAACGTTGGCGTGCTTGGCGGCGACGCGCAGCGTCTCGGGCAGCACGTCGGCCTCGGTCACCGAGTTGCGAAAGACGTAGTCGCCGATCGAGGTGATGCCATCTGCGGTGTTTGAGGTACCAAAGACGACGATCTTCGCACCTTGCGCAACCGGGTCGGCGGCCTGCGCCGAACTCGACAGCGTCGGGCCGAACAGCATCAGCACTTTATCTTGGAAGATCAACTTCTTGAAGACATCGATGGCCTGTTCTTTTTTGGTCTGTTCGTCTTCGATCAGCAGCACCAGCTTGTTGCCCTTTACGCCGCCGCTGGCATTGATCTCGTCGACGGCGAGTTGCAGCCCGTTCTTGATCGACTGGCCGTACTGGCCGGCCGCGCCGGAGAGCGCTTCGGCGGCGCCAAGTTGGATGTCGGCGGCGAGCGTAGGGGAAAGCGCAGCAGCCGCGGCGAAAGCGACGGCGAGGTTGCGGGTGGCAGGGATTGCGCGGGTATTCATCGGCCAAAGTCTCCAGATTGACAGGCGCCTCTTGGGGCCAAGCTCGCAATTATCGTTTGCCCCCGGCGTCCTGGATGGTCGTCTCGTCAGGGATCGGCTCACTCAGACTCAGGTGCGCAAAGGCACGCAGCGAGGCGATCTCGTACAGCGCCTCTTCCATCGCCGGGTCGCTCAGCGCGAACCAGTTCTGCATCAGGTGCACGCGCAGCATTGACTCCAGCGGGTATGGCCTGGGCCCTCGGCCTGCCACCGGGTAGTGCGGCTCGATCAAGCCCAGCACCGCCTTCCACGGCACCACGAGTTCCATCTCCTCGAGGAACACCTCGCGCCGCGTCTTCTTGCGCTTGCCAGCGTACTCGGCGTCCGAAAAACTGATCTGGCCCATTGCTGTGCGCTCTACTGCCTACTCGCATTGATCATGCAAGATGCGTGCTCTTGTTCAGACCATCCCTAGCGCATCGGCACCGCATCGATCGACGCCTTCTGCCTCTTGATGGCCAGCGGTGCCGTCAGCCTCATCACCAGCCCCACCAAGCGCAGTTTGGCTTCCTTCGCAGAGTCGATGACCACCGGATTGCCGTTGTAGCGGGTGTTGAATCGCTCGTCCGTGCAGCCCTTGACCGACACGTCCAGGGTGGCCACGTATGGCCCGATGTTCGGCGTGGCCAGTCCTGAGAACCTGCAGCCGCTCGCCGAGGCCTGCCCGATGACCTCACCGTCCGGACGCAGCTCGATGACCATCGGCGCCATGGCATGTGCGTCGCCGTCCGGGACGCCGTTGAGGCTGAGTTGGAACTGCAGCGGCCCGCGCCACGCACCCCGATAGGTCGCGTAGTCGCCTGGGCTTCCGGTCGGCTGGCTCGGGGGCGCACGTTCAACAGTCGGGCGTGCCTTCGAGCCCGGCAAAGGTCGAGTGCTGAAACCCTCCGACGTTTCCACTCTCGCATTGCCTTCTGCCTCTTTGCCGCATGTTGCATGCCGCATCCTGGTGGGTCACCCTGCCCTTGGCATCGGTGCACCGGTTTGCGGCTGCCGCGTAGCTGCAGACAGACGCCAGAACGGAGGCGAGAGCAAGGTTTCTCATCGCTGGCAGCCGAGGCCCGCTGGCGAGTTATCAGGGTGCCGGATTTCCTTTGTCATCAATGAGCCGCTGGCTCATCCCACGGTCGCGTGCCCCGGCAACCTACCGGATATTGGGTGCAGCCCCAGAACGGTTTGCTGGCGTTGTCGCCCCGCCTTGCCACCCAACGCACCATCGCGCTCGAGCAGCTCGGGCAGGTCGTGGCCAGCGGTGCCGCAAACGCCGTCGCTGCGAACACCGTGACCGGCCGGGCCGATACAGGCATCTCTGCCGGACCCGCTCGAGCTGCCCTCACCTGCTGGATCAACCCGAACAGCTTCGGTCCGTCGACCAGGCGCACGTTTCTGCCGCTCGCAAAAGCCACTGCCTCCTCGGTGAAAGATCCGGAAGTCACGACGAACCCTCCGGCTGCCCCCCGGTGCCGCCATCACCCGGTAGAGTTCGCGCACGACCTACACGCCGACCTTGAAGGCCTTCCAGTGCTGGCACTGGACCAGGAACTTCTCTTTGTCCTCTCCCGGCCGGTTCTTTCTGGACCCATCTTTGGAAGACCACGGGCATCGCCACGGACGACGCCCTGAAGGAGTTCATCGGCATCCGCAGAAAAGTATGCAGAGCGCGTGAGTTCGCTCTCCGAACAAGAGCTTCCAATGACACTGGGGGTTGTCCCCACTATCGAGTACTTGAGACTCTCGGCGACACTACTTCTCGACGAGCAATCGTCTCCCCATTTAGCGTCGACTGCCAGCATTGCCAGTCAGGCGTAGGCCAAAAAGGGTCCGAACCGGATAACACCGGTTCGGACCCTTTTTGCTTTGGGTCGGCAGTTCCATGTTGCTCAATCGGCTGCGATCGCTGCCTTGGCGGAGGTTGGTCCGCGAGAACCTGGAGCCAACCGGTAGGGAGACGACGCTCGTTCATGAAACGCCATCGGCAATTGGGCCGCTGGCCAGCACAACAGTCGAACCCAGGAGTGAGACCATGACCGAGTTCAATCGCCGCCGATTCATCCAGACCGGTGGCTCAGCCATCGTGTTGGGCGCCACCAGCGCCGGAATGCTTGCCCCGTTGACTGCCAGTGCGCAGGACACGGTGAAGCTGGGCCTCCTGCATTCGCTATCAGGCACGATCGCGATTGCCGAGGCCTCGCTGGTCGACGCCGAGAAGATGGCCGTTGAAGAAATCAATGCCAGCGGCGGCGTTCTCGGCAAAAAGATCGAGCTGGTGATCGAAGACGGCGCCAGCGACAACCCGACCTTCGCTGAGAAAGCCCGCAAGCTGATCGAGCGCGACAAGGTCGCGGCAATCATCGGTTGCTACACCTCGGCATCTCGAAAGGCCGTGCTGCCAGTGCTGAACCAAGCCAAAGGCCTGCTCTACTATCCGACCTATTACGAGGGACAGGAAGAGGACAAGCACGTCATCTACGGGTCGCAGGAGGCAACCCAGTCGGTCATCGCCGCAGTCGATTGGCTGGCGCGTGAAAAGGGCAAGAGTTTCTTCCTGGTCGGCTCCGACTATATCTACCCGCGCACCTGCAACAAGATTGCGAAGCCGACGATCGTGAAGGCAGGCGGCAAGGTGCTCGGGGAAGAGTATGCGCCACTGGGCCACACCGAGTTTTCTTCGATCATCAACAAGATCAAGGCTGCCAAGCCTGACTGCATTTACAGCACCGTGGTCGGAGGCTCGAACGTCGCCTTCTACAAGCAACTGCGCGCTGCGGGGCTGGACGGCACGAAACAAGTGCTGCTGTCGACCGTCGTCTCCGAGAACGAGATCGAAGGGATCGGAAAGGACAACGCGGTCGGCTACTACGCGTGCATGGGCTACTTCCAGAGCATCAAGTCTCCCGAGAACGACAAGTTCGTGAAGGCCTTCAAGGCCAAGTACGGTGCCGATCGCGTGATCGGAGACCCGATGGAGGTGGCCTATAACTGCGTCTACCTCTGGAAGAAGGCAGTGGAGAAGGCCAAATCGTTGGACATCGACAAGGTGGTGGCGGCATCCGGCGGTATTGAACTTAACGCGCCCGAAGGCCTGGTGCGGGTGCACCCGACCAACCATCACGTCGCGAAGAGGGTGCGAATCGGTCGCGCCCGCGCCGACGGCCAGTTCGACATCGTCTGGGAATCGGGCTTGATCGAACCCAACCCCTTCCCGAAGCTATAAAGACGACGCTCGACAGACAGCGGCCGGCGTGGCTTCGCGCAGGCCGCTGTGATGCACTTTCCGGAGCACTCGAATGAATCTCGACATTGCAGCGATGCAGGTCTTCAACGGGGTCAGCCTGTTCACCATCCTGCTGCTGATGGCGATCGGGCTGGCGATCGTGTTCGGCCTGATGGGCGTGATCAACATGGCCCATGGGGAACTGATGGCGCTGGGCGCCTACATGACCTACCTGGCCGCGAAGTTCTTCGAGATGTATTTGCCGAACTGGATGGGCGTCTACCTGTTCGTCGCGATCCCGTTCGCGTTCGCGGTGACATTCGCGTTCGGCTACGTGCTGGAACGCGGCTTCATCCGCTACTTCTACAACCGCCCGCTGGACACGCTGCTCGCTACCTGGGGGCTGAGCCTGATCCTGCAACAGGCCTACCGCTCGATATTCGGCGCGCAGGAGGTCAGTGTGCCGCTCGCGACCTGGCTCGCTGGCGCGTGGGAGCCAACCGCGGGCATCCAACTTCCGTTGAGCCGCATTTTCATCATCGGCTTGACCGCGCTTGTCGCGATCAGTGTTTATGCCCTGCTTTATCACACGCGCTGGGGCTTGAAGGTGCGCGCGGTGATGCAGAACCGCGCGATCGCCGGCGCGGTCGGCATCGACACTGACCGCGTCGACGCGCTGACCTTCGCACTGGGTTCGGGCTTGGCCGGCATTGCCGGTTGCGTTTTCACGATGATCGGCTCGACCAACCCAGGCACCGGCCAGCTCTACATCGTCGACGCATTCATCGTCGTCGTCTTTGGCGGCGTGCAGAGCCTGATCGGAACGGCGCTCTCCGGCTTCGCGATCGCGCAATCGCAGACATGGCTCGAGTACTTGATCAGCGGCTCGATGGCGAGAGCGACGATCCTGCTGCTTGTGATCGTGGTGCTGTACTTCCGCCCGAACGGGCTGTTCGCCACACGCTCGCGAAGCTGATCATGCGCGACTCACGTAAACGCTCAGACGCGCTGGCCCTCGCCGCGGTCGCGCTTCTCATCCTGGCCGTGCTGCCGGCGACGCTCGACCCTTTCCGCCTGAATCTGCTCGGCAAGTACATGGCATTCGCGTTCGTCGCGGTCGGCATCGTTCTGACCTGGGGCTACGGCGGGGTGCTGAGCCTTGGTCAGGGCATCTTCTTCGGGTTGGGCGGGTACATGATGGCGATGTTCCTGAAGCTTGAGGCCTCGGCACCCGAGCTGCCCGACTTCATGGTCTGGAGCAGCGTCGAGGTGCTGCCGACCTGGTGGCAGCCTTTCCATCACCTGGGCTGGACGATGCTGGGCATCCTCGTGTTGCCCGCGGCCGGTGCCTATCTGTTCTCGTATGCGATCTTCCGCAAGCGCGTCAGCGGCGTGTACTTCGCGATCGTCACGCTGTCCCTCGCACTGACGCTGACCGTCGTCGTCATCGGCCAGCAGGGCGACACCGGCGGCGCTAACGGCATCACCGACTTCCGAACTCTGCTGGGTTGGGATATCACCAGCGATGCAGCGAAGCGCGTCATCTACTTCATCGAGGCCGGCACTCTGGTATTCACGATGCTTGTCTCGCTGTGGATCGTGCGCAGCCGCTTCGGCAAGATCCTGATCGCAATCCGCGACCGCGAAGATCGCGTGCGTTTCAGTGGCTACGACACGGCGCACATGAAGGCCTTCGTGTTCGCGGTCGCCGCGGTTCTTTCGGCCATCGGCGGTGCCTTCTACAGCCTGCAGGTCGGGCTGATCGCACCGGGCGTGATCGGCGTTGTCGCGTCGGTCGAGATGGTGATCTACGCGGCTGTTGGCGGGCGCTTGTCGATACCAGGCGCGGTCATCGGAGCGCTGCTGATCGGCTTCCTGAGGTCGTACCTCTCGGAGACGTTTCCCGGGACCTGGCTCTACTTCCTCGGTGCGCTCTTCATCGTCGTGGTCTGGGCCATGCCCAGCGGCCTGGCCGGTTTGGCCGAGCAGTTGCTGGGTCGACGCAAAGTGGAGTCGACGCAATGAGCGCCGTGATGCCGAACCACGGCCCTTCCAGAGCCGCCAGTGAGCGCGACGAAATCTTGCCGCGCACCGCACAAATCCTTCGCGTCGAAAACCTGACCGTCTCGTTCGATGGCTTCAAGGCGGTCGACGATCTGAGTCTCTCGGTTGACCGCAACGAGTTGCGCGTGATCATCGGCCCGAACGGCGCCGGCAAGACGACGTTGCTCGACATGATCTGCGGCAAGACTCGCCCAACGACTGGCAGCGTGCTGTTCAACGACATCGAGCTGACCCGCCTGGCCGAGCACGAGATCGTGCGCGTCGGCGTCGGCCGCAAGTTCCAGACACCCTCGGTCTATGAAGACCTGACGGTGCTCGAGAACTTCGAGATCTCCCTGCCGAAGATGCACGGCCTGTTCCAGTCGCTGACCTTCCGGCGTCGGCCCGAGCTGATGGCGCGTATCGAGGTCATGGCCGAGCAGGTGATGCTGCGCGACCAGCTCGCGCGCCGCGCCGGTCAGCTCAGCCACGGCCAGAAGCAGTGGCTGGAAATCGGCATGCTGTTGATGCAGGAGCCCGAGCTCGTGCTGCTCGACGAGCCCGTCGCCGGCATGAGCCCGCGCGAGCGCGAGCAGACCGGTGAATTGCTGCAGCGCATCTCGGTCGGCAAGTCGGTCGTCGTGATCGAACACGACATGGACTTCGTCAAGCGCATCGCGCACAAGGTCACCGTGCTGCATCAGGGCAAAGTGCTCAGCGAAGGCACGGCCGCACAGGTGCAGGCCGACCCGCGCGTGATCGACGTGTACCTCGGCCACTGAGAAGATGCACATGTTGGAAATCTCCAAGCTCAACGTCGCGTACGGCGAGTCGCATGTAATCCACGACGTTTCACTGAACGTCGGCGAGCACGAGGCCGTCGCGATCATGGGCCGCAACGGCATGGGAAAGACCACGCTGCTGAAGACCCTGATCGGCCTGCTGCCCGCACGCTCGGGCCACATCCGTCTCGGTGGCGTCGAACTTGCCGGCTTGCCGAGCTATCAGCGCGTCAAGCACGGTCTTGCCTTCGTCCCCCAGGGGCGGATGGTGTTCCCGCAGTTGACGGTCGAACAGAACATCCTGGCGGGCGCCGAGCATTCGGGCCATCGGCGCGTGCCGGAGTACCTCTATCGCTTCTTCCCGGTGCTCCAGGAGATGCGACTGCGCCGCGCCGGAAACCTCTCCGGGGGCCAGCAGCAGATGCTCGCGATCGCGCGCGCACTCATCTCGGACCCGAAGGTGTTGATACTCGACGAGCCGACCGAAGGCATCCAGCCTTCGATCATCAAGGAGCTGGCGCGCACCTTGAACGTGCTGCGCGCGGAGCGCGGCTTCGCAATCGTTCTCTCCGAACAGGTGCTGAGCTTCGCGCTTGACCTGGCGGACCGGTTTCTGGTCATTGATCGCGGCCGCCTCGTGCACGACGAAGCGCGCGCCACCCTCGACCAGGAGAAGGTCAGGTCGTTCCTGACCGTGTGACACACCCAACTCAACCCAACCCCGAAGGAGCAATGCAATGAGACACGGTGACATTTCGAGCAGCAACGACTGCGTTGGCGTCGCAGTAGTCAACTACAAGATGCCGCGGCTGCACACGAAGGCCGAGGTACTGGACAACGCGCGCAAGATCGCCGAAATGCTGATCGGCATGAAGCGCGGTCTGCCGGGTATGGACCTGGTCGTCTTCCCGGAATACAGCACGCACGGGATCATGTACGACTCGAAGGAGATGTACGACACCGCCGCCACCATTCCCGGCGAAGAGACCGAGATCTTCGCGGCCGCCTGCCGTCAGGCCAAGGTCTGGGGCGTGTTTTCGCTGACCGGCGAGCGGCATGAAGAGCACCCCAACAAGGCGCCCTACAACACGCTGATCCTGATGAACGATCAGGGCGAGATCGTCCAGAAGTACCGCAAGATCATGCCGTGGGTGCCGATCGAAGGCTGGTATCCGGGAGACTGCACCTACGTGTCCGAAGGACCGAAGGGACTGAAGATCAGCCTGATCATCTGCGACGACGGCAACTACCCCGAGATCTGGCGCGACTGCGCGATGCGCGGGGCCGAGTTGATCGTGCGCTGCCAAGGCTACATGTACCCGGCCAAGGATCAGCAGGTGCTGGTCGCGAAGGCCATGGCGTTCATGAACAATTGCTATGTCGCTGTCGCGAACGCCACTGGCTTCGACGGCGTGTACTCATACTTCGGCCACTCGGCGTTGATCGGCTTCGACGGCCGCACGCTCGGCGAATGTGGCGAGGAAGACATGGGGATCCAGTACGGCGAGTTTTCCAAGAGCCTGATCCGCGATGCCCGCAAGAACATGCAGTCGCAGAACCATCTGTTCAAACTGGTGCATCGCGGCTACACCGGCATCATCAACTCGGGCGAAGGCGACAAGGGCGTGGCCGCCTGTCCGTTCAACTTCTACACGCAGTGGGTCAACGACCCCGAGGGCACTCGCGAGATGGTCGAGTCGTTCACGCGCACGACGGTGGGAACGCCAGAGTGTCCGATCGAGGGCATTCCGCACGAAACCAAGGTACATCGCTAGAGGTTTGGGCGCACGCGCCACTCGTGGCCGTGCCCAGTTTCGATTTGTGAATCTGCCCAGGTGGTGGCAGTCCGGTGAACGCAAAGCCGAGCGATAGCAAGTTGAATGAACTCTGTCGACCCAAGTCCCTCGGGACGCGGGCACCACCCCGCCTGACAAAAGAAATCACGCGATGAAACCACTGGCCTCGTCAGACCCACTTTCTGCCTATCGCCTCGCCGCCGAACCGTACTACCGGCCGACCGGCGGCGAGATCGCCCTGTACGAGCACGCTTATGCACACCGCATGCCGTTGATCCTGAAGGGGCCGACGGGCTGCGGCAAAACGCGCTTCGTCGAGGCGATGGCGTGGCGGCTCGGCCGGCCACTGGTCACGCTGGCGTGCAACGAGGATATGACCGCCTCTGACTTGGTTGGACGTTACCTGCTTGATGCCGCCGGCACAGCTTGGCACGACGGCCCGTTGACGCTAGCGGTGCGCCACGGCGGCATCTGCTACCTCGACGAAGTGGTCGAAGCGAGGCAGGACACGACGGTCGTCATCCACCCGCTGACCGACGCCCGCCGCATCCTTCCGCTCGACAAGAAGGGGGAGATCGTCCACGCGCACCCTGACTTCCAGCTGGTGGTGTCGTACAACCCTGGTTACCAGAGCAGTGCGAAGGACATGAAGCCGTCCACGCGCCAGCGCTTCGCCGCGCTCGAGTTTGACTACCCGCAGGCCGCCGTCGAAGCTGAGATCGTTGCGCACGAGGCGCAAATCGATACCGCGCTGGCGCAGACGCTCGTGGGCATCGCGCAGCGTTCGCGTGCCCTGAAGCACCACGGGCTGGACGAAGGCATCTCGACCCGCATGTTGATCTACGCCGGGGTGCTGATCCGCGACGGCGTGGCACCCCGCGACAGCTGCGACATGACAATGACGCGCGCGCTGACTGACGACCCGGACATGGCCACGGCGCTGCGCGGCTTCGTCGATGCTGCCTTCGCATGAACCTACCCGCTGCTACCGGCGCGCCGCCGTGGATCGGCCTGCTGCTGTCGGGCTTCGCCGGGCGTGGCCTGCGAGCTCAGGCGCTGGCGTCCGGCGCACACGCCCCGCGGCCTATTCTCACGGATGATCATCTGCTGATGCCGATGGCAATGCTGGACGACGACGCTGCTCAGGGCGCCCGCGCCGCGGTGGCGCATGCCGCGGCACACCTGAAGTATTCGACACCGCATAGCCCGACCGCAGGCCTGCGGCCGATGACGGTGGCCGTCGTCTCCGCGTTCGAGGATGCGCGCGTCGAGCGGCTCGCGATGGCCGAACTGCCTGGCCTGCGTCGGTGGTGGGCACCATTCCATGTCGATGCACCCGCTGACGGCGACCTGAGCTTCGGCGCCTTCGTCGCGCGGCTCGGCCGCGTGCTGTTCGATCCGCAGTTGCGCGAAGGCAATCATTGGGTCGAGAAGGGCCGCGAGTTATTCGAGCGGCAAGCCGCCGCCGACCTGCTTGATCGCGATGTCTTCCGCCGCATCGCCTCGGTGCTCGCGAATGACCTCGGGCAAATGCGCGTGCGCTTCGAACCACAGCAATATCGCGTCGAGCCGACGTACCGTGACGACAACTCCTACCTGTGGACACACGCGGAGCGCGTCGACGTCCCGCCTCCCGATGAGCAAGTGCTGGACGCGATGCCACAACTCGCCGCGCCGAAATTGAGCGAAGCACACGCCAGTCCCGACGGCGAGCCGCAGCCCGAGGAAATCGAGCTGGGTCGCTACCTCGTGCCCGAGTGGGACTATCGCATCGAGCGCCACCGCCGCGACTGGTGCACCGTGGTCGAAACCTTGCCGCTCGCGCCGCCTAGTGCCACGACGAGCGCGGTGGCGCTGCCGCCGCAGCTGCCGCGTGCCGCGTCGGAGCGCCTGAATCGTGCGCGTCGCCTGCGGCGCCAGTTCGAAGGCGACGAAATCGATCTCGATGCGGCCATTGAGGTCATGGTGGACCGGCGCCTTGGCCTGGTGCCCGATGCGCGCCTCTTCAGGCGCCCCGGTCGCGAGGCGCCGCTTACCAGCCTGCTGGTGTTGCTCGACCTTTCAGAATCCGCCAACAACCCCGTGGCCGGTGACGGCCGCCCGGTACTCGCGCTCGAGCAGGAAGCCGCACTGCAGCTTGCGCAGACGGTACGTGGCCCCTCCACGCGGGTGGCGGTGCATGGCTTCAACTCGAACACACGGGGGCATGTCGGCTACCAGCGCCTGCTCGATTTCGGTGCATCCTTCGACGCCGGCGCAGCGGGACGTGTGAGTGCCGCACGCGCCCGGCACTCGACCCGCATCGGCGCGGCGCTTCGACATGCCGTCGACATGTTGGCCCACGAACCCTCCACCCAGCACACCTTGCTCGTCGTAACCGACGGAGCGCCGTCCGATATCGATGTGTTCGATCCGCACTACCTCGTCGAGGACGCTCGCGCTGCGGTGCAGGAGGCGAAGCGCCGCGGCGTGCAGGTCCACTGCGTGACGCTGGATCCGGCGGGCGAGCGAGACGCCAGGCGCATCTTTGGCTGGCGGCGCTACCGCGTCGTTACCAACACGATTGCCCTCGCGGCACACCTGCGGCTCGTGCAGGCCCGTGCGATGGTGGCATGAGAGATACGGCCAAACTCTCGGGCGTTAGTTCTGTTCTGGCACAGATGGCTTGCCGACGCTGACCTCAAGGAGACAGACAACGTGGCGCGCATAGGTGAGCGAGACAATGGCCCCATCCGGGTCGGCGTGCTATTTTCAGAAACGGGCGTGACCTCGACGATCGGCCACTCGCAGTTACAGGGCACGCTACTAGCGATCGATGAGGTCAATGCTGCGGGCGGTGTTGATGGTCGCGAGATCGTTCCGGTAATCCGCGACGCACAATCAAATCCTGCACGCTACGCGTTGCTGGCGGATCTGCTGATCTCGGAGGAGAAGGTCAACGTAATTTTTGGCTGCTACATGTCGAGCTCGCGCAAGGCCGTTCTCCCGGTGATTGAGAAGTGGAACAAGCTGCTGTTTTACCCAACGCTGTACGAAGGCTTTGAGTTCTCGAACAACATCATCTATACCGGCGCCGCACCGAACCAGAACAGCGTGCAACTGGCCGAGTTTATGACCGCGAACTTCGGGGGGCGCGTCTATCTGATCGGATCGAACTACATCTACCCGTACGAATCGAACCGCATCATGGCCGACTTGGTGTCTCAGCGACCCGGCAGCAAAAAGCTTGCAGAACGGTACGTGCCGCTTGACGCTGGCATGGCGCACTTCGACACGATCATGCAGGACATCCGATTGCAGCGACCTGACTTCATTTTCTCCACCGTCGTCGGCGACTCGACGGCCAGCCTATATCGCTCCTATGCAGAGGCCGGCTTCGACCCGAACGCAATGCCGATCGCCAGCCTCACTACTTCTGAGGCCGAGATTTCGCAGATGGGATGGAGCGTGGCTGCGGGTCACTACACCGCTGCACCCTACTTCCAGTCCATCGATTCGGACAGCAACCGTGACTGCCTCGCGCGGCTACGCCGGCGCTTCGGCAGCGAGTGCGTACCCAATTTGTGCTGGGAGGCCGCGTACTTCCAATTGCACATGTTCGCGAATGCGATGCGGGAATCGGGCAGTGACGAAATCGCCCTGATCATGCCGCAACTGCTGGGCAGCGAGTTCGAAGCGCCGCAGGGGCGTGTGCGCATCGATCCGTCAAACCATCACACCTGCCTGTATCCTCGTATTGGTCGGGCGGAAGCCACCGGCCAGTTCAAAATCGTGCGTGAAGCGCGGCGGCCAGTGCACCCGGACCCGTACCTGGTAAGCCACTCGCTGGGCGATTGGACTGCCAAGCTTCCCGAGCAGCCGTAAGTCGCGAAGGTTCGCAGTGAACGCGCCAATCCGGCACCGCACCAACCGGGCGACGCTCACACAGCTCAAAGAGTTGCGCCTGCTGCGTGTTGCGGTGCTGCATCCCGACGATGCTGACGGGCGCCAGCTGACGCAGCAGCTGCAGCGAATCGGCTGTCAGGTACAGGCCTTTTGGCCACCTGTGCCAACCCTCCCGGAGGGCATCGACGTGGTATTCCTTGCGGTACAGCCTGAAATTTGCCAACTCGACTTCGACTGGGCCAAGGCCGAGAATCCACCTACCTGCATTGCAGTGGTGACCTACGAGAATCCGACGATCGTTGATACCGTGCTGCGCTTGGGTGCGAAAGCTGTGCTGCCGGCGCCGGTGCGATCGTTCGGTCTGCTCTCGGCACTCGTTATAGCGCGTACGTTACACAGCGAAATTCGGGACCAAGCTCGACGCATACGCAAGCTGGAAGCCAAGCTGAATGGTGCGCGGTGCATCGCCGAAGCGAAAAGCATTCTGATGCGCACACACAATGTTAACGAGTTACAGGCTTATGACTTGATCCGCGATCAGGCGATGAGCAAGCGCGTCACCACGGAAGATATCGCTGCGGCTATCGTCAACGCGAACGAGATTCTCTCAATGGGTGCGCAATCGAGAGCTGATCGGTCGGGTGGTTTCAATGAGCAGAAGGTTGTTTAGGCCGATTCGAAGATTCGATGCCACAAACCTGCGTGTCGTGATGGGCTGATGTCGGCCGAAACGGGAGCTTCCCAATTTCTGGTTTCGAAGCGCTCGCGATCTGGCCTGCGATATTATTCCTCTGCCAGCGTTGGCCAGACGTTGCCGGCGCTATGGAGGCGCGTCGGTGCCGGAAACCCGCAGGAAGTGCCATCGGTGTGCACGACCTGATCCTCCCAAGGCAGCCGGTAGCGGCCCTCGACTAGATCCCGCATGTAGGTGTAGGAACAGTCGGTCGCCCCGCCCTTGACGGCGCTGTACCCGCGGTGTCCCAGCTGATAGAGGTTGTTTTCGACAGCCCAGTGGATCCGGGCTTCCCGAACCAGATCAGGGCGCACTTCGCAGCTGATGATCTCGTCTGGGCGGACCCCTCCTTGAGCCATGACCGTGCCATCGAAGTTGCAGAACATGGCCTAGGCGATCGAGTCAAACGTTCCGTCGCTGCCGCATAGGCACACACTCGCAGTAACCATGAGGTTCTGGAAGGCGTTGGCCTGGTTGGTGATCTGCCAACTGTGGCGTATCGGTGCGGTGTAGCCGGCTGTGCGCAGCATGATCTCGGCACCCTTGTAAGCGCAATCGCGAGCCATTTCCGGGAACATGCCATCGTGGCAGATGATCAGCGCGAGCTTGCAACCGCGCGGCCCTTCGATCACCGGGATCCCAAGATTGCCGGGCTCCCATGCCTCGACCGGCACCCACGGGTGCAGCTTGCGATAGTAGAGAGCGACAGCGCCCTGGTGGTCGATGACGATCCCAGTGTTGTAGGGGTTGCCGTTCGGGTTGAATTCCATGAGCGACAAGCAGGCCCACAGCCGGTGCTCGATGCACGCCGCCTTGAACGCGGCGACCTCCGGGCCGTCCATCCGGCACATCAGTTCCGGCTGTGTGCTCATTGACAGTCCGTGCAGCGCCTACTCTGGAAATACGACGAGGTCCATAGCAGGGTTGTTGCGCCGGGCCTTGCCCATCATCTGCACGATGCGTTGCGCCTGGACGACCAGTTGCGCTGGTGTCGTCACCACGGGCAACTGCAATTGCACCAAGCCGATCACCACGCCCTGAGGCGATTTGTTCAGCCCGCCGAGTCCACTCATTTGCCGTCCCCTCCTCAGTTCAGGCCCATGGTCTTGAGCAGCGGCGGCCAGCGCTTCCTCCACGGCTGTGCCGCTTCGAAACAAGCCGATGCCCTGAGCACAGTGGCGTCGTCGAGATGCCGTCCGATGATCTGCAGCCCCACGGGAAGCCCATCGTCGGTCCAACCAGCGGGGATCGAGGCAGCGGGCTGCCCGGTGAAGTTGAATGGATAGGTGAAGTGCAGCCACTCGAAGGGTTCGACTTCGAATCCATCGATCTGGGTCGGCCCCTGAATGCCCACCTCGAATGGCGGCACGGCCAAGGTCGGCGTCAGTAGCAGGTCGTACTTGCGCATGAAGCGCCACATCTTGTTGTTGACCGCCTTGCGGACCATCACCGCATCGGTGAGTTGTTCGGCGGTCCACTCGGTCTTCAGGAATTCGCGCAGGTGAGGCGTCATCCTGTCGCCCAGCCGCCGCTCCATCGCGCGCATGCCCTTCAGGTCAGTCTCACCCGCCAAAAGCGCCCAGAATGCGCTGTACGGATTGTCCCAGCCAGGGCTTGCCTCTTCGACGATGCATCCGAGGTCGCGTTCGAACACCTCGACCGCACGAGCCACGATGTCGCGCACGCGCTTGTCCACCTTCACATAACCCAGGTCGGGGCTGTACGCGACGCGGAGGCCCTTGAGGTCTCCCTTCATAGATGCCAGCCAGTCGAAGCCTTGCTCGCGAGGCAACGACCGGTTGTCGCGGCTGTCGGGTCCGGCAATCACCGAAAGCATCAAGGCGCTGTCGGCCACGGTCCGACTCATCGGCCCGATGTGTTCCAGGGCTTCCCAGCTTGAGACACCCGGGTAGCGTTCATCCTTGACGCCCGGATAGAGAGGCACACGACCCATCGAGGGCTTCAGGGCATAGAGGCCCGAAAAGCTGGCCGGGATACGCACGGATCCGCCGCCGTCGCTGCCTATCGAGAACGGACCCATCCCGCTCGCCACTGCGGCGCCCGAACCCGCGCTGGAGCCACCGGAGGTCAGGTCCGTGTTCCATGGATTGCGGGTGGTCGGAAACACCGAGTTGTGACCGACGCCGCTGTAGCCGAACTCGGGCACGTTGGTCTTGCCGAGCATGACCGCCCCGGCGTCGCGCATCCGCTCGACGACGATATCGTCCTCGTCCGGAACGAAGTCGACGTAGGCCGCTGAGCCCGACACCGTCTTCACGCCCGCGGTGCAGATCAGGTCCTTGCAGCCCCACGGCACGCCGGCCAGCGGGCCGACGGGCTGATTCGCCATGATGCGTTTGTCCACCTGCGTGGCCGCCTCGCGCGCGAGTTCAGGCGTGAGTGTGCAAAACGCATGGAGGGTCGGATCGAGCGCGTCGATGCGCGCCAGGACCGCGTCGGTGACTTCCAGCGCAGAGAGCTTCTTCGTCCGGATCAATGCGGCCAGCGCAACCGCATCCATCGCACAGATTTCATTGCCGTTTGCCATAGTGTTCCTGATAGTCGATTGACCGCCAGCCTGTGCCGTCAGCTCGCGAGCAAGGCCTTGAGGTTGTCGTCGATGAACTTCGTGTCGACCGAATTGGCACCACCGCCCGCAAAGTGACCCCAGACACCCGGGATCGGCTTGCAAACTGCATTCGGCATCTGGGCCACCTCGGCTTCGTTGTCGGCAACCGGGAAATACAAGTCCATCTCGCCAGGCATGACCACCGCCTTGGCCTTGATGGTGCCGAGTGCCTTCTTCAAGTCGCCGTTGAAGACCGGGTTGGCACTGATGTCGCCATGCTGCCAACTCCACAGCATCGCAAGCAGGTTGTTCGCGTCCTTGGGCAGGAAGAACCCTTCCCAGAAAGCCACCAGAAAATCCTCCAGAGAGCTGTAGCCCATGCCGCGCCACAGTTCCCGCATGTAGAACGGCTGCGACAGGCCCCAGCCGGCATACACGCGTCCGATACCGCGCAAGCCCTTGGTCGGCGGCGTGTCGTACCACCCGTTGTTCCATGCCACGTCGTTCGTCAGGGCCGCTTTGACGCCCTCCAGGAACACGAAGTTGTGCGGTGCCGTTTTTGCCGAGCCGCAGAAGGGCGCGATGCGTTCCACCATGTCGGGATAGAGGCACCCCCATTGGTTGGTCTGCTGCGCACCCATTGACCAGCCGACGACGAGCTTGAGCTTGCTGATGCCGAACTTCTCGGTCACGAGCCGGTGCTGCAAGGTCACGTTGTCGTAGAGCGTGATGTTCGGGAAGCGTGCCCGATCGTAGGGTTCCGGTGTGTTGCTCGGCGAGGACGACAAGCCGTTGCCGAGCATGTTGGGAACGATGATGAAGTACTTGTCCGGGTCGAGCGCCATGCCCTTGCCGATCAGCCACTCGTTGTCCTGATGCTGGCCCGAATACCAAGTCGGGTAGACGATCGCGTTGCTCTTGTCGGCGTTCAGCTTGCCGTAGGTCTTGTAGGCCAACTTCGCGTCGCGCAGTGTCGCGCCGCGTAGCAGGGGCACGTTGCCCAGGTCGAATACTTCGTGGTCCATGGTTCCAGATTCCATTCCGACGGATAAGGGCGGGACGCGCGGGAAGCCCCGCGCGCCGGGGGTCTTAGCGCTCGGCCGTACTCACGGCCGGTATGCCCTGCTTCGCAGTCCCCGCACTGAGCACGAGGTAGCAGAGGCCGCCGGCAATGAACGCGCAGATCGCGGTCGACAGTTGCGGGACGAAGGTCTCCACCGCATAGGCCACCAGTGAGCCGACGATCCAAGCGATGAAGGCCCGTGGCCGCCAGTCCGCGTCGATCACGGCACCGGGCCGAACGAAGAAGAGGTCCGCCAGCACGATTGCACCGATCGGCGGGACCAGGATGCCAAGCACCGACAGCCAGGGAATGAACAGCGCCCAGACGTTGGCAGCAGCGATGAAGATGCCGACGATCGCAAGACCCACCGCGAACACCCGCATGCGCCCGCCGCCGATGCGCGACCAGCCCACGGCCGAGTTGTAAAGGCAATGCGCGCAGACCGAACCGAGGTTGGCGAACAGGAACAGGAATGCGACCACCGACAGCCAAGGCTTGTTCTGGGCCAGCATGTAGCCGAACATGTTGTCGAGACCGAAGGGTTGAGGATCAGGCACGGCGAGTGCGGCCGTCATCACGCCCCCGACCAGCATGGCCAGCAAGTTGGCGAAGGGAAACGCGCAGAACGTGGCGATCAGCGACGACTTCGAGTCCTTGGCCCATCGGTTGAAGTCGGCCGTCACCGTTCCTGCATCGACGAACAGCGTGATCACGATCGTCAGGGCTACGCCGAACGACATCGACAGGTCAGGCTTCGTGCCCGCGTAAGCCACGACCTTGTCCCAGCCCGCAACCGCGGCGGAATCGAAGGCAACCCAGCCTCCGAGCACAACGAACACCGGCACCGACACGACACCGATCCAGTGCAGGCCCTTGATGCCGACGAAAGTAATGCCCAGGTAGAGGGCGCCGGCTAACACGGTCATCGTCAAGTAGTTGAGATTGAACGCGGTGTGGATCAGGTTACCGGTGATGCCCGTCTGAACCGCGTACCAGCCGAGCAACAGAGTCGACAGCAGTCCGGACGCGAAGACATAGCCCTTCTTACCGAACACGGCGCTGGCAATCAACGCGAAGTTGTGCCCACGCGTGGTGCCGAGCACGCCGTTGGCGCCGACGTAGGCGAACATCAGGGCATTGCCGATGAGCATCGCCCACAAGGCAGACTGAAACCCCATCCCCGCCACCAAAATCGAGCCCGTCATGGCGCCCGTGATGATCATCGGGAAACCGAGCCACACCATCGATACCGAGAACGTGCTGCGCCGCGCTTGGGCCGGCACACGCTGGTGCTCGTACTCGTCGCCGAGCACATGCTCCACATTC
>Ga0209724_1001367_pt1 | contig 22261 bp, 23 predicted proteins | sample grotaG_FD_184143 | JGI IMG/M metagenome (GOLD analysis project Ga0209724, IMG submission 184143) | Glacier valley bacterial and archeal communities from Borup Fiord, Nunavut, Canada, to study Microbial Dark Matter (Phase II) -... | ecosystem: Environmental > Aquatic > Freshwater > Ice > Glacier ...
CGCCCTAGCAAGCGGACACTCGATCGAGCGTCGGCTTCCAAAGTGGAGCTGACTTCGGTTAACTGAAGCGGCCAACGGCAGCTCTGGACAACAGCTGACGTTCGAAGGTGGAGGGCGACCGGCTGCATTAGTCTGAAGCGGTCATCGAGAGGGCGACTGCGAAGATCCGTTTGTGATCGACAGCCGGCACCCACCACCTTTAGCCACCGGACGACCTGATCGCCACTGCTATAGCTGAAGATTTGTGGACTGTCATTGTTCGACTGCGCACCGCTAGACAGATCCCTCACCCGTTCGCAATGTTGACCGGTTCCGGGTGTGCGTATTACAGACTTTATTCATTGCGAACACCGCTTGGCCCGACGCTCTACTCGGCCTTGATGCCGGCCACCTCGGTCGCCGGGCCGAACCGCTTCTGTTCAGCGGCGGTGCGCCGGCGCACCGCGTCGGGCGTGCCGGCCTCGGCAAGCGCCGCAAGCTCACGCCGACCGCCGCTGGCCAGCAGACACGGGCAGCCGGCTGCGTGCAGGCTCAACACATCAGCCGGCGCCTGCTGACGCCCTTGCCCGCCGACGAGCAGGCGCAACTGCTCGGCCTGCTGCGCAAACTTCGCGCAGGCCTGGCGGGCACTGCGCGCACGTCCGTGGTGTCTCCCCGGGTCGAGTTCGGCTGGAGGATGGAGCTCGTGTCGCTGCCCGACACTGCCGTATCGATCTCCCAGCCAGAATCGCCCATGACCGCCGCCCACGCCGCCCACGCCGCCCACGCCGCCCATGTCGCTCTCACCGACCGAGCCGTCCCCTTCGCCGATGGCTTGACCCCGCCCACGCCGCTGCGCGCACGCATCACCGCGGCCTACCGCCGGCCCGAGCCTGCCGCGCTGGCTGCGCTGGTCGAAGAGGCCCGGCTCGAGCCGGCCACCACGGCTGCGACCCACCGGCTGGCCTTGCGCATCGCGGGCCAGCTGCGCCAGCGCAAGGGCGCGACCGGCCGCGCCGGCCTGGTGCAGGGGCTGCTGCAGGAATACGCGCTGTCGTCGCAGGAAGGCGTGGCGCTGATGTGCCTGGCCGAGGCGCTGCTGCGCATTCCCGACAGCGCCACGCGCGACGCGCTCATCCGCGACAAGATCGCGCACGGACAGTGGCAAGCGCACGCAGGGCGCAGCGAATCGGTGTTCGTCAACGCGGCGACGTGGGGTTTGCTGCTCACCGGCAAGCTGGTCGCGACGCACAGCGAATCGGGCCTCGCCTCCACGCTCGGCCGGCTGATCGGCAAGGGCGGCGAGCCGCTGATCCGCAAGGGCGTCGACATGGCGATGCGCATGATGGGCGAGCAGTTCGTCACCGGCGAGACCATCGAGCAGGCGCTCGTGCATGCCCGAGGTCTCGAGGCCGAAGGCTTTCGCTATTCGTACGACATGCTGGGCGAGGCCGCGCTGACTGCGAGCGACGCGCGCCGCTACGGCGCCGCGTACGAGCATGCGATCCACGCCATCGGCACGGCCTCGGCCGGCCGCGGCGTGCTCGAGGGTCCAGGCATCTCGATCAAGCTCTCGGCGCTGCATCCGCGCTATGCGCGGGCTCAGCGCGGGCGTGTGATGAACGAGCTGTATCCGGTGCTGCGCGAGCTCGCGCTGCTGGCCCGGCGCTACGACATCGGCCTCAACATCGATGCCGAAGAAGCCGACCGGCTCGAGCTCTCGCTCGACCTGCTCGAGCGCCTCTGCTTCGAGCCCGCGCTGGCCGACTGGAATGGCATCGGCTTCGTGGTGCAGGCCTACCAGAAGCGCTGCCCCTTCGTGGTCGATTTCATCGTCGACCTGGCGCGCCGCAGCAGCCACCGCGTGATGGTGCGGCTGGTCAAGGGCGCGTACTGGGACAGCGAGATCAAGCGCGCGCAGGTCGACGGCCTCGAGGGCTATCCGGTCTACACGCGCAAGGCGCATACCGACGTGTCGTACCTCGCCTGCGCGCGCCGGCTGCTGGCCGCGCCCGACGCCGTGTACCCGCAGTTCGCCACCCACAACGCGCACACCGTCGCGGCGATCCACGAGATGGCCGACCCGGCCACGTGGCGGCCCGGCCAGTACGAGTTCCAGTGCCTGCACGGCATGGGCGAGCCGCTGTACGAACAGGTCGTCGGCCCGCTGTCGGAAGGCCGGCTCGATCGGCCGTGCCGCATCTACGCGCCGGTGGGCACGCACGAGACGCTGCTCGCCTACCTGGTGCGCCGGCTGCTCGAGAACGGCGCCAACACGTCGTTCGTGAACCGCATCGCCGACCCGACGCTGCCGCTCGACGAACTGGTACGCGACCCGATCGAGACGGTGGAGCAGGCCGCTTCGCGCGAAGGATCGCTCGGCCTGCCGCACCCGGCCATCGTGCTGCCGCGCGCGCTGTACGGCGAAGGTCGCGCCAACTCGGCCGGCATCGATCTTTCGAGCGACGAGCGCCTTGCCATGCTGGCCAACGCGCTTCGGGAAAGCGCGTCGCTGCCGTGGGAAGCAACGCCGATGCTCGCGGCCGATTCCATGCGGCCCGGGACGTTCGGCGACCGCTGGCAGCCGGTCGTCAACCCGGCGAATCACGCCGACGCCGTCGGCCGCGTGGTCGACGCCACGCTGGCCGATGTCGACGACGCGTTGCGCCATGCCGAGGCCTGTTTGCCGACGTGGGCCGCGACACCGCCGGTCGTTCGGGCTGCCGCGCTCGAAGGTGCTGCCGACCGGCTCGAGGCCGCCATGCCGCGCCTCATGTCGCTGCTGATGCGCGAGGCCGGCAAGACCGCTTCGAACGCCATTGCCGAGGTGCGCGAGGCGGTCGACTTCCTGCGCTTCTACGCCTTGCAGTCGAAGCGCGAGTTCGAAAGCGCGAGCCATGCGCCGCTCGGCCCGGTGGTCTGCATCAGCCCGTGGAATTTTCCGCTCGCGATCTTCACCGGGCAGATCGCTGCGGCGCTCGCGGCCGGCAACACGGTGCTCGCCAAACCGGCCGAGCAAACCCCGCTGATCGCCGCCGAGGCGGTGCGCACGCTGTGGGCCGCCGGCGTGCCGCGCGGCGCGCTGCAGTTGCTGCCGGGTCGTGGCGAAACGGTCGGCGCTGCGCTCGTGGCCGACCCGCGCACGATGGCCGTGCTCTTCACCGGCTCGACCGACGTGGCGCGCATCCTGCAGCGCACGCTCGCCGGCCGCGTCGACGGCCGAGGCCGCGCGGTCACGCTGGTCGCCGAGACCGGCGGGCAGAACGCGATGGTCGTCGACTCGTCGGCCTTGGTCGAACAGGTGGTGACCGACGTGGTCGGCTCGGCCTTCGACAGTGCCGGCCAGCGCTGCTCCGCGCTGCGTGTGCTGTGCGTGCAGGAAGAGGCCGCCGATCGCGTGCTCGCCATGCTGCGCGGCGCGATGGAAGAGCTGCGAGTCGGCGACCCGGCCCTGCTCTCGACCGACGTGGGCCCGGTGATCGATGCCGAGGCCCGGGCGCAGATCGAGCGTCACATCGAGGCCATGCGCGCTGCCGGCCGTGCCGTCTTCCAGCCGAAGCACGCCGGCTCGCCGCTGCCCACCGCGGCCACCTTCGTACCGCCCACGCTGATCGAGATCGACGGCCTCGCCGAGTTGCGGCGCGAAGTCTTCGGCCCGGTGCTGCACGTCGTGCGCTACCGGCGGCGCGAACTCGACGCGCTGCTCGAGCAGATCAGCGCCACCGGCTACGGCCTGACCCTCGGCCTGCACACCCGCATCGACGAGACGATCGAGCGCGTGGTCGGCGTGGCGCATGCCGGCAACGTCTACGTCAACCGGAACATGGTCGGCGCGGTGGTCGGCGTGCAGCCGTTCGGCGGCGAAGGCCTTTCGGGCACGGGGCCCAAGGCGGGCGGGCCGCTCTACCTCTATCGGCTGCTTTCGAAGCGACCCGACGATGCGGTCGCGCGGGCACTGGCGGTTGCCGAAGACGCCGATCGGGACAGCCGCGCCCACAGTGGCGCCGACAGCCGCGCCGACAGCGAAGGCGCAGCCGCGCATCGTGAAGGTTCGCGCGCGCTTCGGGAACTGCGGCAATGGGCGACGGGTGCGGGCCACGCGGGTCTGGCCGACACGTGCGCGCGCTTCGCCCGCCAGTCCTGCAGCGGTGCGGCCCGGTTGCTGAGCGGGCCCACCGGCGAGACCAACCGCTACACGCTCGCGCCGCGTGAAGCGGTGCTGTGCCTGGCCGGCAACGAGGCCGACCTGCTCACCCAGCTCGCCGCCGTGCTCGCGGTCGGCAGCCGCGCCGTGTGGCCGGTCGGCCGTGGCGCGGCGCTCCGTGCCACGCTGCCGGCAACGGTGCAGGAGCACATCGCACTGGCCGAGCAGCCGATGGCACCCGAGGTGAGCTTCGACGCGGTGCTGCTGCACGGCAGCGAAGACGATCTGCGCAGCGCGGCGGCGAGCCTCGCCGCGAGGCCCGGGCCGATCGTGGGCGTCCAGCGGCTCGCCCCGGGCGAAGGCTCGATCTGGCTCGAGCGGCTGCTGGTGGAGCGCTCGTTGAGCATCAACACCGCGGCCGCCGGCGGCAATGCGAGTTTGATGACGATCGGCTGAGTGCGCCGCAGGTTCTGCAGACTCATCGCGTTGTCGATGCAGTCAGAACTGCCAGCTTCGGGCGACCGCGTCAACGCCCACCACGTTCCGCATGTCGCAGCGAGCCGAATGCGCTACTTGGCGCGCGGCGATCCGAAACGAAACGCGAACGTCGGGTGCCAGCTCTCGCCACTCCACGCGACGAGGCGGCGCCCCGTCGAGTCGGCCCGGCCGAGCTGCCTTTCGCGGTCGACGATCTCGATCATCTGGTTGAGTGGCTGCGAAGCGACGCCCGCCAGGCAGAGCTCGAGCTGCGTGCGCTGCCACAGGCGGCCTGCCTCGATCTGCTGCTTGCGACCGTGCAGCGCGCGCACCAGCAGCATGCCGAACCACGAGGCGGTGTCGACCTGGCGGCGGGTCGAGTCGATCCGGTACGCGGCCGTCTTGCGGCCTCGCGGCCACTCGGCCGCGCGGCCACTCGGCCGCGCGGCCACTCGGCGCCGGCATGGCGATGACGAACACCTCGTAAGAACGCGGCCAGGGTGTCTTGCATGCGGAAAGACTCAACCAAGTGCGACGGCAGGCCGTCGACCGCTCGCTGCTTCGACCGAACGCCGGGCGCATGGCTCCAGTACCCGGTGATGGGCGGTATCGCTTTCGTTCGGCGCGTCGTCACCGCATCATTGCGTTCGGTGACGGCAGCGGCAGAGGCGCAGACGATGGCAGCAAGCATCCAGGACGAGGGCGACATCGCGGCCGACTTCGCGCCCATCGAGGCGGCGGTTGCGGCCGGGGTCGCCGGGATCGTGCGGCCCGAGGTCGACGCGGCCCGGGCCGTGGCGCGGCGCCGCCGAGTACCGCGGCCGCAGGGTCGACCTGCCGGTGGTTCGGCGAGCGCGCGAGCTGCTGGCACGCGCGCAGTGACTTCAACTTTCGGAGAGACCATGAGCTACCCCATGCTGCCGCGGCCCGTGTCCGCAAGCCGCGAGCCGTCATGAGCGGTCCGCTCACCGGCGTGCGCGTGGTCGAGCTCGCCGGCATCGGCCCCGGGCCGTTCGCCGGAATGATGCTGGCCGACATGGGGGCTGAGGTCGTGCGCGTCGACCGGCCGCTGGTGGGTCGTACCCAGGGCCACGCCGACGCCAACCTGGCCGGGCTGATGCGCAACGACAGCGTGGTCGACCGCGGACGCCGCTCGATCGCGCTCGATCTGAAAGATGCGCGAGCCACCGTGGTGGTGCTCGATCTGGTCGCGCGTGCCGACATCCTCATCGAAGGCTTTCGCCCCGGCGTGACCGAAAAGCTCGGCCTCGGGCCCGAGGCCTGCATGGCGCGCAACCCGAAGCTCGTCTACGGCCGCATGACGGGCTGGGGCCAGAGCGGGCCGTTGATGCAAGCGGCCGGGCACGACCTCAACTACATCGCCATCGCCGGCGCCCTTCACGCGATCGGCCCGAGAGACCGGCCGCCGCCACCGCCGCTCAATCTCGTGGGCGACTACGGCGGCGGCGGCATGTTCCTGGCGCTCGGCGTCGTGGCCGCGCTCTACGAAGCGCAGCGCTCGGGGCTGGGCCAGGTGGTCGACGCCGCGATGAGCGACGGCGCCGCCGTGCTCATGGCTGCGCAGTACGGCCTCGCTGCCAAGGGTGCGTGGAGCGACGAGCGCGAGAGCAACGTGCTCGACGGCTCGGCGCACTTCTATTCGACGTACGAATGCAGCGACGGCAAGCATGTGGCCATCGGCCCGATCGAGCCGCAGTTCTATCGCGTGTTGCTCGAGAAGTGCGGCCTCGCGGGCGATGCGGCCTTCGCGGCGCAATGGGATCGACGCGAGTGGCCGGCCTTGAAGGAGCGGCTCGCCGCGTTGTTCAAGACCCGGACCCGCGATGCCTGGTGCGCGCTGCTCGAAGGCAGCGACGCGTGCTTCGCGCCGGTGCTTTCCATGAGCGAAGCGCCGCGGCATGAACACAACGTGGCGCGTGGCACGTTCGCAAGCCCGGGCGGCGTGATCCAGCCCGCGCCGGCGCCACGCTTCGGCCGCACGCCGAGCGTGCTGCCGCCGGCCGCACCCGCGATCGGTGCGCACGGCATCGAACTGCTGCGCGAGATCGGGCGCAGCGAGGCGGAGGTCGAGTCGCTGGTGGCCGCGGGAGTGGTCAGCGCGCCGGCATAGGATCACGGCCGCCCACTCCAGCCGGCCACGCCATGAGCGACCCGACCCACGCAGAGCAGCAGACGAAAAAGGCGATCCTGGTCATCGGCGCCGGTGACGCGACCGGTAGCGCCATCGCGCGGCGCTTCGCGAAAGAAGGCTACGTTGCCTGCATGACGCGGCGCAACGTCGACAAGCTCGCGCCGGTGGTCGAGGCCATCCGCGCCGAGGGCGGCGAGGCGTACGGCTTCGGCAGCGACGCGCGCAAGGAAGACGAGATGGCGGCGCTGTTCGCTCAGATCGAGAAAGACATCGCGCCGATCGAAGTCGCGGTGTTCAACATCGGCGCCAACGTGCGCTTCGGCATTGTCGAGACCACGGCGCGGGTCTACTTCAAAGTTTGGGAGATGGCCTGCTTCGCCGGCTTCCTGATGGGCCGCGAAGCCGCTCGGGCGATGCTGCCGCGACAGCGCGGCACGATCATCTTCACCGGCGCCACCGCCAGCCTGCGCGGGCGCGAAGGCTTCGCCGCCTTCGCCAGCGCCAAGCACGGCTTGCGCGCGCTGGCGCAGAGCATGGCGCGCGAGTTGGGGCCGAAGGGCATCCACGTTGCGCATCCGGTCGTCGACGGCGCGATCGACACCGAGTTCATCCGCAGCAATTTTCCCGATCGCTATGCGATGAAGGAGCAGGGCGGCATCGTCAGCCCGGAAAGCATCGCCGAGACCTACTGGCAGATTCACCGGCAACCGCGCGATGCGTGGACGCACGAGATGGACCTGCGCCCCTGGATGGAAACGTTTTGAGGAGTCACCGATGAATGCCGCGCAACCCCGCTTCCTGTTCGATTTCGGCAGCCCCAATGCGTACCTCGTGCACAAGGTGCTGCCGGACATCGAGGCGCGCACCGGCACCGCCTTCGAGTACGTGCCGGTGCTGCTCGGCGGCCTGTTCAAGCTCAGCGGCAATCGTTCGCCGATCGAGACCTATGCCGGCGTGGCGAACCGGCGCGCGTACGACACGCTGGAGATCGGGCGCTTCGTCGCGAAGCACAGGTTCGACCGCTTCACGATGAACCCGCACTTTCCCGTCAACACGCTGCAGATCATGCGCGGCGCCGTGGCGGCGCAAAAGCTGAACCGCCTCGCGCCGTATGTCGACGCGGTGTTCGCGGCGATGTGGGAGAACGGGCTGAACATGGCCGAGCCCGAAGTCATCGGCCGCGTGCTGGCCGAGGCCGGCCTCGACGGCGCGGCGCTCGTTGCCGGATCGCAGGATCCCGAGGTCAAGGCGCAGCTCATGGCAAACACGCAAGCCGCCTTCGAGCAAGGCGCGTTCGGAGCGCCGACCTTCTTCGTGGGCACCCACATGTTCTTCGGCAAGGACCGGCTGCGCGACGTCGAGGAAGCGATCGGGAAGCAGGCGGGCTGAGCAGTCTTCACGAGTCGACCGGCAGGGCGGTGAAGCGCTGACTGGTTTAATCATTGATGGAAATACCGTGACGGCATCAATCCAAATCGGATCCGATGCCGTCCACGCCCACCATCGCCGAGATCGCACGCATTGTTGGCGTCGGCACCGCGACGGTCGACCGTGTGCCCAACCGCCGCCCCGGCGTCGATGTCGACACGGTGCAGCGCGTGCTGCGGGCCGTCTCCGAGCTCGGCACGCCGCAGCAGCCGGGCCGCCCGAGAAAGGGCGAGAACTTCCGCTTCGCCTTCGTGCTGCTGTCCGAAGACTTGCCCTTCCCGGCAGATCGCTCAAGCCGCGCGACGATCTCGCCACATTGAAGGCGCTCGGCGATGCCGTCAACAAGGCCACCGCCTCGATGGGCGTGGCGCTCACGTCGTGCATCCTGCCCGCCGCCGGCATGCCCACGTTTCAGATCGGGCTCGACGAGATGGAGATGGGCGTGGGCATCCACGGCGAACCGGGCCGGCGCCGCGTCGAGATGGCCTCGGCCGACGACATCGCCCCCGAGCGCGCCAGCGCGGTGTTGAAGGACTTGTCGCTGCGCTGGGGCTGCTGACCGCGTTGCGTATCATCTGGCGCTATATAGCGCTGGTGATAACGCTTTCATGTTTGGCCTGCCACCCGATTTCGACTGGTTCCCGTTCCTTCTCTCGCTGAAGGTCGCAGCTTTCGCGACGGCGCTGGCGCTCGTGTTCGGCACCGCGCTCGGCTGGTTGTTCGCGCGCGTGCGCTTCTTCGGCAGCAGCGTGCTCGAGGCGGTGCTGATGCTGCCGCTGGTGCTGCCGCCCACGGTGATCGGCTATGCGGTGCTGGTGGCGATGGGCCGGCGCAGCGCGCTCGGCGGCTGGCTCCGCGAGCACTTCGACTACACCGTCGTGTTCAGCTGGCACGGCGCGGTGATCGCTTCGGCGCTGGTCGCCTTCCCGCTGGTGCTGATGTCGGCGCGAGCAGCCTTCGCCGGGGTCGACCGCACGATGGAGGCGGCGGCGCGCACGCTGCGACAGTCGCCCTGGGCGGTGTTCGTGCGCGTCACGCTGCCGCTCGCATGGCCCGGCATCCTCGCCGGCACGCTGCTCGCGTTCGCCCGCGCGATGGGTGAGTTCGGCGCTTCGCTGATGGTCGCCGGTTCCATCCCGCAGCAGACGCAGACGCTCTCGATGGCCATCTACGAAGCGGTGCAGGCTGGCAAGAACGACCATGCCCTGGTGCTGGTGGTGCTCACGTCCGTCGGCTCGGTGCTGGTGCTCGTGATCGCGAACCGGATCTTTTCATCGCGCTGACCGGAGTACGCCTTCGATGAACCGACGCCATGTCTTCTTCACGCCTGGGCTTCTCGCCTTCCCCGTGGCGGCGCTCGCACAGCCGCAGCGGCAGATCATCGTCTCGGCCGCGGCCAGCCTCACCGATACCTTCAAGGAGATCGGCGCGAAGTTCGAAGCGGCGAAGCCAGGCACGACCGTGCGCTTCAACTTCGCCGCCTCGGGCGTGCTGCTGCAGCAGATCACACAAGGTGCGCCGGCCGACGTGTTCGCCAGCGCCGACGAAGAGACCATGAACCGCGGCGTCGAGCAGAAGCTGCTCGACGCCGCGACCCGTCGCGATTTCGCCGCCAACAGCGTCGTGCTCGTCGTGCCTGCGCAAGGAGGCTCAAGCGTGGCTTCGCTCGCCGATTTGGGTGGTTCGCAGGTCCGGCGCATCGCCATCGGCAAGACCGCCACCGTGCCGGTCGGCCGCTACACCCAGCAGCTGCTCGTCGCGGCCGGCCTGTGGGCGGCTCTCGAACCGAAATTCGTGCAGGCGGAGAGCGTGCGTCAGGTCCTCGACTACGTGGCTCGCGGCGAGGCCGAGGCCGGCTTCGTCTACCGCACCGATGCGGGCTCGATGGCCGACAAGGTCAGGGTCGTGCTCGTCGCGCAGGGTCATGCGCCGGTGCGCTACCCGGTCGCCGTGGTGAGCGAGAGCCGCAACGCGCCGCTCGCACGCGAATTCGCGGCCTTTCTCGTCACGCCCGCAGCGCAGGCGGTGCTCGCGCGCTTCGGCTTCGCACCGCCGTGATCGAGGTCGACTTCTCGCTCACGTTGAAAGACGGCACGCGACGCTTCGTGCTCGCGCCGTGCTTCGCTTCCGACGCACCGGTGATCGCGCTTTACGGTGCCTCGGGCGCCGGCAAGTCGCTCACGCTGCAGGCGATGGCCGGCTTGCTCAGGCCCGAGCGCGGCCATGTGCGCATCGCCGGCCGCACGCTGTTCGATGCGGCTACGCGCGTCGACCTGCCGCCGCGCTCGCGCGAGCTCGGCTATCTGTTCCAGCACTACGCCTTGTTCCCGCACCTGAGCGTGCGCGAGAACATCGGCTTCGGCCTGCGTGCGTGGTGGCAGCGTGCACCGTCAGCGGCCGACGCACAACGGGTCGAGGAGCTGCTCGCCCTGTTCGGCCTCGAGGCGATGGCCGCCAGCCGCCCCGCCGCGCTCTCGGGCGGCCAGCAGCAGCGCGTGGCGCTGGCACGCGCGCTGGCACCGCGGCCGCGAGCGTTGCTGCTCGACGAGCCCTTCGCGGCGCTGAACCCCATGCTGCGCGCCGGCCTGCGCACCGAGCTCGCCGCGCTGCGCCGAAGGCTCGACATTCCCATCGTGATGATCACGCACGACATCGACGACATCGCCGCACTGGCCGACCACGTGTTCGTGCTCGATGACGGCGAAGTGGTGCAGGCCATCGACCTGCGCGGCGATGGCGCTGTCGACGAGCAAGCGCGGCGCGGTGGCCGGCTCGAAGCGCTGCGCGTGGAGCCGCTGCCGCCGGAGCAGCAGCTGCGCAGGCAAAGGCTGCAGGCGGTGTTCGGCAGCGGGTTGTGAGGTCGTGCTCAACGGGCTGTTGAAGGTGGAGCGTGGGGTGGCCCGGCAGCGTGCTACGTGTGAAGTGCGAGCCGATCGAATGGCCGTCCTGGCCGAAACCCGTCACCAAAACGAACTGTCCCGCGAGGGTGCGCGCTAGGTGGCGACCGCGATGCACCCGGACCCGACCACGCGCGACCGGCACGAGGAACTCGGGTTCGTCGACGGCTGGAACACCTGCATCGGCCAGCTCGCGGCATTGGCGCAGCAGTTGTGCTGACGCTCGCCCGACTGTCGCGAGCCTCAGCTCGCGCCGAACGCCGTCCCGGGTTCTGGTCGCCTGCGCGTACTCAGTCGAACGTCGCCAGGATCACACTCTCCGTCGCGAAGCCGGCCCATGCCGCATCGCCGACCTTCATGCGCCTCATGCCAACCACGCCTGAAGCCTTCGCCATCGAGGCCGCGATGCTGCGCCCGCCCGCCGTAGTGAGCACGATCTGCGTGCGCGCAGCGCCGGTCTGCACCTGGGCGATCGTGCCCTCGTAGGCGTTGCGCAGCGTGCTCCTGCGCGGCGCGCTCGAGGTGATGCGCACCCACGGCGCCTTCACCAGCGCGTAGGCCGCACTGCCGGGCCGCAGCGCCATCGTCTCGGCCGACTCGGGCGTGATCGCGGCCACGAGTTCTTCGTCGCCTTCGAGCCGCAGCCGCACCTGGCTCAGGCCGCCCGCGGTGCGAACGCCGAGCACCGTGCCGGCGAGCTGGTTGCGCGCGCTGGTGCGCATCGACATGCGCCGCAGCAAGGTGCGCAACTCGCCGGAGTCGTCGTTCGACGCGGCGACCGCGGCGGCCAGCGCACGGGGTGACGAGACGCGATCGAGCAGGTCTTGCTGCGAGCTCTCCATCGCGCGGTAGAGCGCCACCAGCTGCAGCCCGTGCTCGGTGAGCCGCGTGCCGCCGCCGCCCGCACCGCCGATGGTGCGCACCACCAACGGTGCTTCGGCCAGGTTGTTCATCTCGTCGAGCGCATCCCACGCGGCCTTGTACGAGAGCGGCACGGCGCGCGCCGCGCGGTTCAGCGAGCCGTGCAGCGCGATGGCTTCGAGCAGCCGGATGCGCTTGTCGCCGAGCAGCACGCCGGCCGCGCCTTCGAACGCGAGGCGGCCGACGAGACTCCCGGATGCACCCATGCAGAGACCTTAGCACCCGCTGCCCGGGCGGCTCTGCGCTGCGCCGCACGCTCGCCGAGTCGTGGCCGAGTTGCGCCCCACTTCACGGTCTGGCCCCGGAGTTGCACGGGAAGACGACGCCACGGCGGCGGCCTGCTCAAGTCGCCGTGCAAAGCGCCGAAGCAATGGCAGACACCCCACGCTGGAGGTTCGACATGAATGCCAGGATCAAGCTGCTCCGCGATCTCGTCGTCGCCCTCGATCGAGCCGATCGCAAGCTCGAGCCCCTGTCGCCCGAGGCCTATCGCACGGCCGCAGCCAAGGCCCGGGTGCTCACGCGAGAGGAGATGGGCCTGCTGCCCATCGGCGATTTCGCCGGCCCGTGCAACAGCCTGCAGACCTTCGCCGAGAACCTGTTCTTCGGCTTGCACGGCTGCTTCGCCGATCTCGACGCGAGCGGCAGCGCGTCGGTCGCCCGCCGTACCGGCCGCGAGTTCATGTTGCGCCTGTGCACCAGTTCGGCGGGCGATGTGGCCGCCGTCTCGGACGGCCTCTTCGCGAGACTGCGCACACCGCCGCTGCCAGCCGCAGCGCCACGCCGTGTCGGCTTGCGCAAGCGCCGCGCTGCGGTCGCCATCAAGTTGCGCTGAGCCCGGAATCGCGTCGGCTCGGCGGCGATCGTGCCGCCGTTCACGAAGCCGCGTCTGCGCTGTTTTGTCGGCTCACCATAATCGCCGCCGAATGAGTCGACTCGCGCTGAACTGCCCTTCGTGTCGCGAGCCCATGGGCCTGCTGCGCCTGCCGCAAGAGCCTGGCGTGCAAGACGAAGTGCACGAAGCCGCCTGGGTCGAGGTCGACCGATGCCGCCCGTGTCGCCTGGTCTGGTTCGACCCGCTCGAGCTCGATGCGCTCAACAAGGCGGGCTGGGTCGCGCTGCTGCGGGCGCTCTTGCAGGGCAGCTCGGGCGACCCGTCACCAGGCGCCGCCATCAACGGGCCGTGCCCGCGCTGCCAGCACGCGCTCGAGCCCAACTTGCAGCAGAGCCGTCACGGGCGCTCTGCGGGTCTGGCATGCCCGCAGTGCCACGGCCAGGCCCAGCGTGACGGTGCCTTGCTCGCCTCGCGCGGGCTGTTCCGGCCGCTGCTGCTGGCCGAACGCGTGGCACTGGCCACGGAGCGGCGGCAGCTTTGCTGCCTGCAGTGCGGCGCGCCGATCGACGGCCGCAGCGAGCAGTGCGGCCATTGCCGCAGCCCGGCCACGGTGTTCGACCTGCCCCGGCTCTCGCTGGCCATCGGCCTGATCGACGAAGGCGCCGAAGCGCAGCGCCGCCCCCACCCCTCCGACGGCGCTGCGCCGGTTCAGGTATGGGCCTGCCGCGGTTGCGGCCACCCGCTCGACCCCTCGCGCCAGAGCCGCTGCGCAAGCTGCGCCCACCCCGTGCTGGCGCCTGCGATGGCAGACCTGCTGCCGCTGCTGGCCGCGGCCGAGCGGCGCCTCGCGCACGTGGCGGCCGAGGTGCGCAACAGCGCCCTCGGCTTCCTGCCGGCCGTGGAGCGAAGGCAGGTCGCCGCGTTGACGGGCCGCCGGGAACACGACCACGCCGTCGACCAGTTGCAGCGCACGTTCTATCGACGCTATGCGGTGCTGACCGGCGCCTGCGCGTTGATGGCGCTGCTCATCTGGAACTTGCTGCGATGAGCGCCGCGCGTTTCGTTCGTCGGATCGCGATCGTCTGGGTGGTGATGGGTTCGCTGGCGAGTGCCGGCATGGCCCACGCCGCCGACCCGACGCGCGCCTCGCGACCACCGATCGTCATCGACAGTCCGGCCTGGGCGGAGCTGATGGCGCTGCCGCTCAAGCCCGGAGAGGCGCTGCCCTTCTATGCTGCCGATCTCGTCGAGGGTTGGGGTCGCCCGGTCGAGGCGATCCAACTGCGCCGTGCGCTGCTGCATCTTCACCTGCGCATCGCAGCAGGCGAGCCTTTCCCGGCCGCGGGCCGCGTCGGCGATGTGTGGCAGCAGTCGCGCAGCACGGCCTTGTCGGCCGCGGAGCTGAGTGCGGCCGAAGAGGCCGCACTCAACCGCGTCTTGCTGTTCGAGCCGGTCTTGGCAGAGGCACCGTCGGGTGGCCGCAGCGACGGCATGGCACTCATCGGCCCGCAGGCGCCCGGCTTCTGGGCCGACGCAGCGGGCCGGCGCGTGGCGGCGCATCTGCGGCTGCGCAACATCGGCCCCGTGCAGATGGTGCCGCAGTCGCCGATGCTGCGGCTGCGCGCCGCCGCGCCAGGGCTCTTGCTCACGTGCGCACCCGCGGGCTCGTCGGCATCGATTGCGGCGGGTCAGTCGGCAACGTGGTGGTGCGAGGCGGAGCCGCCCGCGAGCCCGCAGACCGTGCAACAACTGCGTGCCGGGCGCGGCCCCGCGCTGCAGGCCGGCCAGGCCGAATGGGTCTCGTATGCGCTGCAAGACCTCGCCTCGGCCCGCCGCATGGCGCAAGCCCTGACCGGGCGGCCGCCGGTGTTCCTGCAGGCCTTCGCCGAGCGCAACTCGGGTTGCGAGCAGCAAGGCGAATGCGTTCGGCCGCGTGTCTCTCCGCCTTCGGCCGAGACCCTGGCGGCCGACAGGAAGCGGGCCATCGCCGAGACCCGTGAAGACCGCAAGAGCGGGCGTCGCATCGAGGCGCTCGCAATCCTGATCCCCTTCGCCTACTTGCTGGTCGGCGTGGCGCTCTACGTGCTCGTGGCGCGCTGGCTCGGCGTCATTCCCGCGATGGCGCTGAGCCTGGTGCAGGGGCCGGCGGTGGCGTACGGGTTCTGGGGTCGCACCGGCCGCATCAACGATTACCTGGAGCTGGTCTTGCTGCTCATGCTGGCGTCGAGCGGCGTCTACATCGCGGGCCTGGGGCAAGCGGTCTACAAGCGCTGGTTCGCTAACCTCTAGGGCGACCCTCCAGGGCGAACACCCTCACGAAAGGCTCTCACCATGGCTGCCTATCTCTACGCGAACGTTCACGTTCACGACCTCGCCCTCTACGAGACCTATCGCCAGCAGGTGCCGGCCATGATTGCGGCGCACGGCGGGCGCTATCTCGTGCGCGGCGGCGCGGCCGAGACCCTCGAAGGCGAGGCGACGCCGCAGCGCCAGGTGATCCTCGAGTTCCCCGACATGGCGGCGCTGAAGTCGTTCTACACATCGGCTGGCTACACAGAGATGGTCGCGCTGCGCCAGCGTGCGGCGACCGGGCACTTGTTTGCGATGGAAGGCGTGCCGCCGGCCGCGTAACCGGCGATACCTTCAGCGCGGCGAGGCCGCCGGCCCCTTCGCGTCGACGGGGTCGAGCACCGCCTCCGGCTCGTCGGCGTCGGCCGGCGTCTCGTGGTCCAGCTCGCGCTGCAGGCGCGCCGTGTCGAGATCGCCCGTCCACTTGGCGACGACGATCGTGGCCACGCCGTTGCCCACCAGGTTGGTCAGCGCTCGCGCCTCCGACATGAAGCGGTCGATGCCGAGAATCAGCGCGAGGCCGGCCACCGGCACGTGGCCCACGGCCGAGAGCGTGGCCGCGAGCACGATGAAGCCGCTGCCGGTCACGCCCGCCGCGCCCTTGCTGGTGAGCAGCAGCACCGCGAGCAGCGTGAGCTGCTGGGTGATCGTCATCGGCGTGTTGGTGGCCTGCGCGATGAACACGGCGGCCATCGTGAGGTAGATCGAGGTGCCGTCGAGGTTGAAGGAGTAGCCGGTCGGAATCACCAGGCCGACCACCGACTTGCGTGCGCCGAGGTTCTCCATCTTGGCGATCATGCGCGGCAGCACCGACTCCGAGCTCGAGGTGCCCAGCACGATCAGCAGTTCTTCCTTGATGTAGCGCACGAACTTGAAGATCGAGAAGCCGTGGAAGCGCGCGATCAGGCCGAGCACCACGAACACGAAGAACAGGCAGGTGGCGTAGAAGGTGCCCATCAGCTTGCCCAGCGAGAACAGCGAGCCCACGCCGTACTTGCCGATCGTGAACGCCATCGCGCCGAAGGCGCCGATCGGCGCCACCTTCATGATGAAGCCCACGATCGCGAACAGCACGTGCGAGGTCTTCTCGATCAGGTCGAACACCAGCGTGCCGCGGCCGCCGAAGCGGTGCAGGGCGAAGCCGAACAGCCCCGCGAACAGCAGCACCTGCAGGATCTCGCCCTTGGCGAACGCGTCGATCACCGTGTTGGGAATGATCGCGAGCAGGAACTCGACCGTGCCCTGCATCTTGCCGGGCCCGGTGAACGCGGCCACCTGCTTGGTGTCGAGCGTGGACGGGTCGATGTTCATGCCGACGCCGGGCTGAACGATGTTGATGATGACCAAGCCGACGATGAGCGAGATCGTGCTCACGACCTCGAAGTACAGCAACGCGAGGCCGCCCGTCTTGCCGACCTTCTTCATGTCTTCCATGCCGGCGATGCCCACCACCACGGTGCAGAAGATGATCGGCGCGATGATCATCTTGATGAGCTTGATGAAGCCGTCGCCCAGTGGCTTCATCGCCTCGCCCCACGCCGGCTGGAAGTGCCCGAGCAGCACGCCGATCACGATCGCCGTGATGACCTGGAAGTAGAGCGATCGGTACAGAGGCTTCTTGTTCGGGTCGCGGTCCATCGTCTGTCTCCGGTTTGCTTCAATGTTGCCAGTGCGCGCGCCAGGCGCTTCGCCGCCAAACGCTGGCGAGCCAGGGCTGCTCTTCGCGCGGCAGGCCTTCCGGCCGGTAGTAGTGCTCGAGTTCTTCGAAGGCGGCCGCGTGCATCGCTGCACGCCAGGTCGGCAGGTCGTGGAAGGCGCCGTAGCGGTCGTCGCGCCAGCCTTCCTCGCCTTCGCCTCGCGGGTTCGACGCGAACAGCACGCCGCGCGGCTTGAGCGTGGCGTGCAGCTCGTGCAGAACGCGCCCGAGCTCGGCGCCGGGCACATGGAACAGCACCGCATTGGCGAACACGCCGTCGAAGCGGGCTGCGGGCAGGTCGAGCGCGAGCAGGTTCTGCTGCCAGACCTCGCAGCCGCTGTGCGCTCGCGCCATGGCGACGAACTCGACCACGCCGTCGAGGCCGATCGGCGCGTGGCCCAGCGCCGCGAACGTCTTCAGGTCGCGGCCCGGGCCGCAGCCGAGGTCGAGGATCGCGAACGGCGGCGGGGCTTCGATGTGGCGCAGCAGCGCATCGATGTTCCGGCGCACGTCGTGATCGCGCGTGCCCTGCTGGAACTCCTCGGCGCGCTCGGCGTAATGCGCCAGCGTGAGCGCGGCGATGTGTGCGAGTTCGGCTTCGGACTGGGGCATGCACCGATCTTGCCCCAACGCAGACCATCGCACGCCGCTGGCAGAGAATGAACCGATGGATTCGCTGCATGCGTCTGCCCACCGGTCGACACCCGCGCCCTCGAACGCGGCGTGCCTGCTTGCGCTGGCGGTCGCCAGCACGGTTTTGGCCACGCTCGTCGCAGGCGTGCTCGACGGCGGCGCCTGGGTCGAGTTCGATCATCGCGTGGCCATCTGGTTCGGCCACCACGCCGACACGACACTGACCGACGCGATGCTGCTCGTGACCCACCTGAACTCGACCGTCGCTGTCGGCGTCTATGCGGCACTGTTGGGTGCCTTCGAAGCCTGGCGCCGGCACTGGCGCCGCGTGGCGCTGCTGGTGGTCTGCGTTGGCGGCGGGCTTGCTCTCAACGACTTCGCGAAGAACGTGATGCAGCGCGCCCGACCGGTGTTCGACGCACCTCACCTGACGCTGCAGACGTACAGCTTTCCGAGTGGGCACGCGGCCGGCAGCACGCTGCTGTACGGCCTGCTGCTGGTGGGCTGGTTCACATCGATGCCACGGCCGTGGCATCGCGCCGCGGGTACGGTCGCAGTCATCGCGCTGGTCGGTCTCGTGGCTCTGTCGCGTGTCTATCTCGGCTTGCACTTCGTCAGCGACGTGCTGGCGGGTTGCGCCGAGGGTGTGGCGTGGTTGGCGCTGTGCCTGCTGGCCGTGAACGCCTGGTGGCCCGAGCAGGCAGCGGCGTGACGGAACGCATCATCGTGATCGTCAACGCCGGCTCCGGCACGGGCCACGACCGTGCGTTCGCCGATCGGCTCGAAGGCCTCTTCGCGCAGACCGGCGCTGTGGCGGAGGTGCGCCTGGCGCGCGGCGGCGACGAGATCGCCGCGACTGTGGCAGCGGCATTGGCCGAGCGGCCGACGGTGCTGGTCGCGGCCGGTGGCGACGGTACGGTCAGGACCGTCGCTGCCGCACTGGTCGGTTCCGACATCGCCCTGGGCGTGCTGCCAATGGGCACCCTCAACCATTTCGCCAAGGACCTCGGCCTGCCGCTCGACCTCGAGGCCGCCGTGCGTCGGATCGCCGAAGCAAAGCCGCGCTCGGTCGACGTCGGCGAGGTCAATGGCCGGATCTTCGTCAACAACTCCAGCCTCGGCCTGTATCCCGACATCGTGCGTGAGCGCGAGCGGCAGCAGAAGCGCCTCGGCCGCGGCAAGTGGCTGGCTTTCGCCGTGGCGTGCCTGAGCTCCGTGCGCCGCTACCCCTTCCTCGGCGTGCGGCTCACCATCGACGGGCGCGAGCGCGCATACCGCACGCCCTTCGTCTTCATCGGCAACAACGACTACCGCATGGAAGGCCTGGCGATGGGCGAGCGCAGCGGCCTGTCCGAGGGCGTGCTGAGCCTCTACGTCGCGCGCCGCCCGGGCCGCTGGCGGCTGCTGCAGCTTGCGCTTCGCGCCCTGGCAGGGCGCTTGCGGCAGGCGCGCGACTTCGACGCGATGCAGGCCGAGGCGATCACGGTCGAGAGCCGCCACCGCCGCCTGCGCGTCGCTACCGACGGCGAGGTGACGGAGATGGCACCTCCGCTTCGCTACTGCATCCGCAAGGGCGCGCTGAAGGTCGCGGCCGACGCACCCACCCACGAGGCCTGACACCGCATGCGCACACTCGTCCAGCTTTCCGACCTGCACTTCGGGCGCACCGATGCCGCCCTGATCGAGCCTTTGCTCGACGCCATCGCCGACATCGCGCCCGACGTCGTGGTCGTCTCGGGCGACTTGACGCAACGCGCCAAGGCGAGTGAGTTCGTGGCCGCGCGCGCCTTCCTCGACCGGCTTCCGCAGCCCTGCATCGTCGTCCCGGGCAATCACGACGTGCCGCTCTACCGCGTCTGGGAGCGCTTCTTCAGCCCTCTCGGCAAGTACAAGCGCTACGTCACCGAAGACCTGGAGCCGGTGTATGCAGACGACGAGATCGCCATCGTCGGCATCAACACCGCGCGCTCGCTCACCTTCAAGGACGGGCGCATCAACGAGCAGCAGATCGCCGCCATCCGCGAGCGTCTGGCGCCGATGCCGAAAGGGCTGACGAAGATCGTGGTGACCCACCATCCTTTCGACCTGCCCCAAGGTGCCGAAGCCGACGGGGTGGTGGGGCGCGCAGGCCAGGCGATGGCTGCGTTCGCACAGTGCGGCGTCGACCTGCTGCTCGCCGGTCACCTCCACACCACGCACGCCGGCGACACCTCCGCGCGTTACGTGCTCGGCGGCTATTCAGCGCTGGTGGTGCAGGCCGGAACCGCCACCTCCACGCGCGAGCGCGGCGAAGCCAACTCCTTCAACGTCATCCGGGTGCAGGGCGGAGAGATCGCGCACGAGCCGTGGCGCTGGCAGGCGGACGCCACGGCGTTCGTGCCGGCGAGCGGCCGGCGCTATCGGCGCGGCGGCGGCGGCTGGATCCTCGCGCCGTGAACGGCGCCGCGCCGCGCGCGACGCGGCCCGGTCGGCGTCAACTCTCGATCTTCACGTTCCCGTCTTTCACGACCTTGGCCCACTTCGCGATCTCGGTCGAGATGAACTGGCGGAACTTCTCGCGCGAGCCGCCGCCGTCTTCGGCGCCGTAGGTGTCGAGCCGCTCCTGCACGTCGGGCATCGCCAGCACGGTGTTCACGTCGCGATTGATCTTGTCGGCGATCGGTGTCGGCAGCTTGCCCGGGCCGGCGAGGCCGTACCAGGTGGTGGCCTCGAAGCCGGGGAAGCCCGATTCCTGCATCGTGGGCACGCTCGGGTGGCCCTTGGCGCGCTTGCCGCGCGTCTGCGCCACGGCGATGACCTTGCTGTTCTTCACGTGCGGCGTGGCCGCCGTCATGGTCTCGAAGCTGTACTGGATCTGCCCGCCCATGAGGTCGGTGAGCAGCGGGCCGCTGCCCTTGTAAGGCACGTGCAGCGCGTCGACCCCGGCCTGCAGCTTGAACATCTCGAGCGCCAGATGCTGGGCCGAACCCTGACCCGCCGAGCCGAAGCTCACCCGGCCCGGCTCGGCCTTGCACAGAGCCACGATCTCCGCCACGGTGAGCGCCTTTTGCTGCGGGCTGGCGATGAGCAGGTTGGGCGTGACGCCCACCATCACGATCGGCACGAAGTCGCGCTCGACGTTGTAGCGCAGCCTGGGCTGCAGGCTCGGCGCGAGCGCGTGGCTGTTGATGTGCGCCATCAGCAGCGTGGCGCCGTCGCTCGGCTGCTGCGCAACGTATTCGGCGGCGAGCACGCCGGCCACGCCGGCCTTGGTCTCGACGATCACCTGCTGGCCCCACAGCGCGGTGAGCTTGGCGGCGACCACGCGGGCCAGCGCATCGGTTCCGCCGCCCGGCGGGAAGCCCACGATGATGCGCACCGGCGCGGTGGGCCATTGCTGCGCGAGCACGCGTGGCGCGGCGAGCGCGGCGAGTGCCGCGCCGGCCGCCTGGATCAGCGTTCGGCGTTGCATTACGCTGCGTTCCCCAGCCGCGCTTCGTGCGCCGCGAAGTGGTCCATCGCCGCACGCACGCCGCTGCCTTCGAGGTGCACGCCTGCGAGCTCGAGCCCCATCTCGCAGCCGGCCAGCGCGGCGACGAGCGTGAGGTCGTTGCTGTCGCCCATGTGGCCGATGCGGAACATGCGGCCCTTCAGCTTGCCGAGACCCATGCCGAGCGAGAGGTCGAATCTTCGGTGGATGGTCTTGCGCAGCGCATCGGCATCCACGCCCTTCGGCAACAGCACGCCGGTGAGCGCGGGCGAGTAGCTGGCCTCGTCGGCACACTGGATCGGCAGCCCCCACGCGTTCACTGCGGCACGCACGCCGGCGGCCCAGCGCATGTGCCGCGCGAACACGTTGGGCAGCCCTTCGCCGAGCAGCATGTCGAGCGATTCGTTCAGCGCGTAGAGCAGGTTGGTGTTGGGCGTCGAGGGCCAGTAGCCGTCGGCGTTCATGGCGAGGATCTCGTCCCAGCCCCAGAACACGCGCGGCAGCGTGGCCGTTTTCGAGGCCTCGATGGCCTTCGGCGAGATCGCGTTGAAGCCGATGCCGGGCGGCATCATCAGGCCCTTCTGCGAGCCGCCGACGGTCACGTCGATGCCCCATGCGTCGTGCTGCAGGTCGGCCGAGCCGAGGCCCGAGATCGAGTCGACCAGCAGCAGCGCAGGGTGGCCGGCCGCATCGATCGCCTTCCTCACGGCAGCGATGTCGCAGACCACGCCGGTAGAGGTCTCGTTGTGCATCACGCACACCGCCTTGATCTTCTTCTCGCGGTCTTGCCGGAGGCGCGATTCGATCTGCGAAGCGTCGATGCCGCGGCGCCAGTGCGGTGCTTCGGGGAACACGGCGTCGCTGCCCGGCGTGACGAGGAACTCGGTGACGAGGCCGAGCTTGAGCGCCATCTTGTTCCACAGCGCCGCGAAGTGGCCGGTCTCGACCATCAGCACGTGATCGCCGGCCGAGAGCGTGTTGACGAGCGCGGCTTCCCAGGCGCCCGTGCCGGAGGCCGCGTAGATCACGACCGGGTGCCTCGTCTGGAAGACCTCGCGGATGCCGGCGAGCACCTTCATGCCGAGCGCGCCGAACTCCGGCCCGCGGTGATCGATGGTCGGCAGGCTCATCGCCCGCAGGATGCGATCGGGCACCGGCGTGGGTCCGGGGATCTGCAGGAAGTGGCGGCCGGTGGGGTGGATGTCGAGAGCTAGCATGGTCGTGTCCCGTTGCTGATCGATTCTTGCACCCGCGTTCGCATGACACCTTCCACGTTTGCCC
>Ga0209724_1001368_pt1 | contig 22254 bp, 15 predicted proteins | sample grotaG_FD_184143 | JGI IMG/M metagenome (GOLD analysis project Ga0209724, IMG submission 184143) | Glacier valley bacterial and archeal communities from Borup Fiord, Nunavut, Canada, to study Microbial Dark Matter (Phase II) -... | ecosystem: Environmental > Aquatic > Freshwater > Ice > Glacier ...
AACCCGCGAGCGGGGGCTCCGCGATCCCGACGATGGGGACCTTCATGCAGTTCCTGCCGAAGGGCTTCCGGGGCAGCGGCGAGCGCGTCACCGACGGCACGATCTACAACGTCGTCGAAGGCCGCGGCCGCACCACGATCGGGGACCGCACCTTCGCCTGGAACCCGCGCGACATCTTCGTCGCGCCGTCGTGGCTGCCGGTCGTGCACGAGGCCGACGACGACGCGGTGCTGTTCAGCTACTCGGACCGCCCGGTGCAGAAGGCCCTGGGCCTGTGGCGCTCCGCAGCGGTCTAGCGGCGTTCGAGCAAATCCGCCGCGAAATCGCGTTCGATCGCCTTGCCGATCAGCGCCGCGATCTCGGCATCGCTGTGCCCGACTCGACGCAACTGCGAGATCTCGTCGCCGAGCTTGGCGAGGAAGGTCGGTGAATCGATGGTCTCCGCGCCGAGGCCGAGCGCATCCCGCAACGCCTGCCGCGCACGCACCAGATCGTCCGACGAGTAGGTCTGCGGGGCCAGCGCCGTGACCCGTCCCGCGCGCGTCGCCTTCGGTTGCGCGAACAGCCTGGCGATGCGCTGCACCAGCACGTCCGTGTCGGTGGCCTTGGTGAGGAACAGGTCGTAGTCGGAGAAGCGCTCGCGCACCCAGTGCTCGTCGAGCCCCGTATGGATCGCGATCAGCACGTCGGCCGTCTGTTCGCTTCCGCGCAGGATGCGCGCGACCTCGATACCGCTCATCTCCGGCATCGAGATGTCCATCAGCACGAGGTCGAACGGCTTGGCCGCCGCGATGGCGACGGCTTCGCGTCCGTGCTTGGCCGTCACGACCGCGTGCCCCTCGTCCTCCAACATCAGCTTGAGCACCTCGAGGATCGCCCAGTCGTCCTCGACGATCAGGATGCGGCGCCGGTTGTTGCGGGGCTTGAATGACACGGGGGATCCTGGATCAGGGAAGCGCAGGGGATGCCGCATGACGCGGCAGGAAGACACGGAACGTGGTGGTGCTGTCGTCGCACTGCACGGCGACGCTGCCGTCGTGCGCGGACGCGATCTGGTCGACGATGTACAGGCCGAGCCCCAGCCCGTCGTCGCGCGTGTGATGGGTCTCGCGGCTGCGGAACGGGTCGAAGACGTGCGGCCGCATCTCGTCCGGGATGCGGCCGCCGTTGCGGACCGACAGGATCACCTGCCCGGCCTGCGTGCCGTCGACCGTGCAGTCGACCGGACCGCCGGGCGTGCCGTGCTGGACGGCGTTGCCGACCAGGTTCGACACGACCTGCGTGAGGCGTGCCGCGTCCCATTCGCCCGAGAGGTCGCCGCGCAGCGCGAGTTCGATCCGTCGATCCGGAACCGCCAGGCGCTGGTCGTCGACCGCCTGCTGCAGCAGCGCGCCCAGATCGAGAGGCTCGCGGCGGATCGGGATACCTCCCGCGAGCCGCACCCGCGCGAGGTCGAGCATGTCCGCGATCATGTGGCTCATCAGCTTCGCACTCGACAGCATGCGTGCGGCCGAGCGGCGCGTCATGTCGTCGGTGGCCTTGCGCTCGAGCAGGATCGAACCCATCACGATCGCGCTGAGCGGTCCGCGCAGATCGTGGCTGAGCATCGCGGTGAACATCTCCTGCAGGCGCAGCGTCTCGATCTTCTCGTTGAGCTCGTAGGCCAGTCGCAGCCGCTGGTGCGCCAGTTCGATGAACACGTCGACCTTGCTGCGCAGGATGTGCGGATCGATCGGCTTGAACAGGAAGTCGACGGCGCCGCTCTCGTAGCCCTTGAAGACGCGCACCGCGTCGCGGGCGCCGGCGGTCACGAAGATGATCGGCACCGTGCGCGTGCGCTCGCTGCCGCGCATCAGCTCGGCGAGCTCGAAGCCGTCCATCTCGGGCATCTGCACGTCGACGAGCGCGAGCGAGACCTCGTGCACGAGCAGCAGTTCGAGCGCGGCGGCGCCGGAGCGTGCCTCGAGCAGCTCGACGTCGTCGCGGCGCAGCAGGGCCGAGAGCGCGAGCAGGTTCTCCGGGAGGTCGTCGACCAGCAGGATCTTCACGCGGGGGGCGGGCGGCTGGATCAAGCGGCGACCTTTCCTTCGTCCGCCGCGTCGAGCGACTGCAGCAACGCCGCGATGCCGTCGAGCGGCAGCAGAAAATCGGCGTCGACGCGCGCGAGCGCGGCGAGCGGCATGGTGGAGACGAATGCGGTCTCGGGGTCCTGGACGATCGTCAGCCCGCCGGCGCGCCGGATCGCGGCGAGTCCCGCGGCCCCGTCGTCGTTGGCACCGGTCAGGACGATCCCCGCCAGCCGCGCGCCATAGACGTCGACCGCGCTCTCGAACAGCACGTCGATCGCCGGGCGCGAGAAGTTGACGAGGTCGTCGGTGGACAGCGCCAGCGACGGCCCCTCGTCGACCAGCAGGTGGTAGTCGGCCGGCGCGAAGTAGATCGTCCCCGCGGCCAGCGGCATCTTGTCCTCGGCCTCGACGACGGGGACGTCGCAGCGCGCGCCGAACACGGTGACGAGCAGGCTCGGCCGCTCGCGCGGCAGGTGGATCACGATCACGATCGGCGCCCGTGGCCGATGGGTCAGGGCCGGCAGCAGGCGCAGCAGCGCCTCCACGCCGCCGGCCGACGCGCCGATCACGACCGCGTCGACGCGACCTTGCAACGTCGCCGGGGTCATGCGTCCCCCTTCATGCGTCCGCCTTCTTGCGATAGATGCGCTCGCGCTGAGCGAACGCATCGAACGCGTCGGCGCCCGCGGAGAACTGCAGCGACTCCTTCGAGCCGATCCCGAGGAAGCCCTTGCGGCACAGCGCCTCGCGAAAAAGGTCGACCGCGCGGTCCTGCAGCTCGCGGGTGAAGTAGATCAGCACGTTGCGGCAAGACACCAACTGCATCTCGGCGAACACGCTGTCGGTGGCCAGGCTGTGGTCCGAGAACACGATCTGCTCGCGCAGCGACTTGTCGAAGACGGCGCGATCGTAGGCGGCTGTGTAGTAGTCCGACAGCGACGTGGCGGCGCCCGAGCGCCGGTGGTTCTCGGTGAAGCCCGCGATCCGGTCGATCGCGTAGACGCCCGCCTGCGCCTGCTCGAGCGCGCGCGGGTTGATGTCGGTCGCGTAGATCAGCGTGCGTTCGAGCAGGCCTTCCTCGCGCAGCAGGATCGCCAGCGACCAGGCTTCCTCGCCGGTGCTGCAGCCGGCGATCCAGATCTTCAGCGACGGATAGGTGCGCAGCAGCGGCACGACCTTCTCGCGCAGCGCGAGGAAGTACGCGGGATCGCGGAACATCTCGCTGACCTGGACCGTGAGGTAGTCGAGCAGCGTCGGAAAGAAGCTGACGTCGTGGATCACGCGATCCTGCAGCTGCGACAGCGTCGTGCAGCCGAAGCGCGCCATCGCGGCGGTGAGCCTGCGCTTGAGCGACGCGGCGGCGTAGCCGCGGAAGTCGTAGTGGTACTTCAGGAAGATCGCGTCGACGAGCAGGTGCAGCTCGATGTCGAAGTCCTTCGCCGAGGGATCGGCCAGGCCCGTGCGAGTGGTGATCTCGGCCATCACGACTTGGGCATCCAGACGCGGATCAGCGACAGGAGCTTCTCGACGTCGAGCGGCTTGGCGACGTAGTCGTTGGCCCCGGCGGCCAGGCACTTCTCCTGGTCGTCGCGCATCGCCTTCGCGGTCAGCGCGATGATCGGCAGCTTCTTCCAGCGTGCGTCCTTGCGGATCTCGCGCATCGCGGTGTAGCCGTCCATCTCCGGCATCATGATGTCCATCAGCACGAGGTCGATGGCGGACGCCGCATCGGTCGCGCTCTTCTCCAGCGCGGCCAGCGCCTCGAGGCCGTTGCGCGCGATCTCGATCTTCAGGCCCTTGGGCTCCAGCACGCTGCTGAGCGCGAACACGTTGCGCACGTCGTCCTCCACGACCAGCACGCGCCGGCCGTCGAACGTCGCTTCGCGGTTGCGCGCCTCGCGCAGCATGCGCTGGCGCTCCGGCGGCAGGTCGGCCTCGACCTGATGCAGGAATAGCGTGACCTCGTCGAGCAGGCGTTCCGGCGAGCGCGCGTCCTTGATGATGATCGACCGCGAGTAACGGTTCAGGCGCTGCTCCTCGGCCCGCGTCAGCGTGCGGCCGGTGTAGACGATCACCGGCGGGAACGCGAGGTTCTCCTGCGCGGCGAGCTGCTCGAGCAGGTCGTAGCCCGACAGGTCCGGCAGGTTGAGGTCCATCACCATGCAGTCGAAGGTGGTCGTCTTGAGGTGTGCGAGCGCGTCGGACGCCCGGGTCGCGCCGACGATCTGCACGTCGTCGGTCTCGAGCAGGTGCCGGATGCTCTCGAGCTGGCGCGCGTCGTCCTCCACGACCAGCACGCGGCGCAGGTGCCGGGTGAAGTGGAGCTTGAGGCCTTCGATCGCCTCGACCAGCTTCTCGCGCTGGACCGGCTTCAGGTCGTAGCCGACGGCGCCCAGCTCGCGCGCCTCCTGGCTGTAGTCGGCCACCGACGCCACGTGCACCGGGATGTGCCGCGTCTGCGGGTCGCGCTTGAGCTGGTCGAGGACGCCGAGGCCCGAGTGGTCTGGCAGGTTCATGTCGAGCAGGATGGCGCTCGGCCGGTAGGTCGCGGCGGCCGACAGGCCTTCGGCGGCGCTGTACGCGACGATGCACTGGAAGCCCATCTCGTGGGCCAGGTCCTGCAGGATGGACGCGAAGCGCTTGTCGTCCTCGATGACCAGGATCGCGCGGGCGTTCGGCGTCAGCGCGTGGCGGTCGTCGTGGCGGGTCAGCGCGGACGGTGGGTCGCTGGCCACCGGGGCGATCGGCGCGGGCTGCGGCCGGGCGACCGTGGGGACCGCAGCCGCCGCGGGTGTCGTCGGATGCGCGCTCTTCACCGGCCGGGTGCCGTCGACCGGCAGGGTCAGCGTGAAGACGCTGCCTTCGCCCGGCGTGCTGTGCACGACGATGTCGCCGCCGAGCAGCCGCGCGAGGTCGCGCGAGATCGACAGGCCGAGGCCGGTGCCGCCGAAGCGCCGGTGGGTACTCCCGTCGGCCTGGCGGAAGGCTTCGAAGATCACGTTCTGCTCGTGCGCCGCGACGCCGATGCCGCTGTCGCTGACGGCCATCGAGATCGTGTCGTCGGCGCCCGCGAAGACGCGCAGGCCGACCTGGCCCTTCTCGGTGAACTTGAAGGCGTTCGACAGCAGGTTGCGCAGGATCTGCGCGAGGCGCTGGGCGTCGGTGTCGATGCGCTCGACGCAGCCCGGCTCGACCGTGGCGGCGAACGCGAGCCGCTTGTCCTTCGCGATCGGCTCGAACGTGCGCACCAGGCCGTCGACGATGCGGCCGACGGGAACCGACTCGATCACGACCTCGACCTTGCCCGCCTCGATCTTGGACAGGTCGAGGATGTCGTTGATCAGCGTCAGCAGGTCGTTGCCGGCCGACGAGATGGTTTCGGCGAAGCGCACCTGCTCGGGCGTCAGGTTGCCGTGCTTGTTGTCGGCCAGCAGCTTCGACAGGATCAGCGTCGAGTTCAGCGGCGTGCGCAGCTCGTGGCTCATGTTCGCGAGGAACTCGCTCTTGTACTGGTTCGAGCGTTCGAGCTCCTCGGCCTTCTCGGCCAGGCCCGCGGCGGTGCGGACCATCTCGTCCTTCTGCGCTTCGAGGAGCCGGGCCTGTTCCTCGAGCTGCGAGTTGGTCTGCTCGAGCTCGGCCTGCTGTCCCTCGAGCTGCGCCTGCGACGCCTTGAGCGCGTGGCTCTGCTCCTCGAGCTCCTCGTTGCTCACGCGCAGCTCCTCCTGCTGCGTCTGCAGTTCCTCGGCTTGCTGCTGCGTCTCGATGAGCAGATGGGCGATGCGCTGGCGTTCGTGCGAGGTGCGGATCGCCATCGCGATCACGTCGGAGACGCGCGCCAGCAGTTCGCGATCCTCGGGTTCCACGGCGCGCAGGAAGCCGAACTCGGCCACGGCGTGCACCTCGCCGCCGGTGCTGGCCGGGGCGATCAGCAGTTCGCGCGGCTGCCCGCTGCCGAGGGCCGATTCGATCGCGAGGTAGTCCTCGGGCAGCCGTCGCACGTGCATCGGCCGGTTCTCCTTGGCGACCTGTCCGACCAGGCCCTCCCCGGGTACCAGCGAGGCGTCCATCACCGCCACCGCGTTCGCGCCGGCGCCGTAGGCCGCGATGCGGCGCAGCAGCCCGTCGGCATCGAAGACGTACATCGCGGCGATGGGGGCGTCGAGGTAGCGCGCCAGGAAGGCGAGGGCCCTGTCGCACAGGATGTCGACGTGCTTCTGGCCGAGCAGTTCGCCGGACACGCCGGCCACGCCGGCCCGCAGCCAGCTTTCGGTCTCGCGTTCGCGATGGCTGCCGGCCAGCAGCCACGCCGTCACCGCGATCAGCGTCAGCAGCGCGACCGCACCCGCGATCGTCAGCAGGAATCCGTCGCGGACCGTGGCGTCGCCGTCGCGCTCGCGTTCGGCCAGCAGCCTGCGTTCCTCGACCTGCATCTCGCCGAGGATCGCGCGGATGCCGTCCATCGTGATCTTGCCGCGATCGGTGCGCACCAGCGCGAGGGCGCCGTCGATGTCGCCACTGCGGCGCAGCGTCACGGTCTCGCGCAACTCCGTCATCTTGGCGTCGATCAGCGGCGTCAGCGCCGCCAGCCGCGCCTGCTGGCGCGGGTTGTCCGCCGTCAGGCTGCGCAGCGCCGCCAGTTCCGCCGGCGCCGTCGTCTGCGCGGTGGTGTAGCGCGCGAGATAGTTCTCGGTTCCCGTCAGCAGGTAGCCGCGTTGTCCCGTCTCGGCATCCTTGACGTGCTCGAGCAGCGTCTGAACGTGGTCGATGACATCCAGCGTGTGGACGACCCGTTCGTTGGTGGCGGTGCTGCCCAGCATCGACCGGTAGGCGAAGGCCGCGAGCGCCAGCACGATCAGTGCAGCCAGGATCAGTCCGGCGACCGTCCGCGGGGGAAGCTCGAAGTTCTTGCGCGCTTCTCGCGGAGCGGCCGGGGCCGCGACAGGTTCGATCATTGGCAAATGGGATGGGCTTGGCGGCGGCTGGCGCGGTCCGCCTCACGCAGCCGGAAATGATAAAGGGGCGAACTCGCGCCCCCTACAGGCGAAAACCTGATGTCGCAGGGGCGTTGCGGCGATCCGACCGCGGTGGTTCGCGGGTTTCCGACGCGGTCAGCCGCGCTGGCTGGACGGGACCGCCACGAATCAGTCCCCTGTAACCGGTTCAGCCCTTCCTGACGCCGATCACCACGCTCGACGCCTTGAAGATCGCGGTGGCCGCCGTCCCGACGGCCAGACCGAGGTTCGCCGCGCTCTCGTTGGTGATGACGGCGACGACCTCGGAGCTGCCCGGCACCTTCAGCACGACCTCGGTGTTGATCGCGCCCGGCGTGACCTTCGTGACCTGGCCGGCGAGCTGGTTGCGCGCCGACAGGCGCACGTCGCTTGCCTCGGTGACGACGATGATCGACGACGCCTTGACGAGCCCGAACGCCTTCGCGCCGGTCGCCAGGCCGAGCTCGGTACGGCTCTCGCGCGTGACGGTCGCCACGACGTGGACGCCGTCGGCGATCGCGAGCGCGATCTCGTCGTTGATCGCCCCTTCGCGGATGCCGGCGACGGTGCCTTCGAAATGGTTGCGCGCGCTGGTCTTCACGGGGCTCTCCTGCTGTTCGGTGATCTGTCCGTCCTCGAGGTAGAAGGCCTCGTCGCCGAAGCGCGCGAGGTCTTCCGGGTCGTGCGTGATCATGACCATCGGCAGGTCGACGTCGCGCAGCAGGGCGTCGAGCTCGACGCGCATGCGCTGGCGCAGGCCGGGGTCCAGCGCCGAGAACGGTTCGTCGAGCAGCAGCGCGCGCGGCGCGTGGACCAGCGCGCGCGCCAGCGCGGTCCGCTGGCGCTGGCCGCCCGACAGGTCGCGCGGCTTCTGGTCGGCGACCGCCGTCAGCTCGAAGGCGCGCAGCCAGCGGCGCACCGGCTCGGCGTCGACCTGCGCCGACGGGTTGCCGAGACCGTTCGACAGGCCGAACGCGATGTTCTGCCGCACCGTGAGGCGGGGAAACAGCGCGTAGTCCTGGAACAGGTAGCCGAAGCGCCGTCGCCGTGCGGGCACGTCGATGCGCGCGCTGCCGTCGAACAGCACGTCGTCGTCGAACGCGATGCGGCCTTCGTCGGGCGTCTGCAGGCCGGCGATCGCCTGCAGCGTCAGGCTCTTGCCCGCGCCGGACGGGCCGTAGAGTACGGTGCGGTTCGTCGCGGTGCGAAAACGCACGCGCAGGTCGAAGGTGCGCCGGTCGCTCGTCATGCGCTTGGCGAGATCGACGTCGAAGCTCATCGCGGGCGGCCCACGATCAGGCGCAGTGCGCCGTCGAGGGTCGGCGTCGTGCGCCAGTGGCCGTGCTCGCGATCCCACGCGCCGCTGCGCAGGTCGTCCGCGAGTCGGGTGACGAAGCGCTGCTCGACACCGGCCGGCAGGAAGGTCCAGGCCGACTGCGCGCGGCGCACGGCGTCGTCGAGGAAGGCTTCGGGCCGGCCGTAGAACGCGTCCGCGAAGCCGTCGATGCAATCGAAGGGGATCGGGACGGTGCTCACCTCGACGACGCCGCCGAGCTCGCGGACGATGCGCTCGATGGAAGGCGAGCGCGCGCGTTCGGCGGCGAGCAGCTCGGGCACGTAGCGCTTGAGCCAGAAATCGCCGAGCGCATCGCCGTCGAAGGTCAGGATCACGACCGGGCCGCGCGCGACGCGACGCAGCTCGTGCAGGCCGCGGTCGAGGTCGCGCCACTGATGGACGGTCACCGTCGCCATCGCCGCGTCGAACGCGTCGTCGTCGAACGGCAGCTGCTCTGCGGTGGCGTCGATGGCGGGTACCGCCTGCGCGGGGCGCTGGCGCCGCATCGCGGCCGCGGGCTCGACCGCCGTCACGTAGCGGTCGGTCGGCTCGTACGACCCGGCGCCCGCGCCGACGTTGACGACCGTGCGGGCGTTCCCGAGGGCATCGAGGATGTAGCGCGCGATGCGCGGGTCGGTGCGCCGCTGGGTGGCGTAGCCGCCGCCGTGCACGGCGTAGTCGACGTCGCCCGCCGTCACTTGGCGACCCTCGCCGGTGCGAGCCGGCCGGCGGCCAGCAGGACCACGACGCAGACCACGGACGTGATCACCACGAGGAAATCGGCCTGCGCATCCTGGCCGGCCTGGACCGCTTCGTAGACCGCCATCGACAGCGTCTGCGTGCGGCCCGGGATGCTGCCGGCGACCATCAGCGTCGCGCCGAACTCGCCGAGCGACCGCGCGAACACGAGCAGCGTACCGGCGAGGATGCCCGGCCAGGCCATCGGCAGCGTGACCCGCGCGAAGACGGCCCATTCGCCGAGCCCGAGCACCCGCGCCGCGTTCTCGAGCTGGGAGTCGACCCCTTCGAACGCGCCGCGCGCGGAACGCAGCACCAGCGGGAACGACACCAGCGTCGCGGCGATCACTGCACCCTGCCAGGTGAAGATCAGGTTGATGCCGAACGACTGCTGCAGCCAGGCGCCGAGCCAGCCGTGCTTGCCCACCAGCACCAGCAGGTAGTAGCCGAGCACGGTCGGCGGCAGGACCAGCGGCAGCGTCAGCACCGCGTCGAGGAACTCGCGGCCGACGAAGCGCCTGCGTGCGAGCAGCCATCCGACCGCGACGCCGAGGACCAGGTTGATCGCCGTGGCCCACAGCGCCACCTTGAGCGTCAACGCGATCGTGATCCAGACGGAGGTGTCCATCGAGGGAGCGGGGCAAAGGGCCGCTGCGATTGGGTCGCGAAATATAGCGCAGGATATAACGGTCGGCTGCCGCGCGTCCTTCAGCGCACCAGCATGCGGAGCAGGCGCGACACCTCGGTCCGGCAGGCGCGGGCCGCCGTGACCTCGATCTCGCGATACAGGGTGATCAGCTGCATGCCGGCTTCGGTGACCTGGCTTCCGCCGCCGTCCCGTCCGCCCTTGGCCGAATCCACGGCCGGCTTCTTCAGCGACCGGTTGAGGTCGTCGAGCAGGAGCCATGCGCGCCGGTACGACATGTCGAGGCTCTTGGCGGCGGACGTGATCGACCCGGTCTTCGCGATCGCCTCGATCAGCGCGATCTTTCCCGGACCGATGGCGATGGCATCGCCTGCGGTGACGCGCAGGCGAAAGCGCATCTCGGGCTTCGACGCGGCGATCTTCGCGGTGGACGGACGGCTCGCGTTGGCATTCGGGGTCCTGGGCATGGAAGGCAGCGGATCGGCGGCGCGTCCGCGAGTCGGTTCGGGGCTTCGCGATTAGAGCATCACGCCGAGCGGGCGGCGCGCGGACACACGCATTGAAGCCCGATATATTTCGTCGTATATTGCGCGGCGGATGGGCCGATCTCCTTCGTTCCCATCCTTCGTGGCGCGTCTAGCGCCCTTCCAGACCATGAAGATCGTTCGACGTTCCGGACTCGCGCGCACCCTGGTGGCCGCGCTTGCTCTCCTGTGGTGCGGCGCGGTCGCCGCCGCCGACCTCACCGTCTCTGCAGCCGCCAGCCTGACCAACGCGTTCCGCGAACTGGGCACATCGTTCGAGGCGCAGAATCCCGGCACCAAGGTGCAGTTCAACTTCGCGGCGTCGGGTGCGCTGCTGCAGCAGATCGTCAAGGGCGCGCCGGTCGACGTGTTCGCGAGCGCCGACCAGGAGACGATGGACGCGGCGCAGAAGCAGGGCCTGGTCGACCCCGCGACGCGCATCGACTTCGTCCGCAACGCGCTGGTCGTGATCGCCCCGACCGACGGCAGGCTCACCGCGACCGGCCTGGCCGACCTGCGCGCGGACGGCTTCGCGAAGATCGCGATCGGTCAGCCGGCCAGCGTGCCCGTCGGGCGCTACACGAAGGCGGTCCTCGAACAGGCGGGCCTGTGGACGGTCGTCGAGCCGAAGATGATCGGTGCGCAGTCGGTGCGCCAGGCGCTCGACTACGTCGAGCGCGGCGAGGTCGACGCCGGCTTCGTCTACGCGACCGACGCGGCGATCATGGCCGACAAGGTGCGCGTGCTGTTCGCGGCGCCGACGCCCGCGCCGATCCTCTATCCGATCGCGGCGCTGAAGGGATCGAATGACGCGGCGACCGCGAAGAAGTTCGTGCGCTTCGTCGCCTCGCCGCCCGCGCAGGCCGTGCTGGCGCGATACGGCTTTGCCGCACCGTGATCCCGCGTCGGGTTCGTCGATCGACGTTCGGCGCGCAACGTCGCGATCGAATCGACCGACGCAGTGGCAGGGATATGACGGTATCTGAACGACGCGAACTTCTTCGGACTCGGCGGCAACTACGCGCGGTCGAAGCGCACCGACCTGTCCCTCGTCCATTTGACGATCGTGAACCAGGTCGTCGCCGCCTTCCTGATCTCCGCTGGCGCTCAGCGCATGCGGGCCAGCAGGAAGCGCAGCAGCGCGAGCAGCGGGAACGCACTGGCGACGAGGACGACGCGCGGCCAGCCCCCGGACGCATACAGCGGGCTCGCGATCAGCGAGCCGATCGCGCCGCCGATGAAGACGCTGGTCACGTAGAGCGCGTTCAGTCGCCCGCGGCTGGCGGCGTCGAGCGCGTAGACCTCGCGCTGGCCGAGCACCATGTTCATCTGTACGCAGAAGTCGAGCAGCACGCCGGTGCACACCAGGCCGACGACCCCGAGCGACGGCACGAGGACCACCGGCCAGAAGCCTGCGGCAGCCAGCGTCATCGCCGCCAGCGATGCACCGCGCGTGAATCCCGCGTCGGCCATCCGTCCGGCGATCGGCGCCGCGATCGCGCCGAGCGCGCCGATCAGCGCGAACACCGCGATCTGCGACTGGCTCAGGCCGTAGTGGTGGGTCAGTTCGAGCGGTGCGGCCGTCCAGAACAGGCTGAACGACGCGAACATGCAGCCCTGGTAGAACGACCGCCGACGCAGCGCCGGCATGCGTGCGACCAGGGTGCCGAGCGAGCGCAGCAGCGCGCCATAGGTCGCGGTGTGCGCCGGCTGGCGGTGCGGCATCAGCAGCACGAAGAGCAGCGTGATCGCGATCATGAAGACGGTCGCGGTGCCGAACACGGCATGCCAGCCGAAGTGATCGGCGACGAAGCTCGAGAACGGGCGCGACAGCAGGATGCCGAGCATCAGTCCGCCCATCACGTTGCCGACGACGCGCCCGCGCGTCTCGTCGGGTGCGAAATGCGCCGCCAGCGGCAGCAGGATCTGGACCGAGACCGAGCCGAAGCCGATCAGCAGCGACACCAGCAGGAAGACACCGGGGTCGCGGACCAGCGTCGCGATGCCGAGGCTCACGACCGACAGCAGCGTGGTCGCGATCAGCAGGCGCCGGTTCTCGACCAGGTCCGCGAGCGGCACGATGAAGAACAGTCCGATCGCATAGCCGATCTGCGTGAGCGAGACGGTGAGGCTCGCGGCGGCCGGCGACAGGCCGATGTCGGGCGCGATCAGGCCGATGATCGGCTGCGCATAGTAGAGGTTGGCGACGATCGCGCCACAGCAGAACGCGAACAGCGTGACCATCGCGGGCGTCATGCGCAGCGTGGACGCGGGAGTGCCTGGGGCTTGCATGGAGGAAGACGTTGCTGAGGTTTGGGTCGATGATCGCACGCTCTCTCCCTCCCCAACCCTCCCCCAGAGGGGGAGGGGGCCGTGTGGTGCTCTGGCATCCTTCTCGTCGAGACGCGAACGTCCGAATCGCGCACCCCGGAGATCCGCATGCCCGCATCCCCCCGCTGGACCCACCGTCCCCCCGGCTCCAACTGGGGTGACTTCGGTCCCGACGACCAGCACGGCCGCCTCAACCTGATCACGCCGCAGAAGGTGAGGCAGGGCGTCGCCGAAGTGCGCGAAGGGCTCGCCTTCTGCCTCAGCCTGCCGCTCGACTATCCGGGCGGCAACGTGCTCAATCCGCGCCGTCATCCGCCGGTGCTGCGCCCCACGGCGCGCAACGGCCGGCCGAACATGAACTACCGGCTCGCGAACGACGATGCGAAGCACACCGACGTGATCTGCGACGACCTCGTGCTGATGTACCTGCAGTACTCGACGCAGTGGGACAGCCTCGCGCACGTCGGCCAGCTGTTCGACGTCGACGGCGACGGTCGGCCGCGCGCGGTGTACTACAACGGCTATGCGGCCGAGGTCCACGTGCGGGGTCCCGCGACCGGCGACGGCGCGGGCGTGCCGTCGTCGGCGAACGGGCAGTCCACGTCGCAGGCGCTCGCGCTCGGCATCGAGAACATGGCCGAGCGTTGCGTCCAGGGACGCGGCGTGCTGGTCGACCTGCATCACCACTACGGCGACGCGCGACGCGTGGTCGGCTACGACGACCTGATGCGGGTGCTCGACGCCGACGGCATCGGCGTCGAGTCGGGCGACATGGTGTGCCTGCACACCGGCTTCGCGGAAGCCCTGCTCGCGATGGGGCGCGCGCCCGACCCGCACGCACTCGGCGGCGCCGCGCTCGACGGTCGCGACGCGAAGCTGCTGCAGTGGATCACCGACTGCGGCCTGTCAGTCCTCGTCGCCGACAACTACGCGGTCGAGGCGCATCCCGCAGGCCCAGGCGAAGGCCCGTGCGCGACGCTGCCACTGCACGAGCATTGCCTGTTCCGTCTCGGCATCCACCTGGGCGAGCTCTGGCACCTGACCCCGCTGGCCCGCTGGCTTCGTCTGCACGATCGGCATCGCTTCCTGTTGACGGCGCCGCCGTTGCGACTGCCGGGGGCGGTCGGTTCGCCGGTGACGCCGGTGGCGACGGTTTAGAAAGCCGTCGACGGGACCGACGACTTGCGCCGCCGCGTGCCGGCGATGGTCGCAAGGATCACCAGGCCGAGGCCGAAGATCTGCAGCGAGCCGGGTTCCGGGACAGCCGTGACGCTGACGTTGTCGAGGTAGCCGCCCAGGCTGTCGCTGGTCCCGAACGCGCTGAACATCAGGCGCGACGAGGGGCCGGTGGCGTAGGCCGTGAAGTCGTAGCCGGTCCACGCCGTGTCGTTCAGGCCCAGGCCGTTCAACGCGACCATCGCGTAGAGCGTGTTGCCCCAGGACGCCGAGATGCCGTTCGACAGCGCCGACACGCCGGGTCGCGGCGAGTACTCGAAGTGGATCTTGTAGCCGACACCGGCGATCGTCGCGATGTCCTGGTACATGCTGCTGTTCGCGTCGGTGTCGAGCTCGACGAACTGGTTGCCTTCGAACGGCGACCCCGCGACGTGGTTCTGGACCTCGATCGTCGGTGCGCCGATCCAGCCGGGCATCGACGTGACCGTCGTGAAGCTGCCGCGCGACAGCGCGGGTTGTTCGAACCCGCCGTCGAGCAGCAGGTTGGCGTGCGCGGGCACGGCCGCGGTGAAGGCGATGGCGGCGAACGCCGTCTTGAGGGAATTCATGGGGGGACCGTCTGAGAGTGGAGGGGGACGGTCGAGGAATAGCGCAGCATTCGTGCCCGGAATGTCCACTGGGTTTGCCTGAGACGTTTCCCTGTGAAATACACTTCGGGACCGTCCGGCCGGCGCGGCCGTCGTCGACCGCAAGGTGACGAAACCTGTCGTGAATCGACACAACCCGTATCGCGGGCGACGCGTTCGCCACGCACCACTCCATGCCCAATCCGCTCAAGCGCTATCGCATCAGCGACGATCGAAAACTGGACCTTGCGGCCTTCGATCCGGCCGATCAGGCCCTCGACGTGCGCGACACGGCCGTCGCCGAGGCCGCCTTGAAGGGCCTGCAGAAGGAGATCGGCGAGTCCCAGAACCGCCTCTATGCCGAGGGCCGGCGCAGCCTGCTGCTGGTATTGCAGGGCATGGACACCTCGGGTAAGGACGGCGCGACCATCGCGACCTTCGAGGAGACCCATCCGCAGGGCCTGATGGCCAGGGCGTTCAAGGCGCCCTCGGCCGAGGAGGCTGCGCACGACTTCCTGTGGCGCGTGCACGCGCACGTCCCGGCGCGCGGGATGATCGGGGTCTTCAACCGCAGCCACTACGAAGCGGTGATCGCCGAGCGGGTGCTGGGGCTCGCGAGCCCGCGCGAATGCAGGCGCCGTTACGCGCAGATCGTCGACTTCGAACGGATGCTGGTCGAGCACGACGTGCTGATCGTCAAGTGCTTCCTGCACATCTCGCTGGCCGAGCAGAAGGTGCGCCTGCAGTCGCGCCTCGACGATCCGAAGAAGCACTGGAAGTTCAATCCCAACGACCTCGTCGAGCGCAAGCGCTGGGGTGCGAACATGGACGCGTACACCGACGCGATCCGGGCCACGTCGACCAAGTTCGTGCCGTGGTGGATCGTTCCTGCGGACTCGAAGCCGCATCGCAACCTGATGGTCGCGACGCTGGTGCGCGATGCGCTCGCGAAGATGGACCCACAGTACCCGCCGCTCGACCCGGCGTACCGGACCCTGGTCGTGGAGTAGCGCGGCGCCGGAACCTCGCGGCGAAGGTCGCTTCGATCGCCGTGCTAGAGCATCAATGGCGGATCGTCGCCGGGAGTCGAGCGCGTGTGAACACGCGCTGATCCCGCGCGACGCGGGGAGACTCCGTGGCGGACGACAAGAAGTCATCGACCAGTGCGCTGCCCACCACGGGGATCGTGTGGATCGTGATCTTCGCCGCCGGCGCGTTCCTCGCGCGCGAGGTGCCGTGGCTGGGGTCGCGGCCGGCCACCACCGATCCGAAGGCCTATTCGTACGCGGCCAAGCAGGACATCGACGCGCGCCTGTGGCAGGACCCGCTCGGCGCGGTCGTGCGCGGCCGCGGCGACATCCGCAAGCAGTACGCGGAGGCGAAGGCCGCGGCACCGGGCGCGGCGGATCCCCTGACCGAGCGCAGCGAGCACGCGGTGGCGGGGCTGCAGGCGCAGCTCGCTGCCCGCAGCGCCCAGAACCCGGACGCGGTGGTGCTCGGCGTGATGATCCCGGGCGGCGCCTATCCGGAGTCGGTCGAGTACCGACGTCGGACGCGCTACGCGACGCTGGCGGGCCTGCACCGCATGGGCTTCACGCCCGACGATGCCGAGCACCTCGGCTACGTGATGCCGCCGGCCGCCTCCGGCCTGCCCGAGTTCATCGCCTACGAATGGATGGTGTCGAAGGACGATCGCGGCCCGGCCGTGCTCACGCTGTGGCTCGACGAGAACGTGTTCGGCGACAAGACCGCCTGCCGCTTCCACGTCCTGCGCGAGCTGCTCGAAGGGCGCAAGGCGACATGCCCGGGCCCGCCCCGCAAGCCCGATGCGGCGGGCTACACGCACGAATTCGTCGTGGTCGGCCCGTCCTACACGTCGACGTTGCAGGACCTCCTGCGCACGTCCGCGGCGAGCCAGCGGACGACCGACGGCACGCTGCCGACGTTCTACGCCTACGGCGCCACGGCCGACGCGGCGGCGATCATGAAGAGCATCGGGTCGGATCGTCCGGCCGATGGCTTCCAGGACACCCTGCAGAGCCGGCAGCTCGAGCTGTTCCGCACGATCGGCGTCGACAGCGCGCTCGGGACGGCGCTGCACGACGAGCTGAAGCGGCGCGGCGTCGATCCGGCCGCGCATGCCAACTGTGCCGCCGTGCCGAAGGACGAACGGCGCGTCGAGCACGTGATCCTGATCTCGGAGCGCGATTCCCTGTACGGGCGTTCGCTGCCCGAGGTCATGAGCCGCGAGTTCGCGGGCGACGGCTGCGCGCCCGATCGGCTCGGCCGCTACATCCATCGTTACAGCTATCTGCGCGGTCTGGACGGACAGCTGGCATCGGTCGGCGCCGACAGCGGTGAGGCGAAGAGCAGCGCGAAAGGCGACTCCACGACCGATCGCGCCAGCAAGGAGAAGCAGATCGAGCGTCCGGAAGGACAGAGCCAGCTCGACTACCTGCGCCGGCTGTCGATCCAGCTGAGCGGCATCGACGACGAGCTGCGGCGCAACGGCCGGGGGTCGATCAAGGCCGTCGGCGTGCTCGGCAGCGACGTGTACGACAAGCTGCTGATCCTGCAGGCGCTCAGGCAGCAGTTCCAGAACGTGCTCTTCTTCACGACCGACCTCGACGCGCGGATGCTCCATCCCTCGGAGCAGGACTGGGCGCGCAACCTGATCGTCGCCTCCAACTTCGGGCTGCGGCTGAACGCGCGCCTGCAGGGGGACGTGCTGCCGTTTCGCGACGGCTACCAGACGTCGGTCTACCTGTCGACGCAGGTCGCGCTGCACAACGCGCTCGCCGGCTGCGGCAGCACGTCGCGCGCCGCGGCCGCCTGCATCGGCCAGGAACGCATCGACACGTGGCTGCGGGTGCCGCGCGTGTTCGAGATCGGGCGCAACAGCGCGTTCGACTTCAGCGCGCCGGTCGCGCCGGGCTGCGTGCAGGAACGCGACCTCGCGGGCTGCGCCGACGTCCACCCGGCGGGCTCGCGCCGCTACACGATGCTGAGCGGGTCCGTCTTTCGCAACGGGGTGCTGCTGTTGCTGGTCGGCGTCGTCGTGCTGCTTCTGGCCAAGGGGTTCGGCACGCACGTCAACCACTGGGTGCGGGTGCGCGCGTGGAGGCCGCTGTCGCTGATCGCGGCCGACCTGGCGCTGGTCCTCGTGATCGCGTTCTACGGCCAGCCCCTGTGGCGGGTGCTGGCCGAGTACCTCACCGAGCACGGGGGCGGCGAGCCGGTCTCGTTCGTGCAGGGCATCAGCATCTGGCCGAGCGAGGCCATCCGGCTGCTCGCCGCCGCGCTGTCGATCGGCTTCCTGTTCTGGGCGTGGCGCATGCTGGACCGCAACCTGCACGACATCGCCACGGCCCTGCACTTCGAGCCGACGCACGCGGAGATGGTGCGGCAGGTCCGCGCCGACTATCGCCACTGGACCGCGTGGCAGCGCTTCGTGCGCTGCTTCTCGTTCCGGCTGGTGGAGTATTCGGGAGGTCCCGGCTCACGCAGGGCCTCGGGGCTCACGTGGAGCGCGCAGGTGTTCTGGAAGAAGTACCTGTACCAGGGACGGTTCTTCGCCCGCGCGTGCCGGGTCACCGCCGCGGTGGTCCTCTACTTCGTCGCCAGCGCCGCGGTGATCGGTTACTTCGGCGCACCCAATACGCCCTACCGTGGAGACGTGGCGCAGTTCTGGAACGCGTTCATCCTGCCGGTGAGCGTGGGCCTGATGCTGTTCGTGATCTTCTTCGTCGTCGACGCGACCGTGTTCTGCCACCAGATCGTCAAGGCGCTGCAGGACGACGTGGTCAACGAGAAGCAGACGCGCGCGTCGTGGCATCCGAGCGACCAGGACGAGTCGCTCTGGGCGGCCAGCACGCTCGCGTTCTACCAGGCCCGCTTCGGCCTCTCGGGCGGCCACCTCGACGCGTGGATCCTGATGGACTTCATCACGCGCCGCACGACCGTGGTGGCCAAGCTGATCTACTTCCCGTTCATCGTGATCTCGCTGATGGTCCTGTCGCGCAGCACGTTCTTCGACAACTGGACGATGCCGACCGGCCTGATCATCGTGCTCGGCAGCAGCGTGCTGATCGTGTCGGGCTGCGCGGCGCTGCTGCGCAATTCGGCCGAGGACGCGCGCCGCAAGGTGCTCAAGCTGCTCAACGACGACCTGATCCGCCTGAAGGGCGACGAGGGCCGCACCGGCCAGCAGATCGAGGCGATGATCGCGCAGGTCCGCGCCCTGCACGAGGGCGCCTTCGCGCCGTTCTCGCAGCAGCCCTTCTTCCGCGCGCTGCTGCTGCCGCTCAGCACCTTCGGCGGCTCGGCGCTGCTCGACTACTTCACGGCCGCGAGCTTCTGAGCGGCGGGCGACGTCGGCGCCGCCGTTTGTCGCCGGTGCGGTTGCCGTCGAACGTCGATTCGTCTAAGGTCTAACGCCCCGCGGATGGGGTGTGCGCCACTCGGCGCACCAGTCGCCGATCATCGTCCGGCGCGTACCGGAGATCCCATGAACGACCTGTCCACCCCGAAGAAGATCGCCGAACGCGAGGCCGCCTGGCGTCCCGTGCACAAGGTGCGCTTCGTCACGGCCGCCTCGCTGTTCGACGGGCACGACGCGTCGATCAACATCATGCGGCGCATCCTGCAGTCGAACGGCTGCGAGGTGATCCACCTCGGCCACAACCGCTCGGTCGACGAGGTCGTCACCTGCGCGCTGCAGGAGGACGTGCAGGGCATCGCGGTGTCGAGCTACCAGGGCGGCCACGTCGAGTACTTCAAGTACATGATCGACCTGCTGAAGGAGCGCGGCGGCGCGCACATCAAGGTCTTCGCGGGCGGCGGCGGCGTGATCGTCGGGTCCGAGATCCGGGAGCTGCAGGACTACGGCGTCGAGCGCATCTACAGCCCGGAGGACGGGCAGCGGATGGGCCTCGCGGGGATGATCCGCGACATGATCGAGCGCTGCGACGTGGACCTGACGGGCTATGCGCCGACGTCGCTGGAGGGGATCGAGGCAGGGGACCGACGGCAGCTCGCGCAGCTGATCACGGCGCTGGAGAACCGGCGCGATGCGCCCGCCAGCGGCGACGCCTTCGCGACGCTGCGCGATGCGCTCTACCGGGCTGCCGACCTCGCCACCGTCCCCACGCTCGGCATCACCGGCACCGGCGGCGCCGGCAAGTCGTCGCTGACCGACGAGCTGATCCGCCGCATGCGCCTCGACCAGGACGACGCGCTCGACATCGCCGTCATCTCGATCGACCCGTCGCGCCGCAAGTCGGGCGGCGCGCTGCTCGGCGACCGCATCCGCATGAACGCGATCGGTCCTTGGAAGCGTGCGGACGGCTCGCTGAAGGCCTCGGTCTTCATGCGCTCGCTGGCGACGCGCGAGGCGGGGCAGGAGATCTCGGACGCGCTGCCCGACGTCATCGCGGCCTGCAAGATCGCCGGCTTCGACCTGATCGTCGTGGAGACCTCGGGCATCGGGCAGGGCGACGCGGCCATCGTGCCGCTGGTCGACGTGAGCCTCTACGTGATGACGCCCGAGTTCGGCGCGGCGAGCCAGCTCGAGAAGATCGACATGCTCGACTTCGCGGACTTCGTCGCGATCAACAAGTTCGACCGCAAGGGCGCGTCCGACGCGCTGCGCGACGTGGCCAAGCAGGTCCAGCGCAACAAGGAGCTGTGGACCACGAAGCCCGACGACATGCCGGTGTTCGGCACGCAGGCGTCGAAGTTCAACGACGACGGCGTGACGGCGCTGTACCAGGGGCTGCTGCCGAAGCTCGCCGAGTTCGGCCTGAAGGTCGGCGAGAGCCGGCTGCCGAAAGTCGCGACGCGCCACTCGACGGCGACCAACGTGATCGTGCCGCCCGCGCGGTCGCGGTATCTGGCGGAGATCGCCGACACGGTACGGGCGTACCTGGACCGCTCGGTCGAGCAGAGCCGCGTCGCACGGGAGGTGCAGCAGTTGCGGGCATCCGCGGTGATGCTCGGCGACCAGTCGGTGCCGCAGCTCGACACGCTCGCGGCCGATCGCGAGGCTCGCCTCGGCGCCCAAGAGAAGAAGCTCCTCGCGATGTGGCCGACGATGCAGAAGGCCTACGCCGGCGAGGAATACGTCGTGAAGATCCGCGACAAGGAACTGCGCACGGCGCTGACGACGAAGTCGCTGTCGGGCACCACGATCCGCAAGGTCGCGCTGCCGAAGTACGAGGACCACGGCGAGACGCTGAAGTGGCTGATGCGCGAGAACGTGCCGGGCTCGTTCCCGTTCACGGCCGGCACCTTCGCGTTCAAGCGCGAAGGCGAGGACCCCACGCGGATGTTCGCCGGCGAAGGCGATCCGTTTCGCACCAACAAGCGCTTCCGCATCCTGTCCGAGGGGATGCCGGCCAAGCGCCTGTCGACGGCCTTCGACAGCGTGACGCTGTACGGCCACGAGCCGGATCTGCGCCCCGACATCTACGGCAAGGTCGGCAATTCCGGTGTGTCGATCGCGACGCTCGACGACATGAAGGTGCTGTACTCGGGCTTCGACCTGACCAGCCCGTCGACGTCGGTGTCGATGACGATCAACGGCCCGGCGCCGTCGATCCTCGCGATGTTCATGAACACCGCGATCGACCAGAACCTCGACAAGTTCCGCGCCGACAATGGACGGGAGGCAACGGACGACGAGACCCAGAAGATCCGCGCGTGGGTGCTCGAGAACGTGCGCGGCACCGTGCAGGCCGACATCCTGAAAGAGGACCAGGGCCAGAACACCTGCATCTTCTCGACCGAGTTCAGCCTGAAGGTGATGGGCGACATCGCGCAGTACTTCGTGCAGCACAACGTGCGCAACTTCTACTCGGTGTCGATCAGCGGCTATCACATCGCCGAGGCCGGGGCGAACCCGATCAGCCAGCTCGCGTTCACGCTGTCGAACGGCTTCACGTTCGTCGAGGCCTATCTCGCGCGCGGGATGCACATCGACGACTTCGCGCAGAACCTGTCGTTCTTCTTCTCGAACGGCATGGACCCCGAGTACACGGTGATGGGCCGCGTGGCGCGGCGCATCTGGGCCATCGCGCTGCGCGACAAGTACGGCGCGAACGAGCGCAGCCAGAAGCTCAAGTACCACATCCAGACCAGCGGTCGCTCGCTGCACGCGCAGGAGATCCAGTTCAACGACATCCGCACGACGCTGCAGGCGCTGATCGCGATCTACGACAACTGCAACAGCCTGCACACCAACGCGTTCGACGAGGCGATCACCACGCCGACCGAGGACAGCGTGCGCCGCGCGATGGCGATCCAGCTGATCATCAACCGCGAGTGGGGGCTGGCCAAGAACGAGAACCCCAACCAGGGCGCATTCATCATCGACGAGCTGACCGACCTGGTCGAGGAGGCGGTGCTGGTCGAGTTCGAACGCATCGCCGAGCGCGGTGGCGTGCTGGGTGCGATGGAGACCGGCTACCAGCGCGGCAAGATCCAGGACGAGTCGATGCACTACGAGATGCTCAAGCACACCGGCGAGCTGCCGATCATCGGCGTCAACACCTTCCGCAACCCGCACGGCGACGCGCATCTCGACAAGGTGGAGCTGATGCGCTCGACCGACGACGAGAAGCAGTCGCAGCTCACGCGCCTGCACGACTTCCATGCGGCGCACGCGCACGAATCGCCGGCGATGCTGGCGAAGCTGCGTCAGGCCGTGATCGACAACGTCAACGTGTTCGAGGTGCTGATCGAGGCCGTGCGCGTGTGCTCGCTCGGGCAGATCACGAGCGCGCTGTTCGAAGTGGGGGGGCAGTACCGGCGCAGCATGT